>Ga0157373_10000040_pt1 | contig 114771 bp, 97 predicted proteins | sample C65metaG_FD_113460 | JGI IMG/M metagenome (GOLD analysis project Ga0157373, IMG submission 113460) | Corn rhizosphere microbial communities from Kellogg Biological Station, Michigan, USA - C6-5 metaG | ecosystem: Host-associated > Plants > Roots > Rhizosphere > Soil | place: USA: Michigan...
CGTTAACTGGGACGGCAAGGTTGCTTTCCTCCTTAAAATTTTCGAAAAAAATGGCGCAGTAGGTTGCGATTGTATCAACGTTAAAGGCGGTACCGTAGGTACCATGGCCTATAACCTGTTTATTGGTACAGCTACCAACGGTCAAAAAGCATCAAACAAGGGTCAGGCAACCGGCGCGCCGCAAACTAACATCGTAATGTACAACAATACCTTTATTTCGGGTGGTTACCGCCAAACACAAAGCGGCCGTGGCGGATGTATTAACTATGAAGAAGGTGCGAAAGGTATGTATTATAACAACGTAGCCGTTAACTGTAAATTCGGTTATCGTGTTGTAGGTAACCCAACTGCCGATGTTGCCAACATGGCTTACGGATACAACTACCAATATGGTGATTCGGTAGCAGTAACTAACCAATTTTACCCGGTTGGTTACATCACCCAGCCACAAACAACCGATATCCCGTCCATCACTACCTCATCTAAATATTTGCCCTCAAACTATGTTTTAGGCCAGATATATGATGGTACAGACGTAATTGGAAAAAATAATCCGCAATTCCTGAACTTCCCATTGCCAGTTCCTGCTGGTATCGCATTATCGGGGTATAGCGCGGTAGGTTCGTTTAACTTCAGATTGAAAGCGTCTTCGCCGCTGATCGGTAAAGGCAAAACAGACTTTTCACCGCTGATCGTTGTTCCTAAAGATCCTATCTATGGCCTGTCGGATGCTACGCCTCCGGGTTCCGATCTGGGCTGTTATCAGTTAAGCGGTGTAGGTAACCAACACTAATCTTAATTAATAGATACCAAAGGCCGGTAACCAGCAAGGTTAGCGGCCTTTTTTATCTGCCGATGTATACGACTCTTTATTAAACTTACCCTTCAGGATATCAACTAAATTTTTATTTTTGGTGAGGAAACCTTTCTATATCCGTTGCAGTATATACCAATACATAATGCTAAGCCGTTATCAGTCAATACACACCATAATTAAATGAATAAGAAATTACTTTGCTTTTCTTTTTTTTCTGCGCTGATCTTTTCGCATGCTGCCAGGGCGCAGGAAACCGATTGTGCGCTCGAATATTGGGGCAGCCATACACAGTATTTGCCGCAAAACACAGCCTTTACTACACCACCGCCCGATTATAAGCCAGTATTTATCAATTTTATCGGCCGTAACGCCGCCGAGCATTTGGTGAAAGATATTTCAACAACGTTTGTATTCTCTTTGCTTCAAAAAGCAGATAGCGCGCACGCTCTGAAGGTTGATGGCCGTAAGTTGCGTAAAATGCTGCTCACCCTGCAAGCTATCGAAAAAGATAAACTGGATAAAATTTCACTATCGGGCATTGTTGAAGAAAAAGGTATCGGTACACGTATGCTGGCGCTTTACGGCAATGTGTTCGCGCAAAAAAAATGCGTGGAGGTTGCCGCAATTAATGAGGACCGTATGAAGCAAAGCGCCGAGGCTTTATTGAGCGGATTGAGGCATACTTTGAATGAACCAAGCTGCGATATACCAAGCTATAATGATGATGATAACCTTAATCCGTTCGCTACCGGCCCAGCGCTGATCGAGCTGTCAAAATCAGGCGATTGGAAAGATAACGTAGATAACATCCGCGACCAGAAAAAACCGGAGAACTTTAACATCCGTTTTTTAACCCGTTTTTTTGAGCAGGGCTTTTTTGATAAGATAGAAGAGGCCGACCAAAATCGTTTTATTAGTGATCTGTACAAAGCCAGCACGGTGATCAACTCCATACACCGCGAAATTGTTAATGCCGGTCTTACTGTGGATCAACTGGATATACGGTCGTTCTTTACTTGTTCAGAGCTGTCACTGTTCAATACCCTAAACTCTGCCGAAGAATATTACAAAGCTGGTCCGGGTGGGGATCATACAGGTATACAGGTGCGTGCCACTGTACCTTTGCTGGTTAATTTTATCAATACAACCGATGCTTACCTGATTAGTCCGAATGTTGCTGCCGATATCCGCATCACCAATGCCGAAACTATCGCCTCATTTGCCGCGCTTTTAGGTATTAAGGGCGCTAATAAAGAAAGCGCGGATATTTACAAATTTGAAAAGGTTTGGAAAGCAGATGAGGTTATTCCCCTAAGCGCCAATATCCAATTTGTGTTGTACAAAGGCCAAAGTACCGATACCCAACGCGATTACCTGGTGAAATTTTTACTGAACGAAAAAGAAGTAGCTATTGAGGGCTTAAAGACCAATAACTTCCCATATTACAAATGGGAAGATGTTAAAACTTTTTATACCAAAAAACTGAATGATGAATGGGACGTTGAGAAGCTAAGCGATAATATGCACGCCTACTTAATGAACTTGAAATAAAAGAAAAGGCTCCTGAGAAATTCGGGAGCCTTTTTTGCTTTTCGGATAGTAAACTTAAAAGTGCAGGGCTTACGCGGTTCCCTCCCATGGGGATGGAGTAGTTAAGTACGATAGGCCCTGGCAATTTAACTCCTCCCTGCCACATCACCAGCCAAACGCGCCCCTCCCACAGGGAGGGAATTCAAATCGTTCGGATCTTTAGATAGTTCTTATTCCTCTTTAGTTATCCTGCGCAATGCCAGTTTGCCAGCCTGCTTAACCTGCAGGTAGTAAACCCCATTTTTAGGCAAAACAAAGCTTTTGCTAAATTCATTTCCGGCTGTTTTATCGCTCCATATCACGGTGCCTTCACTGTCTTTAAGCTGCACCTCGGCACCTTTGCCAGGCAAGCTAAAGCTTAGGGTAGTTTTTCCGGTGGTAAATGATGGTACAATGCTCAGATCATGGATATTCAGATCAGCTTTTTCCGTACCGCTTATTTTCTTCAGTTTTTCGGCGTTTGCGTCGCTCACGTTAAAATTAATATGGGTATTAATACCTTCGCTGTCGGTGTTCGAGTAGCTGAACGATTGCGTGTTTTTACGGCTGCCGAAAGTGTATATCTTATCGTTAAGCCTGATCTCATCGCCAAAACCTCCGGCTGTGCGTAAACTGTAAGCACGGGTCTTAACGTTGGCTAGCTTTTCCATATTATCGGCTATCACCATGCCCCGGTCGGCGCTGTCAACAGACAGGTTGTAGGCAATCGCCGGCATATCGCCTTTAACACCGTCGCGGTATATGTATACTTTGTTTTTGCCGTCCTTTTGCCGATCTTTAAATAGAATAAGATCATCGCCGCCGCTTTTTGCGGTGAAAGTGATATGGTCGTTTAGTTCGTTTATCTTTTTCAGCGCGTCCTTTCGTTCGTTTGCAGATAGTTCTTTAATGTTTTTGCCGTTTACAATGGTATCGCTGTTGCTAATGTTAACCCTGAATTCTTTATGATCCTGCGCTTTAACAAACAATGGCAGCGACAGGATGATCATAATTCCGGCAGCGAATGCGATCTCGAAGATGGGTGATACTCTATTCTTTTTCATGACATAATGGGTTTGTGATCGTTGAAAACTAAAAACTAAGTTAAAGGAATATCCGGTTACATTTTGTTAAACGATATGTTAAATAATGTTAAAGCAAATTTGTATTAGCCTACAGTTCAATATTTTTGTATTTGTATGAAACGTAAAAGCATATTTATTATAACCAGCCTGATGGCTTTGGCCTTGCTTGGTGTAATAGCTATGCAGTTTTATTTCCTGCGCCAGTCGTACCAGCTACAGTCCGATCTGTTCGACCGCGATGTTAAAGCTGCCCTTAATAACGTGGTGGCCAAAGTAAGCAAGCAGGACGCCATTAACTTTTTGAACGAAAAGGTAAGGCGCCAGGGTAAACAGCTATCCGCCACAGCCGACACTGCCGGAAAAAGATCGCGGCATGTATTAACGAAAGTGCCGGATGCCGAATATCAAACAGCCGATATAACCGATGATGGCCTCATTCATTTGCCATCCATGAAAACCAATCCCGCACATGCCCGCCGTATTGCCCAACTGCGCGATAGTGTTAACCTGATGCTTCAGCAAACACGCCTTGAGCAGGAAATTGAAGATGTAAGCCAGGCTATCAGTATACAAAACCAGGTTGGCGAGAATGAGTACGGCCAGATGGAGCAATATGTTATCATCAGGCAAAACAACCCTAAACTGGTAGCAAAGCAATCAAAGCTGCTGCAAAAGGCTAAGCAGGTTAAATACCTCGATACCTTACATTACGTTTACCCCGATCCGCAATTTGGCCGCCAGGTAGTATCGGTGCCCCGGTTAAACCCGCTTTGGGTACAGGAGCAGGCGCGCAAAAAAAACGAACAACATTTAAGGCAATTAAAAAAAATGTTGCGGATGGAGACCGCTGCCGAATTGCCTAAAATGCAAAAGGGACAGCAGTCGGTTTTTGAAAATCTGGCGCAAGAGTATTCGCGTAAAGACGAACCGCTCGGTAAACGCATCAACCCGATATGGATAGATACCCTGCTGCGGTACGAGTTGAGTAGCCGCGGCATTAAACTGCCGTTTAGTTACGAGGTTACCCAGGCGCATAACGACTCGGTAATATTTTCGAAAGCTATGGATGTTGAAGGGCAAAAGCCACTCTTTGTACCGGCCAATACGTATCATACGCCTATATTCAGCCAGGAGGTGATCAATGATCCCGGCGACCTGAAAATATATTTCCCGCAAAAAAACTCGCTGATATTAAGTCAGATGGGGGGCGCTATGGCTACCACTGGCGGTTTGCTGTTGTTTTTTATCTTTTGTTTTGGTTTTACCATCTACTCGATACTGAGGCAGAAAAAGATATCGGAAATGAAAACCGATTTCATCAACAACATGACCCACGAGTTTAAAACCCCGGTATCTACCATCATGATTGCCAGCGAGGCCCTGCGTGATGCCGAAATCGCTCAGGATAAAAGCCGGGTATCCAAACTGGCCAACATTATTTACGAGGAGAACGTTCGCCTGGGTAGCCACATTGAAAGGGTGCTGAACATCGCCCGCATCGAAAAAAACGACTTTAAGCTAGATATCAAAAAGGTTGAGATCAATGAGCTGATAGCTGTCGTGCTGGATAGCATGGCATTGAAAATGCAGAAGCACAATGCCAAACTCGATCTGAACTTAAGCGACGAAGAGTTGTTTATTAAGGCGGATGAGCTGCACTATTCGAATGTTATTTATAACCTGATTGATAATGCCATTAAGTATAGTCGTGAAACACCCGAAATTACCATTACCACCGGGGTTAACCGCAACAATCAGGTGGTGATAAAGGTGGCCGATAAAGGTATTGGCATGAGCAGCGATCAGCAAAGTAAAATATTTGAGCAGTTTTACCGTATACCCACCGGGAACCTGCACGATGTTAAAGGCTTTGGTTTAGGTTTAAGCTACGTGAATACCATCGTGAAGAGGTTGAATGGTACAATTAGTGTACGATCTGAAAAAGAAAAAGGCTCCGAGTTCGAATTAAAGTTCGATCTGACCAGCTCTGGAAAAAATATATGATGAAAATATTACTTGTTGAAGATGATCCGAACCTGGGCCTGCTTTTGCAGGACTACCTGCAACTGAAAGGCAAGTTTGAAGTGGTGCTTTGTAAAGATGGCGAAGAAGGCCTTAGGGCATTTACCAAACAACAGTTTGATCTGCTGATACTGGATGTGATGATGCCCAAAAAGGATGGCTTTACCCTGGGGAAAGAGATCAGGAAGCTTAATCCTACCGTGCCCATCATCTTCGCTACGGCCAAAAGTATGATCGAGGATAAAACCCAGGCCTTTAACCTGGGTGGCGACGATTATATCACCAAACCTTTCCGTATCGAAGAGTTATTGCTTCGCATCAACGCCCTGCTGAAACGCGTTAATGATAATGGTAAGGATAGCGCCGAAAAACAAACCCATTTCAAGATTGGTAAATACGAGTTTGATTATACCACGCAGATGATCAGCGATGGCGATCATAAACAAAAGCTATCCACTAAAGAAGCCGAATTGCTGCGCCTGCTTTGCTTAAAACAAAACGAGGTGCTTACCCGCGAAGAAGCCCTGCTCAACATCTGGCACGATGATAACTATTTTAACGGCCGGAGTATGGATGTGTTTTTAAGCAAGATACGCAAGTACCTTAAAGACGACTCCAAAGTGGAGATCATCAACGTACATGGCAAAGGGTATAAGCTGCTGGTGAATTAGTCAAATGATCGCCCGGTCAAGCACGCGACCATCGCTTATAAACGTTTTTTTAATTTAAAGAAAACAAATACAACGGCAATGTCGACTAATATTAACCACGGTACAAGACATCTATAGAAAAATTTACTTTGGCTAATAGTCATTATTTCACTGCCGTCAATAGTTACACTATAAACATTATAAGTTAAGTCGCTTAATTCCTGTCCTCCATCTTTATCATATAATATACTGATGTGTTTGCCAACAACGGTATGGTGTGATAAATAATCAAATGCCTGCCGTTTGCTCTCTTTCATCCCGAATCTCATATAGCTATGCTGTATACTTATCAGAATAGCATAAAATGAGTTTCTTCCTCCCCGGTGATATGGCTCCTGGCTGCTTACTATGCCGTTAACACGAGTAAGGTTGCTTTCATTTTTCAATAATGGATTAATGATCATATAGTGTATTACCACCAAAAAGATCACCAAACCTATCGCAGAAAATAATCTCTGAACCTTGTTCATCACACCTTATTTGATTCTGGTGCTTACTTCAATTCCCCCTTAGTCTTCGCTGCAATCAACAACGCCTGGTAAGCATTGATAATGCCGCCAGTTTTTGATAACGTCGAAAAATCAACCTTTTCGCTGGTGCTGCCCGGTTTAAGTACCATAACACCTGTCACTGGTTTGGCCGACGCTAAAATGATCTGCTTAACCTGGCGCGCGCTTAAATGCGGGTAGTACTCTAACAGTAAAGCGGCAAGTCCTGTGGTTATCGGCGAGGCGAAGCTGGTGCCATCTGCCGTATTAAATTCGGCATCCATATCTATCGACGTTACCTTTACGCCCGGTGCAAATACGTCCACATTTTTCTTGCCGTAGTTGGTAAACGTAGCAGCCAGCTTTTCATCGGGCTTGGCTGATGATGCGCCTACCGATATCACATTGGCCGCATCGGTACCCGATCCATCGGCAAAAGTATCGTTTGGATATTCGGGATTGGTATCCATATCCTGGTTTTCATTTCCTGCTGCCTGTACCAGCAAAACGTTTTTGGCAGCAGCATATTTAAAGGCGGCATCAACCCAATCCTTATGTGGCGATATACGCTTGCCGAAACTCATATTGATCACCCGTGCGCCGTGATTAACGGCGAACATGATGGCATTTGCGATGTCCTTATCATATTCATCTCCGTTAGGTACAGCCTTAATAGCCATTATACGCACATTATCGGCTATGCCATCAATACCATAACCATTACCGCGTTTAGCGCCTATCAGGCCGGCAACGCCTGTACCATGCGAGGCATCCTCAAACTTTAAAAGGTTATTGCCGTAGTGCGGGTTGCGGTTATCGTTAGGGTCATCGCCAACAATGTTTTTGCGGTTATCCAGGTCGGGGTTGATATCGTTATTGGCTTTGCTTAGTTCCTCGGTGCAATCCCTGATGATCTTGTTGCTGTTACTACCCGGATCCTGTTGCATTACCAGTTTCCAAAACTCCACGCTTTGTTTTAGCGTGTCGTTTGTAGCCGATAGCTGGTTCAGGTCTTTAAGCTCAAATGCGCCATCAGCAGGCAGGTGTAAATTCTTCTTGATCAGCCCGCTGGTAGCCATCAGGGCATTTACCAAAGGCGACAATTGCTTATAATCATTTTGCGATGCCGCTACGGTCGAGTCGCGCGTGGCCTTTACCTTTTTCCAGTACTCGTATTCCTTTTTATCGGTGGCGGTAGCATAGGTGGCGTTTTCGTACTTTCCTTTCAGACGGGCATATTCGCGCACCTCCTCAGTGGTTTCGTTAAAATCGCATTTACCATTTGGGCCACCTAAAAAGTTCCAGCCGTGTACATCGTCAACATAGCCATCGTGGTCATCATCTACACCATTGCCCGGTATTTCTTTTGGGTTGGTCCATAAAATACCTTGCAGATCTTTTTGCAAAGTATCCACGCCACTATCAATTGTAGCTACCAATACGGTTTTACTTTTTTTACCTTTCAAAAGCTGATAAGCCTTGATGAGGCTGATCCCGTAATAACCATCAGCCTTCAGATCGAGCTGGTGCCAGTTTTTAGGTAGTTCGGGTTCGCTGGTGGTAACGTTTACCTGCGCGTTAGCCTCAATATTGAATAAAAAGGCTACACACAACGCAAAGCCCAGTAGTTTTTTAGAAAGTTTAAACATTAAGAAGATATTATAGATCAAATTTAATTCCCTGTGCCAATGGCAACTCGCTCGAATAGTTGATGGTATTGGTTTGCCTGCGCATGTAAACCTTCCATGCATCCGAACCCGACTCCCGGCCGCCGCCTGTTTCTTTTTCACCACCAAACGCGCCGCCTATTTCGGCCCCCGAGGTACCGATATTTACGTTAGCAATACCACAATCAGAGCCGGCGCCTGATAAGAACGCTTCAGCCTCGCGTAAATTGTTTGTCATTATGGCAGATGATAAACCCTGCGGTACGCCATTCTGTAACTCGATAGCCTGTTCGATAGTTTTGTATTTTATCAAATATAAAATAGGCGCGAAGGTTTCATGTTGAACAATCGGGTAGTGGTTCTCAACCTCGGCAATGCAAGGCTTAACATAACAACCCGATTCATATCCGGCGCCTTCCAACACACCGCCTTCAACAATAAAATTACCACCCTGCGCTTTGCAATCTTCAATCGCTTTCAAATATAAAAAAACAGCGTCTTTATCTATCAGCGGGCCAACGTGATTATGCTCGTCCAGCGGGTTGCCTATGCGCAATTGTTTGTAAGCATTTACCAGTTTTTGTTTCAAAGTATCGTATACACTTTCGTGGATGATGAGCCTGCGGGTAGTGGTACAACGCTGCCCGGCTGTGCCTACCGCGCCAAAAACAGCGCCTGTAAGCGCGATATTCAAATCGGCATTTTCGCTCACGATGATGGCGTTATTGCCGCCTAACTCCAATAGGCTGCGGCCTAAACGTGCAGCAACAGCCACGCTAACCGCCTTACCCATGCGGGTACTGCCAGTAGCCGAAACCAAGGGTATCCGGTGATCATTAGCTATCAGCTCGCCAATTTCGCGGTCGCCAATTATCAGGCACGATACGCCTTCGGGTACATTATTAGCCGCAAACACCTGCTGCGCGATATGCTGGCAGGCAATGGCCGTTAAGGGTGTTTTTTCGGATGGTTTCCACACACAAACATCGCCGCAAACCCAGGCCAGCATACTATTCCAACTCCATACCGCTACCGGGAAGTTAAATGCCGAAATAATGCCCACAATGCCCAACGGGTGGTATTGCTCGTACATGCGGTGGCTCGGGCGCTCGCTGTTCATGGTCAGGCCGTAAAGCTGCCTGCTCAACCCTACGGCAAAATCGCATATATCAATCATCTCCTGCACTTCGCCGCGGCCTTCCTGTAGGCTTTTACCCATCTCGTAGGATACCAGCCAACCCAGGTCGTTTTTATGCTTACGCAGCGCTTCGCCAATTTGGCGCACTATTTCGCCGCGTTTGGGCGCAGGTACGGCGCGCCAGGTTTTAAATGCCTCGGCGGCTTTAGCCACTGCCTGGTTATAATCATTGTTGGTAGCCATTTTTACATTGGCTATTATCTCCCCATCCACAGGCGAGCAGATAGTGCGTGTAACGGCATCGTTGCTGCTACCCCAGCTTTGCCCGGTACTAAAGGCGTGGTTTACAGCGTTTATATTTAAACTGGCCAGAATATGATGCTTATCGTTATGCATAGTTACAGCGGTTTGTTCAAAGTTAAAAAATTTATCGAGCGCCTCTTAACCTATTGTCTTTACCCCGAAAAAAATCGTGGTTACAATCAATTAGTTACAGCGTATTTTGTTTAAAATGGGGAAATGTGGAAAAGTAAATTTATTATGCGGCGTTTTTATAAGTAATTTAACTGTAACAAAAGTCTTGGCACAACTATTGAATTAACTAGCTAAGCAGAAGTTCTGCAACAAAACTGAATGGAAGAAGAATTTGAATTTGGTTTTACCGAAGACCCCCAATTCTCGGTAGAACGATACGAGGAGATGATCCGTAACCACGATCAGTATTTTTTTGATGCACAAGCGTTTGAGAACATCATCGACTACTACATTGAAAAGAACGACCCGGTTAAGGCCTTGCAAGTAGTTGAATATGCCCGCAACCAGCACCCCTTTGCCTCTGTTTTCCTTATCAAGCAAGCGCAGTTGTTTGTAGTTACAAACCGAATCGGCGATGCTTTTGCGTCGCTCGAACTGGCCGAAACACTCGAAGCGTCAGAAGCCGACATTTATATCATCCGCGGTAACCTGTACGAAAGCATAGAGCGTTATCCCGAAGCTTTGGAGAATTACCATAAGGCGCTCAACCTTGCCGAAGAGACCGACGAAATATTACTGCACATTGCCTACGTTAACCAAAACATGGGCGATTACGAAGAGGCCATACACTACCTGAAACTTTGCCTGGAGCAAAACATGGAGAACCAGGACGCTTTATACGAACTGGCTTTCTGTTACGATGTGATGGATAACCAGCAGGAAAGTGTCCAGTTTTACCAACAATATATTGATAACGAACCTTACAGCTACGCTGCATGGTATAACCTGGGCAACGCGTATACCAAGCTCGGTTTGTTTGAGAAAGCTATCGACGCTTACGATTACGCTATCCTGATCAAGGATAACTTTGCATCGGCTTACTTTAACAAAGGCAACGCGCTGGTTAACCTGGATAAATTTGCCGAGGCGATTGAAGTTTACCGCCAGACGTTTGAATATGAGCAACCTAATGCCGATACCTATTGCGCCATTGGCGAATGCTACGAGAAACTGGAGCAAATGGATGATGCCCGCGCATTTTATAAAAAATCGGTAAAAATGGACCCTAAGCTGGCTGATGCCTGGTTTGGGGTAGGCGTTACCCTTGATTTTGAGGAACGTTATTTTGAAGCCCTACACTTTTATAAAAAAGCGCTCGACCTGGATATCGCCAATGCCGATTACTGGTTCGCTATTGCCGATGCGCATTATAAATTAGGGCATTTGACAGAGGCTGAACACGCTTACGAAAAAGTGGTAGAACTAAACCCGCTTGATGCCGATGCCTGGCTGGATTACTCGTCTATCCTATACGAACAAAAAAACCTGGAAGGCGCTATCGAAGTCATCTCGCAGGCGATAAAAAATAACCCTGATTCGGCAGAATTGTATTACCGTATGGTAGCTTACCTGTTTGCCAAAGGTGATTATAACGAGGCGATCAGCTACTTGGAAAAGGCCTTGATAACCGATCCTGAGAAACATTTTATTTTGTTCGACTATCTGCCGCAACTGCAGGAAAACAAAGTGATCATCGAAATTATAAACCGTTACACTAAATAACAAGCGTTTAAAAATAATTTAATCCGGAGCTTTTAAAGCTTCGGATTTTTTATGAGATTTGCATGGATTAAAACCATTGGTTATAGTCTATAACAAAATGATATAATTGATGAATTACCAACTGAACAATCTGCCCGATCGAATAGTAAAACCCCGTACCAACGGCCTGACCATGGTAATGGACAAAGGCCTAAGCTGCCGCCAGGCCGAAGATTTTATTGAAGTGGCATTACCGCATTCGGATATTGTAAAGCTCGGTTGGGCAACATCCTTTGTTACCCCCAAGCTCGATGAAAAACTAAAGATTTATAAAGATGCCGGTTTACCTGTCTATTTCGGCGGAACACTATTTGAAGCATTTATCGTACGTAACCAGTTTGATGAATATCGTCGTATATTGGACCGATACAAAATGGAGTTTGCCGAAGTATCGGATGGTTCCATCGACATTGAGCACGACGTTAAATGCGAGTATATCCGTAAGCTAAGCGAGCAGATCACTGTTATTTCTGAAGTGGGGTCGAAAGACGTTCAAAAGATCTTCGCGCCCTATAAATGGATCAAATTGATGAGCGCCGAGATTGAAGCCGGTGCCTGGAAAGTGATAGCCGAAGCCCGCGAAAGCGGTAACGTGGGTATCTATCGCGATTCGGGCGAGGTAAGGCAGGGACTGGTAGATGAAATATTAACCCAGATACCGCAGGAAACCATTATTTGGGAAGCGCCGCAAAAAGCGCAGCAAACCTGGTTCATCAAATTACTTGGCGCCAACGTTAACCTGGGCAATATCGCGCCAACGGATATTATCCCACTGGAAACTTTAAGGCTAGGGCTGCGGAGTGATACTTTTGATTTTTTCATAAATCAGTAGATAATAATTAAACGTCATGCCGAACTTGTTTCGGCATCCCTTAGGACAAACGACCATACAGTGTGACCTGCAAGTGAGATCCCGAATCGGGACGGGATGACTTAACACTTTATTGTGTTAGTGATTTTAAAATCGGCCAAACTAATGTAGCTTTGATACCGTTATTTGGATGCATCGATAATAATCGGCGAAATCACTTTTCAAATCGGTGAAATCTTCAAAAAATCGGTGTAATCACAAACAATCAGTGTAATCACAAACAATAATGAAGCTATACGGACTGATAGGCTATCCGCTCACACATTCTTTTTCAAAAAAATATTTCGCTGATAAATTCTCTCGCGAGGAAATCAAAGATCATCATTACGAGCTTTTCCCGCTCGAGCATATCGCGGATCTTCCGGCATTGCTGAAAGATCATCCACAACTTTGCGGGTTGAATGTTACCGTGCCACACAAAAAAAATGTGATGCACTACCTGGATTGGGTTAGCCACGATGCCAGGGAAGTAGGCGCGGTAAACTGTATTCATATTCACCAGGAAAGCCCGGTATTGGCAGCATTTAGTGGCGAAGTGGGTATCGAAGGACATAATTTCAGGTTGGAGGGGTATAATACGGATATCTACGGTTTTGAAACCTCGTTAAAACCTTTGCTTAATCATCATCACAAAAAGGCTTTGATTTTAGGCGATGGCGGTGCAGCCTGTGCAGTTAAATATGTGTTGGGCGAATATGGTATCGAGTACCAGATCGTTACCCGTCGCCCATCCGAAAAAAGTATTCTGTTTAGCGAACTGACCATCGAAATGGTGGAACAGCATAAGCTGATCATCAATACAACGCCATTGGGAACTTATCCTAATATCAACGAATGCCCGCCTATCCCTTACGAAGGCATAACCGATGATCATTTGCTGTACGACCTGATCTATAACCCCGAACAAACCGCATTTTTAACCAAAGGCCTTGAACGGGGCGCAGCCATCAAAAACGGCTATCAGATGCTTGAACTACAGGCCGACCGGTCGTGGGAAATATGGGATTCAAAAATCAAACAACCATGAGGAACCTCGCACTCGTTGGTTTGATGGCACTTGCGTTCGCTGCCTGCGGTGGCAATCACGATTATTCGCCTAAGCCGCGGGGCTACTTTCGCATACCGTTCCCTAAAAAGGAGTATCAACAGTATATCAGCGACTGCCCTTTCACATTCCAATATCCAAAATATGCGACTGTTGATCAGGATCATGATAAAAATGCCAAACCCTGCTGGCTCAATGTTCGTTTCCCGCAGTTTAATGGTACACTGCATTTAAGCTACGAGCAGATCACCTCGAAAGAGGTATTTAACAAGCTGGTAGAAGAAGCGCACACTTTTGCCTTTAAACACACGGTGAAGGCAACCTCTATAGATGAAGGCACGATAGCCTATCCTGATCGCAAATTGTACGGAATCTATTATACTATCGATGGTAATGCGGCCTCATCGGCACAGTTTTATTTGACTGACAGTACCAAACATTACCTGCGCTGCTCGCTTTATTTTTATAACGAGCCCCGCATCGATTCGATACAGCCCGTGCTCAACTTTATAAAAAAGGACATGGATGTAATGATCGCTACTTTCCGGTGGAAGAGGTAACAGATAGTCCAGAGTCAAGAGTCGTTAGTCTTGAGTCTGATGCTTTCTATGATTTGACTCCGGACTCAAGGTTCAAGACTTCGGACTAAAAACATTAATTTCGCGATATGTTGCAAGTAAAAGCATTCGATAATAACCCATATCAGGAAAATACTTACCTCGTGTATGAAGAAGCCGGGCAATGCGCCATCATCGATCCGGGTATGTATATCGCGTCTGAGCAGAATGTGGTAGTCAATTTTATTCGTGATCATAAACTCACTCCGGTAATGCTGTTAAACACCCATTGTCATATCGACCACGTGCTGGGTAATAAATTTATTTTTGATCAGTATCGTTTAAAACCACAGTTCCACAAAGGCGAGCTGGATATACTGATGGCCATACCCGGCTATGCACCGCAGATGGGTTTCCGGTACGAGCTATCGCCTATACCGGATAATTATCTGCCTGAAACAGGTGAGATCGCTTTGGCGGACACTGCTCTACAACTAATTTTCGCACCTGGCCACTCGCCCGCGCATTTGTGTTTTTACGCGCCTAAAGAAAACTTTCTGATCGGTGGCGACGTGCTGTTCTTAGGCAGTATCGGCCGCTGCGATCTGCCCGGCGGCAATTTTAAGCAACTCATTAATAATATCGAGACAAAGTTGTTCGCCTTGCCCGATGATTGCGTGGTTTATCCCGGTCATGGCCCCGAAACCACCATCGGTTACGAAAAACAAACCAATCCTTTTTTAACTTAACAGCAGTTTGAATACCTCGGTATATATCGCTAAGCGCTACCTTTTCTCGCGAAAGACAACGCATGCCATCAATATCATATCGGGCATATCTATGCTGGGTGTATTTGTGGGCAGCGCGGCGCTGATTATTATACTGTCGGTGTTTAATGGGCTCGAAAAAGTCATCCTGTCCATGTACAATAACTTTACGCCCGAGCTGAAGATCGAAGCTAAAAAAGGCAAAACCTTTAATCCCAATACAGTCTATTTTAACCAACTGCGTAAAAATCCGGCGATATTTTCATACAGCGAAGTTTTAGAAGAAAAAGCTCTGGTGCGTTATGGTGATAAGCAGATGCCCACTATTATTAAAGGGGTAAGCGATGATTTTCTGAAAAATAAAAACTTAGACAGCACCATACAGGTAGGTAAATTTGTTTTAAAAGATGCTAATGATAAGCCTGCTGTAGTTATCGGCTCGATAGTGCAGAGTAATTTGGGGGTTAATATCGAGGATAGATTTATCCCGCTCGAGATATTCTCGCCACGGCGCACGGCCGCTGTTAATTCTATCGATCCTACTAACGACTTTGTAGTAAAATACATCTATTCATCAGGGGTGTTCAGCATTCAGCAGGATTTTGATAACATTATTGTGGCCCCGCTGGCTTTTACCCGCGATCTGCTTGATCAACCGACAGAAGTATCCGCTATCGAGATCAATATGGTAAGTGGCGCCAGCACCGATGATTTGCAACAAGCCATTAAAGATAAAATAGGTGCCGATTTTAACGTGCGCAACCGCGCCGAGCAGAACGCATTATTATATAAGATCCTCCACTCCGAAAAATGGGCGGTTTACCTTATACTTACCTTCGTGGTTATCATCGCTACGTTTAATATTGTTGGGTCGTTAACGATGCTGGTGATGGATAAGCGTAAGGATATTGCCATATTATCCAGCCTGGGCGCCGGGCCTAAACTAATACAAGGCATTTTCTTTTGCGAGGGCATGCTGATTACCCTGATTGGCTGTATCGGAGGTATGGTGCTCGCGCTGTTGTTCTGCCTTTTGCAGGAGCATTTAGGTTTGATAAAAATGGGTGCAGGATATACCGCTACCGACGCTTATCCCATCGCTATAAAATTCACCGATTTTATACTGGTATTCCTTACCGTAATGGTTATTTCGGTTATAGCGTCGGGCATCAGCGCAAAAGTAAGCATTAAGGGGCTGGAGGATATTAAGCAGGAGCTGTAAAACGATCAGATTATTGATCGTAAATATCGCGTCGGTGGCCGACACGCCTGCACATTTTCACATCCGCATATTTTCACATCCATTTTAAAAACTCAACTTCTTATCCGCTTCGTTGGTGGGTTGCTGCTGTTGCTTGTATTTATCGCAATCAATGGTGATGGTCAGCGGGGCCTTTGGCGGATCGAAATCTACATTTCTTTTAATTCCCAGCTTGGTATCAGCATAAACCTTTTTCATATACAAGGCAAATATGGGCAGGGCTGTGTTGGCGCCTTCCCCCAACGAAGTTGAGCGGAAGTGAAAATCGCGGTCTTCACAGCCGGTCCACACACCAGTAACCAATTGCGGCGTCATGCCTATAAACCAACCGTCAGAGTTATCCTGCGGCGTACCGGTTTTACCGGCTATCGGGTTAGTCAATCCGTAGCGGAAACGCATCCTGCTGCCGGTACCGTTTTCAATTACACCTTTTAACATGTAGGTCATCACGTAGGCAGTTTGCTCGTTCATGGCCTGTACGGTTTTGGGTGTATGGGTATATAAAACGTTACCGTTCTTATCCTCAATGCGCAAAATATAGGTAGGCTCTTTCCAGGTGCCGTGGTTGGCAAATACGCTATACGCACCTGTCATCTCGAACAGCGAAGCATTGAACGATCCCAGGCATATTGACGGTACCGGAGTAATATCAGTATTGGTAACTCCCATTTTTTTAACGAGCTCTACCACCGGTTCAGGCTTAACCTCGTTCATTACGTAAGCGGTAATCCAGTTTTGCGACCATGCCAGGGCATTGCGCAGCGTCATTACCGGGTCTTTGGTATCCTGCGATGCCGGCGACCATTCCTGCCCGTCATACTTAATCGTGATAGGTACATTTGGCACTTCCATACAAGGCGAGTAACCGTCTTCGATCGCCACCGCGAAGGTGAACGATTTGGCTGTCGAACCTACCTGGCGTGTGCCGATCTTTACGTGATCGTATTTAAAATGTTCGTAGTTAATGCCGCCCACCCAGGCTTTAACATAACCAGTGGTCGGGTCCATACTCATCACGGCGTTTTGCAGCAGCATTTTGCTGTATAATACCGAGTCGATAGGTTTCATCACCGTATCGATATTGCCGTGCCAGCTAAAAATGTTCATTTTAACCGGTGTGTTGAAAGCCTCGTTTATCTCATCGTCCGATTTGCCATCGGCCTTCATATCATTATACCGGTCAGACCGGTGCACACCTTCGCTCATCAGTAACTTAAAGTTTTTAATGCTTTTCGATAAGTTATAGCCTTTCCAGTGATTATTGAATTGTGCTTGCAATTGCTGCATATACTCGCGTTGCGCGTCTTCGGCATATTGCTGCATAGTGGCGTTAATGGTGGTATATACTTTCAAGCCGTCGCGATCAAGATCATAAGGTACGCCGTTTTTAGTGGTGTTTGATTCTTCCAGTATCTTTTGCACATCACTTTTAAGCACCTGCCTGAAATAAGTGGCTAAACCTTCGTTGTGCGCGGTAATATTAAAATGAAGCCCAAGCGGTAGTTTCTGAAAGTCGGCCGATTGACCGTCGCTCAAAAAACCGGCCTGTGCCATTCGGTGCAATACCAGGTTACGGCGGGCAAGCGCAGCTTCGGGGTGGTTGATCGGTGAATATAAGCCCGGAGCATTCAGCATGCCTACCAGCAGTGCAGCCTGATCGGGCGTTAGCTGATCGGGTGTGGTGTTGAAATAAGTATGCGCGGCGGCATTGATACCATAGGTATTGTAGGCACCAAAGCTTACTGTATTAAAGTACATGGTCAGGATCTCTTCCTTGGTGTAGCGTCGTTCTATTTGTACCGATATGATCCACTCCTGTAGTTTTTGTATCGTACGTTTTAGTTTGTTTTTCGCACGGCCCTTGTCCGAAAATAAATTAAGCGCCAGCTGCTGAGTGATAGTACTACCACCTTGTTTACTACCTACAAATGTATAGAGCACACCACGCAACAGGCCTTCAAAGTCGATACCCGAGTGCTCGTAAAAACGTTTGTCCTCGGTAGCAACTAAGGCATGTACCACGTTTGGCGAAAGCTGTTTGTAAGTTACGGGTGTGCGGTATTGCACAAACCAGGCACCCAGTTGTTTATTATCTTCGGATATGATCTGCGATGCCAGGTTGCTTTTGGGGTTCTCCAGATCGCGGAAGGATGGCAACGTGCCAAATACCCCGAACCAGGTAAGCACGATCATCAAAATTAAAAATGCGAAACATCCGCCAATAACTTTCCATATCACCAGGTTATATCTTCTGATGTCCTGCGGGGTTAACTGATTATCCTTGGTTTTGGTCCACATGTTTAATAATGTTTTTGATAAAAATCGTAATAATTATCGATTGTTTTTTTGTCGGCTAATTTATCCAGATTTTGCCGGGTGATGATAAAAAAGTTGTATTTATCGGCCGATACGTTCATTATCTCGGGCAAAAGCGGCACAATGGCCCGGGCATAGGCCTTTACTGCTGCCAGGCTGGTAAATCTGCCCACATAGATCAGTTGATTCTCGTTTGCCGGTTTCAACTGATGCCTGATGCTGTTATCGGTATACCGCCCACGGTTAAACTGGCCGATCCCAAAGCGCGAAGGTGCCAGGTTAACACGGTTGGTACTTACATTGATCACAAAGTAATAATTGATACTGTCGGCCAGTCCCGGTGTATAAATTGATGCCGCTTCTTTAACAACCACAGGCGGCTTAACGGCAGCGCTGTCTGCGGTTTTCGTGATCGGATTACCTGTTGGCGGTGTAACAATCGGAGGATTATTAACCACGGGTGGCTGCGTAACCGCTGGCTTTTGTACAGGGGCAGGGTTGGTTACCACCGGCGGATTTTGTTTTATTACAGGCTTAGGTTGCATTTTGACAATAACCGGCGCATACGGGTTAACATAAACCGGTTGTTTTTGCATAAACGGTACCTCGTTAGGGTCGGAGTCTACTAAAACAATGTCACGGGTTGCAAGGTCCGTCTCGTTGGCGGCGATAAAGACAAGGTGCTGTTTTACCAGTGGGGTGATCAGTTTATCATCCGGGAACTTGCTTTGTATTTCCTGTAGCTCATCTTTAAAAGGGCCAAGCTTTTGCTGATGCCCCATAGCAATGGCACGCAGGTAATAAGCCTGTGCTAAAAAAGGGCTTCCCGGAAACTGTTCGATAATCTCGTTCGACTTTACAACGGCCTCGCTGTATTTCCTTGTGGTTATTAAATTGAACAGGTCAGTATATGCAACGTTGAAGGCCGCGTTCTGATCGTTCATCTTCTGATTGTAATCCGGGTCGAGAATAACCCTGGCGAAGGTACTTTCAGGATAGTTTTTCAAGATCAGACCTTTATAATAGTCGGATTTTGCTTTGTCGATATCACTATATAACCGGTACAGGTTATAATAAACAGATGGTTTATTCACTGTATTAGGGAAACGCTGCAATAGTAGTTCAAATATGGCAATGGCTTCTTTGTTGTCTTCCAGTATATCGCGGTAAAAATTGGCAATATCCAGGTAGGCATTATAAATTCTGGTGTTCGATAGGGTGAGTTGCGCCGGTGTAAGCGGTACGTTTTGCGCCAGTTCAGTCTCAATTTTGGTTAAGGCGGGGTTTGCCGCCGGTTTGGCCACCTGGTCGGGCGAGGTGGTTGTACTATTTTGCTGGATGATAGCTGTAACCGCAGGGTTGGTGGTTGTATTATTACTTGATTGTACACTGCGGCGCCAGTTATCAGCCAATGGCCGGTTTCCCCAAATTCTTTTAAAATCAGCATAACCCTGCGCCACCGCCTGTGTGTTGTAAAAATAAAAGTTGCTTGTGGCATTCAGGCCTCCGCCACTTTGTGTGTTAGCCTGCGGCGTTGTATTAGTCAGCACGTTTTTGCTTGCTGTGGCTAAGGCCTGTTGCTGTAATAAGGTAGCTGCCGCCAGGGAGCTTATTTTGGCTGCTCGGACTTTCTCGTTCAATCGAGCAAGCATCTGCAGAGTATCTTCGCGGGCTATAATTTGCAGTCTGTCGCCAAGCAGTTGCAGGTTATCGGCCTTTTTTTGTATGGTTTGATAGCCGGGGTAGGTAGGCGATAAATTAGTCAACGTGCTATCGTAATACTTTTTGGCTGTAGTATAATCGGCTTTATTTCTAAAATTGATATCGGCTATCCGCAGGTACGATAACCCTTTTTGATTTTGGTTTTTAGTACTGTTACGGATGGATAAATTGTAATTTTTTATCGCCTCATTATAATTCCCCTGTGCCAGGTAAACTTCACCTATCTGGTAATAGATCTGGTCAATAAACTCCTTATTGTTTTCGTTCTTCAATAACCGGCGCAGGCGGTCGATACGGGTAGTTTTGCTGCCAGCCTGGTTATCTTCAATGCGAATTCGGTTCAAACTGGCGTTAAAAGCCATCTCGAACGTAGCATTGCTGTTCACTACGCGGCTGTAATTTTTAACCGCGTCGGCGGGCTTATGGTTAAGCTCCTGCAATTGTGCCAGTATAAATGTCCAGCGTAATTTATGGTTAATGTCCCGACTAAAATGAACGGCCTGCGCAGCCATGGTTTCACCATCAGAATACTTGCCGGCATAAATATCATATTGCAGTTTGGTTGCATACACATCCGCCGTATGTTGTTCTTTGGGAAAGATGTTGTGCAAAGCGGTATCCAGCAAAGTATCAGCTACGTCCATCTGGTTGATGTGCATCAGCGCCCTTGCCTTCCATACCCGCGCCTCCTGCACCAGATCGCGGCTTTTGGGGTAAATGCGAATCACATAGCTAAAAAACTCGATGGCATTGAAATAGTTATACTGCAAAAAGTTGGCCTTGCCCAAAAGCATATAAGCGTCGGGTATATACCGGCTTTGTTCCTTTTCGCTGATGATGGTATTGCCGCGCTCTACAACGCTTTCCAATAACTTGTCTGATGCCGGGCTTTTGGCCGCGGTATCCTGGTAAACGCTCAGTATCTGCCCGTAATTGTCAATATAGTTCAGCGCCATAGTTTCCTGCCGCTGGCGCAATACATCGTTGGCATTAAATAAAATATTGTATTTGGCCGTCAGGTTTTGCATTGCCCGGTTAAAACCGCTTTCCTTTTCGAGGTTACAGGCGGCAAATAACAGTACCGGCAGCAAATAGCTCAGGTGTTTATAAAGGGTAGATGGTGTAAGCCTCAAAATGGTGTTTCGTTTTTACTGATAACGTTTATACAAAGATACCTGAATATCAATAATTGTTGAGCCAATTTACTACACATTATTCAAATTGATTGATATTTTTGCACCATGCAATCAACCCCATCCCCGCAAAAGGGAAATAATGGTAAGCAAATGAATAATCTGGCAAAGTTTACAGGTATTGCTTTCCAGATGGTGGCCATTATCGGTGTTTTCGCTTACGCGGGATATAAGATTGACCAGTACGCGGGTCATCAAACCAAGTGGGTAACGGCCGTATTATCGCTTGCCGGTGTTTTCATTGCCATGTATACCGTAATCAGATCATTAAAGCAATGAAAATTTACCGCACCATTTTATCATTCATCGCATTTATCATTGTAATTGCCATACCACCGGTTTTGTTGAATTATACGGGTAATACCGATCTGTTGGCACCGCATTTCTGGTTGTTGTTTTTCTTCATATCCGGTTTAACGCTGATTGTTGTAGCAGCGGTTTTATTAAGCCAGCGCGCCAACAGCGAAATGTACTCGCAAGTGTTCCTTGCCGCAACCACTTTTAAGATACTTGCCTGCCTTATTTTTATGGTGATTTTCCTGCGTAAAAACCACGTAGATAAGCTGATTTTTGTGGCCGATTTTTTTTACATATATTTCTTAAACACAGCCTTTGAAGTTTATGGTTTGTTGCGTAACTTGCGCAACCAAAATTTAAGGTAAAAAAGCTTGATTTAGATGTATAAACGCTCGATTTTGAAATTAAAAAATTCTACCCTCTCGCTATTTTGTGCGTTTTTTATGATACTGGCAACAATTCCCGCTGCCGGTTTTTCGCAGGAAAAGACTACTGAAGCACCCAAAAAAGAAGTAGACACCAAGGATATTATCTTCGAGCACATCGGCGATTCACATTCGTGGACGATCATAGGCGAACACTCGATCGCGCTCCCCATTATCCTATATACTGATAAAGGCTTAGAAATATTTTCTTCTGATAAAATAAAAGAAAAGGAAGAAAAACAACAGATCTATCAAGGCAAAGCTTACAACTATACTTTAGAAAAAGATAAAGTTAAAGTGGTAGATGCATCGGGTAAGATTGATGAGGCGGCTACCAAAAAAGTTTGGGACTTCTCTATCACCCGTAACGTAGCCAGTATGTGGATGGGCATGATCATCCTGATCATCGTATTCGGCAGCATTTCATCGGCCTACAAGAAACGCGAAGGTAAAGCGCCAAAAGGCTTACAGTCGTTTCTTGAGCCAATCGTCCTCTTCGTTCGCGATGATGTGGCTATCCCTAATATCGGCGTTAAACATGTTAAATACATGCCTTTATTGCTCACTATATTCTTCTTTATATTGATCAATAACCTGCTGGGTTTGATTCCGATCTTCCCCGGTGGCTTTAACCTCACCGGCAATATCGCGGTAACACTTACCTTGTCGTTTATTGTACTGATCGTGATCAACTTCAGCGGCAATAAATACTACTGGAAACACATCTTTACCCCGCACATACCACTTTGGTTATATCCTATTATGGTTCCGGTCGAGATTATCGGCATCATCTCTAAGCCTTTCGCGTTAATGATACGTTTGTTTGCTAACATTACCGCGGGCCACATTATCGTGTTAAGCTTAATATCGCTCATCTATATATTCAAAACAACCTGGATGGCTACTGTATCGGTACCGTTCGTAGTGTTTATGGATTGCATCGAGTTGCTGGTAGCATTCCTGCAGGCGTTTATCTTTACCATGTTAACAGCGCTGTTCATCGGTATGGCTGTTGAAGAGCATCACTAATATTGAATTATTAATTATCTATATATACTTTTAAATTAAAAACAATGGTTGGAACGATCGGAATTATAGCACAAGCAGCTGCTGCTGGTGTTGTAGGTCTACAAAAACTGGGCGCTATCGGCGCTGGTTTAGCAGTAATCGGTGCCGGTATCGGTATCGGTCAAATTGGTGGTAAAGCTGTAGAAGGTATAGCTCGCCAGCCAGAAGCTGCTTCGAAAATTCAAACTAACATGATCATCGCTGCTGCACTTGTTGAAGGTGTTGCACTGTTTGCCGTGGTAGTTGCCTTGATGTAATATCAGGGGTCAAAAAACAAAAACACCAGTTCCGGAGCGGTTGGCTCCGGATGGTGTTTTTAAAAATGAAATTGAAAATTAATATCACATAAAAGAGATGGACATAGTTCAACCCGCGATAGGTTTAATTTTTTGGACGGCGATTTCCTTTGTTATCCTGCTGTTTATTTTAGGGAAGTTTGCCTGGAAACCAATTTTAGGAGCTGTTACCGAGCGTGAGCGTTCAATTGAAGATGCATTATCTAAAGCCGAAGCAGCCAAAGAAGAAATGGCACGTTTAACCGGCGAAAACGAAGAATTGCTGAAACAGGCACGTGCCGAGCGCGACCTGATCCTTCGTGAAGCAAAACAGGTTAAAGATCAGATGATCAGCGAAGCTAAGGATATCGCGCAAAAAGAAGGTGCCCGTATGCTGGATAAGGCCCGTATCGAGATCGATAACCAAACTGCTATAGCTATGGCAGCTGTTAAAGAGCAGGTAGCTACACTTTCGATAGAGATAGCCGAGAAAATTTTGCGCAAGCAATTTGAAGATCAGCACAAACAGGAAGAACTGGTTGAAGACCTGTTGAAGAAAGTAAAATTAAATTAAGTTGTCAGTGGTTAGTTGTCGGTAGTCAGTTTAAAATTGACTAACTCGCAACTCGCAACTCGCAACTCGCAACTCACAACTGAAATAAGAATGTCAGAATTAACAGTAGGTTCAAGGTATGCCAAATCGCTTATCGATCTTGCTATCGAGCAAAACTCGCTCGAGCAGGTTAAAGGCGATATGGATCTTTTTGTGCAAACTTTAAAGGCTAATCACCAGCTGCAAACTGTGCTAAGCAACCCGATTATCTCGCACGATAAAAAGATAAACATACTGGATGCCCTTTTTGAAGGTAAAGTAAGCAAAGCAACTATCGGTTTCTTTAAGATAATGATCAATAAAAGCCGTGGCGAGGTTTTGTTTTACACCGCCCAGGAGTTTATCAATCAGTATAACGCTAAAAAGAATATCGTTAAAGCCAGGATCGTTTCGGCTGTTGAGTTATCAGAAGCCAACAAAAAAATTGTTAGCGAGATAGTGAAGGCCGAAGTTGGCGGTAACTGCGATGTGATACTGGAAACCAAGGTTGACCCAACACTGATAGGCGGCTTTATTTTAACCGTTGGTGATAAACAGATTGATAACAGCATTGCCAACAGCTTAAAGAAACTGAAAAACGAATTTGCCCACGAGGTAGCTAAATAATTGTAAAATAGAACTCTAAAATAAATTTTAAACAATGGTAGAGGTAAGACCAGACGAAGTATCAGCAATTTTGCGTCAGCAATTGTCGGGCTTTAAGTCAGAATCTGAATTAGAAGAAGTAGGCACCGTATTGCAGGTAGGCGACGGTATTGCCCGCGTTTACGGCTTAACAAAAGTACAATCGGGCGAGCTTGTTGAATTTGACAGCAACCTGCAAGGTATAGTGCTTAACCTTGAGGAAGATAACGTAGGTGTGGTTTTGCTTGGTGCAAGTGATGGCGTTAAAGAAGGTGATACCGTAAAACGTACCAGCAAAATCGCTTCAATTAAAGTTGGTGAAGGTATGCTTGGCCGCGTGGTTAACACCCTGGGCGAGCCTATCGATGGTAAGGGCCCTATTGCCGGTACTACTTACGAAATGCCCTTAGAGCGTAAAGCTCCGGGTGTTATCTACCGTCAGCCGGTAGCTGAACCATTGCAAACAGGTATCAAAGCTATCGACGCGATGATCCCTATCGGCCGTGGCCAGCGTGAGCTGGTGATCGGCGACAGGCAGACCGGTAAATCGGCTGTTTGTATCGATACCATCATCAATCAAAAAGAATTTTACGAAGCCGGCAAACCGGTTTACTGTATATATGTTGCCATTGGTCAGAAAAACTCTACCGTGGCTAACGTGTTGCGTACTTTAGAAGAAAGCGGTGCATTACCATACACCATCATCGTTGCGGCATCAGCTTCTGATCCTGCCCCGATGCAGTTCTTCGCGCCATTTGCCGGTGCAGCTATCGGCGAGTTCTTCCGCGATACAGGCCGTCCGGCTTTGATCGTTTATGACGACTTGTCGAAACAAGCTGTGGCTTACCGTGAGGTATCGCTGTTATTGCGTCGTCCACCGGGCCGTGAGGCTTACCCTGGTGACGTATTTTACCTGCACAGCCGTTTATTGGAGCGTGCCGCGAAGATCAACGCTTCGGATACCATCGCACAAGCTATGAATGACTTGCCTGAATCGATCAAAGGTATCGTTAAAGGCGGTGGTTCGTTAACTGCATTGCCAATTATCGAAACACAAGCGGGCGACGTATCTGCATATATCCCAACCAACGTGATCTCGATCACCGACGGTCAGATATTCCTTGAGTCGAACCTGTTTAACGCGGGTGTTCGTCCTGCTATCAACGTAGGCATCTCGGTATCGCGTGTAGGTGGTAACGCTCAGATCAAATCGATGAAGAAAGTTGCCGGTACCTTAAAGCTGGATCAGGCTCAATACCGTGAGTTGGAAGCCTTCGCTAAATTCGGTTCGGACCTTGATGCCTCAACCAAAACGGTGTTGGATAAAGGTGCCCGTAACGTGGAGATCCTGAAACAAGGCCAGTTTTCGCCAATGACTGTTGAGAAACAGGTTGCGATTATCTACGCCGGTACCAAAAACCTGATGCGTAGCGTACCGATTAATAAAGTACGTGAGTTTGAAGCCGAGTACCTGAGCCAACTGGAACTGCGTCATCCTGAAGTTTTATCAGCTTTAAAGGCAGGTAAATTTGATGATCAGTTAACCGGTGTGTTAGAAACAGTAGCTAAAGAATTAGCTGGGAAATATTAAGTTTTGGTAGCAAGTATCGGGTATCAAGTAGCAAGATGATAAATCTAAGTACTTGATACTTGATACTAACTACTTGATACTAAACAAAGAATGGCAAATTTAAAAGAAGTAAGAAATCGGATCGCGTCGGTAAGGTCTACACAGCAGATCACCAAAGCCATGAAAATGGTTTCGGCTGCCAAGCTGAAGCGTGCCACCAATGCTATCGTTCAGTTAAGGCCCTATGCCAACAAACTGAATGATATATTGGCAAATCTTTCTGCAAGTTTAGAGGATGGTTCTTCGCCATACCTGCAAGAGCGCGAGCCGGGCAAAGTACTGGTGGTTGTAGTATCATCAAACCGTGGTTTGGCAGGTGCTTTCAATACCAACGTTATTAAGGCGGCCAACAACATCATCGCCGAAAAATACAGCACCCAGTTAAAAGCCGGTAATGTATCTATCGTAGGTATCGGTAAAAAATCGCAGGAGTTTTATCAGCGCCGTAAATACAATGTAATCGGCAACAATAACGAGATTTACAACGCGCTTAACTTCGAAAACGTTTCAAAAGTTACCCAATCTATTATGGATGGCTTTTTGAAAGGCGAGTTCGACCGTGTGGAGCTGGTGTACAATCAATTTAAAAACGCGGCAGTACAGATCGTTAAAGTTGAGCAATTGTTACCGGTGCCAAAAGCTGAACAAAAAGAAGACAAAGGCACCGCGATTGCATCAAAAGTTGATTACATTTTAGAGCCATCTAAAGAAGAGATCGTTGAGCAACTGATACCAAAAAATATCAAGATACAATTGTACAAAGCTGTATTGGATTCGCATGCATCAGAGCACGGCGCCCGTATGACGGCGATGGACAAAGCTACCGATAACGCCGGCGAGTTGTTGCGTAACCTGCGCTTAAGCTACAACCAGGCACGCCAGGCAGCCATCACTACCGAGCTTACCGAGATCGTGAGCGGCGCGGCAGCATTATCAAGCAACTAAGATACTACCCGTTATAACCTTAAATGGAAGCCTCCCGATTGGGAGGCTTTTTTTGCTTGGGACGTACATAACAATCCTTTTTGTCATTTCGACGAGCATGAGCGTTGGCCCCGAGCAGGGAGCGAGGAGAAATCTTCTGTGTGATACTATGTTTGCGATGAGCATGTCGCAGAAGATTTCTCTTTCGCGCAACCGCACTTTCCCCAGCGTGCTCTATCGAAATGACACGTTTTTAATTATGGGTTTACCTACTTATCCTCCCAAACGCCTCCAAATACTTATCAATATAAAACTCCTTACTTTTAGATTTATACTGCATAATAAACCGTGGATGCTCTAAAGCGATGATCTCTTTGAAAAACCCGTGCTCCTGGTTAAGCTTACGGATAAACTTCTCATTCTGCCCGGTACCAAAACAAAAACAGATATCCGTTCCCAGGCCCATTTTTAATTGCTGTTTGATGCTTTCGATAATGAACGGATAAACAGCTTTGGTAAGCGCCGGGCTGTCGTAATAATTATAATTAACTTGTTTGCCTAAGTTGTTGGTATTGGTAAAGCCAAGCGGCGAAACCGAGCTGATATAGATATCCCCATAAAACTTTTCGGGGCCGCCGTAAGCGGCTATCATATCATAAATAAAAACTGAGGATGGTTCGTGCGATGTTGTGCCTTCGATATCAATGCCACATATACTTTTTAAACGCTTGGTATCAGTAAAAGGCACACCGGTTATCCCCGAACCAAAACGACCGGGGTTGATACCTAATATCAAATGACGGGGATTGTTATCGGCGTAATATTTTTGGTAAAAAACGGTGGAGGCTTTGAGCGCGGCTTCGCTCTCCTTAAATGGGTTCATAATATGGATGCCCGCCGGAAGCTCGCCCTTGAAATTAAGGCTGGTATTAAAGCGGATGATTTGAGTGGCCAGGGTTTCCATCAGATACGTTTTTCGTAAACATAAAACCGGAGGCCGGGTCTAAAGTCAAGGCCAATCTCGCCAATATATTGATAACCAACTTTAGGGAACAACGCCTGTGTAGCCTGGTTGTTGGTATTGGTATCGATACGCAGGATGGAAATTTCCTGATCAGCCGCAACAGCTTCAGCCTGCTTTAATAAAGCCGCGGCAATGCCTTTACCACCAAATTGCGGATGCACAGCCAGGCGGTGTACAACTATGGCAGTTTCGGTGGTATCCAAACCCACATTTGCATATTCGGGATATTGTTCGGTGGTTATGGCTGCCAACCCGGCGATAACATCATCAATAACAGCTACCCATAATTGATTTTGCGCTATATCGCTTTCAAAAACTTCGGGATTGGGATAAACATCATCCCACTGTAAATTGCCTGCAGCGCGCATAAGTGGCACAACAGCCTTAATAATTTGCATAATGCCGGATATATCGGCGGTAGTAGCCTGGCGAATAAGCATAGTTAAACTTGTGGTGGTACATTGGCCGGCGGGCGCTTCAAAATCTTTTCGTTAAAAAAGTTCTTCAGTTCAACAGCGCCCAATACAACAATGCCCCGTAATGAGTAGTTAAGATGTTTGCGTAAATGGTAATAACCAACCGTTATGCCAGCCAGGGTAGAAAAGAAAATAGCGATCACTACGCCATAAGTGGCGGTTTGTTTACCATAAATATCTTTCAATATTAATGTAGCCACAAATGCCGTTAAAATGTTAACCGTACCCATAGCGATAACTTTATAAAGGTTAACCTTTTGCTGATGGATGATATCGAGCGTAACACCATTAAAACGGTCGATAGGATACATTACGGCAATGAGCATTGTAAACCGTAAAATATTGGCTGCTGGCCCATCTACATATTTGAGGCCACCAAATATGCGAATAGCGATATCCGCGCCAAAAAATGTGGCAACGGCTATGGGGATAAACACCCAGGTTAGCATACCAGGGTATTTTTTGCTGACAAAGGTTAGATGGTATGTGTTTTTTTCATTGTAAGCCGTGGCCATGGCACTCATACCCGTGCCAACAAAACTGCGCAACGGTATCTCAATAATTTCCATTAACTTATTGGGAATAGTAAAAACTGCCAGGGCTTCGGCACCAAGAATCCCATTAATGATCAGCCCGTTTGCCATGCCCAGTAAATACGAGCTCATGTTGCTGGCTAAACTAAATTTGCCAAAGTTAAATAGTTCTTTAGTAGTACTTTTTGTGCGTTTAAACAGCATCCCAAATTTAGAATAACCCAACAGCAGGCATATTAAGCTGGTTAATACATTTGTTAAAAAGTTTACCAATAGCAGATTTTGAAGCGTGGCTTTATGGAAAAAGGCTAAAATGGCCAGGGTTATAATCATACTGCCGTTGTTAACCATGCGCAGCCAAAGTATTTTACCATACTCGTTATCGGCAACCATTATCCAAAAGGTAACGGTAAATGGCAGCGAGCTTAACACAGTTAACCCAAACCATTGTATCAACACCTTTAATTCGAGGTTGCTTGTCGAGCCGATAAACGGCCATACTGCCAGGTTAACAATAGCTATCAACCCGCACAGGCACAGTGCTAAAAACCATACCGAACCTAAAACTTCGGCGGCACGGTCGGGCTTAGTGCCCGCGTAAAACTTAACTGTGGCAGTAGTTAGCAGGCCGTTTCGCACCGCATCGGCAAAACCATAGATCATTAAAAAATAGAACCATACGCCCAGCTCGCTTTTTTCCATTACGCGTGCCAGTAAAGCCATCATTCCAAAGCTGACACCGGCGATAACAAAGTTGCCCAGAAGGGCCAATACATGCTTGTTCTTCAGATCAGATAAGCGGGGCATTATGTTTATTTTAGTTGATTGTTAAGATAGATTAAATTACGGAAAGATAACTGAAATAATACCTGAAATAATTTGAAATATGAAAAATGTGAAGTACTTTTCCGCGAACATTTTTTTAACCCAAATCATATCACCAACTATCTTACAGTTAAACAGATATAACTGTTTACGAAATTTTTATGTATAATGTTCTTCTGGCTTCATTAACAGGATTTGATTCAACCGCCGAAATCCCTTATATTTTTAAAAAGGCAGGTTGTAAAACTGTCGATGTTTTTTGTAATAGCGAGTCGTGGTTGCTATCCAATAAATTTTACGATAACTGGATTGAAACGAGCGTAGAACACGAACCGTTTAAAAACGGACTGATAAAATTGGTTGAAGAAAAGTTTGACCATTATGATTGGATTGTTGTGCTGGATGATGCTTCTGTTAAACTGATGAACGAAGCGATTACCGATGAGCGGCTTTTTAAAAAAATATTACCGTTAACCAAGATCGAGAACCGCGAGATACTATCCTCAAAACTGGGCCTGTCCAACATCTGCAAAAAATACGATATTGTAACGCCGGGATATATCAACTACTCAGAAACCCACGATGTTGAAGCGGAAATTAAAAAGCTGAACTTCCCGATACTGCTGAAGGAAGATTATAGCTTTTCGGGTATGGGTATTCAGTATTGCGAAACCGAGGCCGATTTATACGTTAGCCTTGAAAAGGTGCGGGTTAAAGAAAACCTGGTACTACAGGAATTTATACAAGGCGAGGATATCGGTATAGAAGCATTATTCAGAGACGGTGAACTGATTACGTATAATTGTGCGGATGTATTGACTTATATGTACAATAAGTTTTCGTTTACCACCAGGCGGTTATATTATCAGAGCGCCGAGATAGCAGGGTTGCTCAAAAAGCTGGGCCAAAGTGTCGGCCTTAATGGGTTTGCCAGCATACAATATGTTTATCACCCCGAACGTAAAAAGTATTACTTGATAGAGGTTGATGCGCGTGTTAACGGATGGATGCCGTATTCAAGATTTACGGGACACAGTTTTTCGGATGGAATAAAACGCATAATGGCAGGTAATCTTAGCCATATTACAGATGGTAACGAAGGCAAAAAGGTGGAGATTGCCATATTTGACAGGGATATACGCAGATGCGCGAAGCATAAAGATTTTAAAGGGTTATTTGCATGGGTTTTTAATTATAAAGGATACTGGCGTTTTATTCCTCTTTATGATCTTAAATTCTTTAAACGAGTGATAACTAAATTATTTAAAGATCTTTTTAAATTGTAAAATATTGGTTACATTAAAGTGTTGCCAGCCACTAAAAAGGCGCTTTTTACCTAAAGGATCTTATATTATTAGCATATTTAGCGAGGAAATTATATTTAAAATTCCGATACTTGCATAAGTCCCTATAGTTTTCTATTCATTAAAAAAATTAGTTTAACAGTAGGTCTGCTACCCTTATCGTTTTTTTATAAATTGAAAATTTTACACATAGTACCATGCTACAAGCCGGCTTATAAATACGGCGGTCCGATTAATTCAGTTAGTAAACTATGCGAGTTGCTGATTGAAAAGGGTACTCAATTAAAAGTTTTGACCACTACCGGCAATGGCCGCGACGAATTAGACGTTGAGACCGATAAGGAGATCATCGTTGACGGTGTGCCGGTAATTTATTTTAAGCGTTATACTAAAAATAACACTTTTATTTCGCCGGATTTGTGGCGATACCTGTATCGGCATGTTGCCGAATACGATGTGGTGCATATCAATACCTGGTGGAACATATTGGTACTGGTTTCGGCAATGATCTGCTACCTGAAGGGAGTAAAGGTGATTATATCGCCACGCGGCATGTTGTGCGATTATATTATTAACGGCAATAACCGTCTCATAAAAAAGTGTATCCATACTTTATTAGGCAAAAGCCTGCTTAAGCGCTCACGCTTTCACGCTACCGCGACCATGGAATATGACGAATGTGAAAAGTTGATACCAGGCTGGGACGGTTTTATTGTACCGAATATATTGCCGCTTACCGGCCCGCCAATACAAAAAACACCTAACGAGGTTTTTACCATGGCTTTTCTATCGCGTATTGATCCCAAAAAAGGTTTAGAGTTTGTTTTTGAAGCGATGACCAAGTTACGTGTTGATGTACGGCTGAAAATTTATGGTACCGGTGACTCTTTATATGTCGATCAACTGAAGCAACTGGCAAAAGATTTAAATATAGAGGAAAAGATAGAGTGGATGGAATGGCAAGGAGCTGACACTAAGTTTGAGCAGCTAATGAAAGCTGATCTGACCATCCTTACTTCTTATAATGAAAATTTTGGCAACGTCATAATCGAATCGTTATATATGGGTACGCCCGTATTAATTACCGAGCTGATGGGGCTGTCATCATTTGTAAAAACAAACGATTTAGGTTGGGTAGTGCCGCTCAATGCCAACATTATCGGCAATACCATATTACAAGTCACGCTGGATACCGAGAAGCGAGAGCGTATCAATAAAACCAGCCGGAGAATTATCGAAGATAATTTTGCCCAGGAGCTTGTAGTGAACCAGTACATGCAGCAATACAAATTGTTATTAAATGGCCAGTAAATCCGAATAATAATTTTTGTATCGATAAACTATTGGTTTTCGGGTAAACATTTTTATTTTTGGACGTTTAAAAAAATACAACAATGAGTACAAGAGAAGAAGCAAATGCACCGCGCCATTATTTACTGTTAACTTTGGCCATCGCAATAGGCCTGGTAGGTGTTTACCTGCGTTTTGCAAATGATCACCTGAACATCGCTGCCAACATTATCCTTGTTCTTGGTGTCGCTGTTGCTTTGAAAGCAGTGTTTGCTATAATGAAGTAGAGCTTTCAGCTAAAGATATTTTAAAAGGCGTTGTAATTTTTACGATGCCTTTTTTGTTTGTACAGATATCTAGCTACTTTCATTGCGCGAGGTCAGGAGTGATTTAAGCACTTCATTGCCTTCCAGGGCTTTCAGGCCTTCCTCATAGCCTATCATATAGATGTATTCGGCATAGCTGGTGTCGAATATGCCATAGGTGCCTAGCCCATGCGGTTCGATCACTACATCACAAAGCCGTTTATGGGCGTCGAGCCCCGAGTTGATAGCCAGCATAGCGGCGCGATCAACCATTTGCCCGAATGAGTGTATTTCGGTAACAGGCGCCAGGTGGTTGCAGGTAACACCGATAATCAGATCGCAATTGCCCACTAAGGGTTCAACCGGGAAATTGTTCAGTATACCGCCATCCACAAACATGTGCCCATTAATGAGGATAGGTTTAAAAAGACCCGGCAGGCAACAGGAAGCCAGCAGGCTTTTAACCAGTTCGCCATCGGTAAAATAAACCAGTTTACCTTCACCCAGGTCAACCGAGGTTACAGTAATAGGTATTTTAAGTTTGCTGAAAGTATTATCCGGAAAATACTCTTTTAGCAGGTCTTCAACATGCAATATAGATATCAGGCCCGTGCTGCCTATCGATGGGCGCAGCCTGCGCAGCAGGTGTGCATCTTTTATAATCTCCAGCGTTTCTTTAGGTGTATAGCCTGCCGCGAAAAATGCCGCTGCTATGGCCCCGGCACTGGTGCCCGATATGTGCGAGAACTCGATTCCCCGATCGGACAAGGCTTGCAATACCCCTAAATGCGCTACACCGCGTATGCCGCCGCCCGATAAAGCCAGGCCGATTTTTTTAGGTTTATTTTGGTCGGTATTTGGATCCATTTAATATTTTTTGCGCATCGTTATCTGCCATTAACTTAGCCAGGGTTACCTCGGGGTGCTTGTCCATATATTCCCGAACAATCTGCCAGCCTGTCCATACCCCCAATTTAGGTGCCGATTCATTCTTCTCGCCAAGCCCGGGCGTAAATGGTGCTTCGTTAATGTATTTCTGTATCTTTTGAAAGTCTGTTTCGTACAGTAAATTATCTTCCAGGAAATATCCCCATATATCAGCCTTAAAATCATTACACCATTTTAACTGCTGTGGTGTGTATCCAATTTTGATCGAATCTTCCACATCAGGCAATACCTTATCCATAAAATACAGAATTTTGCCCGAGTATACCATCTTTTGCAGTAGCGATCTGTCATCGTCACTTTCGGGGAACATGTTTTCGCGCACAAAACCTTCAACTACCCGTGGCGCCATGTTATCAGGTGTAAAACGCCGGGAAACATAATGCGGGAAGGCTTCAATGATGGCTGGGTAAAATTTCGAGTTAGCACCTAAAAACATATCCAACCCAATGCCATAATAATTGTTACCAATGGATGTTTGTGCCTTAAAGCCCGAAAAGTAAGCATAAAAAACAGGTACCTTTACCTGCGGAAAATAATATTTGATACGGCGGAAGGCATCGGTTAGTTCGGCGTTTTGTTTGTCAAGATTAGGATATACCGAATCAACTTCCTTTTTCAGGTCGATATAGCCGTTATTGCCGAATACCCGGCGCAGCGTAGCAAAATATGCGGTATCGCGCGTACTGCCAGCTTCTAAAATGCGTTGTATATAATCATCGTAAAAGGCGCCGTATTTTTTTTGCAGAAATTGTGCCTGTGCATACATGGGTTTGATGTGCATCTGATCGAAATCGGCGTCAAACCTTATGATGTTTACATTAACGTTGATATTGCTTACATCTACCTTTTTATTTCGGCCGCAGGCCATAAGCAGCACACTGAACGAAAAAAAAAGATAAATTTGCCGGGAAAGATATTGGCGAAACAGAGTCATAATATAGACACAAATATATTTGTAAAACTGAATTTTGCCGATACTATTGTTCACTACCTTGAATATATATGATCAAAATAGCGCTGGCCCAGCTTAATTACCATGTTGGGAACTTTGAATCGAACACAAATAAAATTATAACCACCATACAAACCGCGCAAAAGAACGGTGCCGACCTGGTGGTATTTGCCGAACTATGCGTTTGCGGTTACCCCTCGCGCGACTTTTTGGAGTTTAGGGAGTTTATTGACTTGTGCGAAGAATCTGCCCAACAGATTGCCACAGCCTGCAAAGATATTGCCTGCATTATCGGCCTGCCTACTTATAATTTAAAAGAGCAGGGTAAGGATCTGTTTAACTCGGCTTATTTTATTGCGGGCGGAAAGGTAAAAGCCATCGTAAATAAAGCTTTGCTGCCTAACTATGATGTATTTGACGAGTATCGATATTTTGAACCGGAGACTGATTTTAATTGCATCGATTTTAAAGGTCACCGGATAGCGCTGACCATTTGCGAGGATCTGTGGAACACGCTGGAGAATCCGCTGTATGTTACCCGGCCAATGGATAAGCTGATTGAACAAAACCCCGATGTGATGATCAACATCGCGGCATCGCCTTTTGCTTATAATCACGACGAAGAACGGATCGATATTTTAAGTAATAATGCCAGGCAATATAAAATGCCGCTGTTTTACGTCAATCAGATTGGCGCCCAAACCGAATTAATATTTGACGGTGGTTCGTTAGTGTTTGATGCTGAAGGAAAACTGATTGACGAATTGCCTTATTTTAAGGAACATATCGCGTACTATGAAATTGAGAAAGATAGTCAAAGCAAATCAAACGTAAGTTTTGAGCACGAAGCCGGTATCAAAACAGAACGCTCTGCAGATATTGAGCAGATACACGAAGGTTTGATATTGGGCATTCGTGATTATTTTTACAAATCAGGGTTCAGCCGTGCTATTCTGGGTTTATCTGGCGGGATAGATTCGGCTGTAGTGTGTGCACTGGCTGCTGAGGCGCTTGGGCCCGAGAACGTGATGGCGGTGTTATTGCCGTCAAAGTACTCAACCGGTCATTCGATTACTGATGCTGAAGACCTGGTGAAGAACCTGGGTTGTAAAAGTGAGACCATCGCTATAAAAAATGTAACTGATGCTTTTGAAACTGCTCTGCACCCGCAGTTTGAAGGCTTGCCTTTTAACATCGCCGAAGAAAATATACAATCGCGCAGCAGAGCCGTTTTGCTGATGGCCATGAGCAATAAGTTTGGTTATATCTTACTCAATACATCAAACAAAAGCGAGGCCGCGGTAGGCTATGGCACCTTGTATGGTGATATGTGCGGTGGCATTTCGGTTTTGGGCGATGTTTACAAAACCCAGGTATATGAGTTGGCGCATCATATCAATAAAGAGCGTGAGATCATCCCGGTAAATTCGATCATTAAACCGCCATCGGCTGAACTGAGGCCAGACCAGAAAGATTCGGATTCGCTGCCTGAATATGATATACTCGATACCATTTTAATGGAGTATATTGAACATCGTAAATCATCGAGCGAAATTATTAGCATGGGCTACGATGAGGTTACGGTAAAACGCATCATCAAGCTGGTAAACAGTGCCGAACATAAGCGTTACCAAACCCCGCCTATTTTACGTGTTTCGCCTAAGGCTTTTGGTATGGGCCGCCGTATGCCGATAGTAGGTAAATACCTGTCGTAAGATGCAATTTAGTAAACCGCCAGGTTGTTAATCACGATATCGCGTTTGCTTACACTGTCCTTTTTTACCTCAACCATGTTGATATTGCCTTTATCATCAAACATGTTGGCAAACAGGCCGCCCGGTGTTTCTACAAAAACTGAATATTTACCCGCAGGCAAAGTTATAGCATAATAGCCTGTGGTATCGCTTTGTGTTTTAGCCACTAACTTAGTTTTGATGTGGCTGTATAAAGTTCCGTTAGCAATGGCATCCGTACGGCGGGTTAGCTCATAAATCAGTATCGTACGGGCAACAGGCGTACCTTCGTTTATTTTACGCCCGGGCGAAGGCATGGCATTTCCTATCTTCAATAAAATTTTACCGCTGATACCTTGCTTAATTTTTGCTGAAGGATCGATCCACGCTAAAGAAAAAAGCAATGCCATAAATAATATTTTTTTTTTCATACCTTTCACACTAATATAACGTTTTAAAAACTTTATTATTCTAATATTAACTTGAACTATTAAAATTGACTCCGGATTGCGTATGAAGAGACTTTACACTGTAGTTTTATTGCTGTTCATCATCTTAATGGAGGCTGGGAGTGCTTTTTCGCAGGATTTGGTGACCGATGCAATTAAAAAAGAGCATTTAACCGATCTGGCTAAAACGCTGAATACCAATTATCAGGAAAGACATAAACGGGCACTTGACTTGGCAAAGAAAAAAGGGTGGGCCATATTTAAGGTAAACAAGCAAGGCGTAGTGATGGCTCTTGACGGCGTTAACGAGCTTGGATTTCCTGTTTATTTAAAAACCAATGATAATGTAATTGCCGCAGCTACTACCCGTACCAATACTGTGCAGCCCGGTGGCTCGTTAAACTTAAATCTAAGCGGATCGAGTACTAACATGATTAATAAACTGGCCATTTGGGATGGCAGCACCGTTTATGCCGCTCACCAGGAATTTTCCGGTAAAACCATTGCCAATAAAGATAACTCGACAGCAGCCGTCATCGACCACTCGACCCACGTAGCCGGAACTATGGTTGCAAAAGGCGTATACGCACCGGCAAAAGGCATGGCATTTGGCGCTTCCTCATTATTATCCTACGATTTTAATAACGAGCTGTCCGAAATTTCGGCTGCAGCTTCGGGGTTACTTATCTCTAATCACTCATACGGATATACCTTTGGTTGGAACTATACCGGCACCCGCTGGGAATGGTATGGCTTGCCCGGCGATTCGGAAGATTATAATTTCGGGCAATATAATTCCACCTCTATCACGCTGGATCAGGTGGCAATCGGTGCTCCGCAATACCTGATGGTATTTGCAGCGGGTAATGCCCGTGCGTATAACGGCCCGGCTGTTGGCAGTGTTTACTATGGTTATACCAGCCGAACCGACCAAACAATAATAAGCAAGGGTCCGCGCCCGGCTAACATCAGCAGTCAGTCAACTTATGATAACCTCGACTCGCACGCGGTGGCAAAAAATGTGTTGACGGTAGGTTCTGTTAACCAATTGCCAAACGGGCCAAGTGGTGCAAGTTCGGTACAGATGTCATCATTTAGCAGTTGGGGGCCAACAGATGATGGCAGGGTGAAACCTGATATTTGCGGTATGGGGGTTAACGTACTTTCATCAATCACTACGGCTACCAATGCCTACGGAATACTTTCTGGCACATCAATGGCAACGCCTAATGTGAGCGGTTCGTTGTATTTGCTTCAGGAATATTATTCGCAGAAAAACGCAGGGGCATTTATGCGGTCGGCTACGTTAAAAGGGCTGGTTTGCCATACCGCTCTGGATGCTGGTAACCCAGGCCCCGATTACGCATATGGCTGGGGATTGCTGGATGAGGGCGCTGCCGCGCAAGCTATTACTGATAATGGTACCAAAAGTATGATTGCTGAGAAAAGTTTAGCACAAGGCCAAACTCAAACCTATAATGTGATTGCATCAGGCAATGGCGCGTTGATGGCTACCATTTGCTGGACTGATCCGGCCGGTACAGCCAACACCGCAGGCGTGATCAACGATCGTACCCCAAAACTGGTGAATGATCTGGATATCCGCGTTACAGATGGTACAATTACTTTTAAACCCTGGGTGCTCGATCCAAACTCACCTTCGACGAATGCCGCAACGGGGGATAATGTACGCGACAATGTTGAACAGGTATATGTTACCGGTGCGGTTCCGGGTAAAAGCTATACCATCACTGTAAGCCATAAAGGTAATTTAGTTAACACCTCTCAGCTTTATTCGTTAATTGTTACAGGTATCGGCGGTTCGGCATATTGCGCATCAACGCCGACATCAAGCGCCGACTCGAAGATCACCAATGTAACTGTTGCTAACCTGAATTACACCGCACCGACAGGCTGCACTACCTATACCAATAATACCGGTCAGACCGCATCGCTCGAACAAGGTAAAACTTATCCATTGAGTGTTTCGCTGGGTACTTGCGGTTCCAATTTTAGCAAAATTGTTAAGGTTTATATAGATTGGAACGGCAATGGCGTTTTTGATGCGAACGAATTGGTTGCCACATCGGGCGTATATGCCAGTAGCGGTACATTTACCACCAATATTACGATACCTACTACGGTAATACCTGGTAATACCAGCATCATGCGTTTGGTGTTGAGTGAAACCACCGACCCTACTGCCATCAGTGCTTGCGGTAGCTATGCCAAAGGCGAAACCCAGGATTATACAGTTAAGTTTGTACAGGCCAGCATCGATGCCGGTATTATAGCCGTTAACAGCCCGGCGTTGAACGGTGTTTGCGCATCTGCCAGCAGCCCGGTATCGGTAAAGATCAAAAACTTTGGTACCAGTACTATCAGTAATATTCCGGTAACAGTTACTATTATGCCAACTGCTGGTGGCGCAGTAACCACACTAAATGAAACCTATAGCGGATCGATTGTTACCGGCGCAGAGGTCGACTTCAACTTGGCAGGTACTTTTAACGCGGTAGCAGGTGCGAGTTACAATATTACGGCAGTATCAAACTTAAGCACCGACCTAAACAGTACCAATAACCAGATAACTACCAATGCAATTGTAAATACAGTGCCTGTAGTATCTTCGGCATCGGCATCTTATTGCAGCGACTTGCAACTGTATAGTTTGTATGGTACGGCAAACGGTACCATCTTCTGGTATAAAAATATTGGCGATGCCTTGCCGTTTGCAGCCGGTGCGGCCGTAAATACTGCAGTGGCACCAGTCAATAATACTTATTATACCGGTGTAAATGATTTTAGCGGTACTGTCGGCGCGGCAACAAAAAGTGCATTTACAGCTGGTGGCTATAACCAATATACGCCATCGGTATACGTAACTACGCAGGTGCCGGTGCTGATACAAAGTGCCAGGTTATACATTGGTAACTCGGGCACAATTGTGTTTACGGTAACTAACTCGAGCGGTATTACAGTATCGAGCACCACGCTTAGCGTTACGGCTACCCGATCCACACCTGGCACCGGCGATCAGCCGGACGATCCGAACGATCAAGGTAAGGTTTATCCGTTGAACCTGGCTTTGCCTACAGCGGGCACATATACCATCAGCATAAGCTTCCCCGATGCGGCAACTATTTACCGAAATAACGGCGGGGTAAAGGGTTATCCGTTTACCCTGAATGGCATTTTTAGTATAACAGGCAATAGCGCTACATCGGCAACCACGCCGAGCGATACCACCTATTATAAAAATTTCTATTACTATTTTTATAATATGCAGGTTAAGAGCCTTGATTGTGTTGGCGGTGCAAGGGTAGCTGTGCAATTTGTTAAACCGGCCATCACGCTAAACGGCACTGTTTTAACCTCGAACTTTGCATCAAATAACCAATGGTACCTCAATGGTAACCTGATTGCCGGCGCTACTAATCAAACTTACACCCCGCTGGCGAGCGGGATATACCGGGTTGATGTAACGACCCCGAGCGGATGTATATCCCGATCGGACGATTTTAGTTTTGTGCTGCCAGCAAAAGGTACGGGTGATGGTTCGGATATATCGCTGGCGGTTTTTCCGGTTCCGGCAAGTACACAATTGCATGTTGCTTTTGTAGCCACTAAAAATGAACCGCTTAGCCTGATGCTTAAAAACACAATAGGCCAGAGTGTGTATAGCGGCGCACAACAGTTAACCGCCGGGCCGTTTAACACTATCATCAATGTAGCCGATTTATCTGATGGGGTTTATTTCATGCAATTGAAGATCGATGATAAAACTTATGTACGAAAGATCACCATCCTCAAATAAACAAAAAGGGCTTCTGAAACCAGGAGCCCTTTTTGTTTAGCAAATATTTTTGCGTTTTTACAAAGTGTACTTGATGCCAAGCCCCGGGGCAAGATCGAAGAACGGGCCTGATGCCAGTTCAAGTCGCGGGTTTAGGTCGAGGCTGATGGCGATAGGCGATTTTGGGATCACATATTCCAAACCAACAACAGCATCGGCGCCTAATAGCAGCGAACTGCCGTTATAATCCTGGCTGCTGCTGCCAATACGTTGATACGAGCTACTGATGGAGCCGATATGCGCGCCCGCGCCGTAGTAAAATTTTAATTCGGCCAGATTGAACGCGGTTTGGTTGATTTCATACAAACCGGTAAAAACGATGCCATGCGAACGGAACCCCAGTATACCTTCTAACGAAACATCCTTGGTAGAAAAATATTTGGCCGAGATACCATTTTCATAGCCTCCGAATTTTAATCCAAAGGCAGTTTGATAAGTTTGTGCGCGCGATGTTTGTGCAGCAAATAATAACAGGGTAAATGCAGTTAAACAAAGAAGTGATTTTTTCATAATAGCGTTTTAGTTGAAAGCGGCAAAGAAACAAAATTTCTGCCATCAGCCACAAAAACGTTACATGAGGGCAAATAAGTATACAGCCATCTGATTTTTATAAAAAAATATCTATGCATGCATAATATTTTACTAACTCTGTTGTTATCATTGGTATTATGTTATACCTTTGGTAAAGGGCATAAAAACCCGGTTGCCGACGATTTAAACCAATCTTATAGATTTTCAAATACTTACCGCTATGGCCATAACACGGGTTTTCGATTTGTTACCTTATAACCTGGAAAATTTCCCGAAAGCCGATATGCTGGCGTATAAAGAGTCGGGCGTGTGGAGTAAATACGATACCAGGCAGGTTATCGATACTATCGATCTGGTAAGTAAAGGGCTGCTTTCGCTCGGTATCAAAAAGGATGACAAGGTGGCTATCATGTCGCCCAACCGGCCTGAGTGGAACTTTTGCGATTTCGGCATCATGCAGACCGGCGCTACGCAAGTGCCGATGTACCCTACACTGGCCGATGCTGATATCGAATACATTTTGAAGGATGCGGGTATCAAACTTATGTTTGTGTCGGATAAAGACATCTGTAACAAAATAACTCATGTAAAGGCTGAAGCGGGCGTCGAACTGGATATCTACAGTTTTGAAAAAATAGACGGTGTTAAGCATTGGAGCGAAATTGTGGAAGCAGGGAGGCAAAACCAGCAAGCCGACCTAAATGCTTACCGCGACGCTATCCAACCTGATGACCTGTTGACGCTGATCTACACATCGGGTACAACCGGTACGCCCAAAGGGGTGATGCTTTCACACAACAACCTGCTGAGTAATGTGCTCGAATCATCGAAACTATATCCAAAGGAAATCAACCGTGCGCTGAGCTTTTTGCCCATGAGCCATATTTTCGAGCGCATGGTTATCTACATGTATATCTACCTTGGCATTTCTACCTATTACGCCCAAAGCATGGACACCATTGTTGCCGATATGCAGGATGTAAAACCGCACTGTTTTACCACGGTGCCTCGCCTGCTGGAAAAGGTGTACGACAAAATAGTAGCCAAAGGCAGCGAACTGACAGGTGCTAAACGCGCGATATTTGATTGGGCACTGAAGCTGGGTTTGCGATATGAACTCGATGGCGCCAATGGCTGGTGGTACGAAATGCAACTTAAGATCGCCCGCAAGCTGGTATTCAACAAATGGCGCGAAGCACTTGGCGGCGAGATTATCGCCATTGTATCAGGTGGTGCAGCCTTGCAGCCACGACTAGCCCGTGTATTCTGGGCGGCAGATATTAAGGTGTTGGAAGGTTACGGCCTCACCGAAACATCGCCGGTTATTGCGGTTAACGCGCCTTTCCCAGGGCAAACTAAATTAGGTAGCGTTGGCCCGATACTGAAAGGCGTTACCGTTAAAATTGCCGATGATGGTGAGCTATTGGTAAAAGGGCCTAACGTAATGAAAGGTTACTATAATCGGCCCGATGCAACTGCCGAAGTTATAGATGCCGATGGATTTTTCCATACCGGCGATATCGGCGTATTGCTGGATGGAAAATACCTGTGCATTACTGATCGTAAAAAAGAGATCTTCAAAACTGCCGGCGGCAAATATGTAGCGCCGCAAACCCTCGAAAACAAATTCAAGGAATCGCCATTGATTGAACAGATCATCGTTATTGGCGAGAACCAACGTTTCCCGGCCGCCCTGATACTGCCTGCTTTTGATGCTTTAAAAGACTGGTGCACCAAGAAGGGTATCGTTTACACTACCCGCGAAGAGATCATCACCAACCCGCAGGTTATTGAAAAATATCAGCGCGAGATCGATCGGTACAACGTAAACTTCGGGCATTGGGAGCAGGTTAAAAAGTTTGAGCTGATTGCCGATGAATGGTCGATCAATAGCGGCGAGATGACGCCCAAGCTTAGCCTGAAGCGTAAGGTGATCTTGAAAAAATATGATAAATTAGTAGAGAAAATTTATCAAAGCGATGCGCATCATGTTTAAAAATCCACTTAAATCAAAATATATTATCCTGCTTGCATTGGCGGGATTTTTTTTGCCATTGGGCTGCGTTCAGGGCCAGCTGGGCAGAGATAACGGTGAAGAGTATACTAACGGTATGGTAGTTTGCGCTTACCCGGATGCAGCGCGGGTTGGTGTAAATATTTTGAAAAAAGGTGGTAACGCAGTGGATGCCGCCGTGGCAGTGCAGTTTGCGCTGGCCGTTACATATCCGGATGCGGGTAACATAGGCGGCGGTGGTTTTATGGTTTACCGATCGGGCACCGGCGAAACCAATACGCTCGATTTTCGTGAAAAAGCGCCTGCCGCCGCAACTACCAATATGTTTTTAGATGCGGCCGGTAACGTGTTGCCCAATATGAGTTTGCTTACACACCAGGCATCGGGTGTGCCAGGTAGCGTGGATGGCATGATCACGGCGCATCAAAAATATGGTAAACTAAAATGGGCCGATCTGGTTCAACCCGCTATCGACCTGGCCCGCGATGGTTTCAAGCTCACCAAAAAGCTGGCCGAAGCGCTTAATGCCTCTCAAAAGGATTTCAAACAACTTAACCCCGGTAAAAGCTATTTGATCAGAGATACTCAGTGGCAGGAAGGTGATATGTTGGTACAGGAAGATCTGGCTAAAACTCTCGAGCGGATCCGCGATCAGGGCCGGGACGGGTTTTACGAAGGCGCTACTGCCGATAGCCTGGTGGCTGAAATGCAAAATGGTAAAGGTATCATCACCAAAGCCGACCTGCAGAATTATCATTCCATTTGGCGTAAGCCCCTTGTTGGCAGTTACAAAGGTTACAAGGTGATAACCATGCCGCCGCCATCAAGCGGTGGGATAGCTTTGCTGCAATTGCTTAAATCGGTCGAGCCGTACCCCGTAAAAACCTGGGGATTCAATAAAGATTCAACTATCCAATTGATGGTTGAGGCCGAGCGACGTGTATATGCAGATCGTTCCAAATATCTGGGCGATCCCGACTTCTACAAAGTGCCGGTAGATAGCCTGTTAAATCCGGCTTATATTACCTCGCGTATGAAAACCTTCAGCTTAGGGGCCGCTACACCAAGTACAGCGGTGCAACCCGGTTCGTTTGTGGGGTACGAGAGCGACCAAACCACGCATTATTCTATTGTTGACCGTGACGGCAACGCCGTATCGGTAACCACTACCCTTAATGGCGACTTCGGCTCAAAAATATTTGTAAAAGGCGCCGGCTTTTTATTGAATAACGAGATGGATGATTTTAGCGCCAAACCCGGCGTGCCTAATATGTTTGGCTTAGTTGGTGGTAAAGCTAATGCCATTCAGCCAGGTAAACGTATGTTATCGTCCATGACGCCGACCATTCTCGAGAAAGGTGGCAAGCTGTTTATGGTTGTAGGTACGCCCGGTGGTTCTACCATCATTACCTCAGTTTTTCAAACCATACTCAATGTGGTTGAGTTTGATCAGGGTATGCAAAAGGCGGTTACTTCCAAACGCTTCCACCATCAATGGCTGCCCGATCAGATCAGTTTTGAAAAAGGCGCTATCGATAGCCTCACCCAGATCAGGCTTACCCAAAAAGGCTATAAGCTGGTTGAGCGTAAAGGTACCAGCGGCCATGTTGATGGCATATTGCTTACCCCCTGGGGCTATTACGAGGGGGGCGCCGATCCAAGGGGCGACGATACGAAGATAGGGTGGTAACACAATGAAAGGTTACTTCTTCATTCTCTTTCTGTTAATAAGCAGCCTAAGCTTTGCCAATATGGCGTCGCCCTATGGTGAAGGCACTAAGGTGTCTTCAGCTTTTTCAAGCCGGGATATCGATATTTTACACGAGAATATAGATGTAAACATCGATCAAAAATTTAAAACAGCTACCTATGTTATAGAATATACCATCAAAACAGATGTGGAAGGAAATCAGATTCCGCTGCTTTTTTACGCTGAAAATTATAAAAGCGATTTTAAAGTTTGGGTAGATGGGCAGCCGATAGCGCTATCAAACTTCTCTCCAGAAAATATAGGTGCCGATAGCGTTAAATTTAAAAAATTCAGTGCGGCTTTCGAGAAAACGACACCGTACAATAATTGGCAAGAGGTGGATATCCGCTGGACCGAAAATATCGAAAACAGCTACCCCGTATCCGATCTCAAATACTTTGAAGCAAACTTAAAGCGAGGTATCCATAAAATACGGGTGGCTTATACCGCGTTCGCCTGGGTTTACCGGGGCGGCTGGATACGGCAATATAATTTCGCGTACTCATTGTCGCCGGCAAAATTCTGGCGCTCATTCGGTACCTTACAGATCAATTTAAAAACTGAGAATTTTAGGGGTAATCTATCAACAAACCTGGGAGAACATAATCACGTTGCTGGCAAGACTCAAACCTGGAATTTTACCGAGCTGCCTGCCGACTTTTTCAATATTTGCTATCAGCCTAAACCAAACGACTTTGCGGCGCTGGCGATTTTTATTGGCCCTTTTGGTATAGCTTTAAGTGTAACCCTCATTTTAGTAATTTTCCATTTAGTTCTTATTATTATACGTAGGAAAGCAAGGCCGCTCAAAAAATATTCCGGCGTAACTATCTTGGGTAGCTTACTCGTCCCGTTGATCTTCTTCATTGTTTTATCTTTGCTCATTTGATATCATTGATAACCTGATTGGTGATGATGCATCCCGGCGTCATGGCTATGTGTTTTTAATAATCGTACTATACCCGTTTGTAATGCCTCCTTATTGGTTGATGATGTGGTTGATTGACAGGTATATCAAAAAGCGGATTTATGATCAGCGATAAATAATCATAGTTTTTCTCAGATCTTGTCATCAACAATGATCAATTGACGGCTGATAAGTTTTTGCTTAGTGGAGTGGGATATGCCTCATCAAATGCCATGCTTTCAATTATCAACACGGTAAATCGTTATAAACTAAAACCTTACCTGTAATTTCTTCTTTAAAAGGGCTTAGTTAACAGTGTGTGGAAAACTATGAATTGAATTGAAAAGCCGTGGCGAATAAATTTGATTAAAAACCCCTGAGTTTTTTTCTCTCCCCCTTTTACACAAATTTAACGCTGAGCTGAAATGAAGAAAGATTCGACGAAGAAGACTGCCGCTAAAACAGGCAAAGGACTAAAGATTGACAGATACTTTAGTAAAGAAGGTGTAAATGTGTACGACCAGTTTGTGTACGAAAAACGGTCGTCGGTTATCCGCAATCCCTCGGGCGACGCGGTGTTTGAGATGAATGATGTGGAAGTACCTGCAGGATGGTCGCAAGTGGCTACCGATATTTTAGCGCAGAAGTATTTCCGCAAAGCCGGTGTGCCTTTGGCAAACGGATCGACAGGATCAGAGAACAGCATCAAACAGGTGGCTCACCGTATGGCCAACTGCTGGCGCGATTGGGGGCGCGAATACGGCTACTTTGCTTCAGGTAAGGATGCCGCGGTATTTTACGATGAATTGGTTTATACCCTGGTTGGGCAATTGGCAGCGCCAAACTCGCCGCAATGGTTCAATACAGGCTTGCATAACAGCTACGGCATTACGGGTAAGCCACAAGGACATTACTTTATAAATCCGGCTACCGAAAAATTAGAAAAATCAACCTCAGCGTATGAACGCCCGCAGCCGCATGCCTGCTTTATTTTATCGGTTGATGACGACCTGGTGAACGAAGGCGGCATTATGGACCTTTGGGTTCGCGAAGCGCGGATATTTAAATATGGATCGGGTGTGGGTACCAATTTCAGCAAAATACGCGGCGAAAGCGAAAAGCTGAGCGGTGGCGGTTACTCATCGGGCCTGATGTCGTTTTTAAAAATAGGCGATCGTGCCGCCGGAGCCATCAAATCGGGCGGAACAACCCGTAGGGCTGCCAAAATGGTTTGCCTGGACCTTGACCACCCCGAGATAGAAAGCTTTGTAAACTGGAAGGTTGAGGAAGAAAAAAAGGTAGCGGCGCTGATAGCGGCAGGCTACTCGTCGGACTACGAGGGCGAAGCTTACCGAACCGTATCAGGCCAAAACTCGAATAATTCAGTACGTATACCTAATAGTTTTTTCGGCGCGCTGAAAACCGGCCGCGAGTGGAACCTCACCAGTCGCATGAGCGGCAAGACCGTCAAGACCGTTCCTGCTGAAAAATTGTGGAAGGATATTACTTTCGCGGCCTGGGCCTGTGCCGACCCGGGTGTGCAGTATGATACCACCATCAACGAATGGCATACCTGTCCCGAAGGTGGCCGCATCAACGCCTCGAACCCGTGTTCGGAGTATATGTTTTTGGATAACACGGCCTGTAACCTGGCATCCATTAACCTGGCACACTTTTTTGATAAAGAAACCCGTGTGTTTGATGTAAAAGGTTTTGAACATACCTGCCGCATCTGGACCATGGTTTTAGAAATATCCGTGCTGATGGCGCAGTTCCCGTCGAAAGATGTGGCACAGCTATCCTATGATTACCGTACCCTGGGCTTGGGTTATGCCAACTTAGGTTCGGCACTGATGGTGAACGGCATCCCTTATGATAGCGATAAAGCCCGTGCAATCGGCGCGGCGATAACGGCTATCATGACCGGTACCGCTTATGCAACCTCGGCCGAGATGGCCCGTGAGCTGGGGCCGTTCAGAATGTACGGTTTGAATAAACACCATATGCTGCGTGTAATGCGTAATCACCGTTACGCGGCCTATAACTCGGTTGAGAATTTTGAGGGATTGGAGATACATCCTCCTGGCATCGATCAAAAAGATTGCCCCGATTATTTGTTATCGGCCGCCTGCAATGCCTGGGATAAGGCTGTAGAGATGGGTGAGAAATACGGCTACCGCAACGCGCAAACCACCGTTATCGCGCCAACCGGCACTATCGGTTTGGTAATGGATTGTGATACTACAGGTATTGAACCTGATTTTGCATTGGTGAAATTTAAAAAACTGAGCGGCGGTGGTTACTTTAAGATCATTAACCAGGCTGTGCCCGAAGCTTTGCAAAACCTGGGGTACCAGGATCACGAAGTAAAAGCGATTGTTGATTATGCCAAAGGTACAGCTACCCTGAAAGGCGCGCCGCACATCAGCCTGAAAGCTTTAAAAGCCAAAGGATTTACTGATGCCGAGCTGGAAAAACTTGATAAAGCGGTGATATCGGCATTCGAGATCAGCTTCGCGTTCAATGTTTGGACCTTAGGCGAAGATTGCCTGAAACGATTAGGCTTCACCGCCGAGCAATATAACGCGCCCGATTTTAACCTGCTGCGTACTTTGGGTTACAGTAAACAACAGATAGCCGAAGCGAACGAATACGTTTGCGGCACCATGACCATTGAGGGTGCACCTTATTTAAAACCTGAGCATTACCCGATATTTGATTGTGCCAATAAATGCGGCGCCAAAGGTGAGCGCTATATCCACGCGCATGGCCATATTAAAATGATGGCAGCGGCGCAGCCATTTTTATCGGGAGCGATATCGAAAACTATCAACCTGCCTAACGAGGCTACAGTTGAAGAAATAGCCGATTGCTACGAACTATCATGGACGCTGGGCCTGAAAGCCAACGCGCTTTACCGCGATGGCTGTAAATTGTCGCAGCCGTTATCCACCAAGTCGGATAAGAAGGAAGAAGTTTCTGAAGAGGCGTTGGAAACAGTTGACGAAGTTTTGGGCGAGGCTGCCAATGTAAAACTCAGCGACCTTACGCCTGAACAAGTGCTGGATGCGGCCAAAGCTATCATCGAGCAATCAAAAGATACCCGCTTTATGCGCCAACTGAGCCGTGTGGTGCAAAAGAAGAGCCTGCCATACAAACGCCGGGGCTTTACTCAAAAGGCCAGTATTGATGGACAAACGGTGTTTGTGCGCACCGGTGAATATGAGGATGGTACCCTGGGCGAAATATTTGTGGATATACACAAAGAAGGCGCAACCTTCCGCTCGCTGATGAATTGCTTTGCCATCGCGGTATCGGTAGGTTTGCAATACGGAGTTCCGCTGGAAGAATACGTAGAGAAATTTACCTTCACCCGCTTTGAGCCGGCAGGTATGGTGATCGGCCATGATAACATCAAGAGTTCAACCTCGATCATCGATTATATCTTCAGGATGCTGGGCTACGAATACCAAAACCGTACCGACCTGGTGCACGTGATCACCGAGCAAAACGGTATTGCCGGTAACCCGCAAATGAACGATGAGGACATCAATCCTGATACCAGCAATGTTTACGAACCCGTTGCGGTTGCAAAGAGTGTAGCTGTAGATGGCGCTCAGAAGCATTTCAGTATCGACCTAAGTATGGGCGCGCAAAGCGATGCACCGGCATGTAACACCTGCGGACATACCACCGTGCGCTCGGGCACTTGCTATAAGTGTTTAAATTGCGGGAATAGTATGGGGTGCTCCTAAGAGCCAAAAGCTAAAAATATAAGGCAGAAAGCTTTTTTCTTGCTTTGTGCTTTTAGCTTTACGCTTTCAGCTTTCTTTATTTCTTTTAATTAATGTGGGCCCTCTTGCCTTCGGGTGAGAGGGTTTTTTGTTTGATGTAGAGTTTTGCGTTAGCGGTAGTAGCGGATACCGGCCCGTGGCTAAGGCCTTGTGTAGTATGAGCGGATGACGCGGCCCGCAGGGAAACGCCCAAACATACTCACGCTAAGTCGCAAAGACGCGAAGAGAAATCCTTAGAAACTTTGCGCCTTTACGTCTTTGCGAGAAATCTTTAAAAATAATCACCTTAAGTTTCTTCTTTCAAAACTTTACATTTGATCAACCAATCATCCATTATGAAACAAATTATCACCCGCCATCTTTTTCTAACCTTTTGCCTTAGCTTATTCGTTACTTTAACGTTTGGGCAAAACAAAATCAAAGTAGCTTGCGTAGGCAATAGTATCACCTTTGGCTACGGTTTAAAGCCCGACGAGGCATACCCCACTATTTTGCAGCAACTATTGGGCGATAAGTACGAGGTAAGCAATTACGGCATCAGCGCGCGTACCTTGTTGCGCAAGGGCGACAGGCCGTACTGGAACGAGACAAAGTATAAAGAAGTGCTGGCGCTTAACCCCGATATCGTGATCATTAAATTAGGCACCAACGATACCAAGCCGCAAAACTGGATCCATAAGGAAGATTTTGTTCAGGACTACGAGGATTTTATCGAATCGTTTAAGCAACTGCCATCGCGCCCCAAAATCTACGTGTGTACACCGTTCCCTATATTCCCGAACAAATTCGGTATCCGCGATAGCATACTAACCAACGAGATGTTGCCCGATATGAAGATCATCGTCGCTAAAGAAAAGGTTAAAACTATCGACCTTTACCGCATCTTCGCAGAGCAAAGCAACCTCGTTTTTGATGGGGTGCATCCCACCAAAGAAGGCGCGGCATTGCTGGCCAGGAAGATATACGAAGCCATTAAATAATAAGGTGCCACTATCAGGAAGCTACATTGCGCTTTACCAGTTTTGAAGCGATAACGGCAAAGAGACCCTGTATCAGGCCGCATACCGCGCCAACCACCGGGCCTATAATTACCATTAGCAAACGTGGGTGCCATTGGTGTATCACCATATCGGGATGGTTGCGGGCATAGCTGGTAAAAAAGATAAAGTGCACAGTGGTTATCCAAAGGCAATTGAACATGCTTACCCAAAAGCCTTGCAAAAAATATTTTTGTGTACATGCCCTGGCAATAATATAGGCGCAAAAAGCAAATATTACCAGCCAAAAAACAGGTTCAATTTTATCGGGAATTAACGAGATGGTACCAAAGGCCATTATAAGCCCGAATAATGACAGTTGAAAGCTTAATTTCCAGTTCATGATAAAGGGGTTTTAGGGTTATAAGTTTAAAAATCAGGTTATACTAATGTAATAATTATTGATGAGGCATGCAAAGTTTTGTGTTGGTTTAATTAATATGCTATATTACAATGTCTTAAGTTTTGAAAAATATTTTAAGGCAACTAAAACAATTAAGCTGGCGTAAAAGTTATTAGCATATCGCGGTAAAGCTATCGGGTAAGCTAAAAAAGTACAAATATCTGTGAAATTGAGTTTTATTTTTCGTAATAATCTTCATTTTATGAGTCAAAGTTGTACAACTCAGTTTATTTAATATACTTTTGCCAAAACATTAAAAATTAATTAATAGCAAGCAATGAACATTTTTGTAGGTAGCCTTCCTTATAAGGTTGAAGAAAACGAACTAAAGGAAGTTTTTGAAGAGTTTGGCGAAGTAACTTCGGTAAAGATCATTATGGACAGAGAAACCGGCCGCAGCAAAGGTTTTGGTTTTGTTGAAATGGCTGATGACGAAGCCGGCTTAAAAGCAATTGCCGAAGCAAATGGTGCCGAGTTGTATGGCCGTACCATTGTGGTAAACCAGGCCGAAGAGAAAAAAGAACGCCCGGGTGGCGGCGGTGGTTTCCGTGGCGGTAACCGTTCGGCCGGTGGTGGCTACAACCGTAATAACGGCGGTGGCGGCAACTTCAGAAGATAATTCAAATTCTCTCTTTATTATTTAGCCTGTATAAGTTTAACAAGGGGCCAAAGTTTAATGCTTGCCTTTTTTAAATCTTTCACACACGCCGGTTATGCCGGCTAACTATAATTGTCCCTGAATTCATAGTAACAGGATAAATCTTTCAAGCCCGGTAACGGGCTTTTTTATTTTAAAACCGGCTGCTTTTACCGGCAGGTTTAAATGTTAAAGCGATTTTTTGCAATTGGGCGGTGGTGATGAGTTCTGGATGATCGAACTGTTGCTGGATGAGTGTTTTTGGAAAGGTAATATGCCCCGAGGTGGTTTTTACAATAACGGCGTCGGTATAAACGGCGTGGTCCTTATAGTCGCCAATGTGCGGATTTATGGGTGCCAGGCGTATCAGTAATTCAACTAGTGCGTAGGTAGGTAACGAGTCTTTTGCCACGCTGCGAAGGTAAAATATTAATTTCTTAACCGTTAATTAATATTATGTTAACTTTTAAAAAGCGACTTAACATTGAGTTGTTAACAAAAGTTCGTTATTAAGTTAATAGGTTATTGGTTGTTATATATTTGTTTAGTATTGAAATGGTATAAGCCCAGTCGCAATAATCATTATAACAGATAGTTAGCTTTTAACTTATTAAAATCTTATCTTTGCGGCAAATGAAGAAAATAGTAGATTATCGCAAACTTTTAGGTACAACCGAAGTAAGCACTTTGAACGAATTACGCTCGGTTTATAAAAGTTTAATGAAAACCTGGCATCCCGACAGGTTTCACGATAACGAGGAAGCGAAACTTGAGGCAGAAGAAAAAAGCAAAACCATTATCGAGGCTTATCACTTTTTGGTAAGTATAGCCCCCGAAACCCTCGAGCAAACATTGACAGATTACACCACAACCACTACCACATCAAACATTTTGGATTTTGATTATCAGAAGCAGGTTTTAACCGTAAAGTTTCTTGATGGTGCCGAGTATGAATATTTTGATGTGCCGCGCAATATTTATATTAAATTGGTAAATGCCGACTCGCCGGGCCGTTTTGCCCGCAGGCATATTTTTACCGAGTACGTTTACCGCAGCACCAGTAAATTGGTAGCTCAGGCGTAAGCATAGCACTTTTAGATTTGACAACTTTTAAAAGTTGTCAAATCTGTTTCCAATCTTAACCGTTTCAGCTTTCCAGCCGGAAACCCTACCTTGCGCTATGGATCTGAAAATTGAAAATAAAGTAGCCATTGTGCTGGCCGCAAGCAAAGGGCTGGGCAAGGCTATAGCCACAACTTTAGCGGCTGAGGGTGCCAATGTGGTGATCGGCTCGCGCGATAAAAACCAATTGGAAGCAGCTGCCGATGAGATCAGGCAAACGGCTAAAGGCAAGGTGCTGGCCATCGCGGTAGATGTAAACCAACCCCAGCAACTCGAAAATATCATCGCCCAAACCGTAAACACCTTTGGCCGGATAGATATCCTGGTGAATAACGCCGGTGGGCCACCTTTTAATAAATTTGAGACTTTTAATGATGAGCAATGGCAGGCGGCTTTTGATCAAAACCTGATGAGCTTTGTACGGGCCAGCCGTTCGGTAGTACCGCATATGCGCCAGGCCGGTGGTGGGCGCATCGTTAACATCATCAGCGCTTCGGTAAAGTATGTGATGGCTAACTCGGTACTCTCAACCAGTATGCGTATGGGCGTTGTGGGGATGGCCAAACTACTAGCCGATGAGCTTGGCCCTGACGGCATTACCGTAAACAACGTAGCGCCGGGATTGATCCTCACCGGGCGCATTAAAGAAACCATGCCGCAGGGCGATAATTTTGAAACTGCGCTGAAAGAGAAAAGTCAGAGCATTCCCCTGCGCCGCATAGGTAAACCCGAAGAACTGGCTGCTTTGGTGGCGTTTTTAGTATCCGAACCGGCGGCGTATATTACCGGTACGACCATACAGATTGATGGGGGAGCGAACAAGGGGATTTTTTGATTTAAGGATTGGCTTAATTTGAACAGTGCGAAATAAAATGTAAATTTGGATATGAATGAAGTATTCTTTTTGGTTGAAGAGGCATTAGAAGGGGGATATACCGCCAAAGCAATAGGAGAGTCGATATTTACCGAAGCCGATACCATGGATGAGTTGAAGGAAAATATCCGTGAGGCTGTACATTGCCATTACGATGATGAGAATCTGCCAAAAATCATCCGTCTGCATATGGTTAAAGAAGAAGTGCTGGCTGTATAAATTTTGTATATTGTAGTATACATTTGTAAGTTATTTGAAAAATAAATTTCATCTTCATATAGAAACGACCTGTTTCAGACAATATATACGATATGAAGACTCCACGCAATTTATCTGCACAAGATCTGATCAAAATATTAGGTAAATATGGATATCGGATAACGCGTCAAAAAGGAAGTCATATCAGATTAACTAAGGCGACCGACACAGGGGAACACCATGTTACTGTTCCTAACCATAATCCGTTAAGATTAGGGACGCTTTCAGCAATATTAAATGATGTTGCAGATCATCTGCGGATTAATAAAAATGATTTGTTAGAATAATTGGTGCATCGTAGCTGATGGTTTAACCTGCGAAAAAATCACCCTTTCTTCTCTGGCTTGATAATCACCACGATCAGCCACAATATCGAAAACATCTGCACCAGCATGCCTGCGCCAAAAATGATGTCAGAGCAGGGCCAATGCAGGGCACGGCTTACCATACCTAAAACAATGGGTAAAAAGCTGGCCAGGAATAAGATAATGGGTTTGCGGTATTTGGAGTTCATGGTACAAAGGTATTTTTATTTGAGGATTTCACCGATTGTTGTTGGTTCCATCGAAAAAGATTGCGTTAGCGGTAGTAGCGGGTACCGGCCTTGTGGCTAATGCCTCGTGTAGTATGAGCGGATGACGCGGGCCGAAGGTAACGCTCAAAAATAGAATCAAGACTTTTTCCAACGCGTCATTGCGAACGATAGTGAAGCAATCTCTACATAGGACAATCGGTACATCCTATCGGACCTTATAGTGTATAGATTGCTTCGTCCCTCACAATGACGTATCGAAAAATGACTTTCGAATACGAGCAAAAAACTACCTTTTTACATTAAAATTCCTTAGTTTTGCACCTCTTAAAAAACGAGGTAAACGCATTGATGTACAAGGAATATAAGCAACTTGATCTGTCGAAAATAGGAAAAGATGTTTTAGCGTTCTGGAAAGAGCACAGTATCTTCGAAAAAAGTATCAGCAGCCGTCCGGAAAGCAAGCCCTACACCTTTTACGAGGGGCCCCCGAGCGCTAATGGTATGCCGGGTATTCACCACGTGATGGCCCGATCTATTAAAGACATTTTTTGCCGTTACAAAACCCTTAAAGGTTACCAGGTTAAACGCAAAGGCGGTTGGGATACGCACGGGCTGCCGATTGAGCTGGCTGTTGAAAAATCGCTGGGCATAACCAAGGAAGATATCGGTAAAACCATTTCGGTTGAGGATTATAACAGTGCCTGCCGCAAGGAAGTAATGCGCTATACCGACATCTGGAACGACCTGACTGAAAAGATGGGGTACTGGGTGGACCTGAACGATCCGTACATCACCTACAAAAACGAATATATCGAGTCGCTTTGGTGGATACTGGGCGAACTGTATAAAAAAGGCTGGCTGTACAAGGGTTATACCGTGCAGCCATACTCGCCAAAATCGGGCACGGGGTTAAGCTCGCATGAACTGAACCAGCCGGGTACCTACAAAATGGTGAAGGATACTTCTATCACTGCACAGTTTAAAGTTAAACGTGATAAGGATTCTGAAAAATTCTTTAAGAATTTAGAAGCCGATGCGCCTTTATATATCTTGGCGTGGACAACAACCCCATGGACTTTACCATCTAATTGTGCTTTAGCTGTTGGTCCCGATATTGCTTATAAATGTATTCAGACTTTTAATCAATATACAGGAGAGAAAATTTCTGTAATTTTTGCTAATGCACTTCAGGCAAAGGTTTTCGACGCAAAAAAATATATTGAAGTTTTTGATAAGGATGAGTTAAACTTCGATTTGGCTACTTCTAAACTCATTCCATATAAAGTTGTAGATTTTGATTTTACCAGTTTTCTATTTGGTGATTATCAAGGGCAATATTTTTTTGGAAAGGAGTTAGTTGGCTTACATTATGAGCAACTAATGCCTTACGTAACCAATGCCGACCTGGAAGCTAACGCTTTCCGCGTTATCCCGGCCGATTTTGTAACCACCGAAGATGGTACAGGTATTGTACACACCGCTTCTGTTTTTGGCGCAGACGACTTCAGGGCCTGTAAAGAGCAAGGTGTGCCAAGCGTAATGGTGTTGGATGAAACCGGTAAAGAAGTGCCACTGGTAAACAAACAAGGTAAGTTTGTTGACGAGGTGACTGATTTTGCGGGTTATTATGTAAAAGAAGAATACTACAGCAAAGAAGAGCGCGAAGCACCGGGCTTTAAACCGACCGATGTTTTAATATCGATCAAATTAAAGACGGATAATAAAGCCTTCGATGTTAAGAAATACGAGCACAGTTACCCGCATAGCTGGCGTACCGATGAGCCGATCTTATACTATCCGCTGGATAGCTGGTTCATTAAAACCACCGCGGTAAAAGATAAACTGGTTGAGCTGAACAAAACCATCAACTGGAAACCCGAAAGCACCGGCACCGGCCGCTTTGGTAACTGGCTGGAAAATCTGGTGGACTGGAACCTGTCGCGTTCACGTTACTGGGGTACACCGTTGCCGATATGGCGCAGCGAAAGCGGCGAGGAAATATGTATCAGTTCGATAGCGCAACTGAACGAAGAAATTGCCAGATCGGTTAAGGCCGGCTTTTTGCCTGAAGGGTTTAACCTGCCGGACATGCACCGCCCGTATGTGGATGATGTAGTGCTGGTATCGCCAAGTGGCAAAAAGATGTTCCGCGAGCCTGACCTGATCGATGTTTGGTTTGATAGCGGCGCCATGCCTTACGCGCAATGGCACTTCCCGTTCGAGAATAAAGAGGGTTTTGAAAATGCTTACCCAGCCGATTTTATTGCCGAAGGTGTTGACCAAACCCGTGGCTGGTTCTTTACCCTGCACGCCATAGCCGTAATGCTAAGCGAAGCGAGCGACGAGGTTAAAGCAGTAAATAAGCTGGTTGGCAATAAAGGCGTAGCGTTTAAAAACGTGGTGAGCAACGGTTTGGTGCTGGATAAAAACGGCAACAAAATGAGCAAGCGTCTGGGTAACGCTGTCGACCCGTTTGAAACCATCGAGCAATACGGTGCCGATGCTGCCCGCTGGTACATGATCAGCAATGCCGCGCCATGGGATAACCTGAAATTTAACCTGGAAGGTGTTGACGAAGTTCGCCGTAAGTTTTTCGGTACGTTGTACAATACCTACTCCTTTTTTGTGTTGTATGCAAACATCGATGGTTTTAAATATGGCGAAGCCGAGATAGCGATACAGGACAGGCCGGAAATCGACCGATGGATCATATCGTTACTGAACACGCTGACCAAAGAGGTTGATGATTTTTATGCCGATTTTGAGCCTACCAAAGCTACCCGTGCCATCCAGAATTTTGTGGATGCGCATTTGAGTAACTGGTACGTGCGCCTGAGCCGCCGCCGTTTCTGGCGTTCGGATAACTCGGAAGATAAGCTTTCGGCGTATCAAACGTTATATACTTGTTTAACTACTATCGCTAAGTTAATGTCGCCCGTGGCGCCGTTCTTCTCCGAGCGTTTGTTTAATGACCTGAACACGGTTACTAAAAAGGAAAGGGTAGAATCTGTTCACCTGGCAGATTTCCCGGCATACAACGAGCAATTGGTTGATAAGGCATTAGAAGAGCGTATGCAACTGGCGCAGGATATATCGTCGCTGGTGCTGTCGCTGCGTAAAAAAGTAAGTATTAATGTAAGGCAGCCGCTGAGCCGGATATTGCTGCCTATCCTTGACCAGAATTTTAAAAAACAGGTTGAACTGGTTAAAGAACTGATTCTTTCGGAAACAAATATCAAGGATATTGAGTATATTACCGATACGGCCGGTTTTGTTAAAAAGAAGATCAAACCAAACTTTAAAGCCCTGGGCGCCAAAGTTGGTAAAGATATGAAAGCGGTTGCCGAAGCAATAACCAATTTCAGCACTGGACAAATAGCGCAATTAGAAGCTGAAGAACAGATCTCGATACTTGACACTCAATACTTGATACTATTATCAGATGTAGAGATCATTGCCGAGGACGTTCCCGGATGGCAGGTTGCAAATTTAGGCAAACTAACCGTAGCTTTAGATGTTAACATATCCATAGAATTAAAACAGGAAGGTACATCGCGCGAGCTCATCAATCGTATACAAAATCTGCGCAAAGCAAATGGTTTCGAAGTAACCGACAAGATCAGCGTTACAATTAAAGATCATCCGTATATAGCCGAAGCTGTAAGAAATAATTTGTCATATATTTGCGCCGAAATTTTAGCGGATAACTTAACGCTTGATGCACAGTTAAATGAAGGAGATATGGTGGAGATTGATGGAAATGAAATATTGATTGTTATAAGGAAAGTATAATGAAAACAGAAAACGAAAAAACCCGCTATTCAGACTCGGAGTTACAAGAGTTTAAAGGATTGCTATTAGATAAATTGCGTATGGCCAAAGAGGAGCTGAACAACCTGGCCTCATCGTTAAGTAACCCCAACAGCAACGGTACCGACGACACCGCAGGTACTTACAAAACCCTGGAAGATGGTTCGGCTACTTTAGAGAAAGAGCAGATTAACCAGTTGGCGGCCCGTCAGAAAAAATTTATCGAGCAGTTGGAAGCTGCCCTGGTGCGTATCGAAAACAAAACTTATGGCGTTTGCCGCGAAACCGGTAAACTGATTCCCAAAGAGCGTTTACGTGCCGTACCGCATACTACCTTAAGTATGGAAGCTAAACTGAAACAATAAGCCAGGATGAAGGGATCGTACTTAAAACCTTTTTTAACTGCTTTTTTAATCATCGTTGCCGACCAGATCATTAAGATATGGGTGAAAACCCATATGTACATCGGCCAGGAAATACGCTTTATGGGTAAATACGGTATGCTGCATTATACCGAAAACAACGGCATGGCCTGGGGTTTGGAGTTGGGTGGCGACCTGGGTAAACTGGTTTTAACCTTGTTCCGTATTGGCGCGGTTTGCGGTATTGGCTATGGTATGTACCACCTCATCAAACATAAATACCACCGTGGGCTGATCATGAACGTGGCGCTGATATTTGCAGGCGCTATGGGTAATATTATCGATTCGACCTTTTATGGCGTTATTTACCATTACGACCGTTTATTCCATGGCCGTGTGGTGGATATGTTCTACTTCCCGCTCATTTCGGGTTATTTCCCCAAATGGTTCCCGATATGGGGCGGTGAGGATTTTATATTTTTCAGGCCGATATTCAACCTGGCCGATTCGGCCATTTCGGTTGGTGTTATTCTGATACTGATCTATCAAAAACACTACTTTAAACACGAAAGCACCGAGCAAAAAAGCATCGATAGCGAAGTGGTTGAAGAATAAAAAATTTGATTTACTTATCATACAAGCGGCAGTTCTGAAAAAGGACAGCCGCTTTGTGTTTTATACACATTGGTTAATTATCCGTAATGCTTACCTTAGTAGCAAAGCCACGGCTTAAAACCTGACCTTATTATGAAACGATTACTACTTATCGCCCTGTTATTTATTACATCTGATGTTTTTGCCCAGAAAACCTATATTCAATGTGGCCGGCTAATTGATGGAAACTCCAATACAGCGTCGGCGCAGATGACAATTGTTGTTGAAGGAAAGCTGATTGTCGACATACAAAAAGGCATTACCAATGGCGGCGGCACCGATAAAGTTATTGATCTGCGGGATAAAACGGTTATGCCAGGTTTAATTGATTGCCACGTTCACCTGGAAAGCCAGGGCAGTGGCAAAGATGGTATTATCGATGGCTTTACCAAAACAGATGCTGATATCGCATTCCAGTCCACCCTTTATGCTAAACGTACGCTGATGGCCGGTTTTACAACCGTGCGCGATTTGGGTGGCAGTGGCATAAACATCAGTATGCGTAAGGCCGTAGCTAAAGGCCTTATTGTTGGCCCGAGGATAATTACCGCCGGACGCGCTATCTCGGCCAGCGGTGGCCACATGGACCCATCGGATGGGTTTAGGGATGATGTAATGCATAAAATGGGGCCGGATGACGGCGTTGCCGATGGCCGGGATGAATTGGTTAAAGCGGTTAGGCTGCAGTTTAAACGTGGATCTGACCTGATTAAAATAGCGTCGACCGGTGGTGTGCTCGATTTGAGCGAGAATAGTTCAGGTGCCGAGTTCAGTATCGAAGAAATTAAGGCGGTTGTTGAAACAGCCAAAGATTACGGCATGAAAGTAGCCTGCCACGCGCATGGTGCCGAAGGCATTCGCCGCGCCATATTAGGGGGGGTAACTTCTATTGAACACGGGTCGTTTATGGACGATGAAGATATTAAGCTTGCCAAGCAATACGGTACCTACTATGTGCCTACGCTCATAGCCGGCAAATCCGTATCTGATTCGGCCAGGATTAAAGGATATTTCCCGCCGGTAATTGCCCGCAAGGCCATTGAAGTAGGCACAAAAATGCAGGGCACATTCAGTAAAGCTTACAAAGCCGGTGTTAAAATAGCGTTTGGTACAGATGCCGGCGTGTTTGATCATGGTAAAAACGCGCTCGAATTTCAATATATGATTGAGGCTGGCATGCCACCGATGGAGGCCATTAAAGCTGCAACAGTTAGCGCTGCCGACCTGTTGGGTATAAGTGATATGGCTGGAAGCATCAGTAAAGGCAAATCGGCTGATATTATAGCCGTAAATGGCGACCCGTTACAGGATATTAAAGCGATGACAAGCGTGGTGTTTGTGATGAAGGAAGGTGTACAGTATAAATAATCAAACCTGCAAATGCGTGAATGTGTAGATGTGCAAATGAATAAAAAGGTCTGGTAACCAGGATATTTTATTTAAATATGATTGCTTTTTATTGTATTACAGGTATTTATATATAATAAGAACCTGGGGCGCAAACTATATCGTATCAGTTTAGTTACAGTATAATTTATGGATTGTTCGCCTCACCTGCATCCTGATGGTACACAAACACAAAATATTATGAAAAGGATAATCTTTGCAGCGCTTATATTATTTACTGTTGCTGCCAACGCGCAAACTGTTGATTTGCGAAGAAAAATTGAAGTTACCGGTACTTCCGAAGCCGAGGTAACGCCGGATATCATTTACTTTAACATCTCGCTGAAGGAATATATGGATGGCCGTAACCGCGTCACTATCGAAACCCTGGAGGGCCAGTTAGAAAATGCTATAAAGACCGCCGGCCTGCCTAAAGATGATTTTACAGTGAACAACATCAGCGGTTACGCTACCTATCAAAAAAAGAAAGACCCTAACTTTTTGGCAAGTAAACAATATCGTATTAAGTTTCACGATTTGAACAAGGTTAACCAGATACTAAGCAGCGTTGACCCGAAAGGCATCGAATCGACTTACATCGAAAGCTACGATTATAGCAAGATGACCGAGCTGAAAAAGGAACTTAAACTAAAAGCGCTGATAGCTGCTAAAGAAAAGGCTACCTACCTGTTAGAAGGCATTGGTGAAAAACTGGGCGGAGCGATCGAGATTACCGAAGTGGAAGACAATAATCCCGGGCCGATTATGCGAAACTTTGCTTTTAAGGCCAACACATTAGTCGCTGCCGATCAAAGTGCTGGTGACAGTGATATTGATTTTAAAAAGATCAAGCTGAATTTTCAGATCAGGGCGGTGTTTGAGATAAAGTGATCAGATGTGCAGATAGGAAATGTGCAGATGTGCAAATGATATTGAATTGTACATCCTGCACATTATTCCTGGTAATGAAACCGACACTGAATTATTGAGCATTTTTGATCTTTCCCTGTTGTACCTGATATTTGATAAACAAGTCTGTGCTCGCCGGTTATTCTTCGCGACCAGAAACCCTTTAAACTATGTTTTAATGGCTCTGGTTTTCCCAATCCTTTAAATGGGGTTTGTTTTATCGATTTAATAAGCACCCTTATTTTATCAATCATTTCCGGATCATTCTCCAGCCAATATTCAAAGTCGTTCCATCCGTTCTGAGTAAATTCGGTAGTCATATATTTCCTTAATCAAAATCATATGTCACCGTTTTTCCAGAGCGAAGTTGCTCGATGGATTCGTCCAGTTTTTTTCGGTTTGCAGAGGTTGATAATAGGTGAGCCGTCTCGTTTAATGAGTTATATTCCTGTATAGAAATAATCACCACTGCATCGTCATCGTTATTATTTCGCGGGACAATAATTACATCCTGGGTTTTACTCACAGTGTCCAGGTAAGTTTTCATTTTATTTCTTAATGCGGATATCGTTACTGCTTTCATTTTTGTTGTACGTTATTTTGTACATATAAAAGTACAAACTTATTTTATCATTTCAAAAAATTAGATCTTCTAATAGTCATTGCCCCTAAATCTGCACATTTGCACATATCTTTAATTCTATGTCCGAACCGCGTGAAGATGTTCCATCCAGGAAAAAATATTTTTACCCGATCATCGATCCGCTGCGCGATTATCTGGTGAAGTACGACCGTGAGGTGAAATTGCCCGTGCAATACACCGATCTGCTGCGCTTTACTTTTCATACGCCGCTGTTAAACAAAGATGGTAAGGATACGCTTTGGCAAACCGTGTATTATGACGAAAGCGAGATGAAGGAACTGTTCCCCAGCCTTACTTATATTTATGCTTTGCTGCATACTGACGGCGATGTGCAGGTGATGGAGCACCTTTCGGTAGCGCGGATAGATTATTGCACCTTTGGTAATTCGAGGCCGTTCAGGATAAGGATCATCAACCGGCTGAATGATAATTACGACCACTTTTATATCAAAATCGCTGATGCCTCACGGGTTTACGGTTTGGAGCTGGAACATATCCTGTCGCCCAACCGGATCACCTATATCAGCAATGGTAACACGCTGATCGAAGAGCATATACCGGGTTTGCCGGGCGATATTTTTATCGACAGCCGCTTGCACACTACCAAATTTAACCAGATACGTATCTGCAAGGAGTTTGTGAAGTTTAACGAGCGCTGTTTTGTGCGCTTGCTGGGGGATATGCGATCGTACAACTTCGTGGTGGATATTACGCCCGATATTGAAGGCAACCAATATCGCATCCGCGCCATCGATTTTGATCAGCAAAGTTACGAGGGCCGGCGTAAATTTTACCTGCCGCACTTTTTTAAGGAGAACAATGTGTTAGTGAACCTGGGGATGAAATACATCAACGAGACCACCATGAAACAATACCAGGAAGAGGAGCGCAGCCTGATATTGCACCGGATGCGCATGGCCAACTCGCGTTTAAGTGATATGCTGGATGTAATGCGCCGGCAAGAAATATCTACACCCCAAAAGGTTGTTCAGTTAGCCCGGGAATTATCCGAACATCATAAAAGCACTGCCTTTAAGCATTGTGAAACCATGGGCCAGGTACTTACCGAACATTTGAATGTGCTGACCACCAGGGGAAGGATGTAAACTCTCCGCGTTAGGGATTTCTATGACAAAGTGACGTAAAAAGAGAAATTTTGATTAAACACTATCTAATGCCCCGGGGGCTACCTGTTTGTAGAAAAAACATCAGTAATATCATTTGCGCCGTTAGGTGCTACCCTAAACATGCTATTTTGTAGATGGGTAGCCTCTAACGAGGCACAAATTTCGTTTTCTAAATGCTATAAATAGGTAGTCCCTACGGGACAGATTTGCAAGTTTGCGTTAGGGGTAGCAGTGTATACCGGCCGTGTGATGGGTTGAGGCCGGCCGTGGCTAATGCCTGCAGGCTTATGAACGGATAGCCCGGCCGCAGGCAACGCCCAAATTAATTTCATAATTCTTTCTCTTCGCTATTTGAGGTTAGGAGTTTGAATAACCATTAAAGTCTCAATAAAACACTATAATATTTCTTCAAAAACTCTTTGCTATCCGAAGTCGGGCTACTTCGGATAGCAGTAATAGCTATGATCAATAAAACCCTTTCACATTTCAACAGTTATACCTATTGATCAAACAGTGTTATTATGAGATCAATATGGAAAGGGTCGATCGGGTTTGGGCTGGTCAATATCCCTATCAAATTGTATTCGGCGGTGCAAAGCAGTTCGCTTGATCTGGATATGCTGGATGGGCGCGATCATGCGCGTATCCACTTTCAGCGGGTTAACGAGCATACCCATAAAGAAGTACCTTATGATAAGATTGTACGTGCCTATAAGCTCGACGATGAGTACATTGTGCTGGACGAGCACGACTTTGAAGAAGCCGCCCCCGAAAAGAGCCGCGAGATTGCCATTGAAAGTTTTGTAGATATCGGCGAGGTGAACCCGATGTTTTACGAAACATCATACTATGCCGAACCAGATAGCAAAAACAATAAAGCTTATGGATTGCTGCTAAAAGCCTTGCAGGAATCAAAGAAAGCGGGCCTGGCGCGCTTTGTTTTGCGCAGCACCGAAAGCCTGTGCATTGTGCACCCGTTGGAAAAGGTATTGGTGGTAACGCGCATACGTTTTGCGCAGGAGATACGCCCGGTGGATGAGATCGACGTCCCCGCTACGCACGAAATAAACAAAAAAGAACTGGACATGGGTATGGCGCTTATCGAACAATACTCGGGCAAATTTGATGTATCGAAGTTTAAGGATGAGTATTCGGACGAATTACTGAACATCATCAAACTAAAAGCTAAGGGCAAACGGCCAACCATCAAAAAGCTTAAACCTAAAAAAGCTGCGGGCGATGATCTGTATGATCAGCTGATGGCCAGTTTACAAAGTAAAAAAGGTGCTTAAGCCATCGTTTAAACCAAACCTTAGCAGGGTTTAACGGTTATATTTAAATAGCACAACACAGGCGAAAAAACCTGTTAAAACAGAATTCGTCAACCTATTAAAATTTAAAGTTATGGCAGAAGTAGCAGCACATGATAAAACCGTAGAGCAACTGAAACATTTGCTTTCGATAACCACTGATAGTATAGAAGGGTATAAGCAATCGGCTGATAACTCGCCGGGGCAGGAATTTACAGCGCTGTTCACCGATTACCTGATCCAGCGCCGTGAATATGCAGAAGAGCTTAAATCGGCAATAAACTCACTGGGGGGCGATGCAGACAAAGTATCAGGAGGAACATTCAGCGCATTGGGACGTTTATGGACAAACATTAAAACTAACATCAGCAGCGATGCCGAGCGCACAGCTTTGGAAACCTGTATGGCCGACGAAAAATCAGTTATAGCCGAATATGAAAAAACTCTTGAAAATACCGAGCTAAGCCCTGAGCTACGTGAAATGCTAAACGATCAGAAAGAGGGTATTGAGCGCGCATTAACCCGAAGCGAGCAGTTAGCGCGGGTTTATAACACATAATAAAAGAGGCTCAATATCGAATGCCGGATAACGAAACGTTTATTAACTGATCAATGATTTCGATATCGGATATTCAAAATTCATTATTCGATATTAATTGGACTTTTAACTTACATTGATATAAAAAAAGGGGACTAAGCCCCTTTTTTTATGAATATATCATCACACTCGTCTTCCCAACCCAGGTAACAAGCGTACCAGTGAGCGCACTTTTCGAGGATAGCCTGTTCGTCATCAACGTTCTTAGGGTCAACTATTTCGGCTATAAACATAATCTTCTCAGTATGCCCTACTGCATTTTTGTACGTATAATCGAAATGCCTGCGATAGCTTGTTCGTATCTTATTGGCGTTTTCGTTAGATAAAATATCGGCATGGAGTATGTGTACCAGTGAACCCGTAGGGGTGTGATAAATAAATAAGGTTTCAGTTTCTGATGCCGGATCTTCACATAAAAGATATTCGGGAACTTGTAATTTCATGGCTCAAGAATTTATCAGGTTAACAAATTATTTTAGTACTGTTTCGGGGGTAATAACACTCGCCCCATGTGTAATGTTTTGAGCCGGAACAAGCCGTGGATCAATGACTTATGTATATTTTGTCGTAACTTAAAACGAAAATTAAATTTTAATTCTAAAAAATAAATCATTGATGCATGGTGGTTAATAAAAATAACCTGAGATGTTAATTTATTAATCTATAGATAATAAAAAAATAATGAAAGTTTTTGTTCAGCTGGTTGATAGGCATAAAAAAAACCCGGAAAATTTTCCGGGTTTTTTATGCTGAGGCAGTTTGTTAAACAACCGTTGGCCTTCTGATGATGCCTAAAAGTAAAGCTATAATAGCGATAACAAGCAATACGTGAATAAGGCCGCCTGCCGAATACATAAATACGCCCAATGCCCATCCTATGATGAGAATAACGGCTATGATATACAATAACGAGTTCATGATAGATTGATTTAAGTAATTAATTTAGTTTAGCACAATTCTCTTTATGTATAATATTAACTAAAAAGAAATTGTTTTAATTTATTTACTTAATTGTAAAACAGATGACGGAGGACAGAAGGCAGAGGCCTGAAAATACGGAGGACTGAGATGAGGAAATGGAAAACTGTAGCAAAAGAAGATAGGTTATAAAGTATGAATATAGGACTGAATTGTATAATGATGTGGATATTGGAGTAAGGGCTGGTATTGGTTGGTGATAGCAGAAATTTGGGCGTTCCCCTACGGGTCGCGTTATCCGCTCATATTACACAGGCCTTAGCCATCCCGATAGCTATGGGAGTATCCGCTACTACCGCTAACGCAACTTGCTACTATTTTCTAACCTTCCGGTTTCTGCCTGCTTTTTCTCTGCCATCAAACCTACAAATACAACCACTTTTTGCGCACGGCAAGCATTTCGGCAGTTGGGGTACCTTTATCTTCTATACGGTATTTTACGCCGGGGTTTCTCAATAAAGTAACGGGTAGCACCATTTTCAGCCCATCGCGAATTACAGTTACATTGATCTTATCGCCCACCTTTTTGCTGGCTGTGATAAATTTATCGATATCGGGAACGGCAACGCCATCAATAGCCGCGATCTCGTCGTTTACGTTGATACCGTCAATCCAGCCCGCGCCATCGCGCGTTACACCGGTTACCATAGCTTTGCCGTTGGTGGCTACAGCGGTGATACCTAATGTGGGAATGTTGTTGGCCGCGTAATCGTCAACCAGTTTATACCCGGCGTAGCCTAAATATTTGTCATAATCAAGCGGGGCCAATCCGGATACATACTTTTTATAGAAATCGTCGAGGTTGGTGCCAGTGAATTTTTCTAAAGTAGCTTTAAATTCTTCCTCGGTATAGCCGCGCTGTTTCACCTTGTAAAATTCGTCGTACATATACTTCATCACATCATCGAGGCATTGTGCACCTTTGGAATGTTTGATGATCTCAAGATCGAGCAGCATAGCTACGTTGGCACCTTTACCGTAATATGAGGCGTTGGTGTTAGGGGTGTTTTCGTTAGGGCGATAGTATTTGATCCAGGCATCAAAGCTGGCATCGCTTAGCGATTGCGTTTTGTTGCCTTTCAAATTTTCGGCACTGGTAATATTGCCCGCAACTACACCCAAATATATAGTTGGATTGTACAGACCGGCCCTGCGCATAATTGCGTTTTGATAGTAAGTGGTAAAACCTTCGGCTATCCATAAGCTGCGGGTATAATTTTCGGTATCGTAATTAAACGGCCCTAAGGCTATAGGGCGCAGGCGTTTTACGTTCCACAGGTGAAAATGCTCGTGCGCGGCAAGGGCCAAAAAGTTATGATAGGTGCCTTCGGTAGCATAACCATCGCGCGAAGCACCTAATACCGTCGAGCTTAAATGTTCCAGGCCACCGCCGCCCTTAGCGTAGTTATGCACGATAAAAACGTAACGTTTATTGGGGTTTTCATGATAGATGGCGGTTTCGGCTTCCACGATCCTGGCCAGATCGATCTTCATCTGTTCGCGGTTATAGTTACCGCCGCCGCACATGGCTACCTCGTATTTTACGCCTGCGGCATCAAAACCAAAAACATCCTGTGTGCCTACTTCTATCGGCGAATCGAACAGGATATCGTAATTGGGTGAATACAATGTAAACGGATCGTTGCCCACATGATCTAAACTGGTGGATACGGTTGTCCAGCCTTTGTAAGGCTTGATATGTATGGTTGATGGCGAATGCAAACTATCGGCGGGGTACATAAACATGCCCGAGGTCGACAGGAAAGCATGCGAGGCATCTATAAAGGCGGTGCGTACGGATATCTCGAAAGCATAAACCTTGTAAATGATCTTTACGGATGCTGCTGTGCCGTTGGTAATGCGCCAGGTGTTTTTGGTAACCTTGATGGATGGTATCTCTTTGCCATCGGCGTAAGCGGCAAACCCTTCCACACTTTTGGCAAACTCGCGTACCAGGTACGAGCCGGGCGTCCAAACCGGCATTTTTACATCGGTTGTAGTGTTTCTCAGCCCGCTTATGGTCATCTCGATATTGGCATAATGCGCCTGAGCCTCGGGGAAAGTTACAGTATAATTGATGGTGGTTTTAAGTGTCGCGGCCGTGGCAGATGTATGGATGGTCATGAGTAATAAGATGAAATAATTGGCGAAACTGAAAATTTTTTTCATGACGGACAAAATACTAAATTATAATCTCTCAATTAAAGAAACTGACGAAAAAGGCAGTAAAAAGCATGTAATATGGTTGATACATACAACTATTATATTTGCAAACTAAATAGCTTTGTCTGTAATTATGGCAAGCGGAAAAGTAGACGAACCTATATCGCGCAGGTTGTTGCAACTGGCAAAAACCTACCTGAGTGCTTTCTCGAAAAAAATTGAGCACCTGGATTTAAACAGGTATCATTATATGTTGGTACTTATTGCCGAAAACGAAGGACAGTTGACCCAAAAACGATTGGCTGAGATTACGGGTAAGGATAAATCGCACATGGTGAGCATCATTGATACCCTGATGGAAAAAGGCTATGTATACCGCGAGGTTAACCCCGACGACAGGCGCCAGCAATGGATACGGACAACCGAAAAAGCACGGAACGAATTGCCCGCCATCCGCGAATCGTTTAGTGAGATGAACAATAAAGCTACCGAGGGCATCAGCGCCGATAAGCTGAAAATATTTAACGAGGTGCTCCAAAAAATGTCGGGCAACCTGCAGCCTTATACCTCAACCCATGTTACTTTCCGGCTCAAAAAAACCACAACCTTAAAGCGTAATAAACAACTATGAAGATTAAATATATTGTTTGGCCACTGATCATTTTATTGATAGCCTACCTGGTTTATAACAAATTTTATGGTACCAAAGCCAAAGAACTGCAGGCGCAGATGGGCGGCCCTGGTGGTAAAAAAAGCAAAAAAGGCGGTATGATCCCCGTTAACGTAATGATTGTTAAGGATACCGCTTTTAGCAGTGCTATCGATATTACCGGAACGATATCGGCTAACGAGCAGGTTGACCTGCGCAGCGAAACCGCCGGTAATATTACCGGGATATTTTTTAATGAGGGGAGCCATGTTCAAAAAGGGCAGGTGCTGGTAAAAGTTTATGATAAAGACCTGGTAGCGCAGTTAAAGCAGATACAGGTGCAGATTAAACTGGCGGAACAAACCGAGTACCGCAACCGCGTACTGCTGAGCAAAGAAGCCATCAGCAAGGAAGAGTATGATACCTCATTAACCTCGTTAAACTCGTACCAGGCACAAGCCGACGCGATGAAGGCGCAAATTGATAAAACCGTGGTGCGTGCGCCGTTCTCGGGTACTATAGGCTTGCGTAACATTAGCCCGGGCGGTTATTTATCGCCGCAAGGCTCGATAGCCACGCTGGTGAATATCGATCCGGCAAAAATTACCTTTTCGGTGCCTGAGCGTTACCTGCCGCTGGTACACGTGGGCAGCAAGATCAACTTTAACGTGGAAAGCACACGCAAGTTGTTTATTGGCACCGTTTACGCTATCGAACCAAATATCGACGTTAATTCGCGTACCATTACCCTGCGTGCCAGGGCCGATAATAAGGATGGTTTGTTAAAAGCAGGCAGTTTTGCCAAGATACATTTTACGCTCGATCAGATACCTAAAACTATTATGGTGCCGACTGAGGCCGTTATCCCTGATATTAAAGGCAGTAACGTGTTTTTAGTTAAAAAAGGCCATGCGGTACAGAAGCCGATTAAAACAGATACCCGTACCGAATCTAAAATACAGGTTATTGACGGCCTGAAGGCTGGTGATAGTTTGATAGTGAGCGGTATTATACAAATGCGCCCGAAAGTTGCGGTTAAAGTTGTAAAAGTAATTAAGTAAAAACGTATGAGTTTATCCTCAGTCAGTATAAAGAGGCCGGTTTTGGCCACTGTACTATCCATCGTTATCGTGGTGTTCGGTGTCATCGGGTATACCTTTTTAGGCGTGCGCGATTTTCCTTCGGTGGATCCGCCGATCATTACCGTAACAACCAGTTACTCAGGCGCGAACTCGGATGTAATTGAATCGCAGATAACCGAACCGCTGGAAAAGGCCATCAACGGGATACCAGGCATTCGTAATATCTCGTCGACCAGTTCGGTGGGCTCGAGCGCCATCACAGTGGAATTTAACCTTGATGCCGACCTTGAGACCGCGGCTAACGACGTACGGGATAAAGTAGGCCAGGCACAACGCCAGTTACCACAGGATATCGACGCGCCGCCGGTTGTGACCAAGGCCGACGCCAACGCGGATAACATTATCACCCTTACGGTAAGCAGTAACACCCGTAATATTTTACAGATTGACGATTATACCGAAAACGTTTTGCAGCAAGCTTTGCAAACTATACCCGGTGTGAGCGCGGTTAACGTACAAGGGCAGCACCAATACGCCATGCGTTTGTGGATCGATCCAAATAAATTGACTGCTTATGGTTTGGCGGCAAGCGATATCAGCGCGGCCCTTGCTAAGGAGAACGTGGAATTGCCTGCCGGTAAAATTGAAGGTAACAATACCGAATTAACTATACGCGCATTGGGTAAACTGACTACCGAGAAAGATTTTAATAACCTGATATTGCGCGCCGACAGCGTACACGTTATCCATTTGAGCGATGTGGGTTATGCCGTTTTAGGAGCAGCTAATGAGGAGACAGGACTTAAAGAATCGGGGATACCCGAAGTGGGCCTGGCTATAGTACCGCAACCGGGTGCCAACTATGTGCAGATAGCCAAGGATTTTTATAAACGCCTGGCGCAGGTACAAAAAGATCTGCCGCCGGATATTAAGCTTGAAGTGGCTCTGGATAATACCCGTTTTATTAACCAATCCATTGACGAGGTGAAGGAAACCCTGCTGGTATCGTTCGTACTGGTGGTAATTATCATCTACCTCTTCTTCCGCGACTGGCTCATCGCCTTCAGGCCGCTGATAGATATACCGGTGTCGCTCATCGGGGCATTCTTTATCATGTATGTCTTCGGGTTCTCTATCAATATTTTAACACTCCTGGGTATCGTACTGGCGACAGGGCTTGTGGTGGACGACGGTATCGTGGTGACCGAGAATATTTATAAAAAAGTAGAGGACGGTATGCCGGTGCGCCGGGCCGCGTTCGAGGGATCGAAAGAAATATTCTTCGCGGTTGTATCCACGTCGGTAACGCTGGCGGCGGTGTTTTTACCCATTGTGTTTCTGCAAGGGTTTACGGGCAGGCTGTTCCGCGAGTTCGCGGTGGTGGTAGCCGGCGCGGTGTTGATATCGGCATTTGTGTCGTTATCGCTTACGCCGATGCTGAACGTAAAGCTGATCCGCAAAGATCAAAAGAAATCGAAATTCTACGAGCGCACCGAGCCGTTCTTCCAGAACATGACCAACTCGTACCAGGAGTCGCTTACCAGGTTTATGAAGCACAAATGGATATCGATAGTGATATTGTTAGGCTCGCTGGTGATGACGTACTTCTTATATAAGGGTACCCCATCAGAGCTGGCTCCACTGGATGACCGTAGCTTGTTGCGTTTATCAGTAACCGCGCCCGAGGGTTCATCATACGAATTTATGACCCGTTACATGGATCGTGTATCGCAACTGATCGAAGACTCTATCCCTGAAAAGAAAGTAAACATTAGCTATGTAGCTCCGGGCTTTAGCGGCGGCGGCGCGGTAAATACCGGTTTTGGCCGTGTGGGGCTGGTTGATCCGGATAAACGCACGCGTACGCAGCAACAACTGGCCGACTATTTGACCAAACAACTGGCTAAACTGCCAAACGCCCGGACAGCCGTTATCCAGGAACAAACCATCAGCGGGGGCGGTAGTGGCGCTAAAACAGCGCAGCCGGTACAATATGTAATACAAAACCAGGATTTTGAACAACTGCGCAAGGTATTGCCCGAATTTTTATCGGAGGCCAATAAAAGTACGGTTCTTCAGAGCGTGGACGTGAATCTCAAATTTACCAAGCCTCAGTTATCAGTAACTACCGACCGCGACCGTGCCCGCGACCTGGGTGTGGCCGTGAGCGATATCGCCCAAACGCTGCAATTGTATTATAGCGCCGGCCGTTTGGATTACTTTTTAATAAACGGTAAACAGTACCAGGTTATAGCCCAGGTTGACCGTGCCGATCGCGACCAGCCATTGGATCTGAAATCGATATATGTTCGTAATGCAAGTGGAAAGCTAATTCAGCTAGATAACGTAGTTAAAGTGAGTGAGAACTCCACGCCGCCATCTATCTATCACTTTAACCGCTTTAAATCGGCAACCATATCTGCCGGTTTGGCTCCTGGCCATACTATTGGTGATGGCGTGGCCGAAATGCAGCGGATAGGTAAACAGGTATTGAAAGACCCATCGTTCAGCTCTGACCTTGCCGGTCCATCGCGCGATTTTGCCGAAAGTTCGGGCAATATTATGTATGCCTTTGCTTTCGCGCTGTTGCTGATCTACCTGGTACTAGCCGCGCAATTTGAAAGCTTCATCGATCCGTTTGTGGTGATGCTTACCGTACCGTTGGCTATCGCGGGTGCGTTCCTGTCGCTATGGCTGTTCAACCAAACGCTCAATATCTTTAGCGAGATCGGTATGATCACGCTGGTAGGTTTGGTAACCAAGAATGGTATCCTCATTGTTGAGTTTGCCAACCAGCGTATGGAGCACGACCATATACCGAAGTTTGAGGCGGTTATCGAGGCTGCAACATCGCGTTTGCGCCCCATATTGATGACTACCCTTGCCTGCGTTTTAGGCGCGGTGCCTATAGCTTTTGCTTTGGGCGCGGGTGCAAAAAGCCGTACATCGCTGGGTATCGTAATTATGGGTGGTTTGTTGTTCTCGCTTATCCTTACGCTATACGTTATCCCGATGATGTATGCGCTATTATCGCGCAGCGTTAAAGCCGACCCTGATGCACCGCAGGAAGGCGATGTTGAGTTGAAAAGAAAATCGAAACATAAGTTGAAAGAGGCTTCGATAGAAGAAAATTAATTAGAAAGATGAGATCTAAATATAACTGGTTGTTAATTGCCGGCTTGCTGGTTAGTGTAAAGGCGGTTGCACAGCAGGCAGCGCCATTGCTGACCATTAAAGATGCCGTTGAGATAGCTTTAAAAAATAATTTCAACATCAGGCTTACCAAAAACAACACCACTATAGCGGGCAATAATGTTACCCTGGGCAACGCGGGCTTTTTACCGCAGGTTTCGGGCGATTTTACATCGACCAACAGTATCCAGAATACTACCCAAACCAAATCAGATGGCTCGCAGGCGGTGATCAATGGAGCGCACAACAGCTCGATAAACTATGGCGTTAACCTTAACTGGACTATTTTTGACGGCTTTGGCATGTTTGCCAACTACGATCAGTTAAAGCAACTGAATGAGTTGAGCCAGATAAGTCAGAGGGATACTATCGAAAGCACCATCAGCGATGTGATCAATACGTATTATGACCTGGTGAACCAAAACCAACTGATCATTGCTCAAAAAGGCGAGATCGAGATATCGCGCACACAATTGCGTTATGCTAACGATAAGTTTGACGTGGGCCGTGCTTCGCGCCTTGATGTGCTGAACGCACAGGTAAACCTGAATACCGATACCGCCACTTTACTGGGCGAGATACAACAGTTTAAATCAATGAAGATACGGATGAACCAATTGCTGGTGCGCCCGCTGCAAACTGATTTTGCGGTAAGCGATACCATCATTATCGACAATAAACTGGTGCTGGGCGATATCATCAACCAGGCACAATCAGCCAACCCCAGGATATTGGCATCGCAAATAAACCGCCGCCTTGCCGAAACCAACCTGAAACAGGTACAGGCAGCACGCTATCCGCAAATAGGTATTAATGGTGGTTACGGGTTTACCAATAGCAAAAACCCTGCAGGTTTTGCCCGCCAGCAGGATAGCAAAGGGTTAAACTACGGGCTTACAGCTACCATCAATATTTTTGATGGCTTGAACCAAACCCGCAGGGAACGTAACGCAAGGATACAGATTGATAATGCAAAAATAAACCAGGAGCAGGTTAAACAGAATATCGAAGCGCAGATCAATAACTTTTACGTAAGCTACCTTTCGGGGCTCGATTTGGTAAAGCTTAATCAATCGAATATGGCCGTAGCCAGGCGTAACCTCGATATTTCGCTCGAAAAATATAAGCTGGGGAACATTACGCCATTAGAGATACGCGAGGCGCAAAAGAACTATCTCGACGCGCAATCGCGGTATTTTGCGGCACAGTACCAGGCTAAAAGCGCCGAAATTACCCTGAAAGAGATAACAAATAATATTAATATTCAGTAATTTTTGCTGAATATTAATATAAACTATTATTTTTGACGGTGATGGCGACTCCACGTTTTAAACTTTGTTTGCTAATTGACGATAATTTTATCGACAATTTTGTAACGCGCAAGATTTTGGAAACGGGAAACTTTGCCGAAAAAATCGTCGTAATTCAGTCTGCTCCCGAAGCGATCGCCAAACTGCAATCCAAAGAAATTGAACCGGATGTGATCTTTCTCGACATCCGTATGCCTTTTATGGATGGTTTTGAATTTTTAAAAGAGTTTGACGCGCTGCACCTCGACGATGATAAAAAGATCAGGATATACATGCTGTCGTCATCATTAGATCCGGTAGATTTTAAACTATCGAGCGAGAATAAATATATTACCCAATTTGTCCACAAGCCGCTTACCCACAAGGTTTTGGAAAGTTTAAGTGCATGATTTTAGTTGCCGACAGCGGTTCATCAAAAACTGATTGGCTGTTGGAAAATCCCGGCGCCGAACCCGAAGAGTTTAAAACAGATGGTCTTAACCCGTACTTTTTAAACGAGAAGGACATTGTAAAGATTCTGCAATCGCAAGGCAAGGAACTCATTAAACGTAACTACAAGATAAGCGAGATCTTCTTTTTTGGCGCAGGTTGCTCAAACCCCGACAGGCGCGAGATCGTATCCAACGCGCTGAGCCAGGTATTCCCCAAAACGTATATCAGTGTAGATAGCGACCTGCTGGGATCTGCCTATGCTACCTGCGGTAAAGAAAAAGGCTTGTGTTGTGTGTTGGGGACAGGATCGAACATATCGTTTTTTAATGGCGAGGAGATTTTTGAAGGCAAGCAAGGTTTAGGCTTTGTTTTGGGTGATGAAGGCTCGGGCAGTTGGTTTGGTAAACTGCTGGTGCGCGACTTTTTATACGGCAATATGCCGCCCGAAATTGCCAAAGCGTTTGATAATCGCTATCACCTGGATAAAGAGACCATTATACAGAATGTATATCAACGGCCGAGGGCCAACTCGTACCTGGCAGCCTTCGCAAGATTTTTGAACGAGGTGCGAACTTCGGAGTATGCCCGAACCACCTTGAGAAAGGGCTTCCTGGAATTTATCGATACCAACATTAAAACCTATCCCGATTATAACAAATACAAATGCCACTTTGTGGGTTCGATAGCTTATCAGTTCAGTGATGAACTAAAAGCTTTGTGTAAAGAGAATGGCGTCCATGTGGGCAAGATCATCAAAAAACCTATCAACGAGCTGCTGGAGTTTGTACTGAAGAACCAGTAGGTTGGTTGATTAGGTGAGTGGTTGATTAGTGCCTGAGCACGTTTATGTGCTTGATAATATTGGGGAAATTTCGTATATTTAAGTCGAACGGGTTGTTAGTAACAACACCAACAACGGCGAGAAAAGTTCCCTCTTGAGAGGGGCTAGGGGTGTGTTTCTGAAAGATAAATAACATATCCCGCCACCACACTGCCAACGCACTTCTTCTCAAGAAGGCAGTTTTGACGGCAATTCCAATCTTCCGAACCCCCATGGTGACAACAGCGGCGAAATGTTTCGTTGAAAGTAAATATGGGTATACCATATAGCACCCATGAGACACATGGGTATAAAAGATGAGAAAAGGGCTTATTTAAGCTAAAAACGTAGAAAACCCGTTAAAACACCCATAAATACCCATGTGTTTTAATGATTGAAGGATTGAGTTTTGAAGGATTGAATAAGATAGTTTCATGCGTCACAAACACCCATAAATACTCATGTGTCCTGATGTTAAGCCTTTGCCATCCGCTTGCTCGAGAATCTTTTATAGACGAGCAGCAAAATACCCAGCAGTGCAAGTATGCTACCCAACTTAGGAATATAATCGCCGTGCTGAACGTAAAAAGTGATATCGCTGTTGAGGTTGATGTTTTGTTTGATGGCTGTTTTTACCCACCAGCCGGTATGCTGTACTATATCGCCACGCTGGTTGATGAAGGCCGAGATGCCGGTATTGGCCGAACGGCATACCCAACGACGGGTTTCAATGGCACGTAGTTTGGCATAATCAAGGTGCTGATCTTTACCCGAAGTGTTTTCCCACCACCCATCGTTGGTGATAATGGCGATAAATTGCGCGCCTTTGCGTACGGATTGCGCCACCCACTCGCCCCAGATGGATTCGTAGCAGATAACCGGCCCGGCGCCGATACCACTTTGCGAGTACAATACGTTCGGTTCTTTTTGGCCTGCGTAATCGCCTGTTGCCCCGCCTAAATGTGCAAACACAGGTTTGAGGAACGAGAGAGAATTTTTAAAAGGAAGCGATTCGGCGCCTGGGACAAGTTTTGATTTGTGATAGAACTGCACCTCGGCTGAGTTTTCGATACTGATAGCCGTGTTGAATCGATCGTAAAACCGCCCGTCGCCGGTAGGATTGGCGGTTTCGGTCGCCTCGTTGTTGTAAAGCTTATAACCTTCCATTCCCGTAATGAGGTTGCCGTTTTTATACTTCTGTAAAAAGCGCTGCGCCTGTAAAAAGTAAGGGTCGGTGCGTATTTTATCCTCGTTTAAGCCCCGCTCATCAGCAATGGCGGTTTCGGGCCAGATAAAAAACTCGGTATTGACCTGCCCGATGGAGTCAGACAGGTGGATAAGTGAACTGATCTGCTGGGTAACCGGTATAGAACCTTCTTTTTCGTACGGGTCGACATTGGGCTGTACTACTACCACATTCGATGGATCAGGATTTTCGTGGTAGGTGTTGTAGGTATACAGCGAATAGCTGATAGGCAATACAATGGTAAATACCAACGCGGTGATCAGCCTTAAGCGTGTTTTGCCGGTTTGAGCTTCGCGTAAGCCGGTGTAGATCAAAAAGATGAGGATATTGGTCAATAATATCCAAACCGTGCCTCCGTAAACGCCTGTATACTCGTACCATTGTATCAACTGGTGGCTCACGGCAAAGCCGTTGCCTAAAGTCATCCACGGGAATTTCAGATCCCAAATTTGGTGCAGGTATTCATACCCTACCCAAAAACATACAAACAGGGCAAGGCTGTAGCCGCGGTTTGTAATCAGGCGTGCCCGGTAGTACAGCCAACAAGCAGCGGCCATGAGTAGCGGGCCGAGCGAGTAAGGTATCAGCGTGATGGGTATGGCGGTTACCGGGCCGATGATCCTGAGCGAATTGTATACCCAGTAAATGCAAAGCGTATTCCAGATAAAAAAGCCAAGGAAAGCTATGCGGAATATCTTTTTGCCGCGATTGCTATGCTCCGATTGGATGATGTTCTCGATAGCTACCAGCATCGGCACAAAACCAAACAGCAGGATGAAAGTAGTATAGGAAGTTGGCGGCCAGGCTATCCAGAGTAATAAACCAGAGAGAACGGCTAATAGGATGTTTTTTTTCATGTAACAGGTAAATTGTCATTTCGAGTGAGCGTAGCGACGAGAAATCTTCTGCACGTAGACAGGCTTGAAGCAGAAGATCTCTCACTATCGTTCGAGATGACAAAGTTTTAATTTGTATTGTTTATTCGTCTTCGTCTTTTGGGTATTTATTTTTTGTTTTTTGAGGTTCGATGCCAGCCACGCAAACTACAAACTCGCCTTTTACGGTATGGGTTTCGAAATAGGATTTTACTTCAATCACAGTGCCGCGCACTGTTTCTTCGAACATTTTGGTCAGTTCGCGCGATATGGATATCTGGCGCTCTGGTCCGAAATACGTAGCCATTTCTTCCAGGGTTTTCAGTATCCGGTGCGGCGATTCATAAAACACGATGGTACGTTCTTCTTCAGCCAAAGCTTTATAACGGGTCTGCCTACCTTTTTTCAAGGGCAAAAAGCCCTCAAAACAAAACCTATCCGTAGGGAAGCCCGAGTTTACCAGGGCGGGCACGAAAGCTGTAGCGCCGGGCAGACATTCCACGGGCAGATCGTTCTTTACAGCCTCGCGCACCAGGAAAAAGCCCGGGTCGCTGATGGCGGGCGTACCGGCATCGGATATCAGCGCTATGTTTTTGCCCTCGCGCAAAAAGCGGATGATCTCGTTAGTACTTTGATGTTCGTTATGCTGATGGTGAGCGTAAACCTTTTGGCTGATGCCGAAATGCTTAAGCATAGGCGCGGATGTGCGGGTATCTTCGGCCAGGATGATATCGGCTTCCTTTAAAATGCGCAATGCCCGCAGGGTAATATCCTCCAGGTTGCCGATGGGTGTAGGTACCAGGTAAAGTTTGCCAATCATTTTTATTGGTTGTGAGTTGCAGGTTGTGGGTTGTGTGTATATAGGTCAAAAAAACTCACAACACGCAACCGAAAACCGACAACTCATCCTATCTTTGCAAAAAAATAAAATAATGCTGCAAGTTAGTTATATCCGCGAAAACAGGGAACATGTATTGGAACGTTTGGCGGTAAAAAATTTTAAACAGCCAGAGTTGGTTGATGAGGTGATCAGGTTAGACGAGCAACGCCGTCAAACACAAAATACTTTAGATGGTATTTCGGCCGAATCCAACGCTGCTGCAAAGCAGATTGGCGAGTTGATGCGTACCGGTAAAAAAGAGGAAGCCGAAGCGATCAAATCCAAATCGAACACCTACAAGGAGGATATCAAAAAACTTAGTGAGCAGCTAACTATTATTGAGCAGGATCTGCAGCAAAAAATTGTATTGCTGCCTAACCTGCCGCATATTTCGGTCCCCAAAGGCAGCACGCCCGAAGAAAACGAAGTTGCTTTTGAACATGGCGAAAAACCAGCCCTCTATACCGGCGCTTTGCCGCATTGGGAGCTTGCCGCGAAATATAACCTCATCGATTTTGAATTAGGCGTGAAGATAACCGGCGCGGGCTTCCCGGTATACAAAGGAAAAGGAGCGAAGCTGCAACGAGCTTTGATCGCCTTCTTTTTAGATGAAGCCGAGAAAGCAGGGTACGATGAACGCATGGTGCCGCACGTGGTAAATGAAGCCTCGGGTTTTGGTACCGGGCAGTTGCCGGATAAGGAGGGGCAGATGTATCATATAGGTGTGGATAACCTGTACCTGATACCAACCGCCGAGGTGCCTATCACCAATCTGTATCGAGATGTAATATTGAAAGCCGACGAACTACCGGTTAAAAATTGCGGTTATACCCCATGCTTCCGCCGCGAGGCTGGCTCGTACGGAGCACATGTGCGCGGGCTGAACCGTTTGCATCAGTTTGATAAGGTGGAGATTGTGCAGGTGGTACATCCTGATCACTCATACGATGTATTGGAGCAGATGAGCGTCCACGTGCAAGGCTTGTTGCAAAAGCTTGGCCTGCCTTACCGTGTGCTGCGTTTATGCGGCGGCGATATGGGCTTTACCGCCGCTTTAACTTACGATATGGAAACCTGGAGCGCGGCACAGCAACGCTGGCTGGAAGTATCGAGCGTGTCAAACTTCGAAACTTATCAAAGTAACCGTTTGAAACTGCGTTTCCGCAACAGCGAAGGCAAAACTCAGCTGGCGCATACTTTGAATGGCAGTGCCCTGGCCTTGCCGCGGATCGTAGCTACTTTATTGGAAAACAACCAGACTGAGAAGGGGATCAGGATACCGGAAGTTTTAGTGCCGTATACCGGGTTTGAGTGGATCGACTAAGCGCTTGCCTGTCGGTATAAATAAATAATCAGCTGCTGTATAAACTGTAAAAACAATACGTTAAATTTGAGTATATAGTTATTTACCTAAAGCACTGAATATGAAAACTCTGATGAAATCCGCGACGAGGGGGATCGCCCTGATGTTTGCTGTTACTACGTTAGTATTTAATACCGCTTCGGCGCAAAACAAAAAGAAGGAACGCCAGGCAAAAAGGGCGGAAGAGGTAAAGCAAATTATAGAAAACAGACATTATGTTTTTGAACCAACTTATATGACGCCCATGCGAGGTGGTGGCAGATCGCTTAATGCCGAGTACGACATGCAGATAAAAGGTGATAGCGTGATCAGTTATTTGCCTTATACAGGACAAGCATACCAAGCGCCGGCGGATCCGACAAAGAACGTGCTGGATTTTACCATGACCAGCTTTGAGTATTCTGCAAAACCAGTTAAAAACGGTGGGTGGGAGATAACCATTGTGCCAAAAGATAAACGTGAACTGCAGAAAATGTTTATAATGATATCCGAGGATGGTTATGCTACACTGCGGATAACCAGCACTAATCGTGATCCTATATCGTTTGATGGAACGATCGAATCTCCACCGAAGAAGAAAGGATAATAAGCCGGTTTAACGGGATAAATAAATAGTACCTCTGGGGGAGGTGCGGGGAGGCAACGCCTGGCAAAAAGTATAAATATTCTAAATAAACTATTATATTAGTAGTTGGTCTTAGTATGTGTAACGGCACAATGATCACCCCTAATTAATTATGAAAGTTATTTACAGATTATTGCCTTTTATGGCGCTGGTTTTTTCGTTAGGCACAGTTTCGGCGCAAATCGACACCGATTCGGTTACCTTATCCAAAAAATCGTTCCTCAAAATGGGTGTCAGCTATACCAGTAATGGCGTTTACCTGGGACGAGCCGATACCATCACTACGCCAAGCCTTTCGCCCAAAGTAACTTATACCTTTAAATCGGGGGTTTACTTTTCAGGGAATATGGACTTTATTACCAACCGAAAAAATAATAAATTGGACGGTGGTAGCCTCGAAGCCGGTTATGATCATTCGTTTACCGATGATTTTGAAGGCGGCGCATCATTCACCAAGCTATTTTACAACAGTGCAAGCACACAGGTATCGTCATCCATCAGCAGTATTTTTAATGCTTATGTTGATTATGATATTGCCGGTATAATTACTCCGGCATTGAGTGTAAATTACAGCTTTGGCAAAAATGGCGGCGCCGGGGGCGATTTGGGTATCAACCCGAATGTTTCGCATGATTTTACGATCGATGGTGTTTTTGGTGATGATGATTTGTTATTGATCAGTCCGCAGGCAGGCTTGAACGCCGGTTCGCAAAACTTTTATGCCAGCTATCTGGAACGTAAAGGGAAATTGACCAGGAAGAGCGCCGCTGCCGTAAATGCTGCTTATAACAATTATTACAATAAGCTGGGCGAGTTTACACTATTAGATTATGAATTGACTGCGCCAATAGAATACAAAACAGGTGGCTTTATGTTAAGCTTTGTGCCTACCTATGCTTTTGCACAAGATAGTTTGCCCAAGGCCACATTGGCCGAGCAGACCATCACAAAAACAATCGAAGCCAGCCAGCCTTTCCGCCCGAGTATATTTTATTTTGAAGTAGGCCTGTCCTTTAAATTTTAGGCTGTTTGCCAAATGCCCAGGTTAAAAACTTGGGCATGGCTTTGGCCCAGGTAGGCACATCGTGTTTGCCGCCAACCACCTCCATATATTGTATATCTGCTGGGCGGGTGTAACCTTTGTTTTCCAGTTCTTTGATCAGATCGATGGTATCGTCTATAGAATCGATAATGCCGTTGTTGTTACGGTCGGCGGTCTCATCTAATGTGCCGGTTTGCAGCCAGAATTTTAGCGCGGGCTTGTTTTTGCCTTCACGGATAACACGGTGCATAATCCGGTCGGCATCGGTGTAGCCATCGTTCAGCGCCTTGCTGCGCCACCAAAGCGATCCCGAAAACACGCCTACCTTGCTAAAAATGTCGCTATGGTTCCAGGCAATATCCAGCGCCGTTAATCCGCCTAACGAAAACCCCGCGAAAACGATTCTGTTAAACGCTTTTACCGAGGTGTGCAGATATAGTTGCGGCAGCAGTTCATCTAAAATAAATTCGGTATACAGTTCGGCTTTAGCACCCCTGCCTTTAAAATCGGGTATGCCGGCTATGCCATACTCCTGTACGCGATCTTCGCCGGCATGAATAGCCGCCACAATAACCGGTTTAATTTTATTGGCGCTGTATAAGTTTTGCAGGGTTTTATTCAGCAACAGGTTTTCGGTTTCCTGTCCATCGTTCAATAACAATAAATTCAGCGGTTCAACAAAATTGTATTCTCCAGGCATTAAAAGCGTGATGGTTACCTCACGTTTTAGTATTTGGGATTTGATCAGCAGGCTCTCCTCATCAACAATCATCTCGACAGTACGCAACATCAAAATTAAAATTAGGCTACAAATGTAGGGTTAAGTTTATAAATGCGAAGTTAAATTATCCATCGTCTTACGGATTACTGCCACTTATAGTTTCTGGCAAGGCGTTTACCCATTAAGACGAAACCCAAAACAGCGCCCAAGGTATTCAATATAATATCGTCGATATCAACCGAACGGTAATTGCCGAAATGCCTCGAGATATACTGGGTTAGTTCGATAGAAAAGGAAAAAAGAATAGCCGCCAGCAACACGCCGGGCAGGCTGCGTAATTTAGGTGAAAGCAAAGGCAGTATTACACCGAGCGGGAAAAACAGCACAACATTCCCCAGTACATTTTCAAGCGTATGTATTTTCATGGAGATATTGCCTCGTAAGAAAGTGGCCTTGAACTCCTTATAGGTTTGTACAATGGGTATTGGATTAATATGGTTAACTTGTGGGTTTTGATGCCGAGTCATGGGGATGGGCACTACCGTGGCTATTAAAATGCAGGTAATGTAAACATAAAACACCGATAGCAGCAACTCGCGTTGGTTTAAAGCCGATTGCTTTTTGTAGGCGTTTATAATCAGCCTCAAAACAACCCACACAGGCAGCATAATGCTAAAGATAATAATGGCCGGTTTGATGAGTTGATGAAGCATTGCTGTTATAAACGGGTTTAAACCGCTAAGATAACAAAACGGTACCTGTGGCCAATTTAGTTTGCAGTTTTCAAACTATCGCGTTATCTTACAATAAATTACTTTGTTTTGATAGAAGAATATAAACGCTGGTACTCGCGCTGCCTGAGCCGGAACCTGGATATGCTGATCTTTGGCGACCGGGGCTACCCGGTGATCCTGTTCCCCACCTCGATGGGACGCTATTATCAGAATAAAGATTTTGGTTTGCTGAATAGCGTGGCCTGGTTTGTTGACCAGGGCCTGGTGAAGATCTATTGTATCGACTCGATCGACGAGCAAAGTTGGTACAATAAAACTATCCACCCTGCCGATCGTGCCCGTACCCACGAAGCTTATGACCGTATGCTGAACGAAGAACTGGCGCCCTGGGCCAGTTATGAAACCGGGATCCACCGCATAGCGGTTGCCGGTTGCAGCTTTGGCGGTTATCATGCGGCTAACTTCGCATTCAAACATCCGGCTAAAGTGGCGCACCTGTTTTCGATGGGTGGAGCATTCAATATCAAACAATTTACCGATGGTTTTTACAGTGATGAGATATTTTACAATAACCCGCCCGATTTTTTGCCCGATGCAAAAGATCCGGCCCTGTGGAATATGAATATCATACTAGGTACCGGAGAGAATGATTTTTGTAAAGATGAGAACATCGCCCTGGCAAACATTTTAACCCAAAAGGGCATTAAACATTGGTTGGATATCAGGTCTAATGCCGAACACGACTGGCCCGTTTGGCGCGAAATGTTTCCGCATTATTTATCAACAATAAAGTAAGAACAATTCTTATAGCATGAAAAAGATCGGCATTTTATTCGGACAAGAAAACACGTTTCCGCAGGCATTTGTGGACGCGGTGAAAAGCAAAAACGAAAAAGGCATTACTGCCGAGTTTGTGAGTATCAATAAAGTAGCACAGGCCGAACCGCTGGATTATGCCGTCATTATCGACCGTATATCTCAGGATGTGCCATTTTATCGTGCAACCTTAAAAAACGCGGCCATTTGCGGTACGGCCGTGATCAATAACCCGTTTTGGTGGAGCGCCGATGAAAAGTTTTTTAACAATGCCCTGGCGATAAAAATCGGTGTGCCGGTACCTAAAACGGTTATCCTGCCTTCAAAGCAACTACCGGATGATACTACCGACCAATCATTTCGTAACCTGGCTTACCCTTTGGATTGGCAGGGGATATTTGATTATGTAGGATTCCCGGCGTACATGAAACCTTTTGACGGCGGCGGCTGGAAGGAAGTTTATAAACTGCATGATGCTGACGAGTTTTTTGATAAATATGACCAGACCAAACAGTTTGTAATGATGCTGCAGGAAGAGGTGATCTTTGACGATTACTTCCGCTGTTATTGCATTGGCGGCAAACATGTGCGCATTATGCAGTACGAGCCGCGCAACCCGCACCATCTGCGTTACGAGCACGGCAAAGCCCCGGCGGCAAAAAAACTGCTCGATCAGGTGAGCAGGTATGTTATTAAATTGAACCAGTACTTAGGTTACGATTTTAACACCGTCGAGTTCGCGGTGCGCGATGGTGTGCCTTACGCTATCGATTTTTGTAACCCCGCTCCGGATGCCGATATAAACAGCGTTGGCCAGGCTAATTTTGATTGGGTGGTCGAGACGGCTGCAAATTATGCCATTGAACGTGCCAAAGCCCAGAAGCCTGACCGCGATAACCTCACCTGGGGGAAATTCGTCAAATCAGGCGCGTCGGGTACGCCGTTGGTGGCAGCGACGGAAAAAGCAAAAGTTGTTAAAGCCGATATCACGGTTGGAAAAGCTGTTAAGGAAGTGAAGCCAAAGGAAGCGGCAGCTAAAAAATAGTGATGATGAAACATAGCGATGGGTTTCAAACCCATCGCTATAGCAAATTCCCTGACAATGAACGAATTTACCTTAGGCGTTGAAGAAGAATTTATGGTGATCGACCCGGTGAGCCGGGAACTGCGTTCGCACGAGCAGAAAATTGTGGATGCTGCGCAGAAAATCCATGAAGACCAGGTAAAGGCCGAAATGCACCAGGCTGTGGTTGAAGTGGGTACCCACATTTGCCGCAATACTGACGAGGCCCGTGCCGAGGTAACTAAGCTGCGGCGCACTGTCGCCGGTTTAGCCGGCGATATCGGCCTGCGCATTGGCGCGGCGGGTACGCACCCGTTCTCGCATTGGCAGCATCAACTAATCACCGACCATCCCCGTTATTTCGAGATCGTTGATGAAATGCAGGAGGCTGCCCGTTCAAACCTGATATTCGGCTTGCATGTGCATGTGGGCATCCAATCGCGCGAAATGGCTATTAATATCGCCAACCAGGTACGTTACTTTTTGCCGCACGTATATGCGCTATCCACCAATTCGCCATTTTGGGAAGGTAGAAATACAGGGTTCAAATCCTTCCGCACAAAGGTGTTCGATAAGTTCCCCCGCACGGGTATCCCCGATTATTTTAACAGCATCGAAGAGTACGATAACTACATTAAGCTACTGGTAAAAACCAATTGCATCGATAATGCCAAAAAGATATGGTGGGATATCCGTGTGCATCCGTTTTTCGAGACCATCGAGTTTCGCATCTGCGATTGCCCTACGCTGATCGATGAAACGATGGCTTTTGTGGCCTTGTTTCAATGTTTGTGCGCCAAACTGTACAAACTGCGCCAGCAAAACATGAATTTTATTACCTATAGCCGCGCGCTTATCAACGAAAACAAATGGCGGGCGGCGCGCTATGGTATTGATGGAAAGATGATAGACTTCGGTAAGCAGCTCGAAGTAAATACACGCGCTTTGGTTTTAGAGCTGCTGGATTTTGTAGAGGATGTGGTTGATGACCTGGGCTGCCGCAAAGACCTGGAGCACGTACACAAAATACTGGAGCACGGCACCGGCGCCGACAGGCAGCTGGCGGTTTACAACCAAAACCAAAGCTTTACCGATGTGGTTGATTATATTACATCGCAAACGCTGGTAGGTATGTGAAGTGTAATGATTGAAGGATTGAATGACTGACTGATTGAATGAATGAGTTGGTTTGAGCCATGGTTGCAAATGCGTTAGCGATAGGAGCGGATACCGGCCCTGTGGCTAATGCCTCCCGATGGGAATCGGGAAAGGTCGTGCAGTATGAGCGGATAGCGCGACCTGCAGGGAAACGCCCAAAACTTTTATATTTTTATATATAAAGTTTTACTCCGGGCTGTTATACCTGCTTCTAAATCAGCTTTAATCCCTAAAGAATTTAACAGATTTATTATTTTCGCATTTAATTAACTAACTGGCCCGGAGAACTCAATGCAGACAGAGAAAACAGAGATAAAAGTTGCCATTATTGATTTGTACGACAATTATCCCAACCAGGGGATGCGCAACTTTATGGAGTTGGTTGAACGTTACCGCGAGCAGCACCAGGTTAATTTAACTTACCAGGTATTTGACCTTCGCGCTAAAAACGAGATACCCGATACCAGTTTTGATGTCTATATTTCAAGCGGAGGGCCGGGTAGCCCGATAGATACCGCAGATACCGAATGGGAGGCTAAATACTGGAACCTGATCGACGCCATCAGCGCGCATAACGCTTCAGATAGTCCGAATAAAAAGCACGTTCTGTTTGTTTGCCATTCGTTCCAATTAATGTGTCGCAGGTATGAGCTGGGGGTGGTGAATATGCGCCACTCCGAATCATTTGGTATTCTGCCAACGCACAAAACCGCCGAAGCGGAGGACGAATATTTGTTCCGGGGCCTGGCCGATCCATTTTTTATAGTCGACTCGCGCGAGTGGCAGGTGATCCACCCTAACGAAGAAAAATTCAAAGAAATGGGTGCCATGCTGCTGGCTATCGAAAAAGAGCGCCCGCATGTCGACTTACCCCGCGCTATGATGGCCATCCGTTTTAACGAATACTTTTTTGGAACGCAGTTCCATCCTGAGGCCGACCCGATCGGTATGAGGGTACACATGCTTGATGAAGAGCGTAAGCAATCGATGATCGAAGAGTACGGACAGAAGAAGTACGACACTATGCTGAAGGAATTGGATAACCCCGAACAGCTATTGTTGACTCACAATACTATCATCCCTAACTTTTTGTACCAGGCACTACATAGTTTACAGGAGGCTTAACCATGGTGCCCTTGGCGCGAAAGGCTTATAACGAACATTACAGTGACGAAAAATATGCCGCTTTTTTGGCGAACATGGATAAAAACTCACCGTTTTCCATAACTTTTCGCATTGCTGAAACCCCGCTGTTTATCGATAACACTTTTCGCGATAAACTGATCACGGCGGGTAATGATATTGTTAAAGTTATACTGCGTCCCGATTTTAAACAGCTTACTCAGAAGGCTATTCCAAATGAATGGAATGTACCCAATGAAAACAATCATCCGCATTTCCTGGCTTTTGATTTTGGGATCTGTAAAGATGAAAAAGGTGAATTAGTGCCTAAACTGATAGAATTGCAGGGCTTTCCGTCGTTGTTCGGCTTTCAGTCGCTGCTGGGTGAACAGTACGAGGATAGTTTTGAAGTGCCGGGAAAAGACTGGACTATCTATTTCAACGGCTTGAATAAGCAAAGCTATATCGATCTGCTGCGTCGTACCATCGTTGATCCCCATCAGCCCGACGAAGTGGTGTTGATGGATGTGAACGCCGCTGAGCAAAAAACCAACATCGATTTTTATATCACTCAAAAATACCTGGGCATCGGTATCGTTTCGCTGGAAGATCTGCATCAGCGCGATAACAAATTGTATTATAAAGTTAATGGCGAATGGAAGCAGATCAAACGTATTTATAACCGGTTGATATTTGATGAGATCGCTGGTAATAACAACCTGCTGACCCAGGTGGTTGACGTGCGCCAGCCATTGGATGTGGAATGGGTAGCGCATCCCAATTGGTTTTATCGTATCAGTAAGTACACCATGCCTTTTTTAAAAGGTGCTTACGTACCTAAAACCTGGTTTTTGAACCAATTGGACAAAATCCCCGCCGATCTGGAAAATTACGTGCTGAAACCTTTGTTTTCTTTTGCCGGCCAGGGCGTCATTATAGATGTAACCGGGGAAGATATTAAAGCCATTACCGACCCTGAAAACTGGATATTGCAACAAAAAGTGCACTACGAGCCGGTTGTCGAAACGCCCGAAGGTAATGTAAAGGCCGAGGTGAGGTTGTTATACCTATGGCCTGATGGTGATGAAAGGCCGACGCTGGCCATTAATCTCGCTCGTTTAAGCCGCGGAAAAATGATCGGCGTACGCTACAACAAAGATTTTAGCTGGGTTGGTGGTACCGTAGCATTTATGCAAAAATAAAAACCAATATTTTAGCGTTTTGTATATTAGTTACAGGGTTATACATTTGCCGGATAAGGCCAAGAGCCAAATTTTTATTAATTTTGCAGCATGAGTTTTCAGATCATCATAGTTATAGCACTTTTTGCAGCAGCGCTGTTTTATGTAGGCCGTATGGTTTACAAAAGCCTTACTGCAAAAACAAGCTGTGGGTCAAACTGTAAATGTGGTGTCGACTTTTCGAAGATCGACCAGGCTAAGCCGGGCAAATAAATTTAAAAATCAATCGCTGCGTTTTATTGATGTTATTAAATTTGCTAAACCTATAACTATTAATGTCTCATAATAAACAGGTTTTTCAAGCCGATACCCCAGGCCGATGGACGCGTTTTAAATGGCTTAGCCGTGCCATTATTATTGTTTTGGTGTGTGGTGTGGTAGGTGCGGCAATCACTATTACCTCAAAGCAATACCCCACTTTACCTGTCCTTGAAGAAAAACCAAAAAAATTCTCGAAAGAAGAGCTCGACGCTTTAAAACGCTCCAAAAAATTTAAGGATTTTAAGTTAGAGAAAAACCAGATACAGGAGCTTAGGCGCGATTTGCGTTTGCACCAGTTAAAGCACCCCAGCAATAAGGATCGTATAAACGCAGGCTTTTACCGCCCCTGGGAATCGCAGGCCTTGTATTCGTTGGCCGATCATATCAACAAATTGGATATGGTGGTAAGCGAGGGCTTGCAGATTATCCCCAACGCCGATACTGTATTATTGAAATTAGATACCGGTTTGATGCGCTTAAACAAAAAGTACAACAAGCCCATCATCGTATCACTATCCAACTATGTAAATGTTGATAATAAAACCGGTTACCTGGATAGCAAGGATATCTACCGCATTGTTAAATCGAAAAAATTACGCACCGGCTTTATTAACGATATTGCCGATAAACTGGTAAAACATAAAGTTCAGGGCATCAATCTCGAACTTGAGGATATTAAAGATCGCGACGAGCCCAATTACGTAGCCTTCGAAAAGGAATTGTATGCCACCATGCATGCCCGCAAGCTGCTGGTAACACAAAACGTAAATGCGGGTGATGACGGTTATGATGTTGAGGATCTGCAAGCTTTTAACGATTACCTGTTCATTTTCGCCATCGATCAGCATACCGAGTCGAGCAACGCCGGCGACGTATCCGATCAGCGCTGGGTTGAGCAAACGCTTGATGATGTATGCGACCAGATATCGAGCGATAAGGTAATATTGGTAGTTGGCGCTTACGGCTACGATTGGCCCGAGAATAGTTTAGGCACGCAGGTATCGTACCAGGAGGCTATTAGTACCGCCTTTAAACATCACGCGCCAATCACTTTTGATCAAAAAACGGCAAACCTGCATTATGGCTATACCGATCAGAACGGTATCCCGCGCACTGTTTATTTTACCGACGCGGTCACCAATTTCAATATCATCCGCATGGCGGATGATTGGTCGACAGCCGGTATAGCCCTGTGGCGCATGGGTACCGAAGACCCGCGTTTGTGGAGCTTTTTTGATAAGAACTTGTCTATCGATTCATTAAAGAAAACAGGTATCGATATCCGCAAACTTCAATCTGTGGGTTTAAATAACCGTATTGATTATTCGGGCGATGGTGAGGTGCTGGATTTGGTATCTACACCCGATACCGGTTTGATCAAGATCACCCTCGATCCTAAAACCTTCAACATTACCGACCAGGTTTACGTTAAAGTACCAACCAAATACCAGATACGTAAATATGGTTATGCGCCTAAAAAGATTGTTTTAACTTTTGATGATGGCCCCGACCCGGATTTTACACCGCGTATTTTGGATATTTTAAAGGCCGAAAAAGTACCGGCTGCATTCTTTGTGGTAGGCTCGATGGTGGAAAAGAATATACCCCTGTTGCGCCGCGAATACGAAATGGGTTTTGAGATAGGTAATCACACTTTCTTCCATCCCGATGTTTCGGCTATCAGTATCGATCGGGTTAAGCTCGAACTGAACGCAACACGTAAGCTTGTTGAAGCGATAACCGGTCGCAGCACCATTTTATTCCGTCCACCGTTTAACGCCGATGCCGAACCACAAACCGTTGCCGAGGTTGTGCCGGTCGCACTAAGCCGCCAGGAAGGTTATATCAACGTGGGCGAATCTATCGACCCGCACGACTGGGAGCCCGGCGTAACTGCTGATACTATTCTGGCACGTGTTATCGCGCAAAAAGATGCCGGTTCGATGTTGCTGCTACATGATGCCGGCGGCGATACCCGTGAAGAAACCGTTAAGGCACTGCCGGGCATCATCCACTTTTTCAAGAGCCATGGCTACACTTTTACCACCATTGCCGATGTGCTGAATAAAAAAGAAACCGAACTGATGCCAGCTGTACGTGATGAAGCCGATAGCGGCATTATAGGCCACTTCTACAGCATATTTGTATTCGCGGTATTTTACGGTAACTGGTTTATGCTGTACCTTTTCCTTACCGCTATATTTTTGGCGATGGGCCGCATTATCCTCATCGGCATTTTGGCAGTTTCGCAACGCAGTCAGGATAAAAAAGAAACTAAGGAGCGTTTGGCTGAGGCGATACTATATCCGGTAAGTATCATTGTGCCTGCTTATAACGAAGAGATAACAGCCACTAAAACTATCGAGAGTTTACTCAAGATAGATTATAAGGATTTCGAGATCATCTTTGTGGATGATGGTTCAAAAGACAAAACTTACGAAATAGTAAAGGCTGCTTATGAAGACCATCCAAAGGTTAAAATATTTACCAAGCCCAATGGTGGTAAGGCTTCGGCATTGAATTACGGTATCGACCACGCCACCTACGATTTTGTGGTTTGTATTGATGCTGATACCCAGTTGAAAAACGATGCCGTGTATCACCTGATGACCTATTTCAGCGATGAAGAGATAGGTGCTGTTGCAGGCACGGTGAAGGTAGGCAACGAAAACAATCTGATTACCCGCTGGCAGTCTATCGAGTACATCACCGCGCAAAATATGGATCGCCGAGCGTTCGATCTGATCAATAGCATTACCGTGGTTCCGGGCGCTATCGGCGCTTTCCGCAAAACAGCCATTAGCAAAGCTGGCGGGTTTACTTATGATACTTTGGCCGAGGATTGCGACCTCACCATGCGTATTCTGAAACAGGGCTATATCATTAAAAACTGTGCCGAGGCCATCGCTTACACCGAAGCTCCCGAATCGGTGAGTATGCTGCTGAAACAGCGCTTCAGGTGGAGCTTTGGTGTGATGCAGAGTTTCTGGAAAAACCGCGATGCCTTGTTCAACAAGAAATACAAATTCTTCGGTATGGTGGGTATGCCTAATATCCTCATCTTTCAGATCATCCTGCCACTGTTCTCGCCATTGGCGGATCTGATGATGATCATCGGCTTACTGGGCGATCATAAAGAGAAGATCCTGATCTATTATGTAGCCTTTGTATTGGTTGATTTTGTGGTAGGTATCATCGCCTTCCGCATGGAAAAAGAAAGCTACAAAAAACTGATCTACATTATCCCGCAAAGGCTGATATGGCGGCAGTTAATGTACTACGTGCTGTTCAAATCTATACGCCGCGCCGTTAAAGGCGAACTGAGTGGTTGGGGTGTTTTAAAACGCACAGGCAACGTTAAAACTAAGTAACCAAATACTGCTTGGGGTAACGTTTCCCTCTTGAGAGGGGGCGCGTCCGGATAATGTGGTAGCATGGGTGTGTTTTATGCGTGCGGTACGCACCCCTGACACTCTCAAGAGAGGGAACCCGCCGCATATACCCATTCCGCCTGCGATCGTCATCCAAAATATTATAAAATTTACAAAGCAAGGGCGTTTACAGCAGTTGCATTATAAACATTACTCACTATATTTGCTGTCGCTAAAAAAATACATGATTTAACACATAATGAGAGAAATACAATTCAGAGAAGCACTTCGCGAAGCAATGAACGAAGAAATGCGTAAAGACGATAAGATTTACCTGATGGGTGAGGAAGTTGCCGAGTACAATGGTGCTTACAAAGTTAGCCAGGGTATGTTGGACGAGTTCGGTGCCAAACGTGTTATTGATACGCCTATCTCTGAGTTAGGTTTTGCCGGTATAGGTATCGGTTCGGCCATGAACGGACTGCGCCCTATCATCGAGTTCATGACGTTCAACTTCTCGCTGGTGGCTATCGACCAGATAATCAACGGCGCGGCTAAAATGATGTCGATGAGCGGTGGCCAGTTTTCGGTACCGATCGTTTTCCGTGGCCCAACCGGTAACGCGGGTATGTTAAGCTCGCAACACAGCCAGTGCTTTGAAAACTGGTACGCAAACTGCCCTGGTTTAAAAGTAGTTGTGCCATCAAACCCTTATGATGCAAAAGGTTTATTAAAATCAGCAATATTAGATCCGGACCCGGTTATCTTCATGGAGTCGGAATTGATGTACGGCGATAAAGGCGAAGTGCCCGAAGAAACCTACTACATCGAGTTAGGTAAAGCTAAAGTAGTAAGCGAAGGTACCGATGTAACCTTGGTAGGTTTTGGTAAGATCATGAAAGTGGTTATCGCTGCCGCGCAGGAACTGGCTAAAGAAGGTATCAGCGCCGAAGTGATCGACCTGCGTACAGTTCGCCCTATCGATTACCCAACCGTTATCGAATCGGTTAAAAAAACCAACCGTTTGGTGATCATCGAAGAAAGCTGGCCGTTAGGCTCAATTGCTACCGAAGTTGCCTTCAAAGTACAAAAAGATGCTTTCGATTACCTGGATGCACCGGTTCACCGCATTATGGGGGGCGACGTTCCCCTGCCTTATGCGCCAACACTGATCCAGGAGTACCTGCCAAATGCTGATCGTGTGGTTAAGGCAGTAAAAGAAGTAATGTATGTAGCTAAATAATATTAGCTTGCCAAATATTGAAGCCCCGCAAAATGCGGGGCTTTTTTGTTTAGAGCGTTGGTGTTAATACTTCTATTTTGTCTTTACCTGATAGAGCTATCTGTTTAGTATCACGATTGAATATGATCTGAGGGTATTCGTTTAAGCTATAAGCAATGGCCGAGTTTCTTTTTCCACTATCAATTGTTTCATCTTTATCTACAATCTCTCCGGTATGAATGTTGATTATCTTTGGGTAATCAAACATATCCCAGGCATAGTCATCATTTATTGCAAATAGGTTCCCAAATGTACCATTAACTTTAGTAGGATTTGAAATTCTGTTAGTTTCCAAATCCCATATAGCTAAGCTTTTTATAGGCATCTCATCTGCTCTTTCGTTATTTATTACTTCATTCGATGAACCGATGAGTATTTTACTGCTATTGATAAAACTTGCTGTGCAAATTTCAGTACCTATATCAGGAGATAATGTTGAATTATCAAGTAATTTAGGATTATCCAGGCAATCTTGAATATTATATACTTCGAGCCAGTCCAATGGATGCCAAGCCCAGCCTCTATCTATTAAATATTTGCCATCAGGACTAATTTCCAATCGAGAGTGGAAAAAATCTATCGGTTCTCTTCCCGGGATATTAGTAATTAATTGACCGGTTTCCACATCTTCAAAATCGAGTTGTTTATATGATATAGGACAATGAATCAAATAAGTTTTATTCTTAACTGTAGCAAAGGCTGCCGGATATTCATATACGTCGGCGCAATAGTATGATCTGTCGATCTCCCGTAGAAGCTCGCCATTTTTTAATAGTAAGCCTTTGGTGCCAAGTCGGGAATATATAAAATTATACATTCCGTCTGGAGTGGTAATTGCTGCCGAAGAGGGTAATCCCAAATGATATTTGCGTAGCTGCTTTGTGCTACCATCTAAAAAGTACTGGGTACCTGCAGAGTCCCAGTCAACTATTGTATTGTTAAACCAACTAATCGTATTCAGGTAATTGGCTGTAAGTGTTTGTCGTGTCATGTAATTTTATAATATAATTTATACTCATACTATAATATACAAAAAATTAAGGGCATTTCCAACTGGGATATATTACTCCATTGTTGAAAATCATTTTTGGCATTTTCTGTCAATCCTGCCAAATTAGTAACCTCAATTATTTTGCATGATAGCCCATTATAAAAAAATAGCTTCCGAATTTTCTATTGCCGAAAAACAAGTTAGCGCCACTGTTGATCTGTTGGATGAAGGCGCTACGGTACCATTTATCTCCCGTTACCGTAAAGAAGCCACCGGTGCGCTGGATGAAGTTGCCGTTGCCGCCATCCGCGACCGTGTACAACAGCTGCGCGATCTGGATAAACGCAAGGAAGCCATCATCAAGTCGCTCACCGATATGGGCAAGCTAACACCCGAATTAAGCAAGGCGATTGACGATGCCGAAAGCATGACACTGCTCGAAGACATCTACCTGCCCTATCGCCCTAAACGCAAAACCCGCGCTACCGCGGCCCGCGAAAAAGGTTTACAACCCCTGGCAGATATTATTTTTGAGCAAGGTAAGTTGGATGTGGAACTGGAAGCCGGTAAATACATTAGCGAAGAAAAAGGCGTAAATAATATTGAAGAGGCTTTGGCAGGAGCAAGGGATATCATTGCCGAAACCATCAGCGAGCATGCAGAGGCCCGAGATAAGATTCGCAAGCTGTTTATAGATAAAGGCAATTTTGAATGCAGAGTAGTGCCCGGCAAAGAACAGGAAGGCATCAAATACAAAGATTATTTTGAGTGGAACGAACCGGTAAAATCGGCCCCATCTCACCGGATACTGGCTATGCGTCGTGGTGAAAAGGAGGAGATACTTTATCTTGATCTGTTGCCGCCCGAAGAGGAAGCAATCGATACGCTGCAAGGCTTATTTGTAAAAGCCCGTAACGAAGCATCGGCACAGGTTGAACTGGCCGTTGCCGATGGTTACAAGCGCTTGCTCAAACCATCTATGGAGACCGAGGTGCGCCTGCTAACCAAAAAGAAAGCCGACGAGGAAGCCATTAAAGTATTTGCCGAAAACGCGCGTCAGTTATTACTTGCTGCACCGATGGGGCAAAAACGTGTGATGGCTATCGACCCGGGCTTCCGCACCGGCTGTAAAGTAGTTTGCCTGGATGCGCAGGGGCAGTTACTGGATAATACCACTATATACCCGCACACTGGTGCAGGCAGCGTTAAAGAAGCCGAGAAGACCGTTGCTCACTTATGCGAAAAATATGATATCGAAGCCATTGCTATCGGTAATGGTACCGCCGGCCGCGAAACAGAAGCTTTTGTACGCGGCTTAAACATAAAAGGCGCTAGCATAGTAATGGTGAACGAAAGCGGCGCGTCTATCTACTCCGCATCCGAAGTTGCACGGGATGAGTTTCCGGATAAGGATATCACGGTTCGTGGCGCGGTATCTATAGGGCGCAGATTGATTGACCCGCTGGCCGAGTTGGTAAAGATCGACCCAAAATCGATAGGTGTGGGGCAGTACCAGCACGATGTTGATCAAACCAAGTTGCAAACCAGTTTGGATGACACCGTAATGAGCTGCGTAAACGCCGTGGGTGTGGAACTCAACACGGCATCCAAACAAATACTGGCTTATGTATCGGGCCTCGGCCCGCAACTGGCACAAAATATTGTCGACTACCGTAACCAGAACGGCGCTTTCAAACGTCGGTTCGAACTGAAAAAAGTTGCGCGCCTGGGCGATAAGGCTTTTGAACAAGCTGCCGGATTCTTACGTATCCGCAATGCTGAAAACCCCTTGGATGCCAGCGCTGTTCACCCCGAAAGCTACGCTTTAGTTGAGCAGATGGCCAAAGATATGGGTTGCACGGTAAAAGATATGATGAAAGACGATCAGTTGCGTAAACGCGTCCCGCTGCAAAAATACGTGACTGAAACCGTTGGCTTGCCCACCCTGCATGATATTATGGCCGAGCTGGCCAAGCCTGGCCTCGACCCGCGCGAGCAGTTTGAAGCTTTTGCTTTTTCTGAAGGTATTAACGCTATCGGAGACCTGAAAGCAGGTATGCAACTGCCCGGCGTGGTAACCAATATCACCGCCTTCGGTGCCTTTGTCGATATTGGTGTACACCAAGACGGTTTAGTACACTTAAGTCAGATCACCAACCGCTTTATTAAAGACCCCAACGAGGTTTTAAAGGTAAACCAGAAGGTAAAGGTGACCGTTACCGGCGTTGATGCCGAGCGCAAACGTATCTCGCTTTCCATGAAAGATACCGAACCTAAAGCACCAGCAGCTAAAACAGCTTTCGTTAAAAAGCCCGCACAAGCCACCCAAAAGCAGCAAAATAAAGCCGAACCTGAAACAGATATGGCCTTAAAATTAGCCGCGTTAAAAAGTAAGTTTAAATAGGGAGCCAGGCTTTAATCAGAGATAAAGGGTAAAGCATTCAATGCTTTACCCTTTATAAGCCCGTAAATTAGAAATATAGATTACCTTAACCGAAATTTAAGTATATCGGTTTTAATAAGATACTCTGGCCAATCTGCTATACATAAAGCACGTCGTTTGGCCCTATAAAGCAACCCGCCCATTAAAGTGAAGCCTTAATCAAGCGTAATTTGCCTTTTAATGCTTTCCTCTAATGAGATAAAAGTTTCGGTACGCTGAATGCCTTTTACACTTTGTATATGCTCGTTCAATACCTCGCGCAGGTGGTTGGTATCATGGCAAACGATCTTTGCGAAAATGCTCCAGCCGCCGGTAGTATAATGCAGTTCAACAATCTCTTTAATGTTTTTCAGTTGCTTTACTGCCTCATTGTATTGCGAACCTTTTTCCAGGTAGATGCCTAAAAAAGCACAAATGTCATATCCCAGCTTTTGCGGATCAACCTCAAGGTTGGCGCCTTTTATCACTCCCATCTCTTCGAGCTTTTTCATGCGAACATGGATAGTTCCGCCAGAAACGATCAGATCCTTAGCAATCTCGGTGTAAGGAGTAGTCGCATTCTTCATTAATATTGATAAAATTTGGATATCCAAATTATCAATTTCTAAATTCTGGGCTTTTTTATGTGACATAAATTTGTAAATGTTTATCTAAATACAAGTTTAATTAAAAATTGTATAAAAATACAAATATTTTGTTAAAATATTTGTAAGGAATCGATAAGGCTGTTAAATTTGTATTAAGCAAAAAGAAACCTAAAGCTAATCCGGTTCTTATAAATAAAATTGTTGGGTGGTGAAATTTTTGGCAGACACACCTCCTTGTCGCGGTGGCGGAGATCCTGGGAAACCCGCAGCGGGCTAACCACTCCATGAAGGTTCGACTCCTTCCCCAACAGCTGATTTCAGTCCAAAGTCTGGAGTCATGAGCCCTGAGTCTTTTAAAAGCGACTCTCGACTCCAGACTCAGAACTAGAGACTAAATCTACTAAACATACTGTAGGATGGTGAAATTTGGCAGACACACCTCCTTGTCGCGGTGGCGGAGATCCTGGGAAACTCTTAGCAATAAGAATAACCACTCTGTGAAGGTTCGACCCCTTCTCCTACAGCCTCTTCTCATAATTTAGGTTTATAATTGGTTAGTAAAAGCCTCCTGCCCATCAGGAGGCTTTACTGTTTTTAAGCCGTGCTTAAATAAAATTATCATTTCGAGTGAGCGTAGCGACGAGAAATCTTCTTAAAGAAGATGGCAAGCTTGCAAGTTTATTTACACAAAGGTGCGAAGGTGCAAAGTGTATAAAGTAAAATTCTTTGCGTGTTAGCGACTTTGCGAGATAGTATACTGTGTCATTCAGGTGAAACGGATAGAAGTGGTTTTTGTATGAGTGCCGCTAAAAGGCCTGATTCCAGTTTCTTGCTTCGCGATTCTATTTTATTTGGGCGTTGCCTTCGGCCGGGCTATCCGCTCATACTCCTGCAGGCATTAACCACAAGGCCGGTATCCGCTGCTACCCCTAACGCGGGCTGTCATGTTGAGCCTGTCGAAACATCGAGCGTAAGGCCAGCCCATATCCTTCAACAAGCTCAGGATGACAGGCAGTTGTGCTACTTTTTACAAGTCCTGCGCTTCAGCATCAACTATCAACCCTTTTTTACCCTTTAAACTTTTCTCAAAGCTGATGAGGAAAGCAGGCAGTAGTGTCAAATTACAGATCATCGCCGTTAACAAGGTAAATGATAACAGGATACCCAGCACCACGGTGCCGCCAAAGGTTGACGCGGCAAAAATGCCAAACCCAAAGAAAAGGATGGTAGCGATATAGATCATGCTAATACCCGTTTCGCTTATTGTGTCGGATACGATCTGCGAGATAGTTTTGGTGCCCAGGCTTAGTTCCTGACGATAACGGGTTAAAAAATAAATGGTTTGATCGGACGAGATACCCATCGCTATGCTGAATATTAAGATTGTAGATGGCTTGAGTGGTATACCTAAGAAACCCATTAGTCCCGCGGTAATTACCAGTGGTATCAGGTTAGGCAATATCGATATCAGCACCATCTTAAAACCGCGGAACAGGATCAGCATCACCATCGCGATTAAAAATATGGCCAGTGCCAGGCTTTGGTAAAGGTTCTTTACCATATAATTGGCACCTTTAACAAATATCACGCTACTGCCGGTTAGTTCTACATGAAACTTCTTCGGGTTAAATATCGAATCTATCCTCGGCTGCAATTCATCAAACAACTTGTTCAGTTTATTTGAGCCTATATCCGCCATCTGGAAACTTACACGGGTTATCTGCTTGGTAGTATCCAGGTAATTGCGCAGCATATTGCTGCTTTTGCCGCTGTTGGCCGCATAACTTAAAATAAAGTTTTGCTCCATGCTGTTAGGTAGGCGGTAAAAGCTACTGTCGCCGCCATAAAAAGCCTGGGTTGAGTATTTTAAGGCCTGTGTTAACGATATTGAACGGCTAAAGGCTGGGTAGGCTGATATCATATTCTCCAGGCGGTTAATTTTGTTGATCACAGCCAGGTTCATTACGCCATTCTTGCGTTTGGTATCAACAGTAATATCCAAAGGTAAAACACCTTTAAAGTTAGTCTCAAAAAAATGCAGATCAGTTAAGGTTGTGCTGGTTTTAGGCAGATCGTCAATCAAATAACTGTTTACCCGGATGCGCGATAAACCATAGCCACCGATGATCAATATCAGGATTGTTCCCACATAAATAGCCCTGCGGTGGTTATGCACAATAAAATCAACCCTAACCAAAAGCTGTTGCATAAATTTGCGGTCCTTAATGCCACTTTGCTTTTTACCGGGCACCGGAAGGTAACTAAAAATAATCGGTATCAGTACCAACGTAAGCGCGAAGGTGAGCATAATACTGATCGACGCTATCAGGCCAAATTCGGTGAGTATCTGGCTGCTTGTACAGCATAATACACCAAAACCTATAGCAGTGGTTACATTAGCTATAAAGGTGGTGATACCCACTTTTTCGATCACGGTATGCAACGCCAGCATTTTATTGCCGGTTAAGCCGTATTCCCGGTAATATTTATTGAGCAGGAATATGCTGTTAGGTATGCCAATGATCACGATCAGCGGCGGGATGATGCCTGTTAACAGGGTAATATTATAATTGTTAAGCACTAATAACCCCAGGCTGCATATTACCCCTAAAACCACTACAATAACCGGAAATATAACCGGGTATAACGAGCGGAAAAAGATGAGTAATATCAGGGCGGTAATACACAGGGATAAACCTAAAAACAAGCTGAACTCGTGCGATACGAGATCACTTATAATGGTGCGGATATACGGCTGACCCGAGTAGTACATCGTGGTTTTATGGTCCACACCAAACTGTTTGGCCTCGCGCAAAATGGTATCCAGTATCTTGCTGCGGGCAGGCGTGTTCACCACTTTCGGGTCGAATGAAACAGCTATCAGTGAGGCTTGCCGGTCGGGGCTTAAAATAAGCTGGTTATAAAACGGCTGCGAATATATTTCCTGCTTAATGCTGTCAACAGCCTTTTGTGTAGGTAGTGGCGCGGTCATCAGCGGTTTTACGGCAAAAGTATGTGCAACCGTATCTTTTTGCAGTTTGTAAATATTGGCTACCGAAATAACCGCGGTTATGCCTTTTATCTTTTTAAGGTTATTGCCTAACTGGTACCAGCCATTAAAAAAATCCTTCTGAAAAAGCTGCGGTGTTCTTACACCGATCATCATAGCGGTAGCATCTTCGCCAAATGTTTTGTGGAACTGGGTATAACGGATATAAGCCGAATCGGTAACGGGTAATATCTTGCCGGCGTTATAGGTAAGGCGCACTTTGCTTGCCTCAAAACCCATAAACGAGCAAAACAGCAATACCGAAAACAAAATTATTAGTCGATTTTTGAGAATAAGGTTGGCAAGTTTTTTCCAGATCATTTACACAATATTCGGTAAGCGGCGGCAAAACTACGAAATTTGCGCCAAAGCCCGATTTAAAGAACGATATTGTGACAATATCATCTGATAATATTAAAAACTTAGCGATGGGTTTCAAACCCATCGCTAGCTGACAAAATGAAAAAACTGCTTAATAGTTTTAAATATGCTTTCCAGGGGTTTAGCCATGCTACCAAAACGCAGCTTAACTTCCGTGTGCATTTGTTTGCTACCGCGATAGCTTTGTTGTTGGGTTGGTATCTACACCTTTCGGCTAACGAGTGGCTTTGGGTCATCCTGACCATCACCCTGGTATTAGCCGTCGAACTGCTGAACACCGCTATCGAGATATTAACCGATATGGTATCGCCCAACTGGAACGAAAAAGCCGGGCACGTAAAGGATGTATCGGCCGCTGCGGTAACCATTGCAGCTTTTTTTGCCATAGTGGTAGGCTGCATCATTTTTTTACCAAAAATTATCGTGCTATTGTATGCTGCATAAAACCCGGGGCATCGTTTTTAAAACCACTAATTATGGCGAAAGCAGTGTAGTGGTACAGATCCTCACTGAAAAATTCGGTTTGCAGTCGTATATTATCAATGGTGTTAAAAAACAAAAGGCCAAAATAAGCCGCAACATGCTGCAGCCTTTGCATTTGCTGGATATGGTGGTTTATCATAAAACCAGCGGTAATATACAGCGTGTAGCCGAACTAAAGAACGAACCTGTCCTGCAAAGCATTCCTTATAATGTGGTTAAAACATTCATTGTGATGTTTTTGAACGAGGTTTTATACAAAGCGGTAAAACATCAGGTAACCGACGAAAACCTGTTCAATTTCATTTTTCATAGCATTGAATGGCTGGAGCATCAGGATACACCTATCGCCAACTTTCATTTACTGTTCTTGTTAAAGCTTACCCGCTACCTGGGCTTTTATCCCGAAAATAATCCCGGCATGGATGCCGATTATTTTGACCTGAAGGAAGGCCTTTTTAAAAGGCACAAGCCCGGACATGTGCTTTATTTGTCGCCGCCGCATACCCAAAACTTTAAAAAGTTGCTGCAATATTCGTTTGAAACCCTGCACGAACTGAAGTTAAGTAACGATGAGCGCCGCTACCTGATAGCCAAATTGTTGGAGTATTACGCATTGCATATCGAAAGCTTTGGCAATGTATACTCGCACGAAATATTAGAGGAGGTTTTAGGCTAATACGCTGTTGATCACTTTTTCCAGTTCGTCGATATCAAAAGGCTTGGCCAAAAAATTATCCGCACCGGCATCGCTGGCCAGTATCTGTATATCGTTATTAGCTGAAAAATAAATTACAGGAATATTTCTTAGTTCCGGCGAGCTTTTGAGCGTGCGTGTAGCGGTAATACCCCCAACATCGGGTATCCAGTTATCCATCAGTATTACATCGGGTTTAATGCCCGATACTTTGTTGATGATATCGTTACAATCGCTAAAAGTATACACTTTCCAGCCTTGCTCCTCTAATATGTAAGTACAGATAGACAGGATATCGTCGTCGTCATCAAAGATGATGATGGTTTTAGCAGAAGTGTCGGCCATGCTCAGATAAGGTTGATGTAACAGTGTTGCTTGCAAAGTTTATTGATTTTGTGTGAAAAAACAAATTGCCTGGTGTGTGATAACTAATCAATTATTAGTTTAATTATGATTAAACAATGATGCTGCTGCAATGTTTACCGTGGCGGCATCTTTTTTAGTTATTTTTAACCGGCAGCTATTTTGGCTTATGAAATAAAAATAAATAACCATTATTTTTATTGTACTGTTTTTAACCTATGCCTGCCAATTTTGAATTTCTGCCCCAACTGATACTGCGTTGCCCACTAATCAGTTACCGGGATTATAGTCTGGACAAACTGGATGAACTGCTTCAACGCGATTGGTTCAAACTAGCTATCTACCTGGCCAGTCCTGATTTTTATCAGCGGCTGGCAACTAACGGTTTTTCGGGCAGGCAGCTTAACAGCAAAGAAAGGATAACGCTGCTGAAGTATTATAACCGTATGAGTTTCCGGCCTACGCCCTTTGGTGCTTTTTCATCATTTGCTGCCGTAACCTATGCCGACGTATCGACGAATATTCAACTTCCTAAGGAAAATGAATGGCGACTGAAACTTTTATTTGATCAGCATGCGGTTTTCAAACTCGCTGAAATATTGATTGGTGAAGATGTTGAGAAAGAGTCTTTTTCTAGTAATCCCACACTTTACCGTATTAATAAAGAATTCCGCTACATCAAAACCTTAACAGATGCCGAAACAGGGAAAACATCGTACAGGCTGGAGTCGTTCGAGGCAAACAGGTTTACCAAAAGTTTGCTGCTTTTTTTGAAACGCCAGCCGGAAAGTTATACCGGCATTATAAATTATACGAAGATCAATGCCAGTTGCAGTGATGCCGATGCTGGCGAATATCTGCAATTTCTCATCGGCGAGCAGATTGTATTATCCAAACACAACATCACCATTTTGGGAGAAAGCTACCTGCGCCGTTTGCTTGATAGCGGATTTCTGAAGGCTGCTTCCAAAAAACAGCTGAAAAGCCTGCTCGAACAATTGGATAAAATTCAATTCGCCGATATTGCGGGCGTTGAATCATTTGTTAAACATGTTAATGATATCTTCCTAAAACACGAGGTAAAGGCCCCCGCCCAGTTGTTTTATGCCAACATGGAGCGACCTGTAACGGGTTCCCTTTCTGCCGTACATCAGGAGCAGTTGACAGGGGCTTTAAATTGTTTACAAACCTTAATACCGTTAGGCGAAAGCAAAGCCCTGGCAGAGTTTAAAAAACAATTTAAAGCCCGGTTCGATTTACAGAAAATACCTTTATTACAAGCGTTGGACCCAGAAACAGGAATAGCTTACGGCGACAATGCGAATACCGATACCAACAATCCGCTGTTGCAGGATATGCCGGTTGATAGTAGCAATACGAAGCAAGAAATAATTTCCTGGTCGGAAACTACCAGGTTATTGTTTCAAAAATGGAACGAACAGGCTACCGTTGGTGCGGGTATTGTTATTGATGATGACGATCTTGCTAAGCTACCCGGCCGCTCACAATTGCCTATGCCACCTTCAATGCCAATAATGTTCAGATTGTGTGGCGAAACTATATTCATCGAAGCGGCTGGCGGGGCGTCGGCTACCAGTTTAATAGGTCGCTTCACCGTACTTAGCCCGGCAGTAAAAGCTATAGCCGACGAGATAGTTAAACACGAGCAGCGGCAAAATCCCGGGGTGATCTTCGCCGAGATCAATCAACTATCTGATCATCATGTGGATAATATTAACCGGCGCTTATCTGTTTACGAGTATGAAATGACGATTAATTCGCCTGGTATTCTTAACCCCGACAAACAGGTACAACTGGACGATCTGGTTCTGTCGGTAGTTAATGATGAACTGATTATCGAATCGGTTAAACTAAAAAAACGGATCATTCCGCGGTTAAGCTCGGCGTATAATTACCAAAATCACCAATTAAACCTGCTTCGTTTTTTGGGCGACGTGCAACATCAAGGTATCCACAGCAATTTTACATTCGATCTGGAGACAATGTTTCCTGGTATGCCCTTTTATCCGAGGGTAACCTATAAACAAACTATCTTGTGTTTAGCGAAATGGTATCTTTCTGAAGATCATCTGAAACGATTGATTAACGGCGTTTCGGAAAATGCGGTGAACGAGGTACGGAAATTAAAAATGGAGGAGCAGTGGTCGCGTTACATCGCGGTAGGCCGGTCGGACCAGCAATTGATATTTGACCTGGACGATGACGCTCAGGCTTTATTTTTTGTTGACTGCATCAAAACCGAGACTAACGTAAGGATAACGGAACATTTAATGTGTTACGATGAAGGATTGAAAGATCACAATGAGAAACCTATGGTAAACCAATTCATTACCATTTTGCTGGCATCGCAAAAAACCTATAACCCTTTGCCGGAACAGAAAATGTTACCTACTAAACAGGTACGCGAATTTATACCTGGAAGTAAATGGGTGTATTTTAAAATTTACTGCTCGCCCACGCGTGCTAACGAACTGTTGGTAAAAAAAATACTACCCGTATTACGTGCATTGCATGAGCAAACTGAATCGTGGTTTTTTATACGGTATATTGATACTGGAGCTCATATCCGTTTACGTATACTGGTAAAAGAAGAATTTCTAGGTAATGTACTTACGATGTTAAAGGCCAAACTATCACTTGATGTACGCTACCAGTTGATACAGGATTACCGGGCTGATGTTTATCGCAGGGAACTGGAGCGATACGGAGCCGATATTATCGAAGATGTAGAAAAAGTATTTGAGAAAAGCAGTAACCTGATCATTTATTATTTAAAACAGGCAACCGTGCCAGATTTCGCGTTTTCTTATCATAGCATCGCGATGGTTTCGGCCGTTGAAATTATCGCGCGGTTTTTTCCGGTGATAACAGATCGAATGAGGTTTGCGCAGCAGATGGTTCAATCATTCTCGCTTGAGCATAAAGATGCAAAAGCGCTCAAATTTTCGCTGGATAAAAAATACAGAGCCTTAAAAGACGAGATAGCGCTATTGTTAGATAATACCGGATCGTATTACAAGAAACTCGGCCTAACCGCCTTAAATAAGCAATTGCATAATAGTATTGATGTTATTACTAGTAAGGTTGATAATTTTAGCACCGAACGTAAAAATCAGCTGGCGGCTGATATTATACACATGCATTTAAACAGGCTGTTCCCAGATGAACAGCGTTATCAGGAATTGATCGTTTATCATTGCCTGTACAAACATCTGCAGGCTGTAATTGCCCGCAACTCAAAACAACACTGATCCTTATTGTTTGCGTCCGGTTTTAACGGTAATATTATCTATCAGCGCCATAAATTCTTCTTTGTATGTATAACCCAGGGGCAATTGAATATGTGCCGGCAGGTGGATGGTGTTGCCTTCTACAGACTGTATCTTGTTTACGCTTACGATGTATGATTTATGTATCCTGATGAATTTTGTTTCGGGCAGGGCGGCAACCATTTCATTCATGGTTAAATAGGTAATATACTTACCGCCTTTATCAGTGTAGATAATTACGTAATTTTTCAGGCCCTCGATATATAATATTTCCGAAAAATGTACCTGGATAACTTTTCCGCGTACACCCGGATTGATAAACATGGATGATTGATCGTTGTGTACCATATCTTTCATTCGGCTGTTTATAAAACGTTCAAGTTTCTCCACGCCTTTTAAAAACTTCGAAAATGATATTGGCTTCAGTAAAAAATCTACCGCATTAAATTCAAAAGCATCTACCGCGTAATTGCTGAAGGCTGTTGTAAATATAATAGGCATCTTTTCGGGCAGAAGCTCAATTGCTTCAATCCCCGATATAATGGGCATATCAATGTCCAAAAAAACAACATCGACTGATGGATCAGCTTTTAACTGAATGATGCCGTTCATCGGGTCGGTTGTTGCTCCGGCTAATCTAAGGCCGGGTACTTTGGTAATATAGTTACTTAATATGTCTATAGCATGCTGTTCATCATCAATTATATAACATTTCATTGGTTTCGGGGACTTTTATCAATAAATCTAATCGGTAGTGTTCTTCATCTTGCTCAATGTTGATTTTGTAATTGCCAGGATAAGTCTGATCCAATCTTTTTTGCACATTAACCATACCTATTCCTGATGAGAAGGCGTGATTACGTTTGGTTTTACGATTATTGATATGCAGGTGCAACTGATCATCTGTAACGTCGATATTGATTTCGGCCGGATGCTTCGGATCGGACAGGTCACCATATTTAAATATATTTTCGATAATGGTGATCAAAACCAATGGGATAATCCGCACATTGTCAATATCGCCTGTGGTCGTAAAGGTCAGATATATTTTACCATTAAAACGGGTTTTATTTAACGACAGATAATTTTCTATATGTACAATTTCAGCAGCCAGTTCAACCTTACCATCGCTGTCGGGTTCGGTAAACGCATACCGCATCAAGTCGGCCAGATGGATGATCTGGTCGCCCAGCTCTTCCGAATACTTGTAAACATTGCTGTGTAAAAAGCTAAGCATGTTGAATAGAAAATGTGGGTTTACCTGTGCTTTTAAGAATGCATATTGCGATGCCAGCAGGTTTTTCTGTAGCATTTCCTGTTCCAGGCGGTTTTGTAACGATTGTTTATCGAGTTCACTGATCTTCCTCCAGGAAACCAATGTAACCCTCATAAATGCATAGGCAGTAGCAAAGCCTATAAAATATATGCCTCGAAATATAGCTCCTATCACCGATCCCTTAAATGTAAATATTGCTTGATTAGGATTAGGCTTATTATAAATGCCCAGCGCAATATATAATAAAGGGACGTAGTATTTTAGGGCGACATAAACTACCATGGCTAAAGTTATATAAAGCGCGATTTTGATATAGCCGGGCTTGCCGCTAACAGAGTTTTTGACGATGATGGCAGCCGTTAGATAAAATAAACCGATATTGATGGTATAGAATGTTATATAGTCTATTGCCTTTGAAAATCCACCATTAGCATAATAGGCTACCACCGTTTCGTAGGCAATAAACAACGCCCAGAACAGGAAATGCCACCTTAATGCGCTAAGTCGAGTGCCTATAAACCTTATCGATTTCATCTTAATATTATCTCTTAACTCAAACTTTGTCGTTATCAACTATTCGTTGGTGTAATATATTTCATGTCCCTCTTTGGTGGATGTAATTTAATCAAAAATTAAACTATTGCATCATGAAAAAGACAAACACCAAACTTCACATTCCAAAAGTAAAAGCAATTCACCATTATCAACAAGTAAAAAATATTAAAAGAGATTTAACGGACCCAACAACCCCGACCATTGTAGGCACCACTGCTATAGTAGGTGGGTGGTAAATTAACTACACATTTGATACACAAAAGGCTGCGAATTTTATTCGCAGCCTTTTGTGTATGCATGGCTTATATTGTATTCTGATATTTGATGCAACTATGTGTAAACATTAATGCCAAATAGAACACATTTACGTGTTGAAAAGAAAACACCATCAAACAAAAAAGCCTTCAGAATTTAATCTAAAGGCTTTCTTTTTGTGGGAGCAACAGGATTCGAACCTGTGACCCTCTGCTTGTAAGGCAGATGCTCTGAACCAGTATATAACTCTTAAAGCCTTCTTTTACTTGATTTTAATAAATAGCTCAAACTATACTCAAACTTGTAACCTGTGAAATAATGCCTTTGTCCTTATAGAACAAAAGAGTGAATTTAAATTATATGACTTAATACTAATAAAGAATTATCGATTACAATAGCACAAGAAGTTCTATGATATTTATAGATGGCATCATTTAAAGATACCTTTATTAGTTTAGTGCTGCATGTTTTTAATCCTTTACAATAAGTAATACAATGATAAGCGTGTGATTTAGGGCCAAGACACAAGTAAACGCTATCAGGTTTAACAAAATGAAGTGATAAAAAGAAAATTAAGGTTTTCATATTAGTGTTATTTTGTATCAAATAATAGAGTTGTAAGACGGTTAATTGTGGGTATTACACTAACCTAATTATATTTCATTCTTCATAATTGAAAAATTTGTTACCCTTATAGAAGAAAAGATGCGGCCTCAGTTATTTTTGTATTATTGCTTTAGCTAAGCAAGTGGTTTGCTCTAATATTAGCATATCATAAGGCTTAAACTTAAGATTTGCACCAAGTCTGTTATCCAATATCTCCATATTTAAAATAGCATAGGATGTTATTTTATCTACATCATCGCTGCTCAGTTCAAAAGTGCAGGCGTTTACTGTTAACTCTTCTTTGTGGATAGTTTTAATTTTATTAGCTTTTAATGTCAAGGTTGTTCTATTGCTAAGGGTCAATAGTATAACACGTGGGGCTATTGGCATCTTAGGTTCTGATGAACCAACAAACACATATAAGTTAAAACTATACTGAGTTTCATTAGGAGCTTTCTGATTTGCATCCATTTGGATTTGAACCATCTGAACTCCATTTTCTAAATCTTCATTTCTATATACTCGCTCTTTATCCGTAGTATATGATATAAGGTTGTTTTCTAATACGCTTTTTGTAACTGCGCATTGAGCATTTACTTTTGTAATTAATGCGCTGGCTACAAGCAACATTATAGATAATACTTTAATTTTCATTGTCGTTTTTAGTTTAAGTTATTTAATCAAACATAAAAAAAATACCCAATGTATTGGGTGGTTCGGTAGCTATTCTTCCAACACATTAGCTCTGTGATAAATAACAGGGATATTGTGGTTCTAAAAGCTTTTGGCAAGCGCCTTAGAGATGTGAGAATTAGTAAAGGTTTATCCCAACATGAGCTTGCTTTAACTGCTGGTATTTCTAAAAATCAAATCGGTAACATAGAAAGGGGTGAAGTTAACGTTACACTTAGTACCATAAACTTGATAGCTACCACCTTAAATGTACCGTTAGAAGAATTAACTAAGTTATAAATTTAGACCTTATAGAAGTAATAGCAGTATCCTTAATATTATAGTCCACAATTGTTGATTAGATTTAAATTGCTTTGTCTTTATAATTTTCAAATTTGAATCGTATTAATTTGAAGGGGGGATTTCGGTTTACTCAATTCTTTGGGGTGGTGTTTCTGACGTGATACGCTCTCTTCACTAAAAGGAAGGGTCGTTAATTTACTGATTTAAATTTGATGCCTTAGGAGATTAGCCTATTAAGTTTTTTGTTTTTAATCTCTATATAATATAGCTCATTCAAAACTAATCCATCATTTACTATATCTATATAACTAATTGACTTACTACACGTTAGTGAATATTTTCATTGGGGAAAAGTTGCATTCTTGTCAAGAATTACGTAACTTTGTTCATCAAATGCAGGAGAATAGGTTTAATCGGGTATTTTACTTATTTACGGCCACATAGAAGCTCAAAAGCGGAACTGGCCCAGACGTTGGGTAGTAAACTATACTCTTTAAATGACAGAGATTGATAATGGTTGAGGTGTCCCCGATACTCCAAATACAACTTAAATATAAGGTAATGGGCGAGGTGATACAGCATTAGTATCTAAAAGCTTCGTGTAGGTGCAATTAAAAAGCGAACGGCATTTCAGAAAGTTTAAGTTAACGAGTGTATGCAAATACTCTTGAAGGTAATAATTGAATAGGTTGAAATCCTTTTTAATTATGCTTATAGGGGCTATTTGTGTCTTAAAAATACTAACGATAATTATTCAATCAAATATATTATTGTAAATTGATGTTAGATAAAGCTTATAAAACGATTGTCCTTATAGAAAGAAAGAATCTTTCTTATCTTCTATAAGGACATTACATTTAACGAGTTATAGCCATATTAACACCATCAATAATTTCATAATCAAAGCTATCTAAGTATATTTCGGTTACCTGATTTCCTTGTTGATGACCTAATGCTTCTGCTATGATTTCTTTGCTGTATCCTAATCTTTTAGCTATTGTAGCCCAGGAGTGCCTAACAGTATATGTTGTGATACAAGACTTTTCAAAGCCTATTATAATTGCTATTTTGCTCATATATTTATTAGTGGTTTTTATCCACTGTTGTATAAGCCTCTTAGCTAATAAGCTATTTTCTACTACGTCATTTGGTAGTATTTGAAATAGATATTTACTGTTGGTCGAATACCTGTCAATCAAAATTTGTGCTTTATCTATTATCTTAATATTATAAAGCTTGGATGTTTTGCGTCTTCGGTATTCCATTCTGCCATCACAAATATTATCTTTTGTTAGATATGCTATATCAGTAAAGTTTATTCCAATAAAATAAAATGATAGCATGTAAAAATCTCTTGCTTTTGCTATTGCACTATTAGATGGTAATTGCAAGCTTTCAATAGATTTTATGACTTCTTTTGATAGTGCTCTTTTTGCAGTCCTTTCTGAACTAATAGAAATTTCATCAAAGGGGTAATGTCTTTTATCCACAACATTAGCTTTGATAGCTTTATTGTAAATAGCTCTTAATGTGCGTAGATAATTACTAATAGTATTTACTTTACAGCCACTATCAGCAAGATGCTCTTTATACTTGTTTATAAAGCTCAACGTTATATCTGTGAATCTTAAGCTCTTACTGCTTTTAAACTTGAACAGGCTATTAACTGCTGTTTGATACACTATTGCATTACCAGTTTCATTTCTTTGAAACATTTCTGTAATCAGATTATCTGTAAAGTCTTTGAATGAGACTATTATAGTTTTGTTGCCAAGTTTATCTTTTAGTGCATCTATGGAAAATAAGTCTTCATCATCTAATTGAATAATTGCTTTTTGGATTTCACAATATCTTTTAGCAATTGAGGCATTTATTGATTGAGCATTAGGATGATTCTTATTTACATTTCTATTGGCTTCATTCCAATTTTCAATTTTAATTGAATAACCGGCACTTAGGTAATAAACTTTCTTAATCTGTGTAATTCTGAACATTATTAGAAATGTTCCATCTGCTTTAGGCTTTCTTGTATCTAAGATGGTTTTTAAGTGTACCATAACATTAGTTTATGGCTACACGCTATCGTATTTACTCAAACTATACTCAAACCAATTGAAAGAAGTAGGTAAGATGGTATCTTTTTTCCTATAAGGTCAAACACCATCAAACAAAAAAGCCCTTAGAAGTTAATCTAAAGGCTTTCTTTTTGTGGGAGCAACAGGATTCGAACCTGTGACCCTCTGCTTGTAAGGCAGATGCTCTGAACCAGCTGAGCTATGCTCCCTTTGCTTTGGGACTGCAAATATAGAAGTGAAAGCGGTTTCGTCAAAATTTATTTTACATTTTTTTAATACCGGGTTTATCGTGTTGATACTGAGTGTTTTTTTATTTTATTGATTACTCATTTGGCTATAACGTAGTCTCAAAAATTTGTTGCGAAATCCTGAGTGAAATTGTTACAGTATACTACTCTTGTTCTTGATGGACTAAAATAGATTTGATTATAAGGTTTTATATGTAACTTTATAACGGTCTATTTTCTAATACAATGAGTAAAAAAATTACATATCTGTTTGTATTAATGGTATCGGTCGCTTTATATAGTTGCCAAAAAATACCCGGGCATGTAATTCAACCGGGAGCCGGCAGCAGCAGTAGTTCGGGTAGCACCGGGGGCGCAGGATCAACTACCAGCGGAACCTATTCGCCAGTTACTACCGGAACTTATTGGACTTATAAGGTTGTTTTAGGCACTTCGGTAGATACAACTACCAATACCATGAGTGGCAGCACCACAACAATAAACAATAAAATTTACAGCGTGGTTAACGCCAAATCAGTTACAAACGGCGCTTCGCTTGGCTATTTTTCCAATGTTAATCATGTGTACACTTTGGCATCACCTGTACCCGGCTCGGTCCTGATATTGGAGTTTCAATACCTGATAGATAATGTCGCTGTTGGTGCTAACTGGACTACATTGCTATCTCCAAGTGGAACAATTAATGGTGTACCCGCAAGATTATTAGGCCAGATCACTGAAATAGGCATCAACAAAACGGTTATGGGGGTTACATTTAACAATGTAATACATACTACCCTACAACTACAATATAATTATGGCTCGGGTTATCAAACCAACACTACTTACGATTATTACGTAGCCAAAGGTATTGGTATTATCGAGATCGATTCGATTGTGGGTTTACCTGGCTTCCCTTCGGTAACCGGGCAAACTGCCATCATTTCATACAAAATCAACTAACCAACTTCAATAAAGTGTCAGCTTTATCGTGTCCGACTGCATGGCCGTAAAAATACCCAGGCCACCGTTTACATTGGTTGGCGGATTGATGAGGTTTTTCGAGGTGGTTGTAGTGGCGTTATTTAACAGATCGATATACTCCTTATTTACCCGGTAAAGTATTACCCGGTATATACCAATATAATTTAACGATCGGTAATAAACGCCGTAACTTTCGGCCTTATTGGCATTAAATGTAAAGTTTACCGGGCTGTTATTTTGTAAATGCACATTAAAAGGCGCTGTTTCATCATTTTTAAATACCAGTATGTGATACAACGAATCAGGATTTTTCCACCTGAATACCAGCGCGACATTATTGTTTAAGGTAGTTGCCAATGGTATTTGTAAAGTAGTGGCCGATGAGGTATACCCCGTGGGTTTTCCTGGCATTACCGTGCTGGCCGTTACTGGTTTGCCATTGTAAGTAAAATTTAAGGTATACGTTTTACCGGCGGTTAAAAAGGTGCTATCGGCCGATGTATAGGTGCCGCTCGCAGTTTCGGAAAGGCCAACCGATTTGCTGCCATCTGTAATGCTTAAGTTTAAACCGCTAATAGTAGGGCCATAGGTTGCTGTATCAGATAGTGCTTTTTGTTCGTAAACTTTAATGCTGATGGGTTTACCGGCATTTAGATAGCCTACCACCACAGCTTCGGATGATATATCGGTATCGCTTGATTTACTGCACGAAGCCAAACTCACTATAGTAGTTATTAAGAAAATTAGCAGATATATATTGTTTCTCATTTCAGTTTTAGGCTAAGGGTGATGTTTGGTGTTATGCCCAGGTAATTAACATCGGTAGTAATTACCTGGTTGTTGCGGATAGTATAATCCTTATACCAGGTGTTGATGTGATCGTAAGCATTGAATAATGAAAAACCAACGCTGCCGATTTTTCTACCATCAACTTTTAACAGATCGTATGTGGCCGACAGATCCAATCGGTGATAATCGGGCAGGCGCTCGGTGTTCTTCCCACTGATGGCTAAAAAGGTTGTTTTGCCACCATCCAGTGTAGTTACGGTATATGCGCTTAATGGCGCGGTGTAAGGATGCCCGGTGCTGAATATAAAAGTAGCCGCGAAGCTCCAACGCTGGTGATGATACATGTTGATCAGCTTTAACTCATGCCGGATGTCCTGGTCTGACGGGAAGTAATCAGGGCCTATCGCGTCAAATTTGTTTTGTGCCTGGCCAAGCGTATAAGCTATCCAACCAGTGTACAGGCCCTGTTTCTTTTGCAACAAAAATTCGATACCTCTTGTAAAACCCGACCCATTGTAAAAATTTTGAGTTAACGTTGTTGATGAAGAAGCCCGCACATTCATTGGGCCAAGCCCTTCCTGGGTAATAGTATACTGGGTAAGCCCATACAGTTGCTTGTAATAGCCTTCTACATCTAACAGAAAGGCATCGGTCTCGTAATTAAAACCGGCTATGTAATGGTTGGCCATCCCTACCGGAACATTAGTGTTGTTAGATAGCAGCCAGAAATTGCGGTTACCTTCCAGTATATCCTCACGTGTCACCTGGTTGGCAAACTGGTAAAAGCGTCCGGTGGCGCCTTTTAG
>Ga0157373_10000042_pt1 | contig 113564 bp, 110 predicted proteins | sample C65metaG_FD_113460 | JGI IMG/M metagenome (GOLD analysis project Ga0157373, IMG submission 113460) | Corn rhizosphere microbial communities from Kellogg Biological Station, Michigan, USA - C6-5 metaG | ecosystem: Host-associated > Plants > Roots > Rhizosphere > Soil | place: USA: Michigan...
CTCAGCAGTTGCCGTGCGAAATCCGCGTGGTGTTCGCCTATGTCGGTTCCCGCAGCCAGTACATCACGGTACGTCTTATAGAAGTTGTTGGTAATCCGGTAAGCGAGCCTGGCAGTCGCTGACTGCGAAATCCCGGGCCGCGGCTCAAACAGGCTGAGCAGTCTTGATAGCGCCGTTATGTCGTCTGAATAGATGTGGCCTTTACAAATTTTCTCGGTAAAACTCCTGAACTCGGCTGGTGACATGCTCAGCATCTTACTGCCAAACCCGTGCGCAATCTGACCAAAATCACCGGTTTCTAGGAGGCCCATCGGCAACTGCGTCTCATCGCTCCCTACGCCTGGCCACAAAGTGTTGACCGTCGCAATCAGTTCTTTGCGTTCAAGCTCCGTAACATCAAGCGCATACCAGCCGTTTACGCCGTCAATAAGCCGTGAGTTTAGAAACGTCCCAATGGCTGACCGGGCGGCATCCACTGTGCCCAGGCCGCGCAATGTATCGTTGAGGGCGGACATGTCTGCCATGCGTCGGAATTCCTCGCGGCCACGGCGCGGCGAATTGTCTAAAAGGTGCAGGCTTTGAGCGTTTTGAATACGCAGCACACCGTCGCCTGCATCCGCGCTACGACCTATCGTTCCCCGTCGGGCAAGCAGCTGCACCGCATCACCCCGGAGCGGCTGCGGTGGCGAAACAGTATGGATGAGATCCAACGGCCCGTGCGGCACTCTGCTTCCATATGTAACGGTGTGATGGTCACCAATTTGTATGCTGATCAGTTCACCCAGATGGTTGACGACGACTAGTTCGGGCTGCAGACCATCTGGACTGTAACTCGGCAAGCCGGGTTTGTAGGCGAAGACTGCGCCCTCCACGAGCAACGTTTCATGTTGAATCGGCGGCCGGGCCCTACTGCTGAATGGATGATCTATGGCATACACATCGCCTATGGAAACGGCTTGGTGAATGCCGGAGCGTGCCGCGCTTGCATGCCTGGTAAGGTCGGTCACCACTCGCCGTAGACCGAGGAGGGAGACGCCGCCTAGTATCTCTAGACCAAAATGTCCGGCCTCTATGGCGAACTGAGTCGTACGCCTAATTTGGTGGGTAACATCAAAGACTTCGCCGACGGCCATGAGCCGCGGTTCGGCCGAAGGGAAGCTGCCACGTTGTTCATCGATTGCCAAGTTAAATGTACCACGTACCGTATCGCCCGGCTCCCAGTCGTCTACTGAGCTGAATGTTCGCAGGCTCCGTGTGCCCGCCGGCAAGGCAGGCAGGGGTGTGTCGGGGTCGTGAAAGCTGGTATCGAAAGGTGATTCGCGTACGTCAGTCAGGTTAATCTCGCTGCTTTCGCCTCGGTTTATGCGCTGCAAAAGTTCATGGGCGGGGATGCTCGGAAGCTTCGGGGAAAGTTCGGACATCAGTCTATTCTAAAACATATTTCTGTAGATGCAAGCATATCTTATATTACGGCAAAATAGTGTATAGTATGAGGTAATGAAAGAGATTTGGCGGATTATCCGTTTTACACGGAGTTTGTGGCGATATTACCTGGGCGTGTCGGTGTTTACGGTGCTGTTGGCCGTCAACAACCAGCTGTTGCCGCTGCTGACCAAGGGCGCGATCGACCAGGTTACCAAAATCGCCAGTGGCGGGCATGCTAACGTCAAACTAGTAGCGGTTTTTGCCATCCTGATTTTCGTGACCGATGTTGTCGCCACTTTTTTGAGCAACATTGGCGGCTACTTGGGCGACATGCTGGCGATCAAATTACAGCGATTTATGAGCCAGCGCTACTACGAACATCTGCTCAGCCTGCCGCAAAAATATTTCGACACCGAACTTTCCGGCAAAATTATCAACCGCATGAACCGTGGCATCGGCCAGGTGTCCAACTACGTGCAGGTGGTCAGCAACAACTTTTTGCAATTTATTTTTAGCACAGTATTTTCGTTAGCCATTATCGCTTACTACAGCTGGCAGGTGGCGCTGATGCTGCTGGTCCTATACCCAATTTTTATCTGGCTGACGTCGCGTACCAGCAGCAAATGGCAGGATTACCAAAAATCCATCAACAACGACATCGATGTTGCCAGCGGCCGGTTCGCCGAAGGTATTAGCCAAATCCGGGTGGTCAAAAGCTTTTTGCAGGAAGCGCGCGAGCTCAAGTTCTTTAACAAGCGCATGGCAAGCGCCCAGGCTACTACCAGCCCGCAGAGCAAATACTGGCACAAGCAGGACGTTATTCGCCGTAGCGTGCTGAGCATTATATTCCTAGGTGTATACTTGTTTATCTTTATCGAAACGGCACGCGGCCGCTACACCATCGGTACCATGGTGCTGCTCATGCAGTATGCTGCGTTTATTCGTCTCCCCATTTTTAGCATCAGCTTCATTGTGGACCAATCGCAGCGGACCATTGCCAACACCAAAGATTACTTCGAGGTTATAGACACTGAGCCGGAGTTGCGGGACATAGAGGACGCGGCCAAGCTCGAGGTCCAGAAGGGCGAAATTGTCTTCGACAACGTGCAGTTTGCGTACGATGCGGACAAGCCGGTGTTGCGCGATGTTTCATTTACCATTGCGCCAGATACTAAAGTGGCGCTGGTCGGCGAAAGCGGTGAGGGCAAGACCACTATCACCAACTTGTTGCTGCGTATGTATGAGGTGAACGGCGGGCACATTAGCATTGACGGCCAGGCGATCGAAGAAGTCACGCAGGCCAGTTTGCGCCATAACATCGGTGTGGTATTCCAGGAGCCGGCGCTGTTTAGCGGGACTGTCCGCGAGAACATTGCCTACAGCCGGCCCGGCGCTGACGAAAAACAAATCATCGCTGCCGCCAAAGCTGCCAACGCCCACGAATTTGTCGAAAAGTTCGAAAAAGGTTACGATACTGAAATCGGCGAACGAGGTCTCAAGCTAAGCGGTGGTCAAAAGCAGCGCATTGCTATCGCCCGCGCCCTGCTCAAAGACGCGCCCATTCTCATATTGGACGAAGCCACCAGCAGCCTGGACAGCAAAAGCGAACACATGGTCCAGGAAGCGTTGGAACACCTGATGCGCGGCCGCACCACACTGATTATTGCGCACCGCTTAAGCACCATCCAGAACGTCGACCAAATCATCACGCTGAGCGGCGGTACCGTTGGTGAAGTCGGTTCGCCCAAGCAGCTGGCGCGTAGTGGTGGCATTTATGCGCAGTTGCTCAAACTACAACAGGGCGGCACCGAAGCTACCAAGAAGAAACTAAAACAGTACGAAATTGCCGGATAACTTGCTATGATAGTAGCAGCATCGAGCCGGGAGCTGGATAATCAGTAAAGGTAGGGAGTATGGCGCGTAAACGAGAGAGAATTTTTGCATTAGTTATGGCCTTGGCGTTTTTGACGACGACCATTGGCGTGAGCGTGGCGCTGGTGTTGCAGGTCATCCAAGATGGCAAAAACAACAAAACAACGACCAGCAGCACGAACACCAACACGAGTTCAACCAATAAATTAGCGGGGACCAAAATGGACGGATTTACACCAGTAGCAACAGTAGACACACTGCAGAGCACCGACCTGCAAACCGGCACTGGCGACGAAGTTAAGCCAGGCGACACGGTAACAGTAGACTACACAGGTGCAGTTGCGGCGACGGGCGTTATTTTCCAGAGTTCGCTGGACAGCGGCCAGCCGATTAGCTTTGGTCTTGACCAAGTTATTGAAGGTTGGAAGAACGGCGTACCTGGCATGAAAGTCGGCGGCAAGCGACGCTTGCTTATTCCGGCCGCGCAAGCCTACGGCGCCAATCCGCCGCAAGGTTCGGGCATTCCGGCAAACGCCGATCTGGTGTTTGATATCGTTCTGCATAAAATTGGCAAATAACGTAAAAAACACAATATATAGCGCTACCATAAGCAGCATAAACGCTATATAATAGTCAGCATAAGCAAAATCAAAACGTTCAACACTGGAGGGGATATGCCAAAAAACGTTACAATCTTCACTACTAACACCTGCGGTTACTGCGGCATGGTCAAAAAGTACCTGGCGGCTAAAGGTGTCAAGTACGACGAGGTCAACTTGGACCAAAATCCAGAACGCCAGGCCGAAGCTATGGCTTTGAGCGGCGTGACTACGGTGCCCGTGACCATCATTACTAAACAGGACGATACGCGCGAAGTCGTCGTGGGCTACAATTTGTCTAAATTAGCGCCAGCCGTCGCGTAATCATTATGGCTGACGCAGAGGAAAAAGTAGTGACCGTACATGACGTCGTAATGATCGGTGCTGGTCCGGCAGCGCTAACCGCAGCCATTTACACCACACGTGAAGATATCGAAACCATGTTGTTTGAGCGCGGCGTGATCGGTGGTTTGGCCGCAGTAACAGACTGGATCGACAACTATCCGGGCTTCCCCAAGGGCATCGCCGGACTGGACCTGGCCGAAGACATGCGTCAGCAGGCCGAACGCTTTGGCGCTAACATCGAGCTGGGCGAAGTTACCAAAATTGTGGACGAAGGCAAGTACAAACGGCTGGAAACCACGAGCGGTGATATTCATACCAAAGCGGTATTGATCGCCACTGGCAGCGACTACAAAAAAGTCGGCGTGCCCGGCGAAACAGAATATTACGCTCACGGCGTGCACTACTGCGCGACTTGCGACGGTGCGTTCTACCGCGACAAACATTTGGTGGTGGTTGGCGGCGGCAATTCGGCAGTGCAAGAGGCAATGTTTTTGACGCGTTTTGCGTCGCACATCGATATGTTGGTGCGCGGTGACAAATTCCGTGCGTCAGAAGTGTTGCAGCACGAACTAATGGAAAAGTTCAAAGACAAAATCACCGTGCATTTTAATACCACAACTGACGAGATCGTGGGTGCCGACAACAAAGTGACCAAAGTTATTGGCACTGACAAAACCACCGGCCAAAAGGTAGAATTCCCGACCGACGGCGTGTTCGTGTTCGTGGGCCTTAAACCAAATACCGAATTTTTGCAGAGCTCGGCCATCAACCTGGACGAGGTTGGTTTTATAATCTGTAACGAACGCTTGGAAACATCCATGCCCGGCGTGTTTGTAGCGGGTGATGTGCGGTCGGGGTCAACCATGCAGATCGCAGCGGCTACCGGTGAAGGCGCGGTGGCGGCACTGCACATCCGCGAATGCCTGATTGACCACGCGCGCAAGCACGGCGAATAACGCGCAGACTTTGGCCTGACTGGGCAGCCGCATCGGCGGAGGTGTACTAGCTTGTTGTACTCGCGACGTTACCGTACTCGGTTTCCGGCTACACGTCTCTATAGCCTGAAAAGAAATCGATGATGATGTGTTGTTTGGGTATGCGTGCGGTTTCTAGTTCATGCCCAAGTTTTTCGACGAGCGGTTCTGGACCTGCCAAGTAGATCAGGGGCGCGGTGCGTACTGTCTCCGCCATGGAAACTGGCTTTTGAGAGTTGGTAACGGGTGTTTTTTGTACTCCCGATGGCTCGCTTGAAGGAAACGAATCAAGCAGGCGCAAAATACGAGCAATCGTGATCTGTCCGGTTTCGCCCTGCCAATCTGTACCTGGGCGGCTGACAACGAGTTCTGGCGTCAGACCATAATCACGAAACACATCCAGGAACAGTAGCTCGTGCACATGCCGCGCGCCGTATAGCAGACGAATATCACGCCGTTCACCGGTGTCGCGTAGGTATTTGACCATGCTGACCATTGGCGCAATGCCCATGCCAACCGCCACGAACGCCAGTGGAATCCGCCGATCCTTAGGCAGCACAAAATCACCCATTGGTTCAACGATCGTCACCTCGCTACCGACGGGCAGCGACCGCAGCAATTGTTTGAACGTGCTGCTGCGTTGACCTGGGCGCGCAAATGTCGTCGTAATGCTCAGAAGCGGCTCGGTTGGCGAACTTGAGAGCGAAAAATAATGCATGGTGCCGCGTTCGTCGGCATTAGCATGTGGCAAGTGCAGCTCAATAAATTCTCCGGCTACGTAGCGCACCAACTGCTGTGGCCGGAACCAGAATGTTTTGGCGTTGCTGCCAACGTCATCTACGCGCACCAAATTGGCTTTCATAGTGCGCTGTCTCTGTTGTTGGACGTATCATCATCTGTGCCTGGCGTGCTTGAGCGCATGTGGTGGCTTTGGGTTGACCGAGAAATAAACCGTTCCGGATGATCGGTGCAAATTGCCACGCCTGGATAGAGCGCCCGGTAACATGCGACCAAAAAGCGCGCATTAACCGTGTACAGCATAATGTCCAGCCGCCACCGTCGCGCCAGTATATATATGAGTGGGTTGAGCAGCCAAAAGCGCAAATCCAGCCCATGCGCGCCCACCTTGTGTGCAAAACGAATGGCGCGCACGGGGTGCCAATCCTCGGCCACGTATACCCGCCAATACGGCCGCAGCTCATGCACTTGCTCAACCACACCGTACAAAAACGACGCCACGGTCATGTCCACATCCTGGTATTCATCCAATAACGCACATAGTTCGGGCAAATGTGTGTGGATTTTGACCTCGACGACCACGGCGATACCATGTTTGCGCGCCAGGTCCAGGACTTCATGCAACAGGGGTATCCGCGCGCCGTTACGCAACCGAATCTGCTGCAAATCCGTCCACGCAGTCTCGGCAATCACAACGGTCGAGTCACTCACGGCGCGCAAATCATTGTCATGGCAAACCACAAACTGGCCGTCGCGCGTAGCGTGCACGTCAAATTCAATCGTCCCTACACCAGCCTCAATTGCTGCCATAAACGACGGCAACGTGTTCTCGAGTGCCAACCCCCGCGCACCCCGGTGTCCAATGATCGTCATTTTTGCCATAGTGTCTGCAACGTAGTGTACAATAAGGGGGAACAAAGACCAATTGCACGGAAGAAGGAGTTTGTAATGGCTGATTTTAACCAAGTGCTGACACCTGGCGATTACCAGGCCGGCACCGTCAATATTGTGATCGAGATCCCGAAAGGTTCGATGCTCAAGATTGAATGGGACCGCGGGCGCGCGGCGTTCATGTTGGACCGCGTGGAACCAAGCATTTTTGCCAAACCATGCAACTACGGGTTTATTCCACAGACTACCGACGAAGACGGCGACGAGCTGGACGTGCTGCTCGTTACCGACGAGCCTGTGCCAACCGGTGTGTGGATGGAAGCGCGCATTGTGGGTGTGCTGAACTTCATCGACGACGGCGACGCTGACCACAAAATCGTGGTGGTTCCGGCCGACGATCGCAACACGGGCGACAGTGTCAAAACGCTCGACGATCTCGGCCAGCGCTGGATGCAGCAAATCGAGCACCACTTTAACCACTACAAGGATCTCAAAAAGCCAGGTTCGACCAAGGTCGAAGGCTGGGGCGACGCCGAAGCGGCCAAGCAAATCATCAAAGAGTCGATCGACCGTTACAACAACAAATAAGGGGGCGTATGCGATCGTTTGTCGTTGCCAAAGTGATTGTGATGAATGCGGCTGGCCAGATGCTGGCGCTCCGCCGCAGCAAAACCGACGAGCGCCGTCCGGGCCAGTGGGATTTCCCAGGCGGTCACACCGACCCGGGCGAGGACATTATGGAGGCAGCATTACGCGAAACGCGCGAAGAAGCAGGCATCGAGTTACCCTATGCTGACCTCAAGTTTGCCTTGAGTGAAGTGACTGACTTTGGCTCCGGCACTTGGGCGGTGTTTGTGGCGCATGTACCGGACGGCACGGCAATTACGCTTAGTCACGAGCATGACGAATACCGCTGGATGACGCCGGACCAGTTCTTGCTCAACGTTATTTATGAGCGACAGAAACGCATTATTAGCTACTTGCGGGATAATGACTTGCTGGCGCCGGACACGCGGGGCGACCAAGCCGACGCAGGTAAGCTCGAAAATAAGGACAAAAGCGCCGCATGACGCCGACGCTGGACTTCCTGCGCGCCGCCGACCGTCGTATTCGCGCACTATTGCAGGAGTTGCGTCCGGAACTACTCGCCGCCTATGGTGCCATCGAGCACGAACTCAAACAAGACACATCCATCGTGACGCACATGGACCTGATGGTCGAAGAGCGGCTGAAGGCCATGCTGGCTGAGCTGGACAACTCCATTGGCTTCAGTGGTGAAGAAACAGGGGTCAACTACGACCAAAAAATCTTTTGGCTGGTTGACCCGATCGATGGCACGGAACCATTTGTGCGCGGTTTGCCGTTTAGCACCAACATGATTACGTTGATCGACCACGGCAAACCGGTGTTTTCTGTCGTGTACAACTTCTTTTTGGATGAGTACTATATGGCAATCAAGGGGAGGGGTGCGACGTGCAATGGCCACCAAGTGCATGTAAGCAAACGGACGTTGGACCGCTCGTTTGTGATATCCGGCAGCGGTTTTGGGCGTGTTGGTTTGGTCGGCGTCAACGAGCGTTTACGCGCTAAGGTTGCGGCTTTGCCACAGTTCAACGCGTCGGGATTTCAGTTCGCAGCCATCGCACGCGGCGGTATTGACGGCTGCGTGTCGTGGAATCCGCGTGGCAAAGCTTGGGATTACGCGCCCGGCAGCCTGTTGGTAACCGAAGCCGGCGGACGTATAGAAAACATCGGCACCGGTGATTACGACTACCGCAAGTGGCATTTCGTGGCCGCCAACCCCGTTATTTTCGACGACCTTATGACATTTATGCTGGAAGAAACCGCTAGCGTCCGTGAAAAAGCCTAGCATAGTTTGACCACGTCGGGTGAGTGCTGCACGTCCCTCTCGGCAATCTTGGTACGGACGCGCATCCGGCAGCAGTCTACTTTCAGTTGCGTGCGTCCTCTCAACACCGTACAATAGGGGCATACAGCTTATGCTTAATACGATAACGGGGGTGAGTTATGAAAACTCGAGTAGCAATTAACGGCTTTGGGCGCATTGGGCGCAATGCGTTTAAGATCGCGTTTGATCGCAGCGATGTCGAAATCGTGGCCATCAACGACTTGACCGATAACCCGACGCTCGCTCATCTGCTCAAGCACGATAGTAACTACGGCACATACGCGCACGAAGTCAAGTTTGACGACAAGGGTTTGATCGTAGACGGCAAGCACATTCAAGTGCTGGCCCAAAAGGATCCCGCGCTATTGCCATGGAAAGACCTGGAGGTCGACGTAGTGATCGAATCTACCGGTTTCTTTACCGATCCGGAAAAAGCCCGAGCGCATGTGACCGCGGGCGCCAAAAAAGTGGTCATTAGCGCCCCGGCTAAAGGCGAAGGTTCAGCAACGGTTGTGCTCGGCGTCAACGAAGACCTGCTCGACGACGCTGGCGAAATTATCAACAATGGTTCGTGTACTACTAACTGTATCACCCCTGTTGCGGCGCTGATCGAAACTAACTTTGGCATCGAAAAGGCAATGATGACGACCGTACACAGCTACACTGCCGACCAGCGTTTGCAGGACGCGCCGCACAAAGACCTGCGCCGCGCCCGCGCCGCTGCCGTTAACATTGTGCCGACCAGTACTGGCGCGACTATTGCGGCGACTGAAGCGTTGCCGGCGCTTAAGGGCAACTTCGGCGGCTTGTCGCTGCGCGTGCCGACGCCGGTTGTAAGCCTCAGCGACTTCGTGATCATTACCAAACGCAAAGTTACGGTCGATGAAGTTAACGACATGTTTCGTAAAGCCGCCGCCGAACCCTACTACCAAGGCATTCTGGCCGTCACCGACGAAGACCTAGTCAGCAGCGACTTCATTGGCAACAGCCACTCAGCCATCGTTGATCTCAAACTAACAGCGGTGGTGGGCGGCAACATGCTCAAGGTCGTGGTGTGGTACGACAACGAATGGGGTTATAGCAACCGCCTGGTTGAAGTCGTAGCCGACACCGGCCGCCTGCTTCACCAGAAGTAATACGCGGTAACTCACACGAGGAAACGGCCCCTTTGCCGATCTTACCTTGCTTGCGTCGGGCATGTAACCACATATTTCGTGCAAAAATACAACATTTGCGGTATCATGTAGCTAGATTATCGTAAATAGTATGAGCAGTGGTGAGAAAAAATTTGTTATTTGGTTGGGCGTGGCGCTGGTGTTGTGGCGCTTGGTTCAGGCTATACCCGTGCAGGATGCTTTTTTCCGTTTTGTGGCGATGGGCATTGTGCCCGGAGCACGCATGGCACTGACCCCGCACCAGGTATACTTGGTGTTGGCATCGGTGTTCAGTCTTTGTCTGGTAGTAGTTTTTTGGAAGGAACTGCGCCGGTCAGTAACGCGTCAGAGCCTGACGCATGTTACGGCCGATGTTATCGTGGCTAGACAGCGGACGGCGGCCGCGCAATCAGACAAAGCTGCTGCGCTGGTAGTTTTTGAGGCGACGGCCGCACTATCACCAGCCACACCTCCATCGCCAAAAATGATTACAATTGTCCGTCCCAAACCGGCCAAAGCGACAACAACGTCGTTACCACCTTCGCGCCTGGCTGGCCGCTGGGCGTTCCCAGTATTGTATCTGCCGCTGCCGCGAATTCATGTAGCAGCCGTGCGACAAAAAACCGCCAGGTGTTTGCGGACGCTAGCCATAAAGGTCCAGCGTACAGCGGCCACGATCTATAAACAGTGCCGCCGCCTCACAATTATCACCTGGAAATTGACTAAAATTCTTGCCAAACATTCCTGGTGCTGGGCTGAACCGCGCATACGCCGGGCTGACCGCTACATTGACGAAACCTTACACCGTAACAAACGTATAGCCGAAGCCCTGGAGGCAGCCGAAGAGTGCTCCAAAGGCATTGCCGGCCTGGTGCGCAAACTCAAGCTGCAGTAACAACCATAAGCGGCTTGTCGCCACGCCCCCTGGCGCGGTATAGTATGAGTAATGAAAATTTTTCTGGGTGCGGATCATAACGGGTTTGAACTGAAAAAGGTACTGGCAGAGGCGCTCACCAAAGCTGGCTACGAGGTTGTGGACAAAGGTGACCAACAGCTCCAGCCGACCGATGACTTTCCACAGTTTGCGGCGCGCGTGGTGCATGCCATGCGAGCAAGCAAAGACCCGGACCCCCGCGGCCTGCTGATTTGTGGTAGCGGCCAGGGCATGTGCATCGCCGCTAACAGATTCAAAGGTATTCGCGCCAGTCTGGTGTGGGAAGTCGCTGAGGCTCACCCGGCGCGTAACGACGACGATAGCAACGTGCTATGCCTGCCCGCACGCAGCTTGCGAGCCGACCAAGCTGTGGCCATTACCGAGGCCTGGCTGGCGACGCCATTTGCTGGCGCGGTGCGTTTCAAGCGCCGTATTCACGAACTCGATCAATTAGGCGAAGATTTCTAAAGGAAAAACTATGTCCGCAACCATCTGTCCGACCGTAACTGCCCGCGACGTGAACGAATACAAGCACCAAATGGAGCGCGTGTCACGCTTTGCCACACGAGTGCATATTGACGTCGCCGACGGCATTTTTACCCCTGTTAAACTGCTAGATGTTGACCAAGTGTGGTGGCCGGGCGGCATGCGCGCCGATTTGCATGTGATGTACCAAAAACCATTTGTGCACTACAAAACGTACCTGAGTCTGATGCCGCAAATGGTCATTGTGCATGCCGAATCGGAGGGGCAGTTTGTGCCGTTCGCGGAACTCATGCACCGCCATGGTATTGAAGTCGGTGTGGCGCTCAAGCCCGAAACACCGGTGGAGCTGATCCGCCCGGCGCTGAACTGGGTTGACCATGTGTTGATTTTTTCGGGCAATTTGGGGCATTTTGGCGGACAGGCGGATTTGTCGCTGCTGGACAAAGTGCGGCTGGTAAAGCGTCTTAAACCAGGCATTGAAGTCGGCTGGGACGGCGGTATTAACAACACTAATGCCCGGTCGCTGGTAATGGGCGGCGTGGACGTGCTGAACACCGGTGGCTACATTCACCATGCGGCTGATCCGCGCATGGCGTATGCAACGCTCAGCCGCGCTATTGTGTGATTGCTCGCGGCGGCCCCATGTCCGATTTTCGGTAACGGGCTGCCCATTGCATAAATAACTGCATTTCACCATCAGCCCGGTAATTATGGGGTGTAACATCGGAATACCGCACTACGTCACCTACCTGAAAAGTGGTGGCTGGCACGTTTAGGGCGTCGGGCACGTAGGGCAGATCGCTCTGCGCAAAAGTGTGGCCGCTCACGAATCGCATGGCCGGCGTTCCCAACAAGGTCACTGCATAATGACTGTACCATTTGTCTGGCGATATTTTGCTGGGCCGGTAGACATGCATGTCTACCATGCCCCCTGGCAAATCGACGTCGGTGGGCCGACCATAGGTGACGTATATTTGTTCCTTGGCGGCATGGACTGGATCCAAGCCCACGCGTGCTATATCACGGATAACCAGATCGCGGAAATGGTAGGTGAACAGGTCAATGGCGTCCAGCGCTACCGGCTCTTCCTCGCCCAAGATAATATTGGAAAACGCCTGGTCATGCTTTGTCATCTCTCTAAAATCTTCTGGCGATTGTCGGTCTTCCCAATTTCTGCCAATCGGCATGTACATCGGGGGCAGATCGCTCTGTTCGGTTTCATTTGCGGTGTTGTTCAGTTTGCGTTGCATGACCTCTTGGAGGTCGGGCGACAGCAATATGCGACCGATTACCGTGGGCGGCTGGGGCGCAATAATACCGTTGCTCCAGGCGGCGCATTCCAGTTCATGGGTAAGAGGGTCAATCCGGGTGTTGTCGTACAGTTCTACATGCAGATGGGGCTCGTTGTTCGTCATAGACTCACCATAACGATGATGTAAAATGGTGTCAATACACTGCTTTCACCGCGCAGAGCTGCTATAATCACTAGCAGTATGAAATATATTCACTCGATTGAAGAGCTGGAACTCAAGGCGAACGAAATTCGCCAAGATATCATAAAGATGTTGTTGGCAGCGGGCAGCGGGCATTCGGCCGGGCCGTTGGGGCTGGCCGACATCTTTACGGCGCTGTATTTTAACATTCTTAAGCATGACCCTAAACGGCCAGACTGGAGCGAACGCGACATTCTTATACTGAGCAATGGGCACTGTACGCCGGTACGTTACGCGGCCATGGCTAACGCCGGGTATTTCGACCGCAAAGAACTGCTGACGCTGCGCAAACTGGGGTCGCGGTTGCAAGGGCACCCGGAACGTACGCGTTTACCGGGGTTGGAAACGACAAGCGGACCATTGGGTAGCGGACTCAGCCAGGCGGCTGGCATGGCTTTGGCGTTGCGTATGGACAAACAGCAACATCGGTGGGTGTATGTGGTGACCGGCGACGGCGAGTTGGACGAGGGCAATATTTGGGAAGCAGCGATGCTCATCGGCAAGTACAAACTCAACAATATGGTTGTCATTGTTGACCGCAATAATATCCAGATTGACGGACCCACCGAATCGGTCATGCCGCTGGAGGATTTGCGCCACAAATGGGAAGCGTTTGGTTGGCATGTGCTCGAGATTGACGGTAACGACGTCGAAGCGGTGATCGATGCATGTTCTATGGCGCGGGCGATTGTGGAAAAACCGGTGGTCATACTGGCGCACACTATTCCAGGCAAGGGCGTGGATTTTATGGAATACGATTTCCACTGGCACGGATCGCCGCCCAATGCCGAGCAAGCCAAAACGGCGCTGCGCGAACTGCGCACGCTGCGCGGCAAGATTGAAAGCGAGGCTTACCATGACTGATTTACATCTTATATCGAACGTTCGTGCCAAAGATTTGCAGCGTGAATCCAACCGTAAAGGTTTTGGTCGGGGTCTGTTAGCCGCGGGCACGGACGACGCGACCATCACAGCGGCGTGCGCCGATCTCACCACCTCAACCGCCATGAACATGTTTGCGGAAAAATTCCCGGACCGCTACATCGAAATCGGCGTGGCTGAACAAAACCTGGTGACCGTGGGTGCGGGCTTGGCGGCCATGGGCAAAATCCCCTTTGTCAGTAGCTACGCGGCGTTTTGCCCTGGGCGTTGCTGGGAACAAATCCGCACTACTATTTGCCTGAACGAACGGCCGGTCAAAATTGTCGGCTCACACGCGGGTCTGAGCGTAGGCATGGACGGCGCCACACACCAAATGCTGGAAGACATTGCCCTCATGCGCAGCCTGCCGCATATGATTGTCGTTGTTCCCGCCGATAGCCTTGAGGCCGAAAAAGCCACATTGGCGCTGGCCGCTGACCGCAAAAACCCGGCTTACCTGCGCTTGGCGCGCGAGGATGTGCCGATCCTGACTACCGCCAAAACGCCATTCCAGATCGGCAAAGCGTACGTGTACCGCGAGGGCCGGGACATCACCTTGCTGGCCACCGGCACCATGACCTACCACGTCATGGTCGCAGCCGAAGTGTTGGCCAAGGACGGCATCGACGCCGAAGTTGTGCACGTGCCGACCATCAAACCGTTGGATGACGCGACTATTTTGGCCAGTGTGCGTAAAACCGGGTGCGCATTGACCGCCGAAGAAGGCCAGATCGCTGCCGGTTTCGGCAGCGCTGTTGCTGAAGTGCTGGCCGAAAACCACCCGGTACCGCTTAAACGTATTGGCATGCGTGACCATTTTGGCGAATCCGGCACGCCAGAGGAGTTGTTTGAGCATTTTGGACTGACTGCCACACACATCGCGATGGCGGCGCATCAGCTGATAGAGCGCAAAGCTCGAAAAACCGCCTGATACATGTTTCCAAAACAAGCATAACCTTTTACAATGTACGCTATAAGCACTGGGGGGACCATGGACACCGCAAAACTTGAAGAGATCGCCAAAAAGTTGGTGGCGCCCGGGCGCGGGCTGCTGGCCGCCGACGAAAGTAACGCCAGCTGCGAAAAACGTTTTGATGCCGTGGGTGTGCATTGTACGGAAGAAACGCGCCGCGAATACCGCGAACTGCTGCTAACCGCGCCAGGCAGCGACGACATCTTGAGCGGTGTCATATTGTTTGACGAAACGTTCTGGCAGAGTACCGAACACGGCCAGGCATTCCGCGAATACCTCAAAAACCGGCACGTCCTGCCTGGTATAAAAGTGGACAAAGGCTTAGTTGATTTGCCCGGGTTCCCGAACGAAAAAGTCACCCAAGGTGTGGACGGCCTACCGGAACGCATGGCGATCTATGCCGCGGCTGGCGCCAAGTTTGCTAAATGGCGTGCAGTGATAACCATTGGCGACGGTACGCCAACCAACGAAGACATTGGCGCCAACACCTACAACTTGGCTCGCTACGCGCGCATTTGCCAGGACGCGGGCATTGTGCCAATTGTCGAACCAGAGGTGTTGTTTGACGGCAACCACACGTCTGACCAGTGCGAAGAAGCGATGGCGCGGACCTTTGATATCTTGTTCCAAACCATGCGAGCCTTCCGTGTGCACTTGCCTGGCGCGATTCTCAAAACCAGCATGGTGCTGCCGGGCAAAGACAGCGGCACGCCGATTAACCATGACGAAGTTGCCGACCGCACCTGCCGCGTACTACACAACATGGTACCGCATGAACTGGGCGGTGTGGTGTTTTTGAGCGGCGGTCAGACGCCCAACGATGCGTTCATTAACCTGAATCGTATTGCACAGCGCGGGCCGCACCCGTGGGGCGTGACATTTTCGTACTCGCGGGCGCTGCAGGACCCGGTGCTCAAGGCGTGGGCCAAGCACCGCAAAGCGATCAACGAAGCGCAGGCGTTTTTCCTGCAACAGCTGCAATTTGCGCAAGCGGCTTGCAAGGGTGAACTGGACGAGCCCAAGCTCAGTACCGACTCATTTGTATCGCACAGCCAGGATTTGTAGCACTTGTATGTGCTAGTTTTAAACAGGCAGCTTATTCGTACTCGCCCAATCGCATACCGAACAACGCGGAATCTTCCCCTATAGTACCACGAAGCGGAAACTCAATCCTGGCACAGTGCAGGCCTGCTTCGGCGAGCGCAGAACGGGGATTGAATGCCTCAGGGCCCAAGTATTCTTCCGGCAAATTGTCGAGCCGTAAAGAGCCAGGTTCTTGTTCGCGACAGAAGAAGCTGAGCGCACCACCAAATCTAACTTCAGGCATGACAATGCCCCGAATCATATGCGGATTGTCGCGTAACAGGTCCTGAAATTCTGTCAGCTCTTCGCGAGTTGGCAGTACGGTCCTAGTCATTGCCTCGCCAGTGACTGGCGGGCGGCCAGTCACAAAAACGCCGACCTTACCATAGACTTCCGGATCGATTAAGGCGCGCGCGCCGAGACCAGCTGTGGCGGCTTCCGGATACTGCACTCTGTCAACGCTCACAAAATTATTTTTCCCGTACCGTTGGGCTGTAAATCCGGCAACACCTTGCTGCTCCTCTGCGAACTCCACAACTCTATGCAGGCGGCGCGTAAACTCTGGGTGGCTTAACATGCCACGAAACATCCCATGTGTCAATTCACTCATAACAAAACATATTACATGATATTTTTGCAAAAATACATAGCAAACGCACCATAAACCGATTGAAAACGCCGCCGCCGCATGCCATACTGGTAGCAGCATAAACATGAGCGGAAAGTTAAGGGATGGGACAAATCGACATTTTGAGCGTTGGCGATGTGGTAACCGATGCGTTTATCAAGCTGTTTGACGACCAGGCGGCGGTTGTCCAGGAAAAAAACGGCCCTTGGCTAGCCATGCCGTTTGCAACCAAATTGCCGTTCGACCATGTAGAAGAAGCGGTGGCGGTTGGTAATGCTAGTAATGCGGCGGTGGCGTTTGCGCGTTTGGGCCTGAAGGCCGGGTTTGTGACCAATATCGGCGGCGACCAACAGGGGCGTGACATGATTGCGTCGCTGCACTACAACCGTGTCGATACGCGATTTGTGCGCGTCAACCCCGGCAACAAGAGTAATTACCACTACGTGCTGTGGTATAAAGACGAGCGCACCATCCTGATCAAGCACGAAGAATACGACTACCACTGGCCGCACCTGCGTCCGGCTGAGGTTCCGCGTTGGATTTATTTTAGCTCTATTAGTCAGCATGCGCTGGAATACCATGACCAGGTTTCTGACTGGCTGGACGAAAATCCGGGCGTGCGGCTGGCATTCCAGCCCGGTACGTTCCAAATGCAAGCGGGCGTGGAGCGCCTGAAGCGCATTTACCAGCGTACCGAAGTGCTCATCCTCAACAGAGAAGAAGCGGCGTATGTGAGTGGTGGTTCGCGCGATCACATACCGGATTTGTTCGCACGGTTGCACGCCATTGGACCAAAGATTGTGATTATTACCGATGGCCCGGCTGGCGCATATGCCTCGGACGGCACGCAGCAGCTCAGCATGCCATTGTATCCCGACCCAGGCCCTCCGGTGGAACGTACGGGCGCAGGCGACGCCTTTGCTTCTACGCTTGTTGGTGCGTTGGCGAAAGGTTTGAGCCTAGAAGACGCACTCAAATGGGCGCCCATTAACTCCATGAACGTCGTCCAGCATGTGGGTGCGCAGGCCGGCCTTCTCAGCGAAAAGCAGTTGCTGGAATGGCTGCACCACGCGCCGCACAACTACCATCCAAAACCGTTGTAGCCAAAAGTTGGCTGGAGCGCGTGGGCAAGTAACCTGCTGCGAGTCTTGTAGCCAGGACGGCCAATCAAATCGCCAATCAGCTTGTGGCGCACAAGCAGCTTATGCTAATCTAGTTACAAATGACGCGATATTTGTCAGCCGCATTGGGGGCGCAACAACCACTGTTTAGCCAGAGTATCCTAGAGCTGGAGCGAGCGAGCGGCCGCCCTGGTGCTGACATTCGCCTGAGCACCGAAATGGCAAACCGGGCCCGTGCCAAGGTCGCGGAATTAGGGCTAGACCCGCATGACACCACCGGCCCCGAACTATATGCCGCCCTACACGCACGACTGCAGCAGGACGAACAGCGCGTGCGCGGCGCGCTCGGCATTGCGGCTGATGCTCCGGCGGACGCCATTTTATCGGCGGTACAAACGTTCATGAGCAAACACCAGGCCACCAACAGCTGTTTTGCTATCAAAATAGCTGTTGCCAAACGCTTACTCAAGAAAAAGCCGCCCAAAAATGCCATGAAGCTGCTGGGTTATCGCTCGTTTGACTCCATGCTGAAGCACGAATCAGTGGCGGGTGTGTATGCCGCCGCCATAATGGCTGAGCCACAGACCTGGCACCGCACGTTCCGGGCGCAGTATGCAGCCTTGCAACCCAGCGATTTTGAACAGCGCATTATGACCGTCGTTTTTCCGCAGTCGCAGCGCTGGGCAGAGGCGGCAAAGGCGTTTGTGACGAATGCCAAACACAACATATTGTGTTTTAAGGAGTTGGGCGCGATTGTTATGCTGCCGCTCCAAACGGGCATTGACGGCCTCGCCATAACCACGCTGCTCCTGGCCTTGCATTATATGAACGACGTGCGGACCTACAGTTCGTTCGCCAAACTGCAACAGGTCAAACCGACATTCGGCGTGATCATTCAGGAGACGGCGGGTAGCGAACCCATGACCGCGGCGCGCTTGGCAGGTCAGCCGGTGCCGTGGAAGGTGATTCAGCGGTACTATGGCCGGTTGCAGAGTGATTTTCACCCCGATATTTTTGAGCCGCACGTCCAGGCTGAGGACCTGCAGTGGCACGATGGCGAATCAGTGCTAGCCGAGCTGGATTTGGCGCTCAGCTTTTGGCAAGACACGCAGTATGTGTGCATGCTGCACAACGACGAGCCGGTGTCGCTCAATATTCTGGATGTTGCGCTGAGCTACTGTAATCACTTGCCGTTTGCCGATCGGATTGTGCATTTTGTGCGCGAACACCTCTGGCATGAGCTGATGAGCCGCTATCTTCACCAGGAAAACCTGGAAGCTGCCGTCCGCCAGCAATTATCGCGCGAATTGGTCGACGACACATCGGCTATGGCATGAACGGCTCAGGCGCATCCAGCTGTGGCTGGCGGGTAGAGAGGACTTCGCCAGGAGTAGCTTCGCAAGCCTCGAACCACTCTTGTCCGTTGCCGCAGTAATCATCGCCGTATATCCTGGACTCTAAATGATCTCGCCAGGCAGTTAGTACCACGCTACTTTTTGACGTCGGCACCCGGCTGCACTGCTCGCCAATAATCCCGGCGACGTTTGGCCCAATTCCGGGCAATTCCAGCATTTCGTCAAATTTTTTGTGTAACAGCGAATTGAGTTTCTGCCGGGCCGGGTGAGATTCGCCATCCAATGGTTCCAGAAAAGCCTCGCCTACCAAATGAAGCGGGATCCCGCGCAGCATAAGATGCGCCACCTCACGGTTGATCATGTATGCGCTCCATCTGTCGCCCCGTTCCCACGGCGAAATGCAGTATGGCCGACCGCGGCGCGTAACTTGTGCGCAGTGCTCGACCCAGGCTTCGTTCAACCAGGTCGAAGGCGCGCCGCCCGGCAAAATAGGGTCCAGGCCGCCGCCCGCTTCGGCCGCTACGGCGTGCCCGATAAGTTCGTGGTTAAAAACTCGTTGCATGTCGCCGCGCCGAGCCGCTAACCCATCCTCACCGCCGATATATAAATTAGATATTGCCAGCGTGTGCGTGCCGTCCTCATCCCGAAAGTACGCATCGCAGTTCTCTTGGCCCGACTCAAAACAGTCCAGGCCGATGAGCGTCATGTTTTTGGCCGCCGCCCGCACCAGCTGAGAGGTTCGGGCGGGCAAAATACCGCTCTGTACTATCTGATCGGCGTCGGCGACAGCCACTTTAATGAGTTCATCTTGATCTTTTAGCAGCCGTGTCTTGAACGCTTGTTGCCGACCACGGTTCCATTGTAAAAACGCTATTGCCTCTGGCAAAGGGGCATTCGTTAACCAGTCGTAAATGCCCACCCTGGCACCCAGATCGATCGGCGCAAGGCGACGGTCATTACGCAGAAAAAACGCTTCGGTTGACCTGACAACAAGCGTGTCATCGGGATGATCTGAGTTATAAATGTCGCGCATGTGGGCGATGACCTCGGCAGTGTAGCGTTCCACGGCCAAGTCGTTTTCTGGTAGTTGCGACCGGTCGGCGGCGTGCAACGCTGCCATTCCCAGGGGTGCTTCATGACATAAAGGACGTTGAGCGATGACGGCTGCTTCGGGTGATGGCCAGCAGCCAGAAAGATCAGGATAAGAAGACATCGGCACAATTATACTGAAAAACTACCAAAGTTCAAGCTAGCCGGCCAGGCCTCGCATTGCTTCATCGGGAAGGGTATACGCAAGGGCGCAGGAGTTGTCTGCGTTGCGGCTATACCTGGGCATGCTGCCAGGAAGGTGCTGAACGGACCCGGCAACTTGCCGTTAGCGGAATTGCAAAAACCAGGTATACTAATGACATATGGCACCAGAACTCAAGGAACTGAAACATTTGCGTTATTCGTTGTGCGTATCGGGGGCGGCAGCGGGAGCAACCGTCAAAGGCGCGCACGACTTAGCTCAGGCCCTCGGGCGTGCAATCGCTAAGCAAGGGCATATTTTGACCACCGGCGCAACCGTGGGGCTGCCATACTTTGCGGCGTATGGCGCCAAAGAAGCTGGCGGTACGAGCATTGGCTTTTCACCAGCGTCGTCATTGCGCGAACATGTGCGCAAGTACCGCTTGCCGCACGACGTATTCGACTTTATTAATTTTACGGGTATGAATTATGTGGGGCGCGATCTATACCTGGTGCAGTCTAGCGACGCGGTCATAACGGTGGGCGGCCGGTTCGGCAGCTTGCATGAATTTACGTCCGCGCTGGAAGCACACAAGCCGTGTGGCGTGCTCATTGGCAGCGGCGGCACAGCCGACCTTATTCCGGAACTCATGAAAACACTACAGGCGCCAGCCAACGACCTGGTCATTTACGACGACGACCCGGTGCGGCTCATCAAGCGCATGGTTGACCTGCTCAACAAAAAATACGCCGACATTCTGGAGCAGATTAAACGCGACGAACACTGGTACCTCAAGCGCGACCTTATGCAGTCGCCACCGCCGCGCGCAGGTTAAGCAAAGGAGCAGAACATGTTACGAACAAATGAATATGGCCTATCTCGCATCCTCCTGATTATCGGAGGCGTGCTGCTGTTAACCCTTTTTGTTATTGCCGGGTTTATGCTAAGCGGCAAAAAAGTTCCCCTGCTACAAAAATCTAACCAGTCATCCAGCCAATACCTGACTATTACCGAATGGGGCGTGCGCCTGCCGCTGAGCGAAGGCAACCGCGACATGTACTACACCCTGTTTAATATTCAGGGCGGCGTGGGGCAAGGTGTACGCATTTACAGCAAGGACATTGACGACGCCACAAACAGCAATGGCAAATCCTGCAAAAACGCCAACTATCCGCTGTTTGTCATGACACGCGTCAGCGCCGGCCGAGGTCAACAGATGAATACAACCACCCTGCCGGATTACGACGGCAATGGTGGCCCCTTCAAAACGTACGACTTCCAAACTAATTACGCCTTTGGCGGCGTGCATGATGACAACATCGCAGCGCCTTGTATCAACGTCGGCGGTACGGGGGATTCGTACAAGGCCGATGCCTCGCTGGCCGCAAAGTACAAGGCCAAAATCGACGCCATCCGTACCGGCTACTACCACCTGGAAGGCGTGCCAACTTCCAACAAGACATCCAAGTAGTATATCTGTTACAATAGTTAGATGGAGCAATTTTCGCTAAGGAGTGATTACCAGCCGATGGGCGACCAGCCCGCGGCCATTGCGCAGTTGACCAAGGGGCTGAAAGATGGCCTGCATGAACAAACGTTGCTTGGCGTAACAGGGTCGGGCAAGACGTTCACCATGGCCAATCTTATTCAGAATGTGCAGAAGCCGACACTGGTGCTCAGTCACAACAAAACGCTCGCCGCGCAGTTGTACGCCGAGTTCAAAAACTTCTTCCCGGACAATGCAGTGCATTATTTCGTCAGCTATTTCGACTACTACCAGCCGGAAGCGTACATTCCGCGCAGCGACACCTACATCGAAAAAGACAGCCAAATCAACGAAGAAATCGACCGTCTGCGCCACGCCGCGACCGACGCGCTGCTGACGCGCAAAGACGTTATTATTGTCGCCAGTGTGAGCTGCATTTACGGCATTGGCGCTGTCGCGGATTACAGCGGTCTGAGTGTAACGGTCAAAGTGGGCGAGCTGCGCAAGCGCGACAAGTTCATCCGCCATTTGACAGACATTCAGTATCAGCGCAACGACATCGATTTCCATCGCGGTACATTCCGCGTACGTGGCGACGTGGTGGACGTGCATCCGGCTGGAGAAGAAATCGCTTACCGTATAGAATTTTTTGGCGATGAAGTCGAGCGTATTACCAAAATCGACCCGCTAACCGGCGAAATTCTGGGCAAACCCGACCGGTTACAAATTTTTCCGAGTTCGCACTATGTTACGCCATACGACAAACTCAAAGTGGCGCTTGGTAAAATTCAGACCGAGCTGGACCAACGCCTTGCGCTCTTCAAAAAACAGGGCAAGCTGCTGGAAGCCCAGCGCCTGGAACAGCGCACCAAATTCGACCTGGAAATGCTGCAAGAAACCGGCTTTGTAAAAGGCATCGAAAACTACAGCCGCTACCTGACCAACCGCGAAGAAGGCGACCAACCCGCGACATTACTGGACTATTACCCGGACGATTTTTTGCTGCTGGTGGACGAATCACACATGACCATGCCCCAGGTGCGTGGTATGTATAATGGCGACCGCGCGCGCAAAGAAGTGTTGGTCGAACATGGCTTTCGCCTGCCGAGTGCGCTGGACAACCGGCCGCTGACCTTTGTGGAATTTGAACGCCACATCAACCAGGCGGTGTACGTCAGCGCCACGCCCGCCGAATACGAACTCAGCCGCAGCCCAGAACCAGCGCAGCAAGTCATCCGCCCAACCGGGTTACTAGACCCGCCGATCGAAGTCCGCCCCATCGACGGTCAGATCGACAACCTTATTGAAGAAATCCAAAAGACCATTGCCAAGCACCAGCGCGTGCTCGTGACAACGCTGACTAAGCGTATGTCCGAAGACCTGACCGAATATCTCAAGGAAATCAACATCAAGGTCGCCTACCTGCACAGCGACGTGGACACGCTGGACCGCAGCGACATTTTGCGCGATTTGCGTCTAGGCGTGTACGATGTATTAGTCGGAATTAACCTGCTGCGCGAGGGGTTGGATCTGCCCGAGGTGAGCCTCGTCGCCATTCTGGACGCCGACAAAGAAGGCTTCTTGCGTAGCGAACAAGCGCTTATTCAGACCGTCGGCCGCGCCGCGCGCCATGTGGAAGGTCACGTCATAATGTACGCCGACCACATGACGCGCAGCATGCAAGCCACCATCGATGAAACCGATCGCCGCCGCGAAATTCAGCAGAAGTACAACGAAGAACACGGCATCACGCCACAAGGCGTCAGCAAAGCGATCGAAAAGGGTCTCCGCCCCGACATGCCAGAGGAAGCCAAGCGTGCCAAACTTAATCTCAGCAAAATTCCAAAGGACGAATACAAACCGCTCCTCAAAGATCTTACGGCGCAAATGGAGCTTGCTGCCGCAAACTTACAGTTTGAGACCGCCGCAGAGTTACGCGATCTCATAGCTGACGTCAAAGCAAAAATGTAGTATTATATACGATATATCTGTAACTGCTATACATCGACCGCAGAAGGAGAAATACAATGAGTGAAAGTTATCCCACGCCACCTGCTGGCGATTCCGGCGAAGCCGTGATTAAAACACCTATAGGTCTGCTCAATCCACGTCTTTTGTCTAGATTTGCGGTTGCAAAGGTAGTCCGCTTTTTCGGCGGCGGTGAAAGAGTATGGGGTCCAAGTATTGCCGCAAACACCTCGAGTGGCGTAGTCAGCCAAACACCAGAGCAACGCGAACGAGCACTGCTGGAAGCGCACGCCACCGGTTCTATTCCAAATGACGATGGCTATAACAAGTGTGGCCCAAACAGTGTGCTTGTGGGCGCCGATCTAAGAGAGCTAGCCGAGCTGAATACTCGAACTGGATCTGATGGACGCACGTACGCACGTTTTTCGTTCCTGGAAGATACGCAAAAGAACGCCGACACGAGGTGGTCCGATCCTGTTCTTATCGACCCAGATGAGAGCCCTACCTTTTACAACTACGCTCCAGCACGGCTAAGGCAACGTGGCGAAAAAACTACTTTTGGCGTATTGGTACAGACCATAGGTGATTCGGAGGCGAACGTGGCCAACGTCGAGTCTGCGGTGATGGGTTGCATGGACAGAGAGGGGCATTTTACGCCCGTTACTACACACATTCTAGATATTAAACCGCCAGAAAAGTTTGAAGTGGAATATCCAGACCTCCCGCTGGTTAAGCTGCCTGGGATTACCGGCTAATATCTGCTATTATTAAGCAAAGTATGACAGAACTAACGCGGGAAGATGTATTAAAATTAGCCCGGCTTGCTCGGTTGGAATTGACCGACGAGGAGGCCGAAAGCTTTCGTGCCGAGCTGAGCGAGGTGTTGCAGTACGTTGCGCAGTTGGACGATGCCGACGTGTCGGGCCTCGCGCCGACCTCGCAAGTGACTGGCTTAACCAACGTCATGCGCGAAGACGAAGTGGTTGATTATGGTATTAGCCCTGCAGCATTGTTGCGCCTGGCACCCAAAACGCAGGACGGCCACATTAAGGTTAAAAGGATGATCGGATGAGTTGGCTGCCCATTGCTGACATTGCGGCGCAGGTGCAGGCTGGCAAGCTCAAAGCTGTTGATTTGGTCGAACAAGCTCTGGCCACAATTGCCGACAAGGCTGACTACCAGGCGATTATTGCGACCACTGCCGACCGCGCCCGCGAACGTGCCGCCAACATCGACAAGGCGGTGACCGAAGGCAAAAACGCTGGCCGGCTGGCCGGCGTGCCTTTTATTGCCAAGGATAATTTTTTGACGTTTGGTGCGCAAACAACTGCTGCGAGCAATATTCTCAAAGGCTTCGAAGCGCCCTACCAAGCCAGCGCGGTAGAGCGATTGGAAGCCGAAGGTGCTATTTGTGTTGCCAAAGCCAACTTGGACGCCTTTGCCCACGGGTCCAGTACCGAAAACAGTGACTTTATGACCACCAGAAACCCGCACGACAAAACGCGCGTGCCCGGCGGTTCATCGGGCGGATCGGCGGCGAGCGTGGTGTTGGAGCTGGCGCCATTTGCGCTTGGTACAGACACCGGCGGGTCTATTCGCTTGCCAGCTAGCTTTACAGGCTGTGTGGGGTATAAGCCGACCTATGGGCTGGTATCGCGTTCCGGCGTGGTGGCAATGGCCAGCAGTACCGATGTTATCGGGCCCTTAACATGCACGGTGGACGATGCGGCATTAGTGCTCGACGTCATGGCAGGCCGCGACCCGCTCGACAGCACGACCATTGACCGTGACGACCACAGCTATGCCGACCTAGCAGCCGACCTCAAAGGCAAAAAAATCGGCGTCATCCGTGAATATATGGGCGAAGGCCTCAGCGGCGACGTCCGTCCGCACATCCAGGCCGCCATTGACAAACTTAAAGCCGCTGGCGCCGAAATAACAGATGTCAGCTTGCCGTCGTTGCCGCTCGCATTGGCCGTGTATTACATCATTTGTCCGGCCGAAGTCAGTAGTAATTTGAGCCGCTACGACGGCCAGCGCTACGCCTACAGCGATCCGGACGCGAGCAACCTGGAAGAAAGTTTTTCCAAGACGCGCGCCAAAGGGTTCGGCAACGAAGCCAAGCGCCGCATTATGATCGGCACTTATGTGCTCAGCAGTGGCTACTATGACGCTTATTACCGTAAGGCGCAGACGGTGCGCACCAAACTTATCCGTGAATTCGAGGCAGCATTTCAGCAGGTAGACTTTTTGCTCGGTCCCACTGCGCCAAGTACGGCATTCAAAATTGGCGAAAACGCTCACGACCCCTTGCAAATGTACCTAACCGACATCATGACCGTGGCCGTGAACTTGGCTGGCGTTCCGGCCATTAGTATTCCGGCAGGCGTGACCGACGGTTTGCCGGTTGGCTTACAGCTGATTGGCCGTCAACGGGCAGATCGCGCACTGCTCGGCGCTGCCAAGGCAACGGAGAAGCTATTATGATGCATACAATCATCTTCGCAGCCGCTGGCGCGGTCGTGGTTTTGGCCATCGTAGCCGTTATCGTGCTACGTCGCCGGCCGCGCAAAATCCGTGTTACGAAATTCCAGGACAAATGGCGCGATTTGCAAAAACTTTGTGCCAGTAAAGATACCTGGCCACAGGCTATCATTGCCGCAGATAGCCTGTTGGACGAAGCCTTACGCAAAAAACGCTTTGGTGGCAAAACTATGGGCGAGCGCCTGACCAAAGCACAGCGTGTACTCAGCAACAACGAAGCCGTATGGTTCGGACACAAATTGCGCAGCAAGCTGGAGCACGAGCCGGATGTTAAACTCAAAGAGGCTGATGTGAAGCAGGCGCTGATTGGCTTGCGCCAAGCGCTGAAAGATTTAGGAGCACTCCCCGATGGTAAATAAACAGATTCGCGATCAGTACACGGCGACGATTGGCATCGAATGTCATGTGCAGCTCAAAACCGCCACCAAACTGTTTGCGGGCGTGGGCAACGATGCACGCGAAGCTGCGCCGAACACGCTGATCAGCCACATTTGCTTTGGCTTGCCTGGAGCGCTGCCGGTCCTGAACCGCGAAGCCGTGCACTTGGGCATGCGCGCCGCGTTTGCGCTCGGTACCAGTCCACAAAAGCACAGCGCATTTGACCGCAAACATTATTTTTACCCTGATTTGCCGCTTGGCTACCAGATTACGCAGTTTACGCACCCGATTATCCGCGACGGCGCAGTTACGATCCTAATCGGCGGCCAGGCCAAACGTATCGGCGTACACGAAGCCCACCTGGAAGCCGACGCCGGCAAAAGCACGCACCCCGCAGGCGTCGATTACAGCCTGGTTGACCTCAACCGCGCGGGCACGCCGCTGCTTGAAATTGTCTCTGACCCAGACATGCATACTGCCGAGGAAGCCAAAGCCTACGCCAAAGAGCTGTATTTGCTGATGCGCTACGCCGACGTGTCGGATTGTAATTTGTACTACGGCAACATGCGTTTTGACGTCAACGTCAGCGTTAGCCGCGACCCTAACAAATTAGGCACACGTACCGAAACCAAAAATATCAACTCCTTTAAGGCCGTCGAAAAAACCGTCGAATACGAAATCAATCGCCAAATCGAGCAGCTCGAAAAAGGCAACGCCATCACCCAGGAAACGCGCGGCTGGGACGACGCCAAGCAGAAGACCTTTTCGCAGCGCAGCAAAGAAGATGCGCACGACTACCGTTATTTCCCGGACCCCGACTTGCCGCCGATCGAGCTCGGCGACGACTGGATCGCCAGCGTGCAGAACGAAATGCCGGTCATGCCCAGCGAATGGCGCGCCCGGTTGTCGGGCCTTGGCATGGACGCCTCGCAAACCGCTACGCTGCTGGAAGGCGAGTTAGAATCATCAGCAGTCAGCTATCTCGGTCTTATCGAAGAAGTGATAGGCGACAAAGGTTTTGCCAAAGCGCTGGCCAACTGGTTCGTTAACCTAGAGATCCCATTGCGTGCCGACGAAACCGCGACGACCGACGACCAGCTGACTAACCAGGCGCGACTACATATTTACCAATCTGTGTACGATCTGGTCAAGGCCAACAAGCTCAGTTCGTCCAACGCCAAATTACTTATGACTAAATTGTTACATGGCGACGGGCAGCAGGACAACGGGCGCGACATTGAAGCGTACGCCAAACAGCACAACCTTATTCAGGAATCGGATGAAGGCGAGCTAGCCAAAATTGTCGCCAAAGTACTAGAAGAAAATCCAAAGGCCGCCGCCGACGTCAAAAACGGCGAAATGAAAGCCATTGGCTTCCTGGTCGGCCAAGTTATGAAACATACCGAGGGCCGCGCCAACCCCGGCGTCGTGCAGGGGCTCATCAAAAGCCAGCTCGGCATATAGGTATAATGTAACCGGCCGCGCGCCGACAGGAGAACCATGAAACCTTGGAAGCGTATTGATCCGACTATTGTTGCCAAAATTGACCGGCGCACGGTTACGCTCAAAACATTCATCGACAACCGTGGCGACCAACAAGTGTTTGCGCTCTTGCATCCCGATGGCCAGGAATTCGTAGCGGTTATAGCCGTAACAACAGATAAAAAAGTGCTCATCGCGCGTCAATTCCGACCGGGCCCAGAAAAAGTTATGGACGAACTGCCCGGCGGTTTTGTCGACAAGGGCGAAGCGCCCGAAACAGCCCTCAGGCGCGAACTGCTCGAAGAAACCGGCTACGTACCAGGCGAGCTAACCTACCTGGGCGCCTACTATAAGGACGCTTACATGAACGCCAAGTGGCACGTCTTTTTGGCCGTCGATTGCACGCGCCAAACCACCAAACAAGTTCTGGACGACTCCGAAGACGTGCACATCGACCTCATTTCCATCCAACAGTTATTGGATAATGCACGGCATGACAATATGACCGACACGACCGCTGTTCTGTACGCCTACGAGACGCTAAAGAAAATGGAGGATGCATGACCAATTACCCGCGACCAACCAAAGCGGTGATCGCTGCTGCCGGTTTCGGCACGCGTTTTTTGCCACAAACCAAGGCGATGCCTAAGGAGATGTTGCCGCTCGTCGACAAGCCCATTATTCAGTATGTAGTGGAGGAGCTCGTTGGCGCTGGCATCAAGGATATTATTATCGTGACCGGATACGGCAAGCGCAGCATTGAAGACCACTTTGACGTGCCGACGGCTGATCTGGCGGCAACACTTGTGTCTGGCGGCAAAGAATCTGCCCTTGCAAAGCTGCAAGACATCGCCAATATGGCCAACTTTATTTATGTGCGCCAAAAGGAGCCGCTGGGCAACGCCGCACCTCTGTTATACGCCGGGCACCTTATTAAGGACGAGCCGTTCATTTACACCTGGGGGGATGACTTTATTGGGGCTAGTCCGAGCCGATTTGAACAAATGATCGCCGCCTACCAACAGACCGGCGGTTCTATTGTGTCGTGCGTCCAGGCGCAGAGCGACGAAGACTACGACCGCTACGGCATCGTAGCCGGGCAGCCGGTACCTGGACAGGACAATCTGCTCAAAATGAACACTATTATTGAAAAACCAGGCAAGGCCAGCGCTCCGTCCAACTGGGCCAGCGTCAGCGGCTACTTGTTCACCTCGGACATTATCGAACATGTACAGCGCGCTGCCGAAGCGCACACCAAAGGCGGCGAGCTGAACGTGCAGGTTGCCATGCAGGCCATGATCGACAGCGGTCACGATTACTACGCCTGCCAGGTCAAAAACGGCACCTACTACGACGCGGGCAACAAGCTGGAATACCTCAAAACAGTAGTCGATTTTGGATTGCAGCACGACGACATTGGCGACGCTTTTCGCCGCTACCTCAAGAGCCGCATTTTGTAGCCGTCTGCAAGTAAATAACCTATAGCGTCGCTGGCAAAGTGCGCTATACTAGATACATGGATTTAAGCATGGCTCAACAAATTTTGGTTATTATTTTGTCGTCGGCGCTGGCGATTTTTCTGATTCTCGCGATAGTGTCGATTATTATGGTCATTCAGCTGATCAAAAAAATGCAGCTCGTAGCCCAAAAGGCCGAACGCATTGTTGATTCGGTCGAATCTGTCGGTGATGTTTTGAAGAAGGCGGCGGGTCCGCTCGGTTTATTCAAGCTTGTTCGTGGTTTTGCTGATATGGTCGGCCAACACAAACAAGACAATGAGGATAAATAAGGAGTACGTATGAACAAATCCACCAAACGTTGGGCGTTGGGCGCGCTGTTTGCCGCCATTGCTGGCTACATTACGGGTATTTTGACCGCGCCCAAAAGCGGCAAAGAGACTCGTGCTGATATCAAGGACGCTGCCGAACATGGCATGGCCGAAGCCGAAAAACAGCTCAAAAAACTGCACACCCAACTCGCCACGCTGCTGAATGAAGCCCGCGAACGGTTGATGACGCTGCAGGGCGGCGCTCAAAAAGACTTAAAAACCGTCATCGACAAAACTACTATCGCCAAAGAAAAAGCTCGTGAACTTTTGAGTGCGTTGCACGAAGGTGATGCTGACGACCGCGACCTCAAAAAAGCCATTGACGAAGCCAACAAAGCGATCGACCACTTGCGCAGCTATCTCAAAAAGTAGCCAAAGCTTCGTGTGCACCGCCGGGAGGTAAACGGGTGATACGGCAATTCTGCGCCCGGTCAGATTGCGGCCCGGCATGCGTACACGTTGTAATCCATGCTGTTGTAAAAGTCGCGCCTCGCCCTGAGCGCGCGACTTCGCTATAATATAGGCAGCAGAGGGGTAGCGACGTTTCTATGGCACGTGACTTGCAGCCAAGTGACTATGTTCACTTGCACAATCATACGCAGTATAGTTTGCTCGACGGACTGACCAAAGTTCCGGCGCTGTTGGATTATGTCAAAGAATCAGGCATGGTTGCGGTGGCGCAGACCGACCACGGAACGCTAAGCGGCGCGATCGACTTCTATAAGGAGGCCACTGCGCGTGAAGTCAAACCGATCATCGGCATGGAAACCTATGTCGCGTCGCGTACCATCGCAGACAAAGAACCGGGCAAGGACAAAGTCTACTACCACCTGATTTTGTTGGCCATGAATGACACCGGTTACCGTAACCTCATGCGATTGTCGACCATTGCTAACCTGGAGGGTTTTTACTACAAACCGCGCGTCGACCATATCTTACTGGAAAAATACAGCGAGGGCTTGATTGTGCTGAGCGGCTGCATCGGTGGTGAAGTGGCGGATGCCATTCGCCAGGGCCAATACGATCAGGCGGTGGAAACCGCCAAGTGGTACAAGCGCGTGTTCGGCGACCGTTACTACATCGAAATCCAGGACCACGGCCACCCCGACCATCAAAGCAAATGGGATGAACAAGTCCGCGCCAACGAACAGCTGCTGAAACTAGCCAAAGAGTTGGACATTCCGCCGGTCGTGACCTGCGACGCACACTATCTCAAGCATGAAGACCAAACCGCGCACGAAATTTTGCTGTGCGTGCAAACCGGTTCGTTCCTGAGCGACGAAAAACGTATGAGCTTGAGTGACTTTGAGCTGCATGTCACTGACCCGAATGAAATAATTAAGCGTTGGGCCAAAACATGTCCCGAAGCCGTCAGCAACACGCGCGCCATTGCTGACCGTTGTAACGTAACCATCGAGCTGGGCAAAATCCTCATTCCTAAGTTTCCGGTTCCCAAGGGCGAGGACGAAAAGTCATACCTCCACAAACTGGTGTACCGCGGTTTGGCATGGCGTTATGGTGGCGTGACCGAAGAAGATTCCAAAAAGTTAGATATCAAAGCGGCGCAAAAGACACTGCCCGAAGCTGTGGCTACGCGCGCTCAATACGAGCTGGAAATCATTGCGCAGATGGGTTTTAACGGTTACTTCCTGATCATTTCCGACTTTATGGGATGGGGCAAAGACAACGGCATTGTGTTTGGGCCGGGTCGTGGGTCAGCGGCTGGGTCAATTATTTCGTATTCGCTCAAAATTACCGAACTCGACCCGCTTAAATACGATCTGCTGTTTGAGCGATTCCTGAACCCTGACCGTATTTCCATGCCCGATGTCGATATCGACATTCAGGACACGCGCCGCAACGAAGTCATCCAATATTGTGCCGAAAAGTATGGGTCAAACCGCGTGGCCAACATCGTCACCTTTGGTCGCATGGCTGCGCGCAACGCCGTACGCGACACCGCGCGCGTGCTGCAAGTCCCCTATGCCGAAGCCGACCGCTTGGCCAAAATGATTCCGCCGCCGGTGCAGGGCCGACACATTCCGCTGGCCGTGTCACTCAAAGAAAACCGCGAACTCAAACAGGAATACGATACCAACGAAACCGCCAAACGCGTGTTCGACCTGGCTATTCAGCTGGAAGGTACGATCCGTTCGCACGGCGTGCACGCCGCCGGTGTAGTCATTGCGCCGGACGAGATCGTCAAATTCGTGCCGCTCGAAATGGCCCAGAAAGGCGTGGTCGCCACGCAATACCCCATGGGCCCAGTGGAAGAACTTGGCCTGCTCAAAATGGATTTCCTGGGCCTGTCCAACTTGACCATCATCAACAATGCGCTGCGAATTATTCGCAAAGTGTACAAAAAAGACATCGTGCTCGGTGACATCCCACTGGATGACAAATCGGCGTACGAATTGTTCCAGCGCGGCGACACAACAGGGGTGTTCCAGCTGGAATCCGCGGGCATGAAGCGCTATTTGCGCGAACTCAAGCCTACTGTGTTCGAAGACATCGTGGCCATGGTAGCGCTGTACCGGCCCGGTCCGATGCAGTTTATTGACGATTTTATTAAGCGCAAGCACGGCATTCAAAAAATTACGTTTCTGCACCCCAAAATGGAAAACGCGCTCGGCTACACCTACGGTATTTTGGTTTACCAGGAGCAGTTTATGCAGATCAGTAAGGACATGTGCGGATTTACTGGCGGCCAGGCCGACACGCTGCGTAAGGCAATCGGCAAAAAGAAAATCGACCTGATGCGCAAAATGAAGCCGGAATTCATAGAAGGCGGCGTCAAACACAGCGGCGCTGACCCACGGCTTATGGAACAATTCTGGGACCAGCTGGAAGAATTCGCCAATTATTGTTTTAACAAGTCGCACGCTGCTTGCTACGCTCTGATTGCCTACTGGACGGCGTACCTGAAGGCGCATTACCCATCGGCGTTTATGGCGGCGCTGATGACCAGTGATTTTGACGACACCGACCGTCTGGCCATCGAAATTTCGGAATGCCAGCACATGGGCATCGACGTGTTGCAGCCGGACGTCAACGAATCGTACCACGAATTCGCCGTTGTGCCCGATGGTGACAACCGCAAGGCGCAGGTGCGGTTTGGCATGAACGCCATCAAAAACGTTGGGTCCGGCGCGGTGGAAGAAATTATCCGCGCGCGCCAGCTGGACGGGTCGTTCAAAGACCTAGAGGACTTTTTTGCCAAAGTGAACGTGCGCATTGTGAATCGCAAAGCGCTGGAAAGCCTTATAAAAGCCGGTGCATTCGATCGCTTTGGCGACCGCTCGCAGCTGCTGCACAACATGGACCTGGTATTGGCATATGCAAACCGTTTGCAAAAGGAAGCCAGCAGCGGTCAGACCGATCTGTTCGGTAACTTGCTGGATGAGGCGGCCGTGGCCAAACCGCGGCTAGCGCTGGAGAGTGCCGCAGTCAAATACACGCCGCGCGAACAGCTATTGTGGGAGCGCGAACTCCTTGGTCTATACCTCAGTCAACATCCGCTCGCCATGTACGAAACGTTCCTGGAAGAACAAACCATGCCCATGAACGCCCTGAAGCCCGAACACGAAGGCCGCGGTGTGGTGTTGGGCGGTGCGATCAACGATGTCCGCGAAATCGTCACCAAAAATGGCGCTAAAATGGCATTCATCAAGTTAGAGGACAAGTTTGCCGAGCTGGAATTGATTCTGTTCCCGGGTGCATACCAGCAAACCGCGGGCTTATGGGAACGGGACAAGGTTGTCCTGGTGCGTGGCAAAATTTCGGCAAAGGACCGCGAAGGCAACTTGGGCGAGGAAGTTAAGATTATGGTAGATGATGCCCGCGAAATCACCGGCGAACAAGCCATGAGCTACCAACCCACTGGCAAAAAGATGCGTCCGCCAGGCAGCAAACGTTCGGCCGCCGCCGCCGTGACTGCTACAAAATCTCGTACAGTTGCCGAAAAGTCCGGCAAGAATAAAAGTGACAAGGCGCGCGCGAACAACCCCACGCCCGCTAGCCCCGCGGTGGAGCGCATTTATCTTCGCCTGCATGACGGCCAGAACCATGACGTTTTACGTGCCATAAAACAAATTTTGGATGAAGCCCGCGGTACAACCGAAGTCGTGCTAGTGCTTGGGCCTGCCGATAACAAACAGATTATCAAACTGCCCGGCGGCCTGGAACGAACCACTGTAACGCTGCAAAAATTCTACGAACTCCTCGGCACTGACAACGTCAAAATCCAATAGCGGTAGCGTAAGCGTAGGTGCCTGGTTATGCCATCGAAAATATTTGGCGTAACTAGTCCATCTGTTTAGTGGATAAACCCGGCTGTTTGCGTCAGAATGAACCCGACGACCACACCCGCCACAATGATGGTGTCCAGCAGCGGATGATGGATCACGAACTCTTCGCCACGAACCAGATAGCGCCGCCACATACGCAGGTGCCGGTACACAAAACTCAGCGCACCAACGCTAATGATGACTGCCGCAGCGATGACGAGCCACTCGCCGTTTCCCTGGGTTAGCACGTCGACGCGTGCGACTTCTTGCGAGCCGAGTTGTTGGGTGGCAGGCGTTTGTGCCGTTTGCGCAGGCCGCTGTGTTGCGGCACTAGTCGGCGTGGACGCTGCCGGGGCCGAAGTTACAGGTACAGGTGTAACAGCAGGTGTTGGCGCTGGAGCAGTAGCAACTGGAGCAGGGGCCGGTCTTGCGGCAGCCGGTTGCTGGGCGGCTACTGGCGTGTTCTGGCGTGGGGCGGGCGCCGGGACTGCTTTCGGCACCGCATATTCGGCAACGACGATTGTCTCTGGCCCGCCGCCTTGGTAGTTGGGCGAGTTGGCAATGCCGAACCCCACATCAGTGAAGTCGCTATCCAGCACATTCTGGCGGTGCTCAGCACTGTTCATCCATGCGGCAACGGTGCTGTCATTTGTGTCGAAGCCGTAGGCAAGATTTTCGCCCATTACTGCGTAGTTGTAGCCAACGGCGCTAATGATTTCCCACGGCTGCGTGCCTTCCGGTGAGGTGTGTGACCAGTAGTCGCGCGCCGCCATATCGTTAGCTTTTTGCTGTGCGGCCTGTGACAGCAGGTTGTTCAAAGCCAAGGCTGTGCGCCCGTTCTGTGACCGCTGATTGTTGGTTTCGTCCAGCAGGCCAGACACGCTCATACCTGTTGCATAACCGAGCACGCCGTGCCGCGCGCTCAGCCCCATATTCACAAAAAAGCCGATGGCGACCACCAATAACATTGGTATGTACGGCCAATACGTCTTCATATAGTGCCGCGAGGTTTTGTGATGCTGCCCGTGGCGTTTTTTGTCGTGCAATGACGGCTGAGGTGGTGGGGTGCTGGCGAGGACCATTTGCAACTAGTATAACTTATGCTTTGCGCGCGGTAAACGTGTTCCCGCCGGCCGGTTGCCAAAACTTGCAATGATACAACGCCATGGCCGCCGCCTGCACGACGTTGAATGATTCTTTGTGGCCGGACATGGGTATTTCCAGCGCCTGGTCGCACAGGGCAAGGACTTCTGGTTCGACGCCTTCGACTTCACGACCGACTAGCAGCGCAATTTTGGCTGGTGGCGCAAAGCTGGGCAAGGGCATACTGCGAGGGGTTTGTTCGACAGCCACTATAACATAGCCATCGGCTCGCAGGGCAGCGATGACATCAGTGATCGAATCCTCATGCTCCCAGGACTGCGTCGCTTCCGCGCCCAGAGCGGTTTTGTGGATTTGTTTTTGCAGTTTGGCGACTTCGTGAGGCATGCGCGAGTCGTGTCCGCCTGTGAGCTGTGGGTATGGCGTGTAGCCTGTCAAAACTACCCGCTTCACGCCCAAGCCATCGGCCGTTCGCAATAACGACCCAACGTTGTGGCAGCTGCGCAAATTGTGCGCGATCAGGATAACCTCACTCATTACCAGTAGTATACTCGAGGTGCGAGCAACTGGCCAGAGGTAGTGGTGTGGGTAATCGGGGCGAATACGGTTGTGGTTAGACGCCTCCCCGCGCTATACTTATGGCTATGAGCCAGGATGCCCGCCGCGACGAAGAGTCCGCAACCCTACGACGTGCCCGTTTATTGGGACTTAACTACGTCGATACTTCGACGTTACCGCAAAAAACGCTATATAAAGAGCTGCTATCCGTGGACGAAATGTACCGCAACCGCGTCATTGTGCTGCAGGCCGACAAAAGTAACGTGCTGTTTGGTATTACGACCACGACGTCGCAGCAAGCGATTAACGATCTCAAACAGCGGTTCAGCGATGTACGCACCGAGTTCGCGATTATTTCGGACGCCGGGTACCGCGAATACATGCTGATGTACGATCCACCCAAAAAGATTGAATACCAGGATATTGCCTTTAGCGCTAACGTCGATGCTGATTTGTTCAAAAACGTGACGCTGACGCTGGACAAGGTGCGCGCCGATGACATTCTGGCGTACCTGGTACAGCAAGGGTACCGGCTGAAGGCGTCGGACATTCACCTGGAAAATCAGCGCGACGAAGTGCGCATTCGTTTCCGCGTGGACGGCGTGCTACACCCAATTGCCACCCTAACGCGCGAAAAATATCACCAGCTGCTTAGTTCCATAGCCATTGCCGCTGACGTCAGCACTGGCGTGGAGGAAGCCCAGACCGGACATATTAATAAGACCTACAAACTGGCGACCGGCGAAGATGTAACGGTCAACTTGCGTGTAGAAACCGTGCCAACCGTCTTTGGCCAGGACGTGGTGATGCGTATTTTTACGCTCAAGCTGGAGCTACTCAAACTGGAAAATTTGGGGCTGAACGAGCGTGAGCGCGTCGTGGTGGATGACATCATCCAGCACCCGACAGGCATGGTGCTGGTGGTTGGTCCAACTGGTTCGGGTAAAACGACGACGCTGTATTCCATCGTCAATACACTGAACAGCCCTGAGCGCAAAATCCTCACACTGGAAGATCCGGTGGAGTATTTTATGGATGGTGTAGTCCAGATTCCGGTACATGGTGACGTCAACGCCACCGGCTTTGCCGAAAAGTTGCGCGCGGTGCTGCGGCTCGACCCTGATGTTGTGATGATTGGTGAGATTCGCGACCAAGACACCGCCAAAACTGCACTGCAAGCAGCGCTGACCGGCCACTTGGTGCTCAGCACGTTCCACGCCTCCAGTACGGCTGCTGCGGTTACGCGCATGCTGGATTTCATCGGTATTAACCCCTTGTTTGCGTCGGCCATTCACCTGATTATGGCGCAGCGCTTGGTGCGCGTATTGGACGACAAGACCAAGCAGGCCTACACGCCTGACGCGGGGCTCAAGGCGCAGCTACAGTCGATAGTGGATTCGTTGCCTGCCAACGTTGAGCGCCCCGACCTGACCAACTTACAGCTGTACCGGCCTGGTAAGTCGGCCGAGAATCCTTTTGGCTATACAGGACAGATGCCAATCCGTGAGCAAATGCTCATGACCCCTGGCGTGCAAGAGCTTTTGCGCTTACCGCCCAACCAAATTACGACAGAAATGCTGGAGCAAAAAGCACGCGAAGACGGCATGATAACCATGCTGCAGGACGGAATCTTGAAGGCGATTGCCGGCCAAACCACGCTGGAAGAAATCTTCCGCGTGGTTGGCTAGCCCCGTTGATTGCACCGAATGATTAATGCGTGAGTGCTTGGAATCCTATATCGGGAATGCCGTCCACAGAGCAATCTGGAATTGGGGGCATTGTAACGGGCCCTAATAACATTTGCGCGGGAGGAGACAAATCAACGTCGCCCGCAACGTCCTCTTGACGATTGGGCGCTAAAACATGCAAACGTTTGTCGGCGCCCGGCAAACAAGGGCCAATAATCGGGTCGCCAACAGCTAAGCCGCCCAGGCCTCGGTGTGTTTGGGGGTCAACGATTGGTGCGCACTCGCCACCTTTAATGTGTGTGATGTTGTAGGTGTAGCCGTCCTTACCCCAGCCCGTTCTAACGAGGCCATCGACGACTCCTTGGCAAGCGTCAGGGTCTCTGGGGGGAGTATTCTGGCCAAATATGGGTAGGATACCGTGTTCGCGCTCGGCAATGGTGTCGGCGGATTAAAAGCATTGTTTATAAAACAGAGCTCCATGCAGAGCAGGGCTGCGTTCACGGCGTGCACGCGATGTACTAACCTATTATAGTTCAACGGTAATCCTCCTTATATAATGACTTTGGCGACGGCGTCGGTCAGGCCAGCGGTGAAGGGGCCGGGAATGATTTCGTCCGCTGATGGATTTGGCACCAGGCTGGCGATGGTTTCGGCAGCGGCGATTTTGTGGTCATCGGTGATTCTGCTCACGCGGTTGTCCAGCGCGCCACGGAACACGCCTGGAAAAGCCAACGAGTTATTGACTTGGTTGGGGAAGTCGCTGCGGCCTGTGGCTACAACGGCAGCACCGGCGCCGCGTGCTTCGTCGGGCATGATTTCGGGCGTTGGGTTGGCCATGGCGAACACAATCGGGTCCTTGGCCATGGTGCGAACCATATCAGGGGTCAGCAAGCCAGGTTGGGACACCCCAATGAATACATCGGCGCCCTTGACGGCATCTTGTAGTGAGCCGGTCACGCCGTGGGCGTTGGTGAACTCCAGTAGGGTCTGTTTGCTCTCGTTCAAATCTTGGCGGCCGGCGCTAATCACTCCCTTGCTGTCGACGGCGATAATCTGCGCCGTTGGGGCGTAGGTGTGGATAAGTTTAGCGATCGCCACACCTGCCGCGCCAGCGCCGACCAGCACAATTTTGATTTGCTGCAAATCGCGGCCGGTCACTTTGCAAGCGTTGATCAGCCCGGCCAAGGTCACAATAGCCGTACCGTGCTGGTCGTCGTGCATAATGGGAATGTCCAACTCGGCCTTCAGCCGTTCCTCGACCTCAAAACAGATTGGCGCGGCGATGTCTTCCAAATTGATGCCGCCAAAACTGGGTGCGATTGCTTTGACCGCGGCCACGATTTCGTCGGCGGTGTGCACGTTGAGCACAATCGGCACGGCGTCGATGCCGGCAAAGTGTTTAAACAACATCGCCTTACCCTCCATGACCGGCAACGCGCCGTATGGTCCGATGTTGCCCAGCCCCAACACGGCCGAACCGTCGCTTACCACGGCGACGTTGTTGTTGAGCCAGGTATAGTCGCGCGCTTCGCCGGGGTGCTCGGCAACATACGATGACACCGCGCCTACGCCGGGTGTGTAGTACACGCTTAACTTTTCGCGCGAATCAGGAATATCCTTTAACTCAATTGCAATTTTGCCACATAATTCCTTGTGCTTGTCTAACGCCAATTTGCCGTAATCCATCCCATTCTCCTTCAACGTACTAAGTATAGCAGCCATGGCGACAACCTCGACCGATTATAGTAATGACGATTACGCAGCGACTGTTGGACCTGACACAACTTGAGGGCATATGACCGTAGGCGTATGCGTCATGCTGCCTGGGGCCGGGGGTACTTCAAAAATGATTGGCGCGCAGAGCATGCCTAACCCCATCTCTGGAGGGATGCCGGTAACTGTCATGGTGCCATCGGCAACCTTTTCAATGGGTACGCCGGTGGGGCCGCAATCTACCAGACCCATTTTTCCTGCACGCACGCTGTCCGGTGTTACGCCTAACTGTTCGGCAACGTGAACAACATTCAAGTTGGCAAAAGGTGCTGACCACGGTTGTGAACCGTCATATTTGCACGTAGCTGCTGGCGCGACGGCCGACGGTTTTGGTGCTTGGGTAGTTGTGGTTGCCGGGGCCTTGGTGGGCGTTGGAGCGGGTACTTCACCGCAGGCTGTTACTAACAGGCTACCGGCAGCTAGAAGCGCGGCTAGCGTAATATTTGCTGAGGGTCGTTCGTTCGTGATGAGTGGGTATTTGTTCATTCGAACGATTATTACTGACATTACTCCACAGCGCAAGCGAAAATTCTCAAGTCAGCCCTTTGCATGCGCGTAACAGATGTGATATACTTGATTCCAAGTGCAATATAGTGTAAGGTTTATTAGTTAAAGGTTTCGTTATGCAATCTGTTATCCAAAAAATCGAAGAGAAGTTCAAGAAAAACGCAGTTGTCGACGTTAAAAGCGGTGACACTGTTGAAGTTCACCAAAAAATTAAAGAAGGCAACAAAGAGCGTGTGCAGATCTTCAAAGGTCTGGTGATTCGCACCGACCGCAAGGACAGCCACACCAGCCGCATTACCGTGCGCCGCATCGCTAGTGGCGTTGGCGTCGAAAAAAGCTTCTTGCTGCACAGCCCACTCGTCGTAAAAGTCGAAGTCACCAAGCGCAGTAAAGTGCGCCGCAACTACCTGACCTACATGCGCAGCCGTACTGGTAAAGCCGCTCGTTTGACTGGCGTTGACTTCAATCGTGACGCAGTTAACACCATTGCCGAACCAGCGCCTGCTGAACCTGAAACGCCGGCAGAAACTGCCGCCGACGCAGAAGTGTCCGCAGAAAAGTAGCTTCCTTTAGGCTAAACTTGCATAAAACGCCCGGAAAGTTCGGGCGTTTTATTGTATAGCGGACTAGGGTACAGATTTCTACAATTTGTTGGATAACATGTAGCAATGTGAGGCAACATGCAGTATGCTGCAAACATGTCAGTTGTTGGGGTTGATGAAGTTGGGCGAGGCTGCTGGGCGGGACCGGTGGTTGCTGGCGCGGTTTTGTTGGACAAGCACATCGTGGGCTTGCGTGATTCCAAAAAGTTGACCAAAAAACAGCGCGAGACGCTCGATGTCAAGATACGCGCCAAAGCCTTGGCGATCGGCATCGGCTGGGCAACCGCAGGCGAAATTGACGAGTTGGGCATGACTGCCGCACTCAGACTGGCCATGCAGCGAGCAGTGGCCGAGATCACGCTGCCATACGACCAGGTTATCATCGACGGCAATTACAACTACCTACCCGAAAACCCTAAAGCCAGTTATCTTGTTAAGGCCGACGATATCGTACCGGCGGTCAGCGCTGCGAGCATCGTAGCCAAGGTTGCGCGTGATCGTTACATGGCCGAGGCCGCACTGGCCTACCCCGGTTACGACTTTGAACGCCATGTTGGTTACGGAACAATGGCGCACAGCAAGGCACTGGCCGTGCTCGGTGTGTGCGATTTGCATCGTCGCTCATTCGCCCCTATCCGAACATTGCTAGGGTTGGAGCCGGCGTAGCCACCAGTAGGATACCCCGCTATGTCGGACGCCATTAAGTCAAACCGTACCACATTCCAGATTGGCCGCCAGGCTGAGGCAGCAGCAGCAAGCTTTTTGGAGCGCAAAGGCTGCCAGATCATCGTCCAAAATTGGCGCACTCGGTGGTGCGAGATTGATATCATTGCTTTGCGTGACAACGTGGTATATTTGTGTGAAGTGAAATATCGCTCACATGAGCGGCAGGGCAATGGCCTTGACTATATCACGCCAAAAAAATTGCAGCAAATGCGTTTTGCGGCTGAGTTCTGGGCTGCAAAACATAACTGGATGGGCGATTACCAACTATGCGCCATTGAAGTTTCCGGTAGGAACTTTGCCATAACCGCTGTTGTTAAGGATTTGTAGCAAGTAGTTGAGCAGGCCGTTACACGACGCAACCTCAACGATCTACCGATATCATTTCTGTGCGGCAAAGAATGCTTTAAGTGCCTCGAAATCGCGCCGCTTCCATTCTGACTGCCATTGAATTACCTCGATACCTTGTTTGAACGAACGTTCCAGTGCCGGTTCCATCACTGATTCGAAAAACGCTTTGTATGCTGGCAAAAAACTGGCAGAACTCTGTGACCGCGCGGCGTAAATCGGCATGCGGTAAAAACTGAGGTCGTTGCCAATATTTTCCTTCAGCCACGACCAGTTTTTTTGTATCCATTGCCAGGCCGCATCGCGCGCAAAGCGGTTCATGAAACTGTACGCGATCCAGTAGGCAATGTCCTGCAGTCGCACGGTATCAGTGCGAATCAGGTCGAGCGATCGCGCTGTCAGCTCTGGCTGGCGGAAGTTGGTGAGCGCAGCGCTCAGCGTAACGCGCTCTTCTGGCGACGTGCTGTCGTTGTGTAACTGCAGCAGCTTGTCGAACGTCTTTTTGTCGCCATGGCGCGCGACAGTGCTGTAGATTATGCCACGCAAATCGGGGCTCAAGTCCTCGGACTTTTTCATATCCTCGAACTGCTGGTTAATGACGGCAAGCACGGGTTTATCGTCCGACACCGCGGCCAGCGCCAAGATGGTTGGGCGCAACAAGCGGTCAAAATGCGACTCGTCTGGCTTTTCGTTCCAGCCTAAGCGCTTGAGTTGCTCGGCAGCGAGCTTGCGCCCGTATGGCTTCATAGCCTCGCGTAGCGACTCATCGTTCATGACGCTACGGATTGATGACAAATTACCAGTCATGACGTCCCAGACCGGACTGCTGTCCTCGTGCGCGTACGATTCCATTAATTTGAGCGCAGATGTGGTGTCGGTGTAGCCTGCTTTGGCAGCCTCAAATGTATCGGCCAGAATCCCAAGCCGGTCAAATACGTCCATTTTGCCAGCGCGTACCTGTTCGGCCAAACGCGCCAAATGCTCAGGATTGTAGGCGACACGGTACAGGCCACTTTGCCCCTCGTTTAGCTTAAACGTCTCGGGATGTGAGCCGGTAATTGCGCCGTGCAGTTCCTTGGTGGTCATGATATCGTGCTCGGTGTTGGACGAGCGCAGCGGCACGGGCCAGATTTCGCGAGCAACTTTTTGTTTGTCTGCCAACGGGTTCAACATAAAAACTTCTTGCTCCAAGTTGAACTGGCCGCCAGCCACTTCGGCTTTAACAATTGGGTAGCCGGCTTGCGCCGTCCAGGTTGCCATGAACTTTTTGACCGGTTTTTTGGATACGGTCTCCAGTGCATCCCAGAGGTCGACGGTGTCGGTATTGCCATACGCGTGCTGTTTGAGGTAGTGCCGCAGGCCGTCGCGGAACGCGTCGTGACCCAGATATTGTTCCAGCATGTGGATAACGCTTGACCCCTTGCTATAGCTAATAGCGTCAAAAATACTACGAATTTCGTCGGGATGGTTAATCGCAACTTCGATGGGATGAGTGTTCTCCAGCGCGTCCAAGCGCAGGGCAACGTGCTGTTCATCGACCACAAATTGCTTCCATAACTCCCAATCGGGAAACAGGCGGTCGGTGGCCAGGTATTCGATCCAGCTGGCAAAGCCTTCGTTCAGCCAGAGGTCAGTCCACCAGCGCATAGTGACCAGGTTGCCGAACCACTGGTGCGCCAATTCGTGTGCGACGACCATGGCAACGTACTGTTTGTTGGGCAGGCTGGTGTTGGCCGGGTCGACCAGCATGCACTGTTCGCGGAAAGTAATGCAGCCCCAGTTTTCCATGGCGCCGCTGGCAAAGTCGGGCAGGGCGAGCAGGTCGCATTTGGCCAGCGGGTAGGGAATCGCGAAATATTCGTTGTAAAATTCGAGCGTTTTGACCGCGACATCCAGCGCAAAGTCTCCAAACGCCACATTGTCCGGCGTAGCATAGGTGCGCACCACCACGCCGTCCTTGGTTTTGGCCTCTTTGTATCCCATCTCGCCGTACACGAACGCTAGCAGATATGTTGACATCTTAGGCGTAGTTTCGAAGGTTGTTACGAATTTGCCGTCGACTTCAGTTTGTGTCTTGACTGGTGTGTTGGCAACGACCGCTTCATCCTTTGGTGACAGTAATGTGAGGTCAAACGTGGCCTTGGCTTCCGGCTCGTCAATGCACGGAAAGGCGTCACGAGCATGGTGGCTTTCGAACTGAGTGGCAATGAGCTGTTTTTCTTGCCCGTCGTGCATAAAGGTGCAGGGGTAGACGCCCTCCATCGGCCGCGTGATTTTGCCTTTATATGCCATGGTCACGGTGTAATTGCCAGGGTAAAGCATTTCGTCAGTATGCAAGCGCACCTCGTTGAAGCCGTTATGGTGGCTGATGCGTTTGACCGTCACGTCGTGTTCGCCTTTTTTGTCGCGTTTGACGATTTTGGCCTCTGTTATAGTCAGATCGTTTTGATGAAATGTCAGGCGTTGGCTGGGCCGGCCTGTTTTTTGGCCGGTAATGACGACGGTGCCAGCAATAGTCATGCTGCCGCGATCAGGATTAATGGTTAGCTGGTAATTTTGCGGCTGAAAACCCTCGAATAGACGCTTCACTTTTTTGCTCATTGTTCCATTCTAGCATGAGAAGAGGCGGACTCGTTGATTTTGCTGGCTGGCTGGACCAATCACACTGCGCGACGGGATTCGCTCCACCGCCATAGGACCTTGACTTGTTTCGCTGTGGCCTATAGCCACAATCCCGTCGCGCAGTGTGATTGGTCCTCTCGTGCATCCGGCTAATAGGAACAGAACTTGACGCGGAGTCGCCCAGCTGCTAATATAGAAGTTAGTAGTCGGCCGCGCGGTCGGCTTTTTTCGTATCAAACCGCTAACATTCATATATAAGAAAGGAATAAAATGGACTTAGACATGAAACAGCTGGCGCTGGCCATCCGAGCCATTGCCGAGGAAAAAAACCTTCCGGAAGAAACTGTCCAAGAAGTGGTCGAGCAAGCGCTGGCCGCTGCTTACCGCCGTGATTACGGTGAACGCGAACAGGAAGTGCGCGTGACTATGAACCTTAACACCGGTGACGTAGACGCATACGTGGCCAAAGAAGTCGTGGAAAATGTGGAGAGCCCGGCGTATGAAATCAGCCTGAAAGACGCACAGGTCATGAAAAAAGACGCAGTACTCGGCGACATGGTCGAAGTGCACGAGCGCGTCAATAACTTCGGTCGCGTGGCTGCGCAGACCGCCAAGCAGGTTATTCTGCAACGCTTGCGCGAAGCTGAACGCGAAATCGTCATGAACGAATTTGAGGACAAAATCGGCACGGTTATCAACGCACTCGTTGGTCGTGTCGAAGGCAACATTGTGCGCATGGACCTTGGCAAAGCACAGGGCATCATGCCGCGCAGCGAACAAATCCAAGGCGAGCGCTACTACCCCGGTCAGCGTCTGAAGGTGTTCCTAAAGGACGTCGAGCGCGGCCCACGCGGCCCACAGCTGGTCGTATCTCGCGGCAGCGTGCAGTTTATCGAATGGCTGTTCCGTGCCGAAGTGCCGGAAATGGACAACGGCGCCGTTGAAATCAAGGGCATTGCCCGCGAAGCCGGCGTTCGCACCAAGCTCGCCGTGCACAGCACCGTGCCTGGCGTTGACCCGGTCGGCACCTTTGTCGGCGGCCACGGCACGCGCGTGAACGCTGTTATGAGCGAAATTGGCGAACAGGAAAAAATCGACATTATTGTCTGGAATGAAGACTCGGCAACCTACATCACCAATGCACTGAGCCCCACCAAAGTGGTGCGTGTCGAATTGGATGCCAAGGACAAAAAAGCCCGCGTTATTGTGCCCGAGGATCAATTGAGCATTGCTATCGGTAAAGGCGGCCAGAACGTACGCCTTGCCAGCAAGCTGACTGGGTACGAGCTGGACATCGCCGCTGACCAGGCTGCTGCCGCACCCGCCAAGCCTGAGCAGCCCAAGGACGCTACCGTCAAACCGGCCAGTGCACCCAAACTCAAAAAGAAGAGTGAGCTAGAGAACAGCCTGCTCGAAGCCATCGAAAAGCACGGCGAATAGGCACGTCACCGAAAGCCTGCCGGAATCTGCAGCGCATGCGTTACGCAACATTTGCCAACCACGTCGAAGCCCGCCACACACAGCTTATGGAGCAGCCTGTCCTAAGCATGGGTGCCGTCGCCGTTCACTTTGCAGAGCTGTATGTGGCATTCGGCGTTGTGGGTTACATCGATCCCGACGGGGAAGCACCAGGCTGGCACTTCGACGCTTTTTCTGCGCGCACGGAATATGATGACAAAGATATGGCAATGCGGCTGGGCGCTTCCTTTATTTGTGCCGGCCCGAAGGGTGTCGATGGCGGACAGCCCATATTGCTCGTCGGTGATCCTAGATGGACGGATGATTACTTTATTCAGCCGCCGATCGATGCGAGCCTGGGCGGTCAGGTCCACCTAACACTGTATCCGCAGCAGTTCAATTCCTACATTGCCCAGATGGACTACCTGCCTCCACCCGACGCGATGTTTTACTCGCCGCCGATACCTCCAGGACTTGACGGCCTCAGTTAAAGTAAAATATTTGGCACTCTTGACGTGTGAGTGCCAAAACATGTATCATAGGAGCATAGATGCGGGGTAAGCATCTTAGCAAAGGAGCAGATTATGATGCCCGGTTCAACGGATTTCCAAGACTTTTTGAATCACCTTACAAATAATGCCTTGCAAAGCCTCAAGCACGCAGATGCGATCGCGCGGAGCTTTGGCAGTGCGTACGTTGGCACGGAGCATTTGTTGCTCGGTTTGCTGGCGCAGGACAGTAGCATGGGCGCCAAGGTGTTAGAAAATGCTGGCATCACGCTGGATCGCGCACGAGTTGCGCTCAATCTTACCCCCAAAACATTGACCACAAGCGCAGGCGCCAAGGGTTTAAGCGAAACCGCCAAGCTAACTCTGCGCATGGCGTACGACACTGCGCAGGACTACAACCAGGAATTCTGTGGCACTGAGCATATTCTATACAGCATTCTAAGCCAGAAAAATGCCCGCGCTACGGTATTGTTGCGCGACATGAACATTGACGTAGACGCGCTGATGAACGAGTTGGAGCAATTCCTGAACCGCCAATACGACGAAGAAGAAGGTGGCAACGGCAGCGGTACGGAAACGCGGCGCCGCGCGCGCAAGGGCACACGTAAAACCGCGTTGGATTTCTATGGTTCAGACATCACCGCGCAGGCGCGCTCGGGCAAACTGGACCCTGTTGTGGGTCGCGATGCGCAAATCCGCCGCGTGGTTACTATATTGAACCGCCGCACCAAAAATAATCCTGTTTTGATTGGTGAGCCGGGCGTTGGCAAGACCGCCATTGTTGAAGGTTTGGCCCAGCGCATCATTGCCGAAGACGTGCCGGACAGCTTGTTGGACAAGCGCATCATTATGCTGGATCTCGCCGGCATGCTAGCCGGGACCAAATATCGCGGTGAATTCGAAGAGCGCCTCAAAAAAGTGATGGCTGAGCTGGAAAGCGACAAAAAAACCATTGTGTTTATTGATGAGCTACATTTGATCGTCGGTGCAGGCGCGGCCGAAGGTGCGATGGATGCTGGCAATATTCTGAAGCCGGCATTGGCCCGTGGCAAAATTCAGTTGATCGGTGCCACGACTACCGCCGAATACACCAAACACATCGAAAAAGATGCCGCGCTGGAGCGCCGTTTCCAGCCCGTGCAAGTACCGGAAACCAACGTTCCCGAGACCTTGGCCATTCTGAAGGGACTACGCAAACACTACGAAGAATTCCAAGGTGTTACGGTGAGCGACGAAGTGCTGGACGACATCACGCAGCTAGCTAAGCGCTACATTCATGACCGGTTTATGCCTGACAAGGCCATCGACCTGCTGGACGAAACCGCTGCGCATTTGCGTGTGGATAAGGGCAAGACCAGCCCCGAAGTCCGCAAATTGCAAAAAGAACTGAAGCTCGTTAACACGCGCATTGACGAAGCTGTTGACGCCGAGGACTACGAACGCGCCGCCCAAAACAAACAGCGCGCCAGCCAAATCAACGAGGAACTCGCCAAACTACAAACCACCGACAAGGGCGAAAAACGCATTACACTGACCAGCGAAGACGTTGCCGAAGTCGTAGCGCGCATCACCGGTGTGCCTGTCAAAAAAGTCATTCGTTCCGAGGCTAAATACCTGCTGAACCTGGAAAAGCTAGTCGGCAAGCACGTTATTGGCCAAGCTGAAGCAGTCGAAGCTGTGTCGCGCGCCATTCGCCGCAACCGTTCAGGCATCGGCAGCGAAAAACGGCCGATCGGTTCGTTCATTTTCCTTGGTCCGACCGGTGTTGGAAAGACTGAACTAGCCCGTGTGCTGGCCCGTGAATTCTTTGGGTCAGAAGACGCGCTGATTAAAATTGACATGAGCGAATTCGGTGAACACCATAACGTCGCCCGCTTGGTTGGCGCGCCCGCTGGTTACGTAGGGTACGATGACGGGGGTCAACTGACCGACAAAATCCGCCGCCAGCCATACAGCCTGGTGCTGTTTGACGAGATCGAAAAAGCGCACCCGGACACCTTTAATATGCTGCTGCAAATTCTGGAAGACGGTACATTGACCGATGCCAAAGGGCGCAAAATCGACTTCACCAACACCATTGTCATCATGACCAGCAACATCGGCGCAGAAAAGCTGCAAAAAGAAGCGAGTCTGGGCTTCCGCGTGCACAATACTATCGGCCTCAAGGACCTGGATGCATTGCACGAACAGAACAAGGACAAGGTTCTGGAAGAACTCAAGAAGGCTATGCGCCCAGAACTACTGAACCGCATCGACAAAACCATTGTCTTCCACGCGCTGACGCAAAAGGACATTTACCGCATTATTGATTTGCAAATTGACGAACTGCGCGCGCGATTGCAGCGTCATGGGTTAGGCATTCAACTAACTACGGGTGCCAAGCAGTATTTGCTGGACAAAGGGTATGACGCCAAAAACGGCGTCCGGCCACTACGGCGCCTGATCCAGGATACAATTGAAGACCATATGGCCAGCGAAATGCTGCGAGATGTGTACGAAAAGGGCCACATCATCCAAGTTGGTGTCAAACATAACGAGCTGACATTCAGCGCTACAAGCGAATAGCTCACACGCCGAAAAAAGCGAAAGATTCCACGAAGCATGATGGCCCTAACTCCGGCCAGATGCTACAATACACACATGAAATGGTTGCGAAAATATTGGCCGTACTTTGTGCTGGTCGTGTTGCTTGCACTCAATGCGACGATTTGGGTCAAGCGCGAGGCTGTTGCTGACTGGTGGCGATTACGCAACTATACACCGCCTGCTAACGTTGCCCAGCTGGCAGGTGACGACGACATGACGGACTATGCCAAGCATTTGTTTTACATCAACCATCCGTTATTAGAGGGAAAGAACGATTTTAACGGCAATTGCGCCGATAAGGGCGTAGACACCGCAGTGCTGGGTTGCTATCACGGTAACAGGCAGGGCATTTACATCTATGCCGTGACCGATGCCCGCCTGCAAGGTGTCGAGCAAGTCACGGCCGCGCATGAAATGCTGCACCAGGCATACGACAGGCTGAGTTCGAACGAGCGATCATACATCGACTCCTTGCTGGAGGACTTCTATAAAAACGGACTGACCGACGATAGTATCAAAAGCAAAATTGACAGCTACAAGAGTCAAGCGGGCGTGGACCTGGTTAATGAGATGCATTCGATTTTTGGCAGCGAGGTGCGTAACCTGCCGCCAAAATTAGAAACCTACTACCAGCGGTACTTTACCGATCGTGCCAAGCTGGCTAGCTATAGTGAATCGTACCGCGCAGAATTTACGCGCCGACAGGATTTGGTCAAACAGTATGACGCGCAGCTGGATAACCTGAAGGCGCAAATTAATGCTAACAAAGCAACGCTGCAGGTAGAAATGAACCAGCTCAAAGCCCAGGAGAGCGAGATTAACGGCGATGCAGGCGCGCACGACCAGGCCAAATATGACGCCGACATTCAATCGTACAACGCATTAGTGGTGACCTATAATGCGTTGCTGACCGTCACCAAACAGATGATCGACCAGCACAACCAGATTGTCGATCAGCGCAACAATATTGCCGTGCAGGAGCAGCAGTTACAGGAAGCGCTTGACAGCCGGCTTGACAGTCCTGTGACGCAGCAATGATACAATAGGTAGACTATGGCGAAAAAACAATCCGTACGTTATGTGTGCGCTAACTGTGGCGCGGTGTCCATGAGCTGGGCGGGCAAGTGCCAACAGTGTGGCGAATGGAACACGCTGCAGGAAGAATTGGTGATGGAATCTGGCGGTGGCATCGTGGGTGCAGCCGCCTCGAACGGCCGGGTACTGACGCCCAGCTCGGTTGGCCAATCGGTCCAGCGTGACCAAAAACGCCTAGCAACCAACATGGACGACGTCGACACAGTGTTGGGCGGTGGCATTGTGATCGGAAGCGTCAACCTGATTGCTGGCCAGCCGGGCATTGGCAAAAGCACTATACTGTTGCAGCTGGCTGACGCAGTAGCACGTAGCCACAAGGTGTTGTATGTAAGCGGTGAGGAGTCCGCGCACCAAGTCGGCATGCGTGCGGAGCGACTGGGTGTTAAGCCTTCGTCCAGCCTGCAATTAGCAACCAGCACCAGCGCCGACGACATCGCTGCCACTGTGGGGACGGGCGAATTTGAACTGATCATTGTGGACTCCATCCAGACTGTTTCGGTCGGTGTGATCAGCTCGGCCGCAGGCAGTGTGTCGCAAATCACTAACAGCACGCAGCTTATTTTGCAGGCGGCCAAGCAGAGCAATACGGCTGTCGTATTGGTTGGCCACGTCACCAAAGAAGGCGCAATTGCCGGACCCAAAGTACTAGAGCACGTCGTCGACGTCGTGTTGCAGCTGGAAGGCGACCGCTACGGCGGGTTCAAGGTTCTGCGTGCCACCAAAAATCGTTTTGGCCCAACCAGCGAGGCTGGAATTTTTGAGATGGACGAGCAGGGACTCAAGCCGGTGCTGAACCCATCGGCGGCACTACTCGCCGAGCGCCAAGTCAGCGACGGTTCTGTTGTTTTGGCGACTGTGGAGGGCACACGACCCCTGTTGGTCGAAGTTCAGGCGCTCGTTAATAAAACCAGCTACGGCTACCCTAAACGCGCCGCTAGCGGTATCGACCTCAACCGCGTCAATCTGTTGGTGGCTATGTTGGAGCGCCGCACCAAACTGTCCTTGAGCGATCAGGACATCTATGTCAATATTGTAGGCGGCATGCGCATTAGCGAACCGGCAGCGGACTTGGCGGTCTGTATGGCGATCGGCTCGGCGGCTAAAGGGCTACAGCTCAAATCCAATGCCGTTGTGTTTGGCGAAGTGGGCCTCAGCGGCGAAGTGCGCCATGTGCCGCACATCGACAAGCGGATTGCCGAAGCCAAAAAGCTCGGTTTTGAGGCTGCTATCGGTCCGCTACAGAAACAAGGCAAAAAACTCGCGCTATTATCTGGCGTACCAGATGTGCGCAGCGCGCTCAATCAATTCCTAGAAAAGGAAACGTAACATGTTAAGTATTATTCAGACCGTTCTTATTATTTTTATTGCCTGGTTTTTGGTGTCGCAAAAAAGCGAACGCCTGGCCGGGCCCTTTGCCAAACGCCGGCGGATTGTTCTGGACAGCTGTGCGCTGATTGACGGACGTATTGTCGAAATCGTCTCTGGTGGATTTATTAGCGACGAGTTGGTCATCCCGCAGTTTATCTTGAACGAATTACAGCTGCTGGCCGATGGTAATGACTCACACAAGCGCGAGCGAGCGCGGTTTGGGCTGGACATCGCTCACCAGTTACAAGACACCAATACAGTTCGGGTACTAGTGGACCGTTCGGTGTTCCCGGAAGCTAAAGCGATTGATGATAAATTAGTGCTTTTGGCTCGTAAACTCAAGGCGCAGCTGTACACGACCGATTATAACCTGTCCAAAGTTGCTGCCGTAGAAGGCGTGCGTGTGCTAAACGTCAACGAATTGGCGCAAAACCTGCGGCCGATTACGCTACCTGGCGAGACGCTCAACATCAAAATCCTTCAACGTGGGAGCAACCGCGACCAGGGTGTTGGTTATCTGGAAGACGGCACCATGATAGTTGTTGATGGCGCGGCAAGACTCGTCAACAAATTAGTGCCAGTAACGGTGACTCGCATGCACCAGACGGTGGCTGGCAAAATGGTTTTTGGCCAAGTTGCGCGCGACAAACATACAAAGACGAATGAGCCAGAAGTTGCGGCGCGACCAAACGAGGCCAGAGCCAAAGATGCATTGCCTGTGAACGGCACCGCCCCCACCCCAGCGGCGAGCGCAAAACATCACATCAAACGCACTGTCGGCCAGCACGCGCAGTCCGCGGGTAGTAAACTCCATGGCCGCCTCACCAAAACCTTGCGTCGCCGCGCATCTATTCAGTAAGCCGAACAAAACCCCTCGTTTAGCGCGAGGGGTTTTGTCGTAGGTTACTGTCCCGGAAGAATAGGTGGTCTATGGTGACCGGGTCCTACTGGGTTGCCATTCCCGGCGGAGCTAGGGACTCCCCGTGGACATCTGTACTGTGGCGGTCATAGACGCGTCGTACAGGCCACTATCTATTACTTTCGCCTGGACATCTGTCGGTCCGGTCGCAGTAGGCGTGTAGGTGAAGCTGACGGTGCTGGGCGAGCCGGTCACTGGCTGCGATTGGACCTTTTGACCACCGACGTAGAATTCAACCGTGCCCGGGAATTTGTCGCTCGCGAAGGGGAACGTCCCTTGAGTGACCGTGACGGTAAATGTACAGGTAGCTGAACAGCTGCTCGGTGAAGTCAGCGTAATCTGCGGTTTAACGTCGCTACAGTTGTGCGCGTCATCGTTACCAAGTGCCGAACTGGTGCTGCTGCCATGCACTCCTACAAAGATGTCGGCGGAGAAGATATTGTCGTTGGAGCCGCCTTGTGTTTCTTTAGCTAGTTCAGGCGTACAGGAGGTTGCGAGCTTGCCTGAAACCTTGTCGAGGGTTTGCGTGCCGGCGTTGGCGCCACCAGATTTTTGCTTGTACCAGGCTGGGAATAGATCATTGGCTGGGCTTGGTTCAACGTCGCCGTAGTGAATGTGGTTGCGCACCACGAACGCAGGCAATGTCTGGATGTCGGACGGTGGCGTCCAGTTAGCCGCTTTGAGGTTGGCGTGCGCCGCTTCCATCATGCCGCGAGTCAATGGCTCGGTCAGCTGCTCCATGGAGGCGCCGCTAGCAGCCGTTAAGTCCTTGTTGCGCATGTGGTTGCCGACCCAGGATACGACGGCGTATTTGGTTGACCAGCTGGTCATGAGACCGTCGAAGCCGTTGTTGGTCGTACCGGTCTTGATGGCGAAGTGCCAGCCATTGAAGCGGTGGAACTTATAACCACCGGATGAGAGTTTGGTACAGTTTTGGTCGCTACAACTGCCAGCAGGCGGCAGGTAGCTGGCGTTCGGGTCGGAAGCCATGTCGTCCAGAATGTAGGCACTGTCCGCTTTGACGACCTGTTTGCCCTTGGGCTGTGTCCAATTGTAGATGCTTTTACCGTTGGAATCAGTGATCTTCAGAATGTAAGTTTTGGGAATTTCCACCCCAAGCCGCGCCAGTGTAGACAGTCCATTAACGTGGTCGTCCAAGTGTAGGAACGCACCGTCACCAATGGCCGAGGCGCCATAACACTGCGTGGTATTTTTGAGCGCTTCGTCTGAGTAACAGTTATAAGCGTGCGGATTGCCCATCATTGCGGAAGCAGTCTCGATAACTTTGTTGATGGAGTTAACGTGCCCGTCGGAATTGTCGTTCGGCAACGCGGACATCATGGCTTTGACGGCAGGAATGTTACGTGATCCCCCAAGTGCGTAGCGCAGTGTTATCGGACCAGGGGTCAGGTTGTCATAGTCCTTTAGACAGTTACTTTGACCCTTGGGCGGAGCGGAGCCCTTGATGGTGCATGGGTAGCCCGGCAAGGGTCCCTCGGTGTCGTACAAGACTGAACCAGCGCCGACAAAATCGTTATTATCGATAAACGTGGTGTAGTCGTACGGTTTGAAGCTAGAGCCCGGTGGAATAAGAATGCCCGCGGCATAGTTGTTATACCCATGGTCGGGATCAGAGAAGTTAGTGCCACCAACAAGGGCCACAATCTGACCGGTTTGTACGTCTTCGGTGACGGTGGCTTGTTCATCGGCTACGCCACCGGTGCGTCGCATGACGTTTGCGATATTACTCTGCACAAGCTGTTCGGCAGTGTGTTGCAAGCCCACATCGAGCGTGGTGATCACCTTCCAACCGCCGCGGTTCACTGTGTTGGTACCGTAGGTGCTTTCCAATTCGTTTTTAGCAGCCAAAACAAAGTACGGCGCGGTGATACCCTGGTATTTGGTCTGAACGGGATGTGCCGCTACTTCGGCCAAAATGTCCACCTTTTTGGCGGCATCGGCTTCTTCTTTGCTAATCATTTTTTGAGAAGCCATTTGATCGAGGATATACTGCTGACGGCCAACCAATTTGCCCGGGTCGTAGTTAGGGCCATACGGGGAGTAGTATGACGGCGCTTGCGGAATAGCGGCCAACATTGCAGCCTCGGGCAAGGTGAGATCTTTAGCGCTCTTGCCAAAGTAGTCGCGCGAGGCGCTTTCCACGCCGTACTGTACATTGCCGTACGGTGCAACGTTCAGGTAGCCGGTCAAAATATCGGCCTTGGAATACTCACGCTCTAGTTCCACTGCTAAGATTAACTCTTTGAACTTGCGCGCGATGCTGCGGTCCGCGGTCCATTGCTGGTTCAATTTAACCAGCTGCTGAGTAATGGTTGAGCCGCCTTGCACCGATCCGCCACCGCCGAACACGTCCTTCAGACCGGCACGCACGATACCCTGTACATCAAATGCACCGTGCTTGTAGAAGTTCTTGTCTTCGATCGCCACTGTTGCTTCGCGTACATAATTAGAGATACTGTCGGCTGACACCGGCACGCGCTTTACCGCGTCGTAATCCTGCCATAATACTGTTTGGCTATCCCGGGCGTAATATGTCGTGCTGCCGCCGAGTTGCTGCCCGGAGATGTCCTTAATATTAGGCAGGTCTTTGCGGAAGTAGGCAAACACGCCGACCAACAGTAAAAAACATACCACTATACCAATGCCCGCGATTTTGAGCGCCATAATCGCACCTTCGCGGCTGAACCAATACTTAAAAACACGCTTAGGGTGCAAGCGGTACAAAACGCGCTTGAAGGGATTCTTCGGCAGCGTGCTCAAATACGCCGCCCGTTTGCGTGCCTTGGCCTCGCGGTTGGCGCGTACACGCTCGCCCAGGCTCCGGTTTAGCTTGATGGTATTACCGCTTTTGGTCGTGTAGACATTTTTGCCTGGACGCCGCCGCCCGGGAGTTTTTTTAGAATCAAACATCCTTATACCTACTTGGCTCCGTTGTGGTTACTGGATTTTATTATAGCAAACATAGCCGCATTGCACACAACAAATCGCACTTAGCCTACAGCCTTTCTCCAGATTGCGGTATACTGGTACGCATATGGAAAAAATGACACTTTCGGAAGATTTGCTTTGGCGCGGGCTTATAAAGGACAAGACGTTTATAGACGAGGCGTGGCTGGATGTGCCGCGGACGTTTTATTTGGGGGCGGATTGTTCGTCCGCGGACAGTTTGACCATTGGTAACCTGGCCATTTACATGCTGGCGCGGCGGCTCGCCGAGGCTGGCTGGAAAACCGTGCTGCTGGTTGGCGGCGCTACCAGCCTCATCGGTGATCCAGGTGGCAAAGATGAAGAACGGGCGCTCAAAAGCCGCGAAGAAATCAGCGCCAACGTAGCTGGCATCAAAGCACAAGTGGAGCGACTGTTTGCGGGTAACGAATTCGAACTGGTAGATAATTATGATTGGTTCCAGAACATAGGTTATTTGGATTTTCTGCGCGATGTCGGCAAGCACTTTAGTATGACTGAACTCGTGCAGCGCGATTTTATCGCCACGCGCATGGGCGAAGGCGGCAGCGGCATCAGCTACGCGGAGTTCAGTTACAGCCTCATTCAGGGGTACGATTACTGGCATCTATATAGAACCCGCGGCGTGGAACTGCAAATCGGCGGATCCGACCAATGGGGTAACATGCTGTCTGGTGCGCCACTTATCCGCAAAAAGGAGGGCAAAGAAGTCCACGCCCTCAGTATGCCGCTGGTTATAAACAAAGCCACTGGTAAAAAATTTGGCAAAAGCGAAGCCGGTGCAGTGTGGTTGGACCCAGCCAAAACCACGCCGACCCAGTTTTACCAGTTCTGGATGAACTGCGATGATGAAGATATGGAAGATCATCTCAAGGTCTACACCATGCTCGACCGCGAACATATTGAAGCGATTCTGGCTAAACACGCCGAAAATCCCAAGGAGCGCTACGCGCAAACGCGCCTGGCGCAAGCCGTGACGACATTGGTGCATGGCGAGGCGGAGACCACAACCGCCGAAGCAGTCACTGCTTACCTGACCGGCAATGCCAGCGTGGGCGAGGCAGACGACGCAGCCCTGGCTGCTATGCGCCAAGAAATCGGCTACGCCGAAGTCCAAGAAGCTGGTGATGTCATAGAATTGTTAGCCCAGACCGGACTTGCCACTTCCAAGAGCGAAGCTCGGCGGCTGCTGGCGGACAACGCTATATCTGTAAACGGTCAAAAAATCACCCGCTGGGAGCTGGAAGACGGCGATTTTCAAAACGGCCGCCTGCTGCTGCGCAAAGGCAAAGCGTTCAAAGATTCCGCGCTCATTGTACGCAGCTAGTGGTATACTGGTGCACATATGAAACAAGAACCTGACACCAAGCCTGCAAAGGCTGCGCCCAAAAAACGGGCTGATCAGTACAATGATCCCAATCATAACTACCTCAAATACTGGACTGGCCGCGATTACGAACACGCCGCCGAAGAAATGGCTATCCGCCGTTTGTTGGAAGGCAAACACTTCAAAACCGCAGTAGACGTTGGCGGCGGCTATGGCCGCTTGTGCGTGTTACTCGAACATTATGCCGACAAAGTCACCCTGGCTGAACCCAGCCAGCAACAACTGGACATCGCCAAGGAATTTCTGAAGGGCCATCCGGAAGTTGACCGCAAATTATTGCAGGCCGATGATCTTAAGTTCAGGGACGGCAGCGTGGAACTGTTGACCATGGTGCGCGTTATGCATCACTTGCCAGATCCCAGCGCAGAATTTGCCGAATTCGCCCGCGTGCTCGCCGACGATGGCTACGCTATCATCGAAGTCGCCAACTATTCACATGCCCGCAACCGCATCAAGCACCTATTGAAGGGCAAGAAAATGCCGACGGAACCAGTCAATATTTTTTCCAGCAAAGTTCGGGCCAAAGACGAGATCCCATTTGTTAACCACAACCCGGACACGGTTATCAAGCAATTGGCGCACGCAGGGCTGAAGGTCGAACGCATTCTGTCGGTATCTAACCTGCGGTCCACGACGCTCAAAAAGATTATGCCGCGCAGCGTTATGCTTGCCATTGAAGGTATTTTGCAGCCCACGCTAGCAAGCAGCTACTTTGGCCCCAGCGTATTTTTCCTCGTGCGGAAAGCCGACTAGTATGCGTAGTCTAACCTAGTGCGCTGAAGGAAGTTTATGACCGAACAAATTACTTCTCCGACAGCAGGAGGACAGCGCCAAAGAAGAGACTTTTTAAGGCTCCCGGTATCTGAATTGCTCCATGCTACGCTTGTGCGCGCAAATGCCGTCACCCCAGAAGACGCGATTGATACCTCCCATTTGTATGACTTTTCGCCGTTTGACAGGCGCGTCAAAGTAATAGCGACGCTGGGCACGGCTGCTTTGCTGCCATCTATTTTGGAAACCCGCCGGACATACGTCGGCAGGACCGAAGATGGGTTGCCGATTGCGGACGAACTACATCTTCAAATCGCGCCAGACAACAATGAGCGAGCGACCATCTCTTGGCGCAGCGAGACCTACGAGCGTACCCCGGAAGGCGTCCTTATCCCTAATCGTCGTGTGGGGCCCGTGGAGTTTTTACCGTTCGGCGATCCCCAAGTACATAATGGTATGCTCACCCAGGTAGTCAATACCATCAAAACGGTGACTGGTCTGCACATGCAGTAGTCGTGCGGGGCCAACGTCAGGTATACTGTCCCTGATGCGTTGGGAGGATGATGTAACTGAACTCAAAGGCGTAGGCGCCGAGGTCGCCAAAAAGTTGGCGAGCGTTGACGTGCATACTGTTGGCGACTTGCTGGACTGCTTTCCGCGGCGGTATGACGATTTTTCGCAATTATTGCCCATCAAGGCTTTACGCCCTGGCCCCGTTACCATTGAGGCCGAAATCAAGCAAGCCAAAGGTCGCTACGTCCGCCGCGGCATGCATATAACAGAGGCCATTGCTAGTGACTCGACCGACAGTGTACGCCTGATTTGGTTCAACCAGCCGTACCGTGAGCGGGCGATCAAATACGGCCAACCATACTACATTTCCGGCACGTACGAACTCAGTCACAGTCGTTTCGCCATCATGAATCCGGGCATGGAACTGGTAAGCGACTTTCCGGTCAATACCGCGCGCATCGTGCCTATTTACCGCGAAACCAAGGGGTTGACCAGCAATAGCCTGCGCAAATATTTGCGCGCAGCACTACAGTTGGTCCGGTCATTACCGGAAACGCTGCCGGACTGGCTCGTCAAGCAAGAAGCCTTGTTGCCACGCGCCGCAGCCGTAGAAGCAATTCATTTTCCTAAAGACGCCACGCAGCTGGAACAAGCCCGTCGCCGTCTGGGATTTGAAGAAGTATTCGAATTGAGCCTGGCCAGCTTATTGAATAAGTATGAGTTGATGCAGGACACCTCACTCGCCATTCCATTTGATGAACAGTTGGCCAAGCAGTTTGTGGCGCATTTGCCGTTCAACCTGACCGATGCCCAGCGCAAAGTCGTCTGGCATATCTACCGCGACATGCAAAAAACACAGCCCATGAACCGGTTGGTTGAGGGTGACGTTGGGTCCGGCAAGACTGTCGTTGCCACGATGGCGGCGCTGATGGCGATTGCCGAAGGCTACCAGGTAGCATTGATGGCGCCGACCGAATTACTAGCGCGCCAACACGCCGAAACCGTGTTCAAACTGTTGGAGCCGCTGGGCATGCACGACAAAGTTGCACTGTTGGTCGGCGGCATGGACGTACAGCAAAAACAGGCGGCATATGACCACATTACTACGGGCCGCGCGCAGTTTATCATTGGTACGCATGCGATTATTCAGGAAAAAGTAGACATGCACAAGCTCGGCCTGGTGGTCATCGACGAGCAGCATCGTTTTGGCGTGGAGCAGCGCAAAAAGTTGATGGCCAAGGCCGGTCACATGCCACATTTGTTGAGTCTGACAGCGACGCCGATTCCGCGCAGTCTGGCGCTGACTTTGTACGGCGAGCTAGACGTGTCGGTGCTCGACAGCAAACCTCCGGGGCGTCAGCCGGTCACGACCGAGATCTGTTCGCCCAATTCGCGCAAGCAGTTGTACGCTCGCATCGAACAGGAGCTGACGGCGGGACGCCAGATGTTTGTGGTGTGCCCATTGATTGCCGAATCATCCAGCAAAATGGCAGGCAGCTCGGTTGAAAAATCGTATGAACAGATCGCCAAACATGATTTTAAGCACCGCCGCGTCGGCTTACTGCATGGCAAAATGAAACCATCCGAAAAGCAAGACGTTATGCAGCAGTTCGCGCGTCACGAGCTGGATATTTTGGTGTCGACCACTGTTATTGAAGTCGGCGTGGACGTGCCGAATGCCAGTGTCATGCTTGTGGAGGCGGCAGATCGATTCGGCCTGGCGCAAATTCATCAGCTGCGCGGCCGGGTAGGGCGAGGCGGCCACCCTGGTTATTGCTACCTCATGATGAGCGATTCATCCGCACCGCCGCAACGGCTCAAGGCGCTGGAACGCACCAACGACGGTTTTAAATTAGCAGAGTTAGACTTGGAATTGCGGGGGCCCGGAGCGATTTACGGCACCATGCAACACGGGCAGCTCGACCTCAGAATTGCGAAACTAACAGACGTAGAATTGATCTCTGCCGCGCGCTTGGCAGCCCAAGCATGTATCGACAAGCATGAAAATCTGCTACAATATCCTCGACTGTATGAGCGTGTCACGCGCCTTCGCGTCGTGACCAATTTGAATTAATTATGTACGCAGGAACCACTCTTACTCCGCTATCTGGCCGCTTGTTCGGCGCCCATCAAAAACTCGACCGTCTGGCGCGGGCCGGCTTGCGCGAGCTGCTCACGAATGATGCGGTATTTCCAGGCACACGCGCAATCCTGCACTTTGAAGGCATCAATGGCCCGGATGGCGTCAAGCGCAAAAGCCCGGCCAAAGATGAACCCTGGCACTACTACTCACCATTTGACGAAGGTGACACCGACTTGCTAGAGCTCATCGAACATCATTATGACCGCTTAGTGAAGGCGCTCAAAGATGCTGACGAGGTCCATGCCGCATTCGAAGCTGCCTGGCTGGCGCATACTTTGGTTGATGGCCTTACGCCGGCACATCACTTCCCATACGAAGAAAAATTGCTTGAGCTCCGCGGCGGCGGCAGTATCGAAGAACGCACCAGTTACAAAGAAAAAATCGTTATGCCGGGCGAAACGCGCCGCGAACAAGTCCAGAACAATTGGAAAATGTGGGGGTCAAAAGGCCTGCTATCGACTCATTTCTTTTTTGAATGGGGCGTGGCCGCCCTGATCGCGCCGTTTTCGCAAAAACAAGTTCGTGTCACCGAAAAAGACGTCGACGATCTGTACCAATATGGACTCATTGAACTATTCCGCCGCACCGCCAAGGAAATCGACGGCCGCGAACTGTACCATCATTACTACAAGAGCGGTTGGACGCCCAAACTGGCGCGCGAAGTACGCTTGCATCTCATTCCAGCAATTGTCAAAACAGTGGTGTTGGCGTGGTACGCCGCAGCGATCGACGCCGGGCTTACGGAGAAGCGTGCGTGAGAATTATTGCGGGGAGCTTGGGCGGCCGCACATTTGATTCTCCCCATAGCTTCAAAACACACCCGATGAGCGACAAAATCCGTGGCGCACTGTTTAACATCTTGGGCGACATCAGTGAACTCACGGTGCTGGACGCCTTTGCCGGGTCTGGGGCGCTTAGTTTTGAAGCAATAAGCCGTGGCGCAGCTAGTGCGCTCGCCATCGACAGTGACCGGTCAGCGCAAAGAATCATTGCCGAAAATATTGCCAAACTTAACCTGGAGGGGCGAATCAAGCTGATAAAAGCCTCAGCCAACGCTTGGCTACAGACCAACCCTAGTCAGACATTCGATATTATATTGTGCGACCCGCCGTACAACGACCTGCAACCCAACCTGCTCGCGCGGCTGGCTGGTTATGTCAATTCTGGCGGCTTGTTTGTGCTGTCGTGGCCTGGCGACCAGCCGCCCCCCGTGCTGCCTAGTCTTTCTCAAATCGACCAACGCAATTACGGCGACGCCTCGCTTATCTGGTACCGCGCCAATTCATAGGTGACAGAACCCCACAATTGCGGTAAAATACACCCAATTCCACGGGGATGTGGTGGAATTGGTAGACACGCATGCCTTAGGAGCATGTGCCCTTGCGGCGTGAAGGTTCAAGTCCTTTCATCCCCACCATATAGAACGAAGTTGGTCTGAAAGTACATCAGACTCATCAAGGCCCCCGTTATCGGGGTCTTTTTGATTGGTTTGGTTGGGGTTATTTTGCATAGCCTAGAATCTCCTTTGTTTGACCACTATTTACTGCGATTGCCCGTGCTAGCTTGGTGTAGGTAACAGATACGACGTTATCTTTTAAGCTGATTTTTTTGAAGAGTTTGGTTAAAATGATCCGCTTTTCATCGTTTGATATGTTTGCGTCTGCAAACAGACGCTTAGCGTCCTGTGATAGCTGGATCTCCGAGACACCGTTCATATACTTTTCCTCATATTGTTGGCTGACGCCCCCTTTCTGCCTTTCCAGGCCTTTTAGTTCACTAACGAACGACTCATGCTTTTCCCTGTAACGCTCAGCAGAGATTAAGCCTGCTAACTTATCGTCGTAAAGCATGTCGTCCATTCGCTTGATACGTGCTAAGCGGTCATCTAAGGCCTTCTGGGCCTGTTCTATGTTGTTAACCGACAGTTGGAAGTCTTGTTTGAGTAATGTTACTAGCCAGTCTATAACTTGCGGAGCCGGGCAGATTAAATCATCCAGTTTGCGCTCGATAAGCCCCATAACGGCGTCTTCACGTACGAATTTCTGCTGCTTACAGTCGGGCGCCTTGCGCTGACATGCGCCGTATAGGCGGCCTTTCTGCTTTTGCCACGTGATCGTTTTACTGCAATGCTCGCAGGTCATTATGCCTTTAAGGACAGGGTTGTGCTTGCGAAATTTAGCAGGCGTCTTGCGTGTCAATTTGGCTTGGACTGCATAAAACAGTTCATCTGAGATAAGGTGGGGATGTTTGCCTTCGTATTCCTTGCCATTCCACTTGATAATGCCGATGTAGTACGGATTTTTGATGATTCTATGGGTCTGGCTTTTTGTGAACATTCGACCCGATGCTGAGACAAGGCCAAATTCAAACATTTTGTACCTGATGCTGTTTACCGAGTATTGCGGCTCAAGAAACATCTGAAAAATGCGCTGCATAGATTTGTGTTTATCGGGATCAAGGTCTTGGATGCTTTTGCCATCGCGGACTATATTCTTGTAACCTGGTGGCGGAGTGCCGGGAAGCCAGCCCTGCGCCAACTTCTCATACGTGCCCTTGGTGATTTCTTCGCGGAGGTTGTCGATATAATTTTTTGCCATGACGACACGTATGCCCCAGTTGAGCCATTCCTGCGACTTGGAATTCTTGTGCATGGTGAGCGAGTCTTTTACAAAATGGACACGCCGCTCTTCGTCGGCCATGAGCCAATCGTGCGTGTCGACGGCATCGTGAAGATTGCGGACGTGGCGGTCTACTTTCTCAACGACGAGGTGCTTAACGTTATGTTGGGCGACATAATCCATCGCCTCCTTAAATATCTTGCGTCGTTCACTTTTTGAAGCTGATTCGGCAATCTTATAGATTTTTCCGATGCGAAGACCAGCGGGATTACAATAGTTGGTCAGGATTTTGACCTGTGCTTCCAGGGAAAAGCCCTCATCTTCCTGATCCTTTGAAGAAACGCGGGCAATAAGTACCGCCGCCGTGCTAGTCGGTGCGATCATCTTCACCCTCCGTCGTATTGTTGCGCTCTCGTGCCAGGCACTCGTATAAGGATACGAGCTGTATACCAACTTCTTCGGCTTCCTCGAATGTCACACTCCCGCCAGATTGTTCTGACAGGATGGCTTGAAGTTGCTCAATATTGGCCTTGCTCGGTGCGTAGAAGTCAGTTGTTTTGCCCATAATACCCTCCATAGAAAAACGTACCTGGTGATAGGTACGTTAACAACTCGACTTGCTATGGATTTATTTATTGTTCCATGGGCGGCCTGGCTTGGGCCGTTCTTTGAGCTCATGCTCAACCAATTTCTTTAATTCTTTGTCACCGGAGCTTGCGAATAGCCCCATGATGAATTCGTTGAGCGTTTTGCCCTGTAGCTTAGCCACGGCCTTAGCACGATCCCGAACGGCATCGGTGATGTATATCTGCATAGTTACTAGCTTTCTGGACATTAATCCTATTTTATTACAGAGTGCGCAACATTACCACTTGTCGCATATCTCGCATGGATTGGCTCTGGTTACGATAGCCAGCAAATAGCTCGTAATACCGACAAGCGCATACTGCTTTCATTGCCGCCTCTTCTAGCGCTCTGCAGTCACTTGCAAGATCTTCCAGGAAAAGCTTACCGATGTAAGAGGTAATTAAATCCTGAAAATCTTGTGCTGCTTTGCTACTCATGTACACCTCCTTTTTACCTTAGCGAAGTCGAATTGTTAACGTGCTATCTCTGTTATTAAATATACAGGGTATTTACTTAACTATCAAGGGTAATTAAGAATATTCTGATGTTTTATTTACCTACTGTGCATAGTAAGTAAAATGGCATGAAGTAACAGAGAAGATTATTCACTTTTTACTCTCTCTTTATATATACTACGTATAGGAGAGGAATTAGTAGTGAAAGCAAGCGATCAGCAAGTAAAGTTATCATCTCAACAGCAACGTGTATTGAAGTTATTATTTAAATTTCGTTTTATTTCTGCACAGTTATTAGCTCAAGTTATGGGCATTAGTCGTCCTGGTGTCTATCAAGCATTGGAATCATTGGTAGAAAAGGAGCTAGTTAGCAAGGTCTATGAAAGAGAGTTCCGTATCGACCGAAAGCCTGCTTATTATTACTTGAATAAGCAGGGCGTTACGGCTGTCCGCAAGCTTATGGGCGTCAAGGAGTCAGCCGTCCACACTTTATACAAAAACGATATTGCTACGCCAGAATTTATCGAGCACTGCCTTGTCACTGCGCACTGCTATGCCACTATTGGTCGTTCCTTGCCTGCGGACACTGACATATTCACCAAGTCCGAGGTCAACCGCTTTACGCAGTTTCCCAAGAACAGGCCCGACCTCTATATTCGTACGCCAGATGGTCAGGAGGCCATTATTGTCATCATGGATGGATGGCCGCTTTACATTACCCGTAAGCGCCTGGATGAAATCATCAAGCATAGCGAAGATGAGGGTTGGGAGGACGGTGACTATCCACGTATCGGCTTTATTCTCAAGCATGACAATGATAAGAACAGCTTTCTATATATAACTCGCAAGAAACTTGAGGCTATGGGCATGGACGAAGATGAGATTTGCATACTAGCAACTGACCTAAAAGCCATTAAGGGGGATAATGACCATATATGGTCAAATGCCTTTAGTCCTAAATCTTCTGTCCGGTTGTTTGAGTAGTTTACCGTCGTGCTCAGGACGTTTAACCTAATCCGCTTGGATAATCTCCACCCAATCAACGCGTCCAAACGCCGCATTCACCAAATCTGCTACCAGTCCCATTGGTTCATACTCGTATAGCTCTCTTGTCAGCTCCTCAAGTTGTTCGGCTTTTGAGTAGTCACTCCCGGCTTTCTTCTTCAACGCCTCCAGTGCATTGTAGCTCGCCTGGTCATTGTTGAGCCAAAGCGCAGTCAGCCATGTCTCGTAGTTGCTCCACCCGTTGTATCCTGTCGATTCACTCATAACTAAATCTCCTTCAAAATCTAAAAAACTTGCTTAAAACCAAAAACCCGGAAGCCGGGTTATCCGACTTCCGGGTATACTTAAAATGCCAGTGAACTAATATTCACTCGCGAGCATTACGGTCATCACCCGTCTACAATCCAAATCTAGCGGGTGGCGGCCGTATCGTAATGACTGGTCATAGTAATCTATTTTCCAGAACACCTTTTCGCCAAACCAATACACCGTACCGAAGTCGTGCTCACCATACGGATCATTGTCCTCGGTAAACTCATTGAATCGACGAATCTCATCAATCAACCCGCCAAGATCCTCTAAAACCTGTACTCCTGGCGTCACTGTAACCCCAAACCCACTACGTCTAAACGCGTCATTCTTCTTTGCAATCTCAATAGCTTCTTCTGTCTGCATAGCAAACCTCCTTTATCTCTTTATTCCTGAACGGAATCGACCTTCCCGCTCACGGCCGGGGCAAGGGGTAAATTGGACAAGCCAAGGTGGAGCACCCAACGTCTGAACGACCTTGGGTTGGCCGATTTACCCCTTACAATGAAGGGGCAGTGGGAAGGTCATATCCTCAACCCGAAAAACTTTTGCTTAACTATTACAGACAGTAACTGGATTACCTGCGTGCTTTGTGTCTTCATGTTACGTGCCAAATAACTAAAGGAGAATACGCAATGGGCAGGCACAAAGGTTCGCAGAATAAAACTAGATATCAATTACCTTCAACAGGTCAGCTATCGCTTGATGACAAGCTAAAATTAATAGCAGTAATAATTGTCGATCGCATCATAGCCGACATTAGCGGCGACGCGGAGGCACGATCCAATGCCTGACACAGTAAAGCCTCTAAATGCAGTAGCTGCCATCCGAGTCTCAACTACTAAACAAGGTACAGAGGGTGACTCGCCCGAAGCGCAACGCGAACAGATCAAACGCTACGCCGAAACCCGTAGTATAAGGATCAAAAAGTACTTTGAGTTTTTGGAGTCCGCTTCCAAAGAAGTGCAGCCGATGCAACAGGCTGTCGACTACTGCAAAAACCCAAACAACAGGATAGACTTGCTAATAGTGAAGTCGATCGATCGGTTTACGAGGGGCGGCTCGTTTTCCTACAGCTCACTAAAACGACAGCTTGACCAAAGGAACGTTCGCCTAGTTGATCTTTACGGGATAATAGGCGCTCACAAGATCAATACTCTCGAGCACCTGGGCGTAAGCTACGGATGGAGCGTATACGATCCGACGAAGAATTCGGAGATACTCGAAGCTGAGCGCGCGAGTGATGAAAAGCGAGATATCATGAGCCGCCTAATGGGTGCAGAGATACGCTATACAAGACTTGGCTACTGGATGCGGCGTGCACCATACGGATACGCAACGCATAAGACCAACACACTTCACGGCAAAAGAGTCGTGCTAGTCCCGCACCCCATAGAGGCGCAGTACATCATACGAATGTTTGAGCTACGTGCTCGTGGTACATTCACAGATCAACAGATAGTCGATGAGCTGAACAATCTTGGTTGCAAGTCGCGAACATACTTTGTCAGAAGTGAGGTTAATAAAGCCAAGATAATTGGTGAACGTGGTGGCGATCCAATGACGTGCAAACAGATGCAAAAGTACATCACTAATCCGTTGTACGCAGGTGTGAACTGCGAAAAATGGACAAACAATCAGCCGGTAAAATGCTATTTTGATGGCCTAGTCTCGATTAATGTTTTCAACAAGGCCAATCGCGGGAAGGTCACGATAAGTGCCGATGGTCGCAACATTACATACAAAAATAGGGGCGAAGGACCGAGATCGATCGTTGTCACTAAAAAGACGCACAACTATCCCTACAGACGCGTTGTACTGTGTCCGCACTGTTTCGGCCCATTTACCGGCAGCGCAAGCAGAGGCCGCAACGGAAAGGCTTATATGGCGTATCATTGCAACCGTGGTGGACATTATTTTCGAATTCCTAAGCAACGTTTTGATAGTATTGTGGAAGATTTAGTTTCGTCTATCAGAATTGCGCCGGAATACGTCGAACCATTGCTGCGAGCTGTGGGCGAAGAATGGCATAAGCGCCGCGCCATGCAGTGCGAAGATGTCAATCACAAGAAGAGATTGCTACAAGAGACGAAAGATCAGGCGCAACTAGTGGCAAATAATTTACGCTATTTGAGATCAAAAACAGCAGTCGAGTACTTGGAGCGCGATCTTGAAAGGCTTGAGGTCGAGGCGAAAAGACTCGAGAGTGATATTAGCTTGGCCGAGAAAAGCGCCCTGCCAGAAACTGGATGTATCCTGCCCGTAGCTCGCAAGTATACGGAAGATATAAGTGAGCTTTTGCTTGCTAGCGGCACAGTCTTATCCAAAGAGGGGCTGGTTGGGGCAATCTTTGATGCCTTGCCGACTTATCAGGATCTGGTCGATTCAACCAGCGGCAACAAAACTATAGCCGGTATAACTCCGATCTTTTCAACAAAAACTCAAGCCAAGACTATGCAATAAGCACGCATCATAATCACGAGCCAATAATCGTAACCCCCATTTGCTTGCAAGTGGGGGTTGGCACATTTCCTAGGGGAAATGTGTGTTGCAGCCTTGGGTATGGGATGTGGCATCGGATAAGTCGCCGTTGTCTGCTTTTAGGGTATAATAAGGAAGAATTATGCCAGATATAAACGATCAGACTTTCAGCGATACTGTCGATGACCTCACACCAGAACAAAAAACGCGAAGAGATATAGATAAAAGACTCCGCGAGTGTGGTTGGTGTGTGCAAAATTACCGTAGTTATAATCCTGGCGAAGGTCTGGGTGTGGCAGTGCGCGAATACCCGACAGACACAGGCCCTGTTGACTACGCATTGTTTGTAGACAGGAAACCGGTTGGCGTTATCGAGGCAAAAAAAGATGGCGTAGTCCTGAGTAACCACGAAGAACAAACCGAAGATTACGCCAAGAGCAAGTTCAAATGGCAAATTAACGAAGATGTCGTCCCCTTTGTGTATGAGGCTACAGGCAAGGAAGTCCGCTTTACTGACTTGCGCGATCCCCGACCACGCTTTAGGGAGCTTTTTGCCTTTCATCAGCCAGAGACAATATTGGAATGGTCAAAGAGTCCTAAATCTCTGCGAGCCAGCTTTGCGGGTCTCCCAGAGTTAGACGAAACCGGCCTTCGTGCTTGCCAGATTGTCGCTATCAATAACCTCGAGGCTTCACTTAAAGACAACCGACCACGAGCATTGGTCCAGATGGCTACTGGCGCAGGTAAAACATTTACAGCGGTCACTTCCATTTATCGGCTACTCAAATACACCAAAGCCAAGCGCGTTCTGTTCTTGGTAGACACTACTAACCTAGGCAAGCAAGCTGAGCAAGAACTACAGGCCTTCGTCCCCCAGGATGATAAAAACATCTTCACCAATCTGTACACTGTACAGCGACTAAGCTCAAACTACATCGACCCCGATGCGCAAGTCTGCATTAGCACCATCCAACGCATGTATTCCATCCTGAAAGGCATAGAGTTAGACGAACGCAACGAAGAAATCGCCTCCGAACGAGGTATATTGCCAGACGGTGGCAACGGAACAATCTCGTATAATCCCAAGCTGCCGCTTGAATCATTCGACCTGATAATCATCGACGAATGCCACCGCAGCATTTACAACCTCTGGAAGCAGGTGCTCGACTACTTTGACACTTTCTTGGTTGGGCTAACTGCTACACCAGACGCCCGAACGTTTGGGTTCTTTAATAAGAACGTTGTCAGTGAGTATGGTTATGAAGAAGCCGTAGCCGACGGCGTAAATGTACCGTACGACGTATACAAGATAGAAACCGATATTACATCTAGGGGTGCTCGGATCGAAGCCAAAGAATTTGTGGATAAGCGCAGCCGCCAAACCCGCGCAAAAAGGTGGGAGCAGCTCGACGACGAGGTGGAATACACGGGCAGCGATCTAGACAAGAAAGTTGTGAGTGAGGATCAAATCCGTACCGTACTCGCTACACTCAAAGAGAAGCTCGGAACTGAGATTTTCCCTGAGCGTGGCGATGAAGTGCCGAAAACTTTAATCTTCGCCAAGACCGACTCCCATGCCGATGATATCATTCGTATTGCCCGCGAAGTGTTCAACGAGGGCAACGAGTTCATCCGCAAGATCACCTACAACTCGGAAAATCCGTCTAACTTCCTTTCAGATTTCCGTACCAGCTACTATCCACGCGTCGCCGTAACGGTAGACATGATCGCCACAGGTACAGACGTAAAACCTATCGAATGCCTGGTATTTATGCGCAACATCCGTAGCCGAAACTATTTTGAGCAGATGATTGGTCGTGGAACGCGCACACTTGGTAAAGATGACTTGCAGCGAGTAACACCCACAGCCAAGACCAACAAGACTCACTTTGTGATCATCGATGCAGTTGGCGTATTTGACACGACCAAATCGGACTCTCGCCCGCTTGAACGCAAAAAGTCCACACCATTCAAAGATCTCATGATGCAAACCGTCATGGGTAATCATAGCGAGGACAACCTAAGCTCGCTTGCAAACCGTCTAACACGCCTAGACAAAGAGCTTTCCGAAATCGAGCAACAGCGCATAGCCCAGTACAATAATGGCACCCCGCTCAAAGACGCCGTAAAAAGACTCTTTGACGCGCTAAATCCAGATAGATATCTCGAAAAAGCCAAGGCTATGTTTGGCAAATCTGCCGAAGCAGATATCACAAACGAGGAAGTCGAAGCAGCCAAGCAGGAGCTGGTCAGGCAAGCCGTCCGGCCGTTCGACAACCCAGACTTGCGCGAAACTATTCTAAAAATCCGTGAAGAACACGACCAGATAATCGACACCATCAACATCGACACCGTAACTAGCCTAGGTTTTGATCCCAAGTCAAAAGAACGCGCCACCAATGACATCAAAAAGTTCAAAGACTTTTTGGAGCAAAACAAAGATAAAATCGACGCCCTGCAAGTCTTCTACAACCAACCATATCATCGCCGCACACTGACGTTTGAAATGGTAAAGGATTTGGTGGAGAAACTGAAGTACCCACCATATTCGCTTAATACCGAGCGTATTTGGCATGCCTATGAAATTACTGAGCAAGACAAAGTAAAGGGCAACGCCCAAGCGCTTACCGACGCCGTCTCGTTAGTGCGACATGGCATTGGGCTAGATAACATACTTGTTCCCTTTGCTGATGTTGTAGAAAAACGCTACCAGGAATGGCTCGTTAAATTAGCTGGCGAAGGTAAAACATTTAGCCGCGAACAGCTTGCCTGGCTCAATATGATGAAGACTCATATTGCCCAGTCTATTGCTATCGACAAAGACAGCTTTGATCATACACCATTTGCCGAGCATGGCGGACTATATGGTGCGCACAAGGTATTCGATGGCCAGCTTGATGAAGTTCTCAAGAGCTTGAATAAGGAATTGGTTGAGGTATGACGATGCGAGCCCTAGGTAGCATGGCTCAGGTCAATCCTAGGCCAAGTTCTGTGCTAGACGACTCTATTGAAGTTACATTTCTACCCATGAAAGCGGTGCAGGAGCTGAGTGGGCGTATCGACACATCGGATGCCAGAGTAGTAGCCAAGGTCAAAAAGGGCTATACCTCATTTCAGGAGAACGATGTCCTCTTTGCTAAGATCACTCCTTGCATGGAAAACGGTAAGATTGCAATCGCTAAAGACCTTCTCAACGGAGTTGGTTATGGGTCAACGGAGTTTCATGTACTCCGTTGTAGCGATGAACTGGACCCCGGATATCTCTTCTATTATCTTATAAGAGATGTTTTTAGGGCTGAAGCGCAGCGAAATATGAGTGGTGCCGTTGGACAACTTCGCGTTCCAAAGCGTTTTCTTGAAGAATCCCCAATACCATTCTTCCCGTTGTCTAAGCAAAAAAGAATAGTCGCCAAAATCGAAGAACTTTTCAGCGAGATTGATAATGCCGAGAATGCCTTAGTAGGACTGCAAATAAGTCAAAAGACGTATCTTCAATCGATTTTAAAAAAGCTATATTGTTCGAATCAGTGGGAAATTGTTAAAAGTGGCAAACTGTTCTCATACGTTACAAGCGGCTCTCGGGGATGGGCAAAATATTACTCTGATAGTGACGGACATCCCTATTTTATTCGTGTTACTAATGTAAATTATGAAACGATAGACCTCGATATGCGACCAGAGAAACTTAAATACGTAGCACTACCGACTTCTGTTGAGGGTCGAAGAACATTAATACATCCCGAGGATATCTTAATTTCTATAACGGGTTACGTTGGAATGGTTGGTGTAGTGCCGGACGAAATACCTGAAGCTTATATAAGCCAACACATATCCCTTGCTCGGCCTATAGATGGTGTGAATTCAAAATACCTCGCCTACTACCTAATCTCTAAGGCAGGTGGTTTAGGTCAGCTAGAAAGACTACAAAAAGGTGCAACCAAGGCAGGACTTACACTTAGCGATATCAAAAATATTGATGTACCCTTGGCGCCTCGTGAAGAACAAGATCGAATAGTAAATAATATTGATCAGGCTATGGACGGGCTCAAAAGCTTAAATGAAAGCCTGAAGGCTCTTAAAGCAACGGCGTCATCATTGAAACAATCAATCCTCTCAAAAGCCTTCAAAGGAGAACTAGTATGACAAGCTCAAATCTGGTGCAAAAAGTATGGAACTACTGTAATTTACTGCGAGACGATGGACTTAGCTACGGTGACTACCTGGAGCAGATCACCTACTTGCTATTTCTTAAGATGGCCGACGAGTACTCTAAGCCACCTTTTAATCGTGATACGCACATTCCGGCCGATATCAACTGGGAAAGTCTTCGCAGTCTGACAGGATCAAGTCTAGAGGCTCACTATATCGAAGTGCTCCAAAAACTCGGCAAGCAGTCGGGTATGATCGGGCAAATCTACTTTAAGGCACAGAACCGTATCCAAAACCCTGCACAGCTTCACCGTTTGGTTGGGCTAATCGACAGTGAAACCTGGGTGGGCCTTGATGTAGACGTTAAGGGCGAAATCTATGAAGGGTTACTGGAAAAATTTGCCTCAGACACCAAGACAGGGGCCGGGCAGTACTTTACACCACGCCCGCTTATCCAGGCAATGACGGAGTGCCTGCGCCCCGAGCCTAGCAAGACTATGGCAGATTTTGCAGCCGGAACCGGCGGGTTCTTCTTGGCATTTTATGATTACATTGCCGAACACTACGACCTAGATAAAGATCAAAAAGACTTTTTGAAGCATAAAACATTTACTGGTAACGAAATCGTTCCTGCTACTGCCCGCCTATGCCTCATGAACCTTTTTCTGCACAACATTGGTGACCTCAATAGTGAGCCTCCGATCCATATTGCAGATAGTCTAGCTTCTGACGGAGGTAAACGCTTCGACTACATCCTGATGAATCCACCTTTTGGCAAAAAGAGTAGCATTGCTGTCAGTAACGAAGATGGTACACAGAGCAAAGACTCTATGACTTACGAGCGCCAAGACTTCTGGACGACTACTTCTAACAAACAGTTGAACTTTGTGCAACATATATGCTCGCAGCTCAAAGTTGATGGCAAGGCTGCCGTTGTCGTGCCGGACAATGTGTTGTTTGAGGGTGGTGCGGGCGAAACGATCCGTAAGAAGCTTCTGCAAACAACCGATCTGCACACCATCTTGCGTTTGCCCACTGGAATATTCTATGCCAACGGTGTTAAGGCTAACGTGATCTTCTTCGATAATCGTCCTGCTAGCAAAGAAGTGCAATCCAAAGATGTATGGGTGTACGATATGCGCACAAACCAACACTTCACTCTCAAGGAAAAGAAGCTAGCAGAAAGCGATCTAGTGGACTTTATAGAATGCTACAGACCAGAAAATCGTCACCAACGTGTTGAAACAGAACGATTCAAAAAGTTCGTGTATGACGAAATTATCGCCCGTGATAAGACCAGCCTAGATATCTTTTGGCTGAAGGAAGATAGCCTAACTGACCTCGATAACCTGCCAGAGCCAGAAATGATAGCCGCCGAAATCGTCGAAAATCTTGAAGTTGCCCTGGAATCATTTAAGACTGTTCAAGAGGCATTGTCGCAAAAATAGTATTGTGGGCTTGGATAAAGAGATGAATATAAAATGATCACTAAGATATCAAAGCTTAAGAATTTCGGCATATTCTACGAATTCTCATGGGACTCAGGTCTGCCCGAATTCAAAAGGTTTAACCTAATTTATGGGTGGAATAGAAGCGGCAAAACTACAATTTCTCGTGTTTTTGAGAGTTGCGAGAAAAAGTGCACATACGATGAAAAATGTTTTAAGCAATACCCGAAAGATGCCGAATTTGAGATAGCCATAGATAATTTCTCGGTACTAAGGAGCTCTGGCGTTGCGGAGAGCACGATACAAGTGAAGGTATTTAATCAGGACTTTGTCGAGGAGAACGTATCATTTGATCCATCTGATCCATGTAATCCTATAGTCTATGTAAGCGAAGAGGCTATCGAAGACAAAAATCGTCTTGATCTGCTGCGCCAAGACGCCAAACTTCTCGATAAAAAGTATGACTTAGCAAAGACGACGAGAGATGCCGCATCGAAGGTGGAGGATACTTTTAGGATATCTGTTGCGCAAACAATTACCCAGCTTCTTACTGACAAGAAAAATCGCGATCGCTACTATTCCTACGACAAAGCGAAGGTTAAGGAAAAGATGGGTGAAGTCGGCATCGCTGAGCTTGCTGACAAAATATTAGATCCGAAAGTTGCTCAAGATCTTGAAGCACTAGTAAAAAGCGAAGTAAGAAATCGGCAGACTCCTCTTGAGATAGTGCCAGCTTCGCCAAAAGGCAGCCTTATGGGTATTTTCGGAGGAGGAGGTTTCAATCGTCTTTTCGGAACCATCAAAGGATTGCTGGCAAGAAAAGTAGATGCTGAGATACTGAAAAGATTGATAGACCCAGACAGCTTTGACGGTAACCTAGACGAAGAGCTTAACAACTGGGTCAAGCAGGGCTTTGAGATGCACAAATCTAAGAATCAATTGGATAAGTGCTTATTTTGCGAAAATCAGTTAAGCGGCGACCTTTTCGCCGCCCTGGCAAAGCACTTCAGCAAAGATTACATAGAGCTACAGGAATCAATCAATTCATGCATGTCAGACTTGAAGGCCTGGCGTGCCGATAAGATCCCAAATCAAGACGTAAACCTATATGCCGATCTGGATTCTGAATATGTAGTACTTGCTAAGGAATATAACAGCATAGTAGATGCTCAGCATAAATGGCTCGATAATGCGGAGACGTGGTTAGGGCAAAAAAGTAATAATCCGTTTAGTTCAGATATACCTGAAATGGTCGAGGCCCCTGACAATTACGTCGAGAGACTTAACGCAGTTATTATCGAACTGAATAGTATTGTCTCCAGACATAACCAGAGAGTTGATAATCATAACCAGGAGGTTTTAGATGCCAAAGGAAAACTAGAACTACACAATATTGGTATCGCACTTTCCGAGCAAGACTATGCCAAATATAGCCTAGATCTTGAGAAGTCTATCGAGGGAGAGGAAGCAGCCAGGAAAGCCCTAGCTGAATGTAACCTAGAGATATCAGAACTTGAGAAGAAAACTTCTAATATTGGCGGCGCAGTCAAAAAAATTAATGCGCACCTAAAGGACTTCTTTGGTAGAGAAGAGATCGTACTAGGGCTTAATGATCCTAAAAATGGCTATACCATTAGGCGTGACGGACAGTTAGCAAAGAACCTAAGCGAAGGGGAAAAGACAGCGATTGCCTTCTCGTATTTTATAGTTAAAGTCGAAGAAAAAGATTTCAAGATCAAAGACAGCATAATTTTTATTGATGACCCAATCTCTAGTTTCGACTCTAACTTTATATACCACTGCTTCTCGCTGATTAGCACTCATTTTCGAGATGTGGGCCAACTGTTTATTTCTACGCACAATTTTCAGATCTTTAATCTCGCAAAGGAATGGCTAATAAAGAAAAACCGTAAGGTTCAGCAGCAGAATGAAAAACTCGTGAGGGAAGGGGGGACTGCAAAGCCAATGCCCTGCGAACTATACATGGTCGAAAACTTTGTTGAATCTGATAAACGACGAGCAAAGCTGTCTGCTCTGGACAGCACACTGCGAGATTATAGATCGGAGTACCACTTCTTATTCAGTCTTTTGGTGAGATCAACAGAGGCGGACATGAATTATGAAGATTTTTATACTATCGGCAACGTTGCCAGGAGATTCTTTGACATCTTTGCTGATTTCAAGATTCCAGACTCAAGAGACCAAAAGCAAAAGATGGAAGAAATTGTCCAACAGTTAAATGCAAGCGTTGATGCTGGAGATAAGATTAGTGATACTGAATGGGATAAAACTTATAAGCTCATAAATGAGTTCTCACATAATTCAGAACCGGCCAGCGCCATTGAGCACAAAGATAAAAGTGAATGTAAAGATGCAGTGAGAATTCTACTCAAGATAGTAAAGAAATCAGACCCAAAGCACTACTCTATCTTAGAAAAAAGTCTATCCAAATCCTAGTCTGGGTTAAGCACGTGCAAACGTCACTGCTTTTCGTAAGGTATAATAACGAGTATGTGTGATACTGATACATTTGACTTGGCGTTTTCTTTTGCCGGTGAAGATCGTGAATATGTTGAGGCTGTAAAAAATGCATGCGTAAAACTGGGCCTGTCAGTTTACTACGACAAAGATCGTAAGATCGACCAGTGGGGCAAGAGCTTTATCGGTGAACAACGCAAAGTGTACAGCGGATACAAGACCAGACATTTTGTTCCGTTTATATCGGAGTACTACTTTGCAAAACCGATTCCGACCGATGAATTCAGATCGGCGCTTATGGAGTCCACCAAGCGCAGTCAGTATATTTTGCCAGTTAAACTCGATGGCTCTAAGGTGTTAGCAGAATACCTCCATGCAGATACTCAATATCTAAAAAGCAGCGACTACACGCCAGACCAGCTAGCTGGGGCGCTTAAATATATTGTTAATCGTGGTAACGAGACGGCCAAAGACGTCGATCAGCTCCTAACCGATGAGCTATACCTTCCAACGCCAAGGGGCGTGCCCAGGTCATACAGTAAGTTCGAAGCAGCAGAATTGCTTCTTGACTATATTATCAAGAAATTTAATGAGCACCTGCCCAAGCTGCGCCAAGAAGGCTACGCACCGGTTGTACGTAAGAAGGATGAGTCGGTGTATATAATGATTGAACGGGCTGGCAAAACACTTTTCGTGGTCAATATTTTCTTTGGCAACATGGGCGAAAACGTACTTGGCTACAATCTTGACAGACAACGCTTTGGTGGCAGCGCACTGTCGTATAATGGAACAATCGAGCCGGAGTTCGAAAAACAAACACAGCAATCGAAGTATTTGCTGACGGACTATACAAACTTTGGCGACAAATCCTTGAAAACCAAAGAAGAAATTGTCGAGTTCTTTTGGGGGATGATGAACCAGCGATTAGAAGCTAAGGCATGAGGACTCGGAATCGACACTCGATACCTAAAATGCGTATGCTTTCATTTTCCTACAATAAAGCTACCATAGCCCTTTATCGCCAACGGCCAGATAGGCTCTTTACTAAGTAGGGGCGACGCACATTACCCTATTGGCAGTGCTGGGTTGTCCAGTCCGATACGTCCGACTCTGCGCCTAGGCCGCTCATGCTTGCAGATAGTGCCTGCGACGGGTCTTTATCAACTTTTTCAAAGAGCAGTTTGAGAGTTTTGACATCCGGCTCGATCTCCTTAGGCGCAACGATGTCTAAGTTGCCGAGAGCGACCACAAAATCATGGGAGTTATTGGAGCTGTGCGTAAACGGTTGTACGCTGTACGTATCGCCATAGCTTTTAGCCAGACGTGCGTCCTCTCGTTTATATGCACCACAGAAGGCTGTCACCGAACGGGTTGGTCTCGTCAATGTGATAGCTGCAAACACCACAATGATAATAAGTAACACACCAGATACGGCCAAAATGGCTACGTGTCTATTTGCTAAAGTTTTCTTGAGTTGCTCAGTGTTCATACTTGTTGAGTATATCATCAACGCCTAGTCAGTGGGTCTGTGACTTACCAAAAACGACTAACGTAGCCTGAACCGATTTTGAAGACTTTACTGGTTCCGCAATAGTTCCATAGGATGCACTTTGAGCGCTTTCGCAAGGCGGTGCAGATTACCTAAGGTTGCGAATTGCAGACCATGCTCAATAGAAGTAATTGTGTCATAGCTTATGTCGGCTTTCTCGGCCAATTGTTCCTGCGTCAGCCCAGCCGCTTTGCGTAATTCGCTTATGCGCTTACCAAACTTCTTGTAGTGCTTTGGATCAGTTTTTGCCATTATTTGAACAGTAACGGACTGGTAATGTAAGCACCAGGTAGTTAAACTACTAGCTTTCTGCTATCTTTGTGCTAAACTACAGATATAACTAGTAGTTTGATTACCAGTATATATTATGTACGAACTTTTTACTGAGAAATATTCACTCCAAGACAAGTCGCTATCCTGGAACCTCGCCCGCCATATCTGCTCCCATGGCCTGCAAGGCAAGATAGCTGTTGTGAGCGACAGGCCAGACGCGCTACTTGCTGCCATGCGTAAGCAGTGGCTTAAGCTCATACGTCAAGCAGAGAACGAACGCTCGGGTACAATTAACCCGATCCGTGCAGATATACTTATGAAGAAAATTCTCTGGATGCAAGGCCTGTCATCCACTAGTAAAGCGCCACAAGACCAGCTCGAAGCTGATATAACTTTTGCGACAGCGGATGATTTTGTACGCGTGCCGCCGGTTTGCCGCTGCGTGTACGTGACCTATAACTTTGAGCGTGAAAAACTGTACATGCTTACGGCCTGGATGCCGCGCACTAGCCTGGTGGTGATTTATGAGTAAAAGCAGCTCACTGTCGACCATTGAAGATGTGCTATGCTGCCTTGACTTTATTCGCAACAAACGGCAGGAGTACTTCATCTGCTTGTCGCTGGATAGCGGCGGCCAAATTATCAAACGACGAACGGTGACAATTGGTCTGCTTGATATGGCGTTAGCTCATCCGCGCGAGGTCTTTGCTGGACCGCTCAAAGACCGGGCAGCAGCAGTGGTTATCGCGCATAATCACCCGTCGGGCTGTCCTGACCCGAGCGAGGCAGATATTGACACCACGCAACATCTGGTAGCGGCCGGGCAGATCCTCGGCTTGCCTGTGCAGGATCATATTATTGTGGCAAAAGATAAGGTGTTTAGCTTCAGGACGCACTCGCTAATTCTGTAGCGACTAAAGTGCCAGCAAGTATTGTGCACGAGCGTGAGGCGATTATAAGTAATACTAGCCGCGAACTACAGGCGGGCTTAGGTACAGCGACTCTCTAATCGCACTTAACCCGCGATACGGTGAGTAGATAATCTTTATCTTCTGTTTGGCTAGTTTGTAACACATCAAAATTATTGTGCGCAAGTTGCGCGATTACTTCTTGTGCGCTTTGGTGCCAGTAGCGCCAGACCAAAATCGTATCGTTTTTGTTGAACTCGATAACGCGGTCACCCTTTTCCAGAGAAAACGTAATCGCCAAAGCTACTTTGAGTTTAATGCGTATATAGCGCTGTCGCTCCTGATCGTCATAGCCCATTTCAACGTCGTAGAGCGATTCGTCAATATTAAGCAAGTCGACCATCATCCTTTCGTGAACATCGAATGAGGCTGATTTTGTGCGAAGACCGAGATCAAAATATTGTCGTGATGTTTTACTGTCAAGTTTGAGGTTGTGAATGAATAAGTCCTGCCGGTTCATGCTACTGCGGACCGTTTTAAAAGCATCGTCGGGCGAGTGCAGATTGCAGAAACCTGCACCGAACGATAGTACTACGTTAACGACGTTGTTCGCATTCTCTCCTAGTGCGTCTTCAGTAAGTAGGTGAGCAAACCGGTCGTACTTAATATCGATTTCGTGGCCTTCAAATGCGACTCTGGAACCAAACCAACTCCTAATATTTCGCTCAGCGACTTTTAATATTGAAGGGCTGATATCAAGCGCAATGTATCGGCCTAAGTTCCCCTGGTCTAACAGATGCTGCAATAGCTCCTTGACGGGCAGTGCGTTGCCCGGACCAATATCAACAATATTTACGCGTTTGTACTTGGAAATCAGATCGTCAATATATCCTTGGTTGGTTTTCAGCTGCTTGATCGTACTTGTTAAAAGGTTGGGTACTGTTTCGGAAGCTAGCCTTTGAGCGTATTTGTCCCAGTACTCAGCCCCGCCATTAAAGTAAGTATAGTCGGGAGCGACCTCGTGATATATATCCAGACTGGAGGTAATGTCAAAGATCTGCTGTTGGTTATAAAGTTCGTAAAACTCGGGTTTTGGCGTGATGGCCTTAAGTCCACGACTATTGCGAAATTTCTTTCGCCTTTCTACCAGTTGCTCAATAAGCTCAATGTTTCTAGTGGTATTGGCTATCCATGCCCGCCCTTGCTCTTCACGCAGTTCTAAATTTAACTTGCCATCCTTAGCTTCTCTAATCCAATTTGTAACTGTTTTCTCAGAGATGTGGTAGGTCTCGGCTAATTCGGCTTTTTTAAAGTAAAGCATACTCTGATATCACCAATTCTATATAAATACTATTGTATGTTTCCCCACGTGTGAGGTAACATAAAAATGAGCGATCGCTTCAGCCCGCCCTACGAAAGTTCCAGGTACAAATCGTATCATTACTTTTCGATTTTCTCAAGCCCTAAACTACCGGGCTACGATTTTTCGATTTGCTTAAGTCGGGCGGCTAGCACTTACCGCACCTACATTATACGGCCTAGATAGGTGTTGAGGAAGTGCGTAGCGAGAATGTTACATGGTAGTTTTGAAGTCTATAAACAAAATGACACCTCGTATGAGTAAGTAAAGGGGATATAAGAATGCACGATTTTATAGGCTCGATGGAAGTTAAGCCTCAAACTCAACCAAAAATGAAACTAGGGACATTCTCAGCAGGAAGGCCGTTTAAAGGTTTTTTGGTCGAGATTAGCCCTGACCCAGATCCGTCCGGTGCAGTTGTCAGCCAAATAATTAATATGGGTAATGAGAAACATCACGATTTTGTTCTACAACTTAGCAACTACGGTAGCAAAACTGTAAAAGCTAAGGTATGGCAGCTGTAGAGTTTGCGCAAGGTATGGCTGCCAAAAAATGCGGAGTAATTCCTAGGCAGCATATGGTAGACTTAAGAACCTAAATAAAAGGAGTGGGAATATGAAAACTTTACGAGTTGGCCTCGCTGGTTGCGGCTTTGCTGGTCATATACATTCGCGTTCGTTAATTCTAGTCAAAGGCTCTAAGGTAAGCAGTAAAGTTACGGTGGAGCTAGTCGCTGTAGCTGATGTGAATAAGGAGCGAGCCCAAGTAACTGCGGAGCAGTACGGTTGGCAAAATGTCGAACAATCTTGGACTGATCTTTTTAAGCACAATCTCGATCTAATTATTGTTGCCTTACCCAACGGCGAACATGTTGAAATCGTAAAGAAGGCTACCGAAGCAAATGTAGCCATCTTGCTCGAAAAACCTGTTGCGCGCACCTATGCTGAAGCCTTAGAAATAATGGAAGCTGCCAAAGATAATCAACGTGTAAGGGTAGCGTATGTCAATCGTTTTGTGCCCGCTGCACAACGGGCCAAGCTGCTTATTGATTCTGGTGGTATCGGTGATATACGAATGGTTCGATCTGTATATCTATTAAACATGCGACGCCCAGGTGGAACACCAGATTGGCGATTTGACCAAAACTTGGCTGGTCATGGCGCCTCAGACGATCTTGGCTCTCACCACATTGATCTCATTAACTTTCTAGCGAGCGATATTACCGAGGTGCAATCTGATACGCGTATATGGGATATAGCTGATGCGCCCGTTGCGACCAACGATGACGCGATCAACTCGCTCATTACATTACAGAATGGTGGCTTCGGAACTTTAACAGCCTCTCGTACAAGCCCAGGACACCCGCTAACTGGTTACGTCGAGATTGAAGGCAGTAAAGGCGCTTTGCGCGTTGACCGCTCATACTTGAACGATCTTTTCATTCGTGAGGAGTCTGGTGCGTTCGTGCAAAAGAATATTCGCCCCGTCGATGACTTTGCGACGTTATGGGCAGCACCTACTGTTCAAGGCGCTCACCCCTTTAGCTGGTACGACTGTTTTGCTTTTCAAATGGCTGAGATGGTTCAAATGGCAGCGGGTATTCCACTAGAGACAAAGTGGCTAGCTTCTCTGGAGGACGGAATTAAAGCAATGTCCATAACTGAAGCTATGATGGCGTCAGCAAAGACGAATGAGCGCAAGAAAGTGGACTTTCCAGAGGTCTGAATATGACAGAAAACGTTACCGCAACTACTGGTTTAGGCGAGTGGACATATCATGAAGATGCCTCAGGAATTGTGTACTGTCTAGGACGCAATGTTGAGGGTAGCACGTACGAAGCGGTCGGGGTATACGAACGAAATTTGAATGGAGGTGGCGTAAAGCAGAGCCTCGAAAATGATGCCTCGTATGATCGCCTTATGTACCATGGTTTTCCCGAAGAGGACGGAAAAATTACTAAAATGCGTCCTGAGATAAGAGCTAGCTTACTCGGAAACATGTCTACCCGCGATCATTGTATCTTTATTGATCCTACTGGCATGGCGACAGTCGATCCAGAATATCGCTCGATCGACACATGGTTAAGGCGCACCGACAGGCTCACAGCCCCTTTCAGAGAGTCATTAGAGACTGCGTATGCAGTAATGAAGCAAGCCGGAATTTCACTTGCTGGTGCAGAACTATACGGTGGCGTTGCCTATGGCTTAGTCGGTAGCCCAGACAAACGCGTTGACGATGTAGACTTGCTACTTAAAGTCGACAGCGCAGAATTGCATGCGGGAGCACAGGAGCTACAAACCGCATACGAGTGGAGCGATATCGACCCGCAGTCTATCCTGTCTGACCGCCGACGACTACTTAAAGCTAAGCGCTGGTCTACATCGCAAATTCGTATATTTGACCCGGAATTTTTGTCTATTGACCTTAAAGTAAGCCGTGACCCCACTCAACCTAGTCTCTGGGAAGAACTGCCCGACTCTGATCCGAAGGGATTTGAAGGCAGATTGCACGTAGTCGACGATAGTGAGGCTTACTGCATCTCTCCAGCTGTACGCTGCGAAGATGAAAAGGGTAACGAGCGAGTAGTGCTATTTCGCGGCTATCCCTACATTGGCTGTGCGATTGCAGGCGACACGATCAAGATACGCGGCCGCGCTTTTGAAGATTCGCCAGTAGTGCTAGTCACGCAAGCGGCAGAAGATCTACTAGTACCTGATTTCAGTAAAGTACCTATATCATAGGAGGGGATCTGTGAAAGTCTTAGGTGTCGGTGAGTCTGTAATAGATACTTATATTATTAAAGGAGCGACCACGAAGGACAGCCATATCGGCGGTTCTGTCTTAGCAGCGCTCATCTTTTTGTCACGGCTAGGCATTGACTGCGAATTCTTCACTAGCCTAGGCAAAGATGACGAAGCGCATATTATCAAGACGGCCCTCAATAAAGAAAAGATTGAGTGTCACGTTCACGAACAAGAGAAGACTAAGGTGAACACAATCATAGTCAATGATAGAAATGGACAACGTACAAAGAAACGCAGCACCATTGAGCATACCCGTGCTAAACATATTGACGCTGACTACCTGCGACAGTTCGACTTGATTATTGTTGATAGACATATGCCAGAGCTTTTCTATGAAGTGGTAAGCAAGAAGAGTCCTGACGCTAAAATTCTTATCGACACTTCTACGGAGATATCTGAATTTACAAAAGATATGATAAGACATGCGGATTATCCTATCGTGCCCATCGAAACACTTTCTGCCCTAACTACCGAGGCAGACATGCTTGCGTCAATAATCAAACTGTACCAGATATCAAAAACGCCCGTCACCATTACGATGGGTGAACTAGGTAGCTTACTATATGATGGTTCTCGCATAGAGTTCTTGCCCTCATTAATGATAAAGGCGGTAGATACAAACGGTGCAGGCGATGTATATCGAGGCGCTTTTGCGTATGGCACGCTGTCGGGCTGGGATCAACGTACATGCGCGATTTTTGCCAATACTGCTGCTGGCCTGCAATGCACGAGGCTAGGCAATGTCGCAGCTATTCCCGATAAGAAGCTGGTAGAGCTTCATTTACAGCGGCCGCGTCACAAGCTAGAGCTAGACCATGCCCATGCCTATTTTAAAAAATTGTGCAGCAATACCACACCACAACCATTGAGCGCATTATAAATAAGGAGTCCTCTCATGTTAAAAAAACCAATTATTATAGCCGGACCGTGTGCCGCCGAGTCAGAGACACAGATCGATATAGCTATAGCAGAAGCACAGAAACGATCAGTAGATTTTATGCGGGTCAATCTGTGGAAGCCTCGCACCAAGCCGGGGTTTGACGGCCTCGGTGATAGTGGTTTAAAGCTGCTTACTAGAGTGGCTAAGGCGGGCCTAAGTCCAGGGCTAGAAGTTGTCTTACCCGAGCATGTCAGTAAAGTTACGGAAGCCGTCTTGCCGCATCTGCACCCAGAGGGAAAACTGTTAGTCTGGATAGGTGCCCGCAACCAAAACCACTACATTCAAAAAGAAATCGCCAGTCTTGCCGCACAAGACTCTCGAATATATCTCATGGTCAAAAATCAACCTTGGCCTAATGAAGAGCACTGGGAAGGCATCGTTGAGCATGTGCTCAGTAGCGGCATATCGAGAGATAATGTGCTCATCTGCTTTAGAGGCTTCAGCCCATATGGGTCAAACCCCCTTGGCCTACGCAACATACCCGATTTTGATATGGCAATGCGGGTCAAGGAGAAGACCGGAATCCCGATGGTATTTGACCCTTCACACACTGGAGGCAGCGTACCAAACGTATTTGAAATGGGGAGACAGTCGGCAGAGTATGACTTTGACGGAATGATCGTTGAAGTACATCACGACCCACCTCACGCGCTCACAGACCAAAAACAGCAGCTTACATGGGAGCAGTTTGATAAGTTATTGGCTATTGCTCGTCCTACTGTCGAGGCATAGAAGTGAAAACGATTAACTTTAGTGTACACAGCAAAGAGTGCAACTATACAATCAGCATTGGAAACGGCCTGCTAAGTCAAGTCGCCGAGCTTTTCGATACGCAGCGCTACTCAAGCATATTTATTATTACCGATAAGAATGTCCAGCCTTTTTGGCTCGATAAACTCAGGTCTGCGCTCTCGCAAAGATGCGATTACGTTGTTCTTGATCCCGGCGAACAAGCAAAAAATATTAGTAACATCGCATGCATATGGGAGGCTATGCATAATGCCGGATGCGACCGAAAAACACTTGTATTGACGCTTGGGGGCGGAGTTGTTGGGGATATGGGCGGATTTGCTGCCTCTACTTACATGAGAGGCATTGCTTTTGGTCACATACCAACCACAACCCTTGCTCAGGTAGATAGCAGCATAGGTGGCAAGACAGGCATAGATTTTAACGGCGTCAAAAATCTTGTCGGTACATTTTCACAACCCATCGGCGTGTTAATCGACACTACAACATTGGCTACGCTTCCGCGCCGTGAGTTCTTGGCGGGCTTTGCAGAGATGGTGAAACACGCACTGATACGCGACGACTCCTACCTGAAGGCACTCACCCGAAAGTCTCCACTAGACTTTACTGCTGCGGAACTCTCCGACCTAATTGCTACCTCTAATGGCATTAAGGTTAAGGTGGCTCAGGACGACGAAACCGAAAGTGGTGAACGAAAGATTTTAAATTTTGGCCACACCATAGGGCACGCCATTGAATCGCTTAGCCTTAAAACCAAGCAGCCCCTTCTCCATGGTGAGGCCGTTAGCATCGGCATGGTTATTGAGGCTCAACTATCTCAGTTTAAGGGTTATCTGTCTCCTAAGGAAGTTCAGCAGATTAAAGATGTATTGCAAAAAGTTGGCCTCCCGGTAGAAGTCCCCGATCTCCCCATCGAACAGATACTAAGCATGCTACACACCGACAAAAAGAATGAAAAAGGCACGGTTAACTACTCTTTGCTGAAAAGTATCGGCAATGCTATCTATAATCAAACTGTTAGCGAGCAAATTGTTTCACAAGTCCTTACGCGTCATATGACTAATGCAGGTAATGTAACCTCAATTATAGTGTAGATTTCGTAAGGTCGCTTATACTATACGAATGAGCTTACTTATTCTTGTACGACATGGCGAATCCGAATGGAACGCATCACGCAAAATAACTGGTCAAGCAGATATTGCTTTAACCGACCTTGGCAAAGAGCAGGCCCGGCAGGTGGGTAAAAAACTTAAGGATACTGGCATTGATACGGCATATACTTCTGAGCTGCTACGAGCCGTCCAGACTTTATCTGAAATTCAAAGCCAACGCCAAGAAATTGTGCCTTATAGTAAAAGTGCAGCGCTCAACGAGCGTGATTTTGGCGCGTTTACTGGCAGGATAAAAAGTGACGTCGCTGAAGAGATCGGTGCCGATGTATACGCGAGAATGTTTCAGAGCTGGGATGTCGCCGCACCAGAAGGTGAATCGCTGGAGATGGTATACGAGCGTGTTGTGCCGTATTTCAAAGATGTAATACTCAAAGAATTACAGAATGGCAAGAATGTGCTTGTTGTCGCTCATCACCATACGCTCCGAACGCTTGTAAAATATCTCGAAGCTATGTCTAGTGATGAAGTTGCGAGCCTCAAACTTAAGAACGCAGAAGCAATAACGTATGACTTTGATCCTGAGAGTATCGTTTTTACCAAGCGTTTAGTTGGTTGAAAACGCCTCGCCTTTAAGCATCTTTACGTAGTCTTCATCATAGATACTAATGGATAAATGGATTCGTTCTTCGGACGAAGCATTAAATGCCGTATGTGGCAGGGTGGTACTAATAACATATAACTTGCCGTCTACGGGGACGTGTCGAGTTTCTCCGGTGCGAGCGGCTACAAAACAATCTTCATTGGTGGTAATGGCAAGCTGCGCATGGCAGGAAGCATCTGTGTGCATACTGATGATCGTGCTGGGCGGCAACACACTTAGTCGCATAATGCTAAACGGAAAGGGCAATTTCTCAACCAAACCAGCAAGACTTGTAGTTTGATAGATGTCCTTTAGGTGAGCCTCATTCGTCCGGTCAAAATACTTTTTATTATGGATGTCACTATAGCTTACGAGTTCGCCAGCAGTTTCCTCAACGCCTGGATTCTCCGTAAGTACAATTGAATAAGGTTTCGTCAGATCTTTGTTGTCTTCTGCTTTTTTAAAATCTTCTACGATCTTTTGGCAATCTTTAACAATAGGATTGACGTCAATGTCTAGGCCTATGATATCTATGAGGAATCGTTCTGCTTTATCCATAAGCAAGATCATACACTAAATGTGGTTCGACTGCTATCCATCTATTTTTCTAAAACCCAGATAGCAAATTTCGGTATCTTTAAAACTTGCTTGTAGTGCTCTAAATTGTCATTTTTCATTTCCTCTTGAGGTAGCGGCTCAACTAGTTTTTTGATGCTGAATCCAGAATCCAAGATATTTTCGATCATTTTGCTGAATGGCCTGTGGTAGTTGTGTACCGTATAATCGGTCGCCACAGTGCCCACCATCTTCCTTACGCCTTGCTGTTCGGCCGCAAGATAATCTCCATGTATATGTCTCTCTTCGGTATCTTGCATGATCGTTCTTCCCAAATATGCTCCGCGCGTACGTTCATTAGAAGAGTATTCAAGTGAACTTTCCACCGGATGATTGCAAGAAAAGATAAACTGGCCCTTTGGCTTCAATACCCTTCTTGCTTCTCGCAAGGGCGGGCCCCAATCAGGAAGATAATGAATAGCTAAACTAGAGTAAGCTAAATCAAAAGTCTCGTCGTCAAAATTAAGATGTGCCATATCCATTACACGAAAATCAACATCAGGATATTTTTCCCGTGCTATGCCTATAAGGCCAGCCGATATGTCTACGCCGGAAACACTTCTTGCGCCATTCTCTTTGAGCCATTGGGCATCCGCTCCACTACCACAGCCAACGCTTAGTACCGAAAGATCAGTTAGATCGGGTAATTCCGCACGCATAGCGGGCTTTTCGTAATAGGCGTGTAGGGGTGAGTCTGTCGGATCAGAGACATGGGCGTCATATGCTACCGCTGCTGCGTCGTAAGTCTCAATCGTTCTTCGATCAGTTGTCATTAAGTAGCCCTCGCATTACATTTATAACCGTTGCAGTAGCATACGATTAAGTACCGATGAATTCCGTAAGAAAATTAGCAGTATTCATACCCCCACCTCTAATACCTACAGATGCGCTTTAATTTTCTCGATAATCGCTTGAAATGTCTCATCATCGATAGTACGACGCTGCTCACGGTCATAGTGGAAGCCAAAGTGCGGGTCTTCAAAAACAAGATCATTGAGTGTTATTGGACTTTCATACCGAGGACGGAAATGCCAATGCACATGCGCATTGTAGGGCTTTTCTTGATACGCGTTGTTCATGAGACACGACCAGTTAAAAAGTGTTGATCCCAGAGATTTCTTGCAGGCGTTCTCTAGCCGCCTGACGATATTTTTATAGTCTACCCACTCCTCATCAGAAAGGTCACTCAAATTTGCCTTGTGTTCGCGCAGGGTAACGTAGGCGCGTCCAAGGTAGCCTTGATCGGGCGCAAGATTTACTACCCAATGATCCGTTGCTAGTAACGTAGCTTTTTTAGTAACAACTTGGCATATATTGCAGTCGGATGTCATTTCTATGAGTATAGAGGGCTTACTCAATTGCGGCAAATCTAGGGACAGTAGCTTCTTGCGTATACCTCGACACACCTTTGTTGCGACAGCCGGGTGCGTTTATGTGACGAGGAGACAGCTCCGTAATGAATAATGCCTACCATTTCTGCTCATTTTGGGTAATAATTAAACGGTATTTTGCTTATGGTCCGGCTTGGCCGTTATTGTTTATGCGTGCTGCCAGATACGTTTACTGCCGAAACTAAGAAACAATAAGGGTGGGCATGGAAAAGACTGACGATTACTATCTGCGTGCTGTAGTTGCAATATTATCAAGTAAATGGACACTGCCGGTTTTGTACGGCCTTCGTGATGGAACGAAGCGGTACCACGAGATCAATAAGGTCGTACCGGACATGACGCAAAAGGTATTGACTGATATGCTGCATAAATTGGTGCGGCATGGATTTGTAGAGCGCGTTGCGCACCCGACTGTACCACCGAAGGTAGAGTATAGCTTGACTGATTTAGGTGGTTCCTTTGTGGGCGCGCTCGTGCCAGTTGTCGATTGGACGAAAGATCATCTTCACGAAGTGCATAAAGCGCAAGAAATATACGACTCCGACGAGCTTAGTTAGGTGCAAATCTCTTCAATTCTTACTTTTAAGTGCGTTACACACCTAAAAGTCGGTTCTTGTTATTTGCGTTTCGTTCAGTAATAGTTTACGGCAAAGTCGGAGGTCAAGAGATCGCCAGGGGACGGTGATCTGGCTGAAGATTATTGCTTGCGTTTGAGTGGGAACCTTGCGTGAAAAATAACAAGGGGAACACTGTATGAAAAGTAAGAAAATCTATCTCGGGGCAGCTTTGTTTGCCGTTGCCTTGCCATTCATACTTTCGGATCCGGCTCTTGCCGCTACGGGTAGCTCAGAGGCAGGCGTTAGCAACACAATTAACTTCTTGCAAACCCTGGTTAATATTCTTTGCGCTATTGCTGGGCCGCTTTGCGCCGTTTACTTGGGCATTGGCGGATTTCAGTATATTACAAGCGCTGGGAATCCTGAGCGTTTGGATCACTCGAAGCGCACAATAGTTCATTCGCTTATTGGTCTGGTTGTTGTCATCGCGGCACTTGTTATTAGTAACGGCGCTACTTCTATTGCCACAAAGGCGTTTGGAAGTTAGGCGGCCTCGATGCACGAGTTACTAGCCATGCCGCTTATGCACATGGCCGATGCTTCATCGGCTACAAGTGTAATACATGCGTATGTAGTGCCACTTCTGCGCACGCTTTGCACGCTGGGCTCCGTAGCCTGTGTTGTGTTTCTTATTCATGGCGGCTTTATCTACATGACAAGCGCTGGCAAACCGGAACGCCTAGACTATGCTAAGCGGATTATCCGTAATGCCCTTATTGGACTACTTATTATTCTAGGTGCTGGAGTTATTAACGAAGTGTTGGCGCATGCCTACGGCGCTTCAGTGGCGACGAGTAACGCTAAACTGCCGCAACTGCAACCGATACCGCCGGACAAGGTGTCAAACGGACTGGTAGCGGCACTCATCAAAGCCATAACAGGGTTACTGAACAACATTATCCAATCGGTTGCGCAGCCCTTCCTGCACGCACTGTCATTTTTTACCACTTCTACCGGACTCATGACTGCAAACTCGGCGGTCTTTAATCTCTGGCTTATTATGGTGGGCATATGCGACGGGCTGTTTGTACTGGTGGTGGCACTGCTTGGCTTTCACGTTATGAGCGCGAGTACATTTGGTTTTGACGAAGTTGACATTAAACACCTGTTGCCACGTTTCGGGCTAATATTCCTCGGTATGAACGTGTCGATCTTTGTCATCGACGGCTTTATCGGTATAAGTAACGCCATGATTGATGCGGTTAATGCAGTCAGCGGTACAAGCTCTGTATGGGAGACGTTACGCGAAGTTGTCAAACAGTCTGGGGGTCAGGGAGTGGCGGCACTACTCATTATGGTAGCGTTCCTTATATTATCAGTAATACTGCTTGTGTATTATATCGGTCGTTTGGTGACGCTATATATCGGAGCTGTTTTGTCACCAGCCATATTGCTGGCATGGCTTGTGCCAGGCTTCCGCGACTTCTCTGAGACCGCCGCTAAAACATACCTTACGACTATCTTTGTACTGTTCGTCCATGTAGTGATTTTGCAGCTCGCGGCCTCACTATTTGTAGGCATGGCCGCAGGAAGCAACAATAACGTACCAGATACCCTCATCGCTATGGTGACCGGCCTGGCGACCATTGTAGCTCTTCTCAAAACGCAAGGGGTTATGACGCAATTTAGTTATGTTAGTGGTGGCGCACGCAATGCTCGTAAGCTTGGTGGCCAATTCATGCACGGGGTTGGCTATTTAACTGGCAAGGGTAAGGCCGCGGCCGTTGCTGCTGCTAATACTACCGACACTGTACAGAAAGGCCGTGCCGTCAGCCGAATTGAACGGCGTGCCAACAGTACTGGACGACCACAGTCGGCGACTATTACAAGCAAAAAGTCAGGGGCGGAAATTAAGGTTCACGCAAAACCAAATACCCCACGTCCAAAAACTGGGACTACAACTGTCGCACCAAGGACGAAACCTGAACCAAAAATAGCCAGGCCAATCGAAAGATCGGAGAATAAAAAATGAAGCAGACCGCAATACCCGCCCAAGTAACGACCGTGGAAGATCGTATCGTCGGTAATCTAGGCATCAGCCAGATGATCTTGTTGGCATTACCGGTACTAGCTGCGGGCATCATATTTACAGTACTGCCACCCGCACTGCACGCCTCACTATACAAGCTATTACTCCTAGTGCCTTTTACGACACTATGCTTGGTGCTGGCAATCCGTATCAAAGGCAAACTCGTACTGTTTTGGATCGTTGTACGAGTACGCTATAACCTCCGGCCTGAGTACTATGTCTTCAACAAGAACACAACCACCAATCGCGAGTTCTACGACGTGATGAAAGTCATCGAACTGTCCGAAGATGAGCCAGAAAAAGCAATACTGCGCCGCCAGCGTCCAGTTCTTACTACGGCCGAAATGGTTCGCACACTCGCTGCTATGGATAACCCCGCCGCAAAACTCGCGTTTACCACTGACAAGAAAGGAAAGCTGTATGTCCGTATTACGGAAGTCAAACAAGAAAGTTAGCAGCCGCCAACAGATAGATATTCGAGAAATCAAAGACGGTATTCTGATACTGCCCAATCACCGCTATCGTTTCGTACTTCATGTATCGCCAGTCAATTTTGAACTACGAAGCGAAGACGAGCAGGATGCAATAATTGAAACCTACGAGAGTTTCCTAAACTCCGTTGGTGTACCGCTCCAAGTACTTATTCGCATACGCGAAATGGATATGGACGCATATCTTGAAGATCTTGATAATCGGCTCCAGAGTGAAAAGGTGGCGATCTATAAGAAGCAGCTTGCTAATTATGGTGAGTTTATCCGGGAGCTCATCAAGACTAATCGTATATTGTCGCGACAGTTTTACGTCGTTGTGCCACACAACTCGGATGGCAAAACAGATTTTGAACTGGTTAAAGAGCAGCTTAGCTTGACAACCGACATAGTGCAAAAAGGGCTGGCGCGGCTGGGCATACATTCGCGCGAGCTGTCCAGCTTAGAGCTCATGGATCTGTTTTATAACTTCTACAATCCAACCAAAGCCAAGCTTCAACCGCTAACTGATAAGGCGCTGGATCTTATCCATACCTCGTATGTCCAAAGGGAGTCGACGATATGAATACATCCGACATAGTCAAACAACTTAGCAAACCAATCGAACGTGTGAAGACATGGAAGCAAGAGCGCGACGAACGGCCGAAAGAACTCGCCTTGGCCTTTGGGGAGCAAGACGGCCTCGATCTTCTGTCATATGCAGGTCTGAGAGAACAGGCTGACTACCTATGCATTGACGGCATATACATCCGCACACTATCAATCACAGGATATCCATATGTTGCATCAAGCGGCTGGCTCGATAACTTGATTAACTTTAACCACGACGCCGACATTAGTTACCACATCGAAGAAGTTGACGCTTTGAGTGCGCTACCAAAACTGCACCGCAAAATCACAGAGCTAGAAAGCACTCGTCGCACTATGATGAACACGGGAAAGATCGTCGGTTCTGAGATCACCGACCCATTGGAATCGGCAATGGAGCTGCGTGATAAAATTCAGCGTGGCCAGGAAAAACTATTTCAGGTGAGTGTTTACGTTGGTCTACAAGCTGAAAGCCTTGCCGAACTCGACAAGGTGACGAAACTGCTCGAAACTACCATGTCGGCCCGACTGTTCTATATAAAAAGCGCCCGTTACCAACAACTTGAAGCTATGCAGTCTATCCTGCCTCGTGCCGAAGACCAGCTCAACCAGAAGCGAAACCTTGATAGCAGCTCGGCTGCGCTGACATTTCCATTTATGTCCTCGGAACTCGTGCAAGAGTCGGGCATACTATACGGCGTTAATAAATCCAATAACTCGTTAGTTATTCTTGATCGTTTCACCCTGCATAACGCCAACTCAATTACGTTTGCACAGTCGGGTTCCGGCAAAAGCTATACCACTAAAGTTGAAATTCTGCGCCAGCTCATGCAAGGCACGAAGGTTATTGTGATCGACCCCGAACGGGAGTATAAGAACTTGTCAAAGTCCGTTGATGGCACGTACGTCAAGTTATCTACCAGCAGTAAGGAAAAGATCAACCCCTTTGATATAAACACGACCGCCCACACTAAGCACGACCTAGCGGAACACATCCAAGATCTAACCGAAGTTGTTGGCCTCATGGCAGATGGGTTAGACAAAAGCGAAAGAGCTGCTGTCGATAAGGCAATCCTCAAAATCTATAAACAGGCTACGGGTGAACAGCCTTTGCTTCGTGACTTGTATGCGGTACTACACGACCTCGGCCACCTTGAGCTCTGCGAGCGGCTCGAAAAGTATATATCTGGCTCGCTTGCCGGTGTGTTTAACGCCAAGACGAACGTCAAGCTTAATAACCGGCTAGTAGTCTTCGACATCAAGGACATGCCAGAAAATCTGCGCAAGATCATGATGCTCATTATCAGTAACTTTGTGCAAAATCAGGTGAAGGCCAAACCTGAAAAACGTCTGCTTGTGATAGACGAGGGCTGGCTATTGCTCCAGCACGACGAAAGCGCTCGTTTCGTTACGGGTTTAGTCCGTCGTGCGCGCAAGTATTACTTAGGTGTGGCTATTATTTCACAGCAGGCAAACGATTTCCTTAATAACGAGTATGGCCGCGCCATTGCATCACAGAGCAGCTTGCGTATTCTCATGCATCAGGATACGACAACTATCAAGGGCGTAGCGCTAGAGTTCAACCTCTCTGAGTACGAGGAAGGGTACTTACTGACTGCCGCACGCGGTGACGCACTCATTATTGCCGATCAGAACCATGTGGCCGTAAAGATAGTGGCCTCCGATAAAGAGCATCCGCTCATTACAACCGATCCGACAGAGGTGTACAAGACGTGAATCCTGCACTTATTCTGACTGTCGCTGGCTTCAACAAAAAGACGATTGCGTTAGTGCTGGTAACGCTTACCATCATAGTGGCGCTTCCATTTATGGCGTTTTTTTCACTCGGCGCCAGTGCATTATCGTTTCTTATGGGCAGCGACGAATCAGATACCGTGTACGCAATATCAACTGATGTACAGGGTCTCTACGAAGGGCCAAAAGTTGAGGGCGATACCTACGAATGGGGCAATTGCACTTATTGGGCATATGCCGTGCGCCTCAAATACGGCCATCCTATTCCGACTACGTGGGGTGACGCGAACACATGGGACGACAGGGCCGAAGCTGACGGCTATTTAGTCGATCATACCCCGGCAGTTGGCGCAGTATATCAGACTGACACAGGTGCATTAGGTCATGTCGCTTACGTTAGTGCCGTCGATCCCATAACTGGAGATTGGGCAATCTCGGAAATGAACGTACGGGGCCTAGATGTTGTTGATACTCGTACGTTTAAGGCTGGGTCAGCAATTTTCTACAACTTTATACATGACAAGGAGAGCAGCAATGACACTACCAACTAACTCTACGCACTACTTGCTACTTACTGCCGGGGCTTTGATTGGCGCAGCCCTTCTATGGTTGATGATGACCGTTGGTTTTCGGCTGTTTCAGTGGCGGCGCGTATTGCGACGTAAGTCGGTATCGCTTGAACTTACACCCCCTGCACACATCGCCCGCGCACCACATGCTACACAGGAATGGTTTACGGTTATTCATGGTTTTCGTGCCAGCCGGACGTTCAGACAGAAGTTGCTCCGCCGTGATGTGGTGTTGTCTTTCGAGATAGCCTCTACTCGTGCGGACGGTATACGATACATCGTGCAGGTAGATGAAAGGCTGGCCGCCAGTTTACAGCACGCCATTACAGCTTACTTGCCGCAGATAAAAGTAGCGGAGATTAAAGACAAGTTGCCAGATAATTTACAGATTATAGAGTTTAAGCAGACGGGGCATTATGCCTTTCCACTTGCTTCGACCGACTCACTCGAACAGCATGATCCGGTGGCATATCTTGCTGGCGCTATGACAAAACTAGCACCTGACGAACAAATACGTTTTCAATTGGTGCTGACACCAGTTGAGCTCAAAGAAGCAAAAGCTCTAGCACGCAGGATACTCGGTAATGAAGATCTACTGTCGCATCTTAGTCACCGAAAAATACCGTTTGTAGCAAGCATTGCAGGGTTTATTAACGACGGCCTGTTTGCGGCAACCGACATAATGGGTGAGGTGAGCCATGGCCCAACAAAACACATGTCTGGTAGCTCACATGGCTCTGCTCGTACTAACTATGAACGGACGCAAGTCAGCACTCGCCAGCGTCCGGCGCGTACTTTGAGCGCTTTCGAGTTGGAGCTTATGGAGACTATGCACCAAAAGCTAAATCAACCGTTGTTTAGAGTGAGCATACGCGTAGCCGGGCGAATGGATAACGCCGATACTGCCCGCGAACGGCTAGGGTCAATCAGAACTTCTTTGCAAGTCTACGGCGTGCCATCGTATCAAGCATTGCAGGCTAGAATTGGATTGCTCCCCAAGAGGTTAGGGCGATTTACGTTTAGTAATCGATTGCCTGCCTTCTTTAACCGTCGATCTGTTGTATTGTCCTCGTCGGAACTTGCCAACTTATATCATTTTCCACTAGGCAACACTGCCCAAACCGACAACCTCATCACATCGTTGAGCCGAACACTTGCTGCACCGGTATCACTCAAGTCCGGTCGCAAACTCGCTGTTACTATCGGAGACAATCACCATCACGACACGGTTACGCCTATTGGTCTCACTGAGTCAGAACGCGAACGGCATCTGTACGTTATTGGAGGCACGGGCAACGGTAAGACGACGATGCTTTTCTATAGCATACTGCAAGATATCCGAGCGGGTAATGGCATTGCGGTTATTGATCCGCACGGTGATTTAGCCGAGCGTATTTTGCGCTATATCCCCGAAGATCGCATTAAGGAAGTCATTTACATGAATCCTGACGATCTAGCCCATCCTGTTGGTGTGAACTTGCTTGAGCTGCCCGAAGGACTGATGGGAGATGACTTGCTACGCGAGAAAGATCTCATCACCGAAGCGACAATATCTGTACTACGGAAAATATTCTCTGACGACGATTCAGGCGGCCACCGCATCGAATACGTCTTGCGTAACTCAATCCAGACCGTGCTAACCCTTGAAAACCCAACACTGTTTACCATCTTCGAGTTGCTTAACGACGCTAAATTTCGGCGTAAAGTTGTAAAGACCCTGACCGATAAAAACCTCAAAGACTTCTGGGATAATGAGCTTGGTAAGGCAGGTGAGTTTCAGCGTGTTAAGATGGCGGCCGGTATTACTGCGAAAATCGGACGCTTCTTGTTTTCGGCGTCAGCAAAACGCGTGCTTGAACAACCCAAATCCACCGTTAACTTTGAGGATGTGCTCGCCAGCAAGAAAATCCTAATATGCAATTTCTCAAAAGGTATGCTCGGCGAAGACACCTCGGCATTGTTTGGTACGACAATACTGGCAAAACTACAGACGGCAGCATTACGGAGGGCAAGGATCGGCGAGCAAAACCGTGTGCCATTCTACCTATATGTCGATGAGTTTCAAAACTTTGCAACGATGAGCTTTGTGCAGATGCTTTCCGAAGCTCGAAAGTACAAGCTGTTCCTCACAATGGCCGAACAGTCTACATCACAGCAAGATCAGCAGCGGCTTGTTGACATTATCCTCGCCAACGTCGGTACGATTGTGTGTTTTCGCTCTGGGAGCCCAGCCGACGAAAGGCTAGTGTTGCCGCTTTTTAGCCCGTTTATAGATCAGGGCGAAATAGCTAATCTGCCAGCGTATTCGTACTATGTCCGTATAGCCGCCATTAACGCGCAAGAACCGATGTCCGGTGTAACTGTCGTAGTGGAAGATAAAGGTAGTGAGGCCGTCGCAAAACAAGTTATCAAATCTTCGCGGCTACTGTATACGAAGAAAGTGGGGGCAGAATTTGCCGCAGGCCAGGTGAAAGAATCCGATAAGTCAAAGGGAACGCGGTCGGTCAACAAGCAACCGCCTCGCAGGCAATCCGAAGGGTTAAGGGACGAGACTTCGTTAAAATAGCGGGGATGTCATATAATAAGCACCATGAATGTTTATCTGGACATAGACGGGGTGCTGCTCGTCAACGAAACGCATGCTGCGAACTATGCTGACGAGTTCTTGCAGACTATTCTCACAAGATACCCTAACTCCACCTACTGGCTCACGACTCACAACTGGAGTGGCGAAAACCGTGCCAAAGAAGTACTCGCCCCGTACCTAAAGTCCGAAACCGTAAAACTACTCGACAAAATTCAGCCAACAGCGTGGGATGAACTCAAGACCGATGCTATCAACTTCGACGAAGACTTTCTGTGGTTTGACGATGACCTATGGCCAGATGAGCTAAAAGCGCTCGAAGCACATGAAGCTGCCGAACAGTTTATACTCGTTAAACTTGATGAAGACCCTGACATGCTCAAGAAGCTGGCCGAGGCCGTTAAAACCAACGGCCAGCTCCTATAAAACGTGTCATTTCAGTTGGGCTTAGTTTTGGCTATTGAAGGTCAGGCCAGGTAAATGTGTAATCCAGAAGGTTCAATTATTTAGTCTAAACTTCAATGTATCTTCATCCTGTCAGCATTACCACGGTAGAGCCTGTAAACTGGGTTAGTTGTCCGTAAGCGTTTACGGCAATTTACGAATAGTGTATAATGGCAAGCAATGAGCGGTAAAGCAGGTATATTACTCGAAATTGCAAACAGTCATAATTTGAATGATTTTAGTTTGCGTGAGATCGGTCGCATGATGGATTCCGATAAGCCTGAAAATCCACAGACGGTAAAGTTCCACTGGCGCAAGTTATATGAAGCTGGCAAGATCGACTATTTGCCGCGTACCCGTCAAACCCGCACCTCTATCAAAAACTACATCGATAAACAGGCACTTGGCGACGGAAAGTCGCTGATTTCAATTCCAGTCCGTGGCGTAGCTAACTGTGGCCCTGCCTCGCTATATGCCGATGAAGTAAGCATGGGCTACATCCATGTATCCAGCACCTATTTGAAAACCAATCGTTACGATGACCTATACGCGATCATTGCTTCTGGTGATTCGATGAACCAAACCAAGATCGATAACAAGCCAATTAACGATGGTGACTACGTGATCGTCGACCGCTCGGTGTCGCAGCCGAATGACGGTGATCGTGTAGTTGCTATTGTCAACGGACTAGCAAATATAAAGCGTTTTCTCCGTGAGCGCGGAAGAATCGTCCTTGTTTCTGAGTCTTCAGAGCACTTTGACCTTATCTTCATTCACCCAGAAGACCAAGACGAAGCGCTTATTGCCGGTAAGGTTGTGCAAGTCGTCCAAAAACCAAAATTTGCCTAGGCATCTCCTAGCGAAAATAAACGAGAGACTTAAATTATTTAACTTCGCGAGAGCGAGGAGGGTAAAATGAAGTTCGAGATAGATTTTTTGCCCATAGGCAAATCTATGTGCGGCGACTCGTTCGCCATCCGGTTCGGTTATCTCGGAACCGGTAACCTGTCTGATCAGACCGTTGTACTAATCGACGGCGGTTTTACAGAGGACGCAGACACTATTAAAAACCATTTCGAGAAATGGTATGGCCACAAAAAGATTGATCTTATCATCTCCACTCATCCTGACCAAGATCACATTAACGGCCTGGCTGGTGTCATTGAGACAATGGATGTCGGGCAACTGTGGCTGCATGCGCCGTGGGAACATTCTGAAGCACTGGCAGAGTCCAAGCAGTTAAACTTTAATTCTGCGAGACTGAACCAAAAACTAGCAAAATCCCTGAGTAAATCTGCCAACTTGGCGGAAGTCGCCGCCCGGAATAGCGTGACTATGATTGAACCATTTGCCGGGAAGACTTCCTATAATACGGGTCACGGCAACATCACTGTTATGGGACCCAGCAGAGATTACTACGAGTCGCTCTTGCCGCAATTCCTGGACTGGCAGCCAAAGCAGAAGCAGGCAGCTACATTGTCGTCGCTAGAGCGAATCTTGAGCAAGGTCGCTAATTTTGTTGAAGAAAAATTTGATATAGAAACTTTACAAGATAAAGGCGACACGAGTCCTCAAAACAATTCCAGTGTTATCACGCTAATCGAACATGACGGCAGGAAATTTCTGTTCACTGGCGATGCGGGCATCGAGGCGCTGGAACTTGCATCTGAGGAACTTGAGTATCTTGGTCACATTCCAGGTTCCTATACGGTCGTACAGGTTCCGCACCACGGTAGCCGACATAATGTCGGTCCGACAGTCCTGACCAAGTTGCTTGGCGATAAACTGGCCAATTCTCATGGGCAGCGCGGACACGCCTATGTTTCTGCCGCCAAAGATTGCGAAGACCATCCAAAAAAGGTTGTCATGAATGCATTCAATCGGCGTGGATATCCGGTAACTTCGACGGAGGGGCTCGGAAAAGTTTTCCATAACCTTGATGTAAATCGATCTGGCTGGTCAAGGTCCACGCCGCATCCATTGTATGCTGAGGTAGAAGCCGATGATTAAGTTGCGAGTTGATAGATATGATATTGAGGCCCGATATGTGCCAGCGCTAGCCAGCTCCGTACCGTTCCTATTTTTTGGCTACTACTTCATTAACGGTATTGATGGAGCTTTCTGGCAATCAGCATTTGCGTTGACAGTAGGTTCTGTCGGCCTTTCTACGGCACTGTACTTAATAGCGGTACACTTCTGCAGAACCTTGGGAAAAGTTATCGAGGAAAGATGGTTTCGGAATGGCCTCACTTTTCCTACCACCGCATTTCTGATCGATAGCGATACAAATCTCACGCCCAATCGCAAGACCGAAATCAGGAGAAAAGTCAAGAAGCAGTTCAATATAGACCTAGGTACTGCCACCGAAGGTACTGATGCCGACCGTCGACTTATCCATGAAGCGGTCGGACAAATTAGGAAAACCTTCTATAGGAATAACCACCTCCTTCAGCAGAGGAATATTCAGTTTGGGTTGACCAGAAATCTACTAGCAGGTAGCCTCGTGGCTATTACTGTATCTGCAGCAGGCTTATTCCTGGGTAGCTTGACTAATAACACCACCGCCAGCGCGGTAGCAGTGACCTTACTAATTGCTTACCTTTTCCTGGCTACTGCTTCCGTGTTACTGCTGAAGTTTACAGCGCGGCAATATGCGTACACGCTGTATGACGAATTCATCGCGCTCTAAGTTTAGTATGGCAGTGGGAACACCCATCTTAAAAGATTGCAAGTTTTACTAAAACACTTACGATCACCCGAAGGCTGCAAAAAGCTCTATCCGATATCGAGGCTAATGAAACCTAACATCTCGTTCGCTAATTGCCGAGACATCGTTCGACGCATAATCTCGCAGCTATCGATCTGCGACAAAATGTTTAAGCTGCCTTCCCACAGGGTCTCACCGTCAATAATCGCCAGCTTACGGTGATGCTTGACGGTATAGAGCACTGTGATTCCCAACTCTTGCATTTCGTATACAGCTAAGGCTGCTTGGTATTCGTATTCTGCATCATGCTCTTTAGGGTCGCGTGTATTGATCGTGATACGGACGCCTTGCTCCCGTAACTTGCGCAGTATTGGTAATAGCTCCTCCATGCGCTTTGTGGTAATGAATGGGCTTTCAATAAGCACGCTATACCGAGCAAGCTTCAAGTCCTTCTTAAATACTTTGTAGAAATTGGTGTTATCATAGAGCCGAGAGGAAAGCAGATCATTCATCGGCTTCATCCTCGGCGATTGCTGTGTCTACGAGATCAACATCTTCGAGGCCCACCAGCGTTCTATAATCGTTCTTTATACTCCACCAGAATGCTAGTTTGTACTTTACTGAATAGGCAGACCTATATGGATATCCGCATAAATAATTACGCATTACTCAGAGCATCTAAGATTAACATTATTCTGGGGAAAAACGGATGTGGCAAGAGTACCCTTTTGAAGGGAGTGGAAAGCGGCTTTGCAGGTACTTTCGGCAATGTCAAATATATTACACCTGAACGGGGCGGCGCACTCGTCTATGATAGTGGTATTGATCAACAACTCCATAACAATATAGCCTGGCTTGGTTCTTCCCGGAGAGCCAATCAGCAAAACCAGTTTCGCCAACAAACCATAGCACAATATCGCTCCCTTGAGACAAATGTACTACGAGCACTAGAGGCAAGCGTAAAGGCAGGGAATCAGGAGCATCCACCTCTATTTGATGAAACCCTAACCAGGATCAACAATTTACTTGATAATATCCAAATACAGAGCGACCCAGCCGGTGGCCCCATTTTCAAAATAATTAGTAAAGCCAGCGGCGGAATCATCGACGCTCTATCAATAAGCAGCGGCGAATCTGAACTCATATCTTTAGCAATAGAGTGCCTTGCCTTCGCAAGTAGTCTCGTAAAAGGCAAGGAGAACATCTTATTCCTTGATGAGCCCGACGTCCATCTTCATCCCGACTTACAAGGTAAACTCATGCAGTTCTTAATCGAACTGGTAGAAGAGCACGACTTCAGAGTGGTGATCGCAACTCACAGTACACCTTTATTAGGAGGACTATCAGGTTACGATAAGGCTGTGCTGGCGCTGATGAAGCCTGGAGATCGTGAACTCCAATTTGAACCGATTACCGAACAGTATAAGCAAATCTTACCCGTATTTGGAGCCCACCCCCTCTCGAGCGTCTTTAATAAAACCCCTATTTTGCTCCTTGAGGGTGAAGACGATGTGCGAATCTGGCAGCAGGCTGTTCGTTCCTCTAGAGGCCGTATCTCAGTCTATCCTGTGCAGTGTCAAACCATCAATAAGCTTAATGAATATGAAGTAAAAGTGGTGAGGATCGTGGAGGCGATCTACGAAAACCCGATTGCATACTCTCTGAGAGATAGAGACGGTGCCGAGGAGTCTATCGACGATATGCTTCCGGTAGTTCGTATGCGGCTATCATGTCGCGCTGCCGAAAACCTAATATTATGCGATGAAGTCCTTGAGTCCACTGGGGTAAGTTGGGCGGACTTCAAATCGCGATCGGAAAAATGGCTATCTGACAACGCGGAGCATCCCCAGTACGAAGCATTTAGCCGCTTCAAGAAGGGCGGGTATCGGCGCAAAACAGCTGATCTTAAAAGGTTGCGAGTTTTGATTGTTGGAGCAATACTTGGAAGCGATAAGCCTTGGGAGGTGCTAGTTGGTCAGGTTCTGGCTAACCAGAAGAGGAGCCAATCACCCGTCTCACATTCTATGCAAGACTACTTAGGTGAAAAGTTGATATCCCGAATACTTCCCGCATAGTGTACTGCCAAACTAATGTTCGTGCGGTGCGCAACTCCGCTGATACTCGGCAAAGTCCCATGTTTTGAAGAATTTTTGCGCATATTTTTGGCCGTTTTTGAACAGTTGAGTTTGTTCGGCGCGTGTAATATCAAAATGCGTACCTTTGATGCCCAGCGTGTCTACAAAAACGGTGCGTTTTTGGGTGCATGGGTTGTCGACGTGCATTTGATCGTGCGCATTCATGGCCGTCGACAGGATGGCCATGCCGTAATTAACAGGGTTGGTCACCACGTTGTATGGCCTGACGGCATTAGCTTTGGCGCTGAGCTTGATACCAAATGTAGGCCACGCAGCGGTATCGTCAAAAATGTCGACCGGAAAATTGGACAGCAGCCCGCCGTCGACCAAAAAATTGCCGCCTAGTCTGACCGGTTCATAAAAGAAGGGAATGGCCATAGAAGCATGCACGGCGTCGGCCACCAGTTGATCGTCCGGATTAAGGCCGTAGTCACGTTCGTAATCCCAGGGCAGACGCACCAGCCGCCCACGCGTCACATCGGATACAATAATAACCAGCTTGTAGCGGCGTGATGGCGGCAATGCGCGCACCCAGGGTTCATTGGGTAATTTGAGGTCAGCAAACGTTACGACCCCTAGTGCCGCAAGCTGATCCTTGAGCCAATTACGCGCATACTCACCGCGGTAGAGGCCTTTTGTGAACACGAGCGACGCGGTTTCGCCAGCAAGGCCGAGCTTGTCCCACAGTGTTTCGTCGCGGAATTTAGTATAGTCAATATCCCGCATGATGCCAGTCATGGTGCCCGGGTCCATGCCTGCGGCCAACAGGCTGCCGACGATTGCGCCTGCGCTGGTGCCGCCAATGCGTCGTGGGCGATAGCCGGCACGGATCAGCTCGTCCAACGCGCCAACGAGGGCGATGCCTTTGACGCCGCCGCCCTCTAGCACCACGTCGCAAAAGTTATCAGTCTTGTCCGTCCCGTCTGCCTGATCCATGGCACCTCCTGATAATTATATGCATTCCTCCAACATTTCTATCATGGCCGCTGGGCTGGCCAAACGCAAGTGCGCAGCCGAGGCACCGTCGCCAATTTTGATAGTCAACGCACCAGAGGGCAGCGCCTCGAACATGTCTTCATCGGTGGTATCGTCACCGGCGGCGAGCACGAAATCGTACGAGTCCGCCCTGAGCCATTGCAGCGCGGCCGTGCCTTTGCTAAAACCTGACGGATGCACTTCGATAACTTTATTGCCACGTAAAATTTCGAGCACGGACAGATCAAACGTACCCTCCACTTGCTCCAGCTTGTCCGCCAACTCTTCGTGCAATTGTGCCGCGCGCATTTGGTTGGCGGCTGCCCGCCAATGCCAGGCCAGCGCGTTGGTTTTTTCTTCCAAAATTGCGCCCGCTAACAGATCAGTATATGCTTGCATCAGCTTGCGGACTGGCTGTTTCCAGCTCTGATCGGTTGAGTGAACGGCCTCCCATACGCCGCCAGGACGACGTAGCATGAACCCATGCTCGGCCGAAAAACCGACCGGCAGATCGCCTAACCATGCCTGCAGGGTGGCCGCTGGCCGGCCGCTGATAATCACCACGGTATTTGCAGGGTCAGCCGTTAGCCGCGCCAACACTGTCCGCAGCCGATCGGTAGGTGTTGCGCCCGCCGGGTCCGGATTGAACGCCGCCAGCGTTCCATCATAATCCAGAAGCAGCAGTCGTCGCTGCGCCCGTCTAAACTGTTTAACCGCATATACCACATTCATACATATATATTGTAGCGAAAATCCTAATGATTTTGAGGCAACATAGGGTATTATTACTCCACGCTATGGCGAAACCACGAATTATTATTGTGTCCAACCGATTGCCGGTGAGTATTGTAAAAAAGGAGGGCGGTTACGCGCTCAAACGCAGTATGGGCGGACTGGCAACGGCGTTGGCATCGGTCTTTGACCGGGGCGATGCGTTGTGGGTTGGCTGGCCGGGCAGCAAGCGTGTGCCAGCCAAGCGGCAGCTGGCGGCGATGGGATTTTCAGAACGGCTGCTGCCGATCGGACTGTCGGCCAAGCTGCTGCACCACTATTATGACCGTGTAGCGAACGGTGTATTGTGGCCGATTATGCACGGTCTGTCACTGTCCAAATCGCGCAAAATCGTCCAGGCCGACTGGACCGCGCTGCGCGAGGTGACCCGCCGGTTTGCCCAGGCGATTCTGGAAGTCTGCCAACCGGATGACGCCATTTGGGTGCACGACTATCACCTTATTTTGCTGCCGCAAATGTTGCGTGATGCGGGCCTCGACAACCGTATTGGCTTCTTTCTGCACACGCCGTTTCCGGAAGAAAATGTCCTGCTGGAGTGGCCAGAACACCGTCAGCTGCTGCAAAGTTTATCCCAAACCGACGTGCTGGGTTTTCAAACACAGCGTGATGCCGCACATTTCCGGATCGGCCTGGCGGCTACGGGCATGCGTATGCGCGAAGGTGCGATTGCGGCGGATTTTCCGATCGGCGTTGACTACAAGGCATACCGCAGCGCTGGCAAAGTCGCCGCAGTCAGGCGTAACTTACAGCGGTTTCGTACCCGGCTCGGCAACAAAAAAGTCATTTTGTCAGTATCGCGGCTTGACTACACCAAAGGTATTATCGAACAACTCCACGCTGTCGAACAGCTGCTCGAAACGCATGAGCACCCTGAGCGCATCATCTACAAACTCATCGTAGCGCCATCACGCGAAGAGGTTGATGAATACAAACAGCTCAAGGCCGAAATCGACGAAACCGTTGCCGCCATAAACGCGCGCTACGCCAAAAAAGGCTTCAAACCTATCCAATACGCTTACCGCGGCCACGGCTTCGAAGAAGTCAACGCTTGGTTTCGTATGGCACGCGTGTTGCTGGTTGTGCCGCGCATCGACGGCATGAATTTGGTCATCAAAGAGTATATTGCGGCGCACGAAGGCAGTCGTGGCATGATCGTTATGAGTGAAACTATCGGCGCTGCCGCTCAGCTGACCGACGCCATTCAGGTTGACCCGCTGAATATCGATGCCATTACGGCCGGACTGCGGCAAGCGTTGGCGATGCCGAGCGCCGAGCGCAAAGCCCGCTGGGCGCGTCTGCGCAAAAACGTTAAAGAAGAAAATGTGTTTTGGTGGTCAGAACGCTTCCTGGAGGCTTTGCAGCAGGCGCCTACTGATTCGTAGGGTCGCCGCCCGCGCTCGGACTGTCGCCGCGTCGCAGCGCTTCGATCAGCTCTGATAGTGCAGCGGCACTCTGGTCATGGCCAGCTTCTAGGTGGCGGTCACGAGCAACTTCCAGACAGGCAATCTGTTTGTCGATCGGGTAGGCGCCGCCAGCGTTCTCCATAATTTCCTCCAGCCGGGCGATGCCTTCGTCGCCCCAGTGCTCGTTGTCGAGCAGCAACTCGGCCATCTTTTTTGAATCATACATTCCGAGCGCGATCGCCATTGATTCATCGGAATATCCGCGTGCGTCCAGTATGTGTATGAGCTCCTCCTGGTGATCTGCGCTCGTCATGGCTAGCCCAAATTCGCGCCCATGCGCTGGCCAGCCTTTAAAAATTGCTAGTTTTGCCAACCCCAACCGCTTGTCGTTCCACACCGACGCATCGGGGTAGGCGTTCTCCATGCCATACAACACATTGAGCGCGGTATGCATTATTCGCAAGTCGGAATCGTCGTCCGCCAACTGTAGCTCCATCCCTAATCCATAGAGGGATTGCGCGCCAAAACGACGCATGTTGAATGGTACGCCTAACCATTTTTCCTCGTTCGTCAGCTCGGCAGCCAGATGCTTCAGGCCGCCGTTAATTGCATTTTTTGCTGCCAAGGAATCGGCCCAGGTGGAGATGGCATCACTGCCTGGCACGCGCTTAACGAGTTCCGCTTCTGCGCGATTAATCTCATTAGAATCAGGATCGTAGGTGATGAGGTAGTTGGCCCGCGCCCGCAAAAAGCCCAGGTAGCGGTAGCCGCCTTGGTGTTGACTATTTCGTTCGAGCATGTCCGAAAACGTTGCTATAAAGGCTTCGCCGTCACGCCCATTGTTGTGAACATGTTGCGCCAGACGCTCCAGCCCGCCCACCATAACTTCAGCTGAGTCGATCTCGTTCAGTAACTGGAATGCCGCGTAATGATTACCAATGTCTACGCATACTTTGGCAGCCGACAGGCGTACACCATTCCATACGAGCGCTCGTGGATAGTCTGCTTCGCCGTCGGCTAGACAGGCGCGTACGTCGGGCAAAATATCTTCGGTGGTTTCGCCCTCAGTCTGGCGAGTATGCCAGCTTGCGACTTCTTCGGCCAAATCCTGTAAGTATGACTCCGGCAAGTCTGTATCCAGATTGGATTGCGCGAGCGCGAGGTCACTCGATAAATCAATTATTTCGTTGCTCTCAAAAAACGCCGGAAAAATGCCTTCCGGATACGTTCGCGGCGTGACATGCGGGCCGTCGGTCATGAATTGGTTACTCCGTTACTGTGCTTTTATATCCTAAAGAATCGCAGAACGCAAGTGTAAGCTACCTTTGCGCTACGGATCGTGACCGCTTAAGTAGCAATCTCCGCAGGAGACGGAATGCGGGCCGTAGCGCGCATCCAAGGCAATACCGCACTACCCCCACACGCCCAAAATCTGCTACAATCAGGCCTGAGAAGGAACAACTATGGCTTTATCGACCCAACCCTATAAGGGTGCACGTGATTTTTACCCCGAGGACAAGCGACTGCAAAACTACATGTTTCGCACCATTCGCCGCGTTGTCGAACAGTTTGGATACGAAGAATACGATGCGCCCATCCTGGAACCACTCGAGCTGTACCTGGCAAAAACAGGTGAAGAAATCGTTAACGAGCAGACCTACGCATTTGAAGACCGCGGTGGCCGCCGCGTGGCAATTCGTCCGGAAATGACGCCGACCGTCAGCCGAATGGTAGCAGGCAAGCGCCAGGAACTGGCGTATCCGCTGCGCTGGTACAGCATTCCCAACCTCTGGCGTTACGAACGCCCCCAGCGCGGACGGTTGCGTGAACACTGGCAGCTCAATGTTGACCTGTTCGGTATTTCCGACATGCTGGGCGAACTGGAAACTATCCAGGTAACCGATGCTATCTTGAAGGCCTTTGGCGCAACGCACGACATGTACACCATTCAGCTGAACAGCCGCAAGATGATGGATTTCATTCTTAAGGAATACCTGAAGCTGGACAATACTCAGATGCACATGGCGAGTAAACTGATCGACCGCATGCACAAAATGCCACTGGCGGAGTTCGAGGCCGAAATCGATGCGATCTTTACGCCCACCCAGCGTGACGAGGGTGCCAGCAATAAGCTGATCGGACTGCTCAAAACCAAGCAATTACAACATTTACCAGAAGTCATTCGCGAGCACGAATCCGCCCAGGAACTCAAAAAGCTGATGGAAATGCTGGAAGACATGCGCATCCCAAACGCCGTATTCGACATCACGGTCATGCGCGGCTTTGACTACTACACCGGCATCGTATTTGAGGTCAAAGACAATCATGCGGACAACAACCGCTCCATGATGGGCGGGGGCCGCTACGACGGCCTCGTCGGTTTGTTCGGTGTCGAACCTGTGCCAACCGTAGGTTTTGGCTGGGGTGACGTAACGCTGCAAAACTTCCTGGAAGGCCACGATCTCATGCCTAATTTGCACCCGGAAACCGACCTGTACGTCGTGCTCATCGGTGACGTCTACGCCCAAGCGCAGCGCGTCATCCAGGATTTCCGCGATATGGGCGCCAACGTTGCCGTAGACTTTACTGGCCGCAAGCCCGACAAGCAGATCAAAACTGCGGTCAAAAAAGGCATTCGCTACGCCGTATTTATTGGCGAAAAAGAGCTGGCCGATGAACTATACGAAATCCGCAACTTGGTCAGCGGTGTCGAAGAACGCCACAGCGCCTCCCGAATCGTCAGTATTGTAACTGATTATCGCGCGGACGAAGACTAGCGATGACGGGTATTAACCACATTATCACTGGGGGCTTAATTGGTGCACTTGTGCCGCAGCCGCTCATTGCCATTCCGCTGGCGTTTGCTTCTCACTTTTTGCTCGATATGCTGCCGCACTATGGCGATCACCCTAGCGACCATCTGCACGCCAGCAATCACATTCGACGCATCGTACGCATTGACACATGGATGGGCGTGCTGTTTTTTGGTGCGCTCCTGCTGCTGCGGCCGCCGCACTGGCCCAGTATGATGCTTGCGGCGGCCGCCGCATTGCTGCCCGACCTCATGTGGCTACCTAATTATATTCGTGCGCTGCGCGGTCAGGACCAAAAGCCCTATAACTTTATGATGCGCTTCCACAAACGTATTCAGTGGGCTGAAAAACGTAGTCCGTTCCATGCCGGCATTGAAGCGGGGTGGTTTGTGACCGCCACGGTGCTGTTTTTGCGTGCCGGGCGTTTCTGGGGCTAGCCAAAGCGAGCTACATCTGTTACAGTACGTGACTATGCAAGTCACAAAAAAGAATCTATCTGACACCAAGGTACAACTCACGCTAACTGCTGACGCCGGCCAGCTGCAAGCTGCCAAAAAAGCTACGCTTGAAATCATGGGCAAAGAGCTACGCCTGCCAGGCTTCCGCCAAGGCAAAGCACCGCTCGCACTCATCGAAAAAAACGTCAACCAGGCTAATCTGCAGACGGAATTTTTGGACCGCGCCGTTAATCTGATGTATGTCGCTGCGTTGGATCAGGAAAAATTGCGTCCCGTGTCGCAACCAGAAGTCAAAATTACCAAATACGCGCCGTTTGACATGCTGGAAGTTGAGATTGAAGTCGAGATTATCGGTACTATTAAGCTGCCCGACTACAAAAAAATGAAGCTCGCCAAAAAATCCGCAAGCGTCACAGCCAAAGAAGTCGACGAAGTTCTGGACCAATTGCGCCAGCGCGAAGCCGAGCGAAAAGATGTCCACCGCGCCACCAAGAGCGGCGACCAGGCATACATTGATTTCAAAGGCGTGGACGCCAAAACCAAGGAGCCAATCAATGGCGCTGATGGCAAAAATTACCCGCTCGTACTCGGCAGCAGCAGCTTCATTCCTGGATTCGAAGACAACTTAATTGGCCTGAAGGCTGGTGCTGAAAAAACTTTCACACTAACTTTCCCTAAAGATTACGGTGTGAAAGTTCTGCAGGACCGCAAAGTTGCATTTACCGTTACCGTTGTTAAAGTTCAGGAAATCGTTTTGCCTACATTAGACGACGCCTTTGCCGCAAAGGCTGGCCCGTTTAAGACGCTGGACGAACTTAAAGCTGACATCAAAAAACAGCTGCAAGCCGAAAAAGACCGCGACGCTGACCGCGACTTCACCGATCAACTGATCACGGACATCGCCGCCAAGTCGACCGTTGCACTACCCGATTCGCTTGTTGAAGAACAGCTCGAGCGCATTATTACCGACCAAAAACAGAACCTGATGTACCGCGGCCAAACATGGCAGGAATTTTTGGAAGGCCAGGGTGTTACCGAAGAAGAATACCGCAAGCAGTTACGCCCGGATGCCGAACTGCGTGTCAAAGCCGGGCTTATTCTGGGTGAAATCGCTGAGCAGGAAAAGATTGTCATTACGGCTGAAGAGCTTGACCTGCGCATAAAGCTTTTGAAGGGCCAATACCAGGACAAACAAATGCAGGCCGAACTGGACAAGCCCGAAGCGCGCCGCGAAATCGCCTCACGTATGGTGAGCGAGAAAACCATCGATAAGCTGGTTGGCTACGCAACGGCGAAATAGCCGCATCTATTCCTGCGGTGTTTGACGTGCCTACGCTTGTGATGTAAATCACTAGTAAGATGATGCAGAGCGTTGTATAGTATCCCTTCACCAGCAAGAGGAGAAACAGAGATGACGTACAAACCCAATCGTTATCGAACAGATACCGCTCAGCGCTAATTTGGAGGCTGTTGCGGCTGGCCCCGCCGGGCCGCCCCTTGTGCCAGAGCCGCGCCGATCAAACGTAGCCGAAACAAGTGAGGCCTACAATCGCCCTGTGCCGAATTACGCGGCACTTGGTAACTGCGGTCTGTGGGGCACGAACCCCAACGGCACGTCGCGTGTCACTGACCACCCGCTGTACTTGGATCTTGTTACGTACCATGCTGACGCGGGCCGAACGGAGATCTAGCGCCCTGCCGAGGGGCAGAATCATCAATTAGCACTCTTGACTTGCGAGTGCCAGCCGGGCTATGATAGACATGTTAACTTCGAGGGACATCATGACGAATAGCACAACGAACAGTATTTTGATTCCGACTGTCATCGACAACGATGGCCGGGTAGAGCGAGCATACGACATCTATAGCCGTTTGCTCAAGGACCGTATTATCTTCCTGGGCAGCCCGGTTGATGAGCATTCAGCCAATCTCATCGTGGCGCAGTTACTGTTTTTGCAAGCCGAAGACGCCAAGAAAGACATTTTCTTGTACATTAATAGTCCTGGTGGCAGTGTGTACGACGCTTTGGCAATCTACGACACTATGCAATACATTACCAACGACGTTCAGACCGTTGGCATCGGTATGCAGGCGTCGGCCGCTGCGTTTTTGCTGAGTTCGGGCACCAAGGGCAAGCGCTTCTTGCTGCCTACTTCGACGGTGATGATTCACCAGCCATCGAGTGGCACTCGCGGCAAGGTAACCGACCAGGAAATCGACCTCAAAGAGTCGCTCCGCGTCAAACATTTGCTGGAAGAAATTATGGCCAAAAACACCGGTCAAAAGAAGGCACAAATCCACGAAGACATGGAGCGCGACCGCTGGATGACCGCGGACGAAGCCAAAAAATACGGTTTAGTTGACGATATTCTGACCTCGCCACCCAAGCTAAGCTAGTCTTACGATTCACCGGACCAAATATAAGAACGAAGCGGCCAGAGTGTCGCTTCGTTTTATGAAATTGAGATTAAACCACACACCGGTAGTACGTGCTAAAAATCACGTCCTGTACGTCTTTTGTACGCCCCCAAAATACGCTATGCTACCAACGTACACCAGGAAATGCTAAACGGAGGGCTGCACATGCCACGGAACGTAGTCGAACTGGTACCTTTAACAGACATGAGCGATGATTTGTTGATCGAGATCAACAATATATTTATGGCAGAGTTGCACGACAGCCATCGTCGGACCAGACGTCAGATGATGGCGCGCGATCTGGGGCGGGTGGTCAGGGCTTTTGACCACAGTCCCTCCTCCGACGTGCACTTGCACAAAACGGTTAATCCACTGCAAATAGCTGCCCAAAATATGCATTTAGACAGACTAACAGCACACGCCGTGAGGCTTAAACAGGGCGAAGATAGCTCTTGGGTTGGTATGACAATGGCACGGCAGGGCGTGCGCCTGCACCATCCTATTGCGCCCAGACTCCCGCTGCCGCGCTTGGCCCTGGAACATCTTTCGCCGCTTGTTATGCAGCGCGTGACGCCACGGACTCACGTAAGCGCCTGGGTGACGGCTACTGCTATGGGTACACCAGGAGTGTTTAGGGAGGTGTATGAACAGGCTGGAGCGGAGCGTCTGCCATATTCGAGCCTTTGGACAACTGAGCCTATTGCTACTCCGTTTGTGGTGCGCGCGATTGAAGAAGCGGGCTTTGCGCACCACGGACCTGCTGCGCGCTGGCATGTGAGCGGCCCGGGGCAGCCGCTGCCTGACCTTAGCATTCCCAACTTGCTTCCGCCGCCGCTCAGTCGTCTGCATCTGCTTGATCGATTGTAGCTTTGATGCGCAAAACCGCCTGTCGAGTACTGACCTACTAACGCTGTCAATTACTGTTGACATATTGCTGAACATGGCTCACAATATCACTCTAAGAAGTAGTGTAAGTCGGGCAGTGCTGTAGTTCGCAAAAATTGCAGTGCCAAAAACGTTCGCTTAGAGACCTTCGCGCGAAACATCTCAAAATTACAACAACCTTATAACCACATAAGGGCCAATGCTCGTCCGCAGGCGAGCGGCCACAATTTAGAGAAGGGGATTGCAGCTGCATATGGCGAAAACCAGCACAACCACAGATGATGGCAAGCGGGTATATTTCACCGATCAGGACGACGCGATCCAGCTCGACAACCTCGTCGACCACCAGAATAAATCATTCCAATGGTTTATTGAGGAAGGTCTTGGCGAGTTGCTGGCTGAGATTAGCCCGATCGATGACTATACCGGCACTAAACTTTCTTTGCGTTTCAAAGACTACCATTTTGAAGACCCGAAGGTAACCGAAAAGGACGCTCGTGAAAACAATATTTCGTACGAGGCACCACTCAAAGCAACCGTTGAGCTGACCAACAAAGTCACCGGCGAAGTCAAAGAGCAGGAAATCTACCTCGGCGACTTCCCGTACATGACCAAGCGCGGTACGTTTGTGATCAACGGCGCAGAGCGCGTGGTTGTGAGCCAGCTCATTCGTTCGGCCGGCGTGTTCTTCACGTCCGAACGGCACGGTTCGAGTGCCTTGTACGGCGCCAAGGTTATCCCTGGCCGCGGTGCATGGCTCGAGTTCGAAACCGCTGCCGCGGGTGGCCTGTACGTCAAAATTGACCGCAAGCGCAAGTTGCCCGTCACCACCCTATTGCGCGCTTTCGGTTTGAACGAAGCGGCCATGAAGGACGCCTTCAAGCATGTTGACACCGGTAATCGCAGCTACTTGGACGCGACGCTCGAAAAAGACCCCACTCGCGGTCAGAGCGACGCGCTCATCGAAGTTTACCGCCGCTTGCGCCCGGGCGACCTCGCCACCGTCGACAACGCCAAAAGCCTGCTCGAAAACATGTTCTACAACTTCAAGCGTTTTGACTTTAGCCGTGTTGGCCGCTACAAGATCAACAAACGTTTGAATCTCGATGTGCCAAACACGGTCGAAAACCGTGTGATGCGCCTGGAAGACCTAATTGCTATCATCGCCGAGCTGATCCGCCTGAACAACACGCAGGAACCGGCTGACGACATCGACAGCCTGGCCAACCGCCGCGTCAAATTGGTCGGTGAGCTGGTCCAGCGCCAATTCCGCATCGGCCTCTTGCGCATGGAGCGCAACACCAAGGACCGCATGTCAATGAGCGAACTGGAGTCAGTAACTCCTGGGCAACTGATCAACGCTCGTCCTGTGGTCGCTGCGGTCCGCGAATTCTTTGCCAGCAGCCAGTTGTCGCAGTTCATGGACCAGATTAACCCCTTGTCAGAACTTGCCAACAAGCGCCGCTTGAGCTCGACTGGCCCCGGTGGTCTGTCCCGCGAACGCGCCGGCCTGGAAGTCCGCGACGCCCACGCCACGCACTACGGCCGCATTTGTGCGGTCGAAACGCCGGAAGGCGCCAACATCGGTTTGGTGCTGAACCTGGCCAACTATGCGCGCATTAACGAATACGGTTTCATCGAAACCCCATATCGTAAGGTTGTAAAAGGTAAGGTGACGAGCGAGGTCGTATATCTCGATGCTGCTGCTGAAGAGCATGCCGTCATTGCCGGTGCCGGTGTTGAACTGGACAAAAGCGGCAAATTTGTTTCCGACCGCGTTAGTGCCCGTATGTTCCTTAAATCCGGTGAAGTTGATGCTGAAGACGTCACCCACATGGACGCCGCCCGCAACCAGATTATTGGTTCAAGCGCCGGCCTCATTCCATTCATTGAAAAGAACTACGTGTACCGGTCATTGATGGGTAGTAACCAGCAGCGTCAGGCTGTACCGCTGATCCAGCCAAGCTCGCCAATTGTGGGCACTGGCCTTGAAGGCGCTGCCGCCCGCAACACCGGTCAAATGGTACTGGCCGAAGCTGACGGCGAAATTGTCCGTGCTACCGGCGACGAAGTTGTCGTCAAATACAAAGAAGGCAACGTGACCTACGAGCCGCAACACTTTGTACGCTCCAACGAAGGTACGTCGATCAACCAAAAAGTCGTCGTTAACACCGGTGACAAAGTCAAGAAGGGTGACGTGCTGATCGAAGGCATGTCCATCCAAAACGGCGA
>Ga0157373_10000043_pt1 | contig 113422 bp, 88 predicted proteins | sample C65metaG_FD_113460 | JGI IMG/M metagenome (GOLD analysis project Ga0157373, IMG submission 113460) | Corn rhizosphere microbial communities from Kellogg Biological Station, Michigan, USA - C6-5 metaG | ecosystem: Host-associated > Plants > Roots > Rhizosphere > Soil | place: USA: Michigan...
ATACCAGGCTCCCTAACCCCTAAAAGGTTTAAATTTGGGCCGTTAATAATTTGTATCTTCATCAGTTCAAACTTAAAGCTAAAAACTTACATCAGAAAATTTTTGTGTGATTAATAACCCCTACTTAAAATCGTTTAAAGACTATCTAAAACTGGAGCGCTCGCTGTCCGGCAACTCTATTGATGCCTATCTTACCGATATCGATAAGTTGTTCCAGTACTTCGACTCTATAAATAAACACACTAATTTAAAGGATGTTACAAGTAACGACTTAAAGTTATTTATCACATGGATAAATGAACTCGGAATGCTCCCAAGCACACAAGCCAGAGTAATATCGGGCCTAAAGTCGTTCTTTAGTTTCCTTTTATTGGAGCAGATCATTACTATAGATCCTACAGCCCTGTTAGAATCACCCAGGTTATCACGTAAGCTACCTGATACGCTCAACATTATCGAAATCAACCAATTAATTGAGGCCATAGATGCATCCAAACCAGATGGGATGCGAAACAAAGCAATCCTTGAAGTACTCTACGGATGCGGACTAAGGGTTACAGAACTTATCAGTTTAAGAATATCCAATATACATTACGAAAGCGAGTACATAAAGGTAATTGGAAAAGGAAATAAAGAGCGTATAGTGCCAATTGGGGCCAGTGCCTTAAAATTCATTAAAATCTATATAGAAGAATCCAGGGTACATATTAGCATTAAGAAAGGATTTGAAGACTACATCTTTCTAAATCGTGGCGGAACCGGTTTATCAAGAATCTCCGTTTTTACCATGATCAAAGCTTTAGCTTTAAAGGCGGGAATAAAAAAAAGCATCAGTCCACATACCTTCAGGCATTCATTTGCTACCCATTTAATAGAAGGCGGTGCCGATTTAAGAGCGGTGCAGGAAATGCTGGGTCATTCAAGCATTACTACCACCGAAATCTATACACATCTGGATAGAGATTATCTAAAAGGAATCATTACGGAGTTTCATCCCCGAAGCTAAAACCATCCTGTCTTTGCCCTGAATATCTTTTCTTAACTCTATGTTTATAAATGATTTATCAGATAACATTTGTACTGTCTCTTTACCTAAATATTCATTAATCTCGAAACACAAAAGACCATTCTCATTCAAATTACGAAGTGCAAATTCTGCAATTGCCTCATAAAATATCAAAGGCTCTTCATTAGATACAAACAGGGCTAAATGAGGCTCGTTTTCCAATACATTTTTATGCATAGCCTTTTGCTCTTCCATTGTAATGTAAGGTGGGTTACTCACTATCACATCGTACATTTCAGTACTTTTATAGCTCAGAATATCCGCATGAATAAAGTTAATTTCAGCATTATTTAGCTGCGCATTCTCGCTGGCAATTGCCAAAGCACTTTCTGAAACATCAATAGCACTTACTTTAAAGTTATCCAGGTTCTTTTTCAGTGAAATGGCGATACAACCGCTCCCGGTACCAATATCCAAAATACTACCATTCTTAAGCGTTTTAGACTGATCTGAACCACATCTTTCTATAACCCAATCAACCAGCTCTTCTGTTTCCGGTCGCGGAATCAATACAGCGCCACTAACTTTAAAAGTTAAACCATAAAAAACAGTATCCCCAATAACATATTGCAAAGGCTCACCGGTTTTCAATCTGCTCAATGCCAGTAAATACTCATTATACTTAACATCCTCTATTTCAGCATCTGCATTTAGCATCAATTGGCTCCTATTGAAACCAGAAATATGCTCCACAGTAATATTGAAAATAGAAATTATTTCCTGTTCATCGTAAATGGCTATTAACTCATTCGTAAAATGATGCAATAATTGCTTTAAATTCATGCTATGCAAAAGTAAGTAAATCGAACAATATACCTTACTTTTGCTGTAATGACAGACCAACTATATATGCAACGCTGCCTTGAATTGGCAAAAATGGGAATCGGAAGTGTTAGCCCAAACCCACTTGTAGGATGTGTAATAGTAAATAATGGTCAAATAATTGGCGAAGGATACCACAAAAAATTCGGCGAAGCCCATGCAGAAGTAAATGCCATAAACGATGTTCTGAAAAACCATCGCGATAAAGCAGCCGAATTGCTATCAAATGCAACAGCTTACGTAAGTTTAGAGCCCTGCGCTCACTTTGGCAAAACCCCTCCCTGTGCAGATCTGCTCATTAAACACCGAATAAAAAAGGTTGTTATCGGTAATACAGACCCATTTGCAGATGTAAACGGAAAAGGAATAGAAAAGCTGCAAAATGCGGGTATTAAAGTAGAAACAGGCATTCTGGAAAACGAATGCAGGTACCTTAACCGTCGCTTTTTTACCAGGATAAAGCAACAACGTCCATTCATAATTCTTAAATGGGCTACAACAGCAAACGGATACTTTGCACCAAAAAACACTGTACAACAATGGATAAGCGGTCCACTTTCAAAAAAACTGGTACATAAATGGCGAACCGAAGAAGACGCCATACTTATTGGAAAGCAAACCGCAATTGCCGATAATCCTCAATTAAGCGCCAGAGAATGGCCCGGTAAAAACCCGGTAAGGATACTTATTGACCGCAATCTGCATGTTCCTGCCAATAACCACATATATAATAACAGCGCAAAAACCATCGTTATAAATGAAGTAAAAACAGAAGTACAAAACAATGTTCACTTCATTCAGATGGAAGATATGCAGTACTACCTGCCACAAAAAATAGCTTTCCAGCTGTATCTTATGGATATCCAATCTGTCATTATTGAAGGCGGAGCAAATATCCTTAACCAATTTATTCAGGGCAATTTATGGGATGAGGCAAGAGTTTTCACCTCTGCCACCTCTTGGTCAGACGGCATCGCATCTCCTGTAATCAATGGAATAATAACAGAAGAACACTACGTAGAAAAAGACAAATTAACTATCTATCAAAATAACCAAAACAAATGATTTACCTGCTAATAAGCATTTTTTGCAGCGTTACTGTTGGCGTACTACTAAAGTTTGCCAAAAGATATAAAATCAATATCCTTCAGGCAGTTACGTGGAATTACCTCTTTGCTATTGGCTTAAGTATTTTCTTTTTTAAACCCAGCTTCAAAGACCTTGCCTCCACTTCACATTACGATATTTATTTAGGTCTTGGAATCTTGCTGCCACTTATTTTTTGGTTCCTTGCAGGTTCAATCAGAAACATTGGCATCGCCAGAACAGACATTGCACAGCGATTATCCTTATTTATTCCAATCCTGGCCTCCTATTTCCTATTCAAAGAACACTTTACCATCACTAAAATCTGCGGACTTGCTATTGGCTTTGTAGCCATATTTTTTACTTTACATAAGAAAACAACGCAAAGAATTACCATTGGCAGCTGGTTTTACCCGCTTGTAGTTTTTGTAGGTTTTGGGATAATAGACATACTTTTTAAGCAGGTTGCACAGATCAAATCAATACCTTATACTACTTCATTAACCATCGTCTTCATCTTAGCTTTTACCATTTCAATTGTTGCCATCCTATATTTCAGGGCATTCAAAAACCAAAAGCTGGAACTGGTTAACTTCCTTTGTGGCTGTGTGTTAGGCTTCTTTAACTTCTTCAATATCCTGTTCTACCTTAAAGCGCATGGTGCAATGGCACAAAACCCATCAACCGTATTTGCCAGTATGAATATGGGTGTAATTATCCTGGGCAGCCTTATCGGAATATTTGTTTTCAAAGAAAAACTAAACAAATTGAACTACTGGGGTCTGTTTTTAGCGCTGGCCGCCATTATTTTAATAACACTATCTAAGATTTATGCTATTTGATGACACCTATAAAACCATATCCGCTGCTTCCGAAGGGGTTTTTAAGGATAAAGGAAGCAAATTTATTGCTTATGCATACCCCATACGTTCTGATGAAGAAGTAAAAAATATACTTCAAAATCTTCGGTCAGAACATCCAAAAGCACGTCATTTTTGCTGGGCATTGCGTTTAAGTCCTGATAGAAGCGTATTCCGAATTCAAGATGATGGCGAGCCATCTGGCACAGCCGGCAGACCTATTTTAAACACACTGCTCTCGGCTGATATAACAAATATCCTTATTGTAGTGGTAAGGTATTTCGGCGGCACTTTACTCGGTGTACCCGGTTTAATTAACGCCTATAAAACTGCTGCTGCAGAAGCAATTAAAGAAGCCAATGTTGTAGAAAAAACACTAAACGATATTTACGAAATCACCTTCGATTATCTGGCTATGAATGATGTAATGCGCCTAATGAAAGACGAGCAGTTGAACATCCTTAATCAAAATTTTGACAACGCTTGTGTGATACAGTTTGAGGTAAGAAAGGCAAATTTAAATACAGTATTAGGTAAATTAGATAAGATTGAGAACATATGGGAAATAAAATATCTGAAGCAGACCTGATTATTAATCAGGATGGTACCATCTACCACCTGAGCCTGCTGCCCGAAGACTTGGCTCAAACAGTAATTACAGTTGGTGATCCAGACAGGGTTTCTGAAGTTTCTAAACACTTCGATAGCATAGAGCTTAAAAAAGGAAAACGTGAATTTATAACCCATACAGGTTATTTAGATAAAAAGCGCATTACCGTAATTTCTACAGGCATTGGAACAGATAACATCGACATCGTTTTTAATGAACTTGATGCCCTTGTAAACATTGATTTTGAAAAGCGGGAAGTTAAAAAAGAATTAACCTCATTAGATATTATTCGCATTGGTACCTCAGGTGCTATACAGCCCGACATACCCATGGGAACCATACTTGCTTCTTCATTTGGCCTCGGACTGGATGCCTTAATGCAATACTACATTAATGAACTATCTGGTGATGAACATAGCATTCTAGATGCCTTTAAATCACGGTTTTCGCATATTAAAGGCATTACCCCTTACCTTACAGCCGCCGACAATGTATTGCTGAATACCATAGGAAGTGATATGGAAAAAGGAATCACAGTAACTGCTCCAGGTTTCTATGCACCACAAGGCAGACAGGTAAGAGCTAAGAATGCCATACCTGATTTTATCAATTTATTAAATAATTTTCAGCATAGTAACTATAGAATTACTAACTTAGAAATGGAAACCGCAGGAATTTATGCGTTGGCAAAAGCTTTAGGACATAAAGCCCTGTCAGTAAATGCAATACTTGCAAGCCGGGTTAATTTCGAATTCAGTAAAAATCCGGCGGCAGTTGTAGACAAGGCGATAAAAATGGTTTTAGAGAAAATAATCAAACAAAAATAATGCGTCCAATGTTCATTCGGTATGATTAATGTACATTCAATAGAAATGTTTGGTCAATAGAATTAAATTAAGAATAATATGTTTGGGAAAATAAAAGAGAGATTCGTGCTATCTGTGGTAAATACTTCGCTTGCTGGTTACGAAGCGAAAGATTTAAATACCGGAAAAAGACTGATCTCTGTAATTGCGGGTGTATATATCTTACAAAAGGGAATCAGAAATATTCGTCAACATCCGTTTACTGGTATAGAAGAAGTAGCGCTGGGAAGTATCCTGCTGTATAATGCAGCAAGTGGTTTAAACAAAAAAATAATTAAAAAACCAACCGAAATATCGGATATAAGAAGAAATCAAATTCAGGGCAATGATCCGAGATCAGATGTGCCTGCGTTTGTTTAGAAATGAATTCAGCGATTAAACAGAAAAGGCCGATATAACTATCGGCCTTTTCTGTTTAGCATTATTTAAAACCTTTATTTCTTAACCGGTTTAGATGTCATATAAAACGTCAGTTTCCCCCCACCCGTAATATCAGAATGCTTTATGGTAGTTCCAGCAAGTTGTTTTCCATTTAACAAAACCCTCTGAACATATACATTCTTATCACTTTGGTTTAAAGCTTCAACAGTAAATGTTTTTCCATTTTCAAGTGCTAGCACTGCATTTTTAACCGCCGGACTTCCTAAAGAATAATCTTCCGATCCCGGAGATACAGGATAAAAACCTAAAGAAGAAAACATATACCACGCACTCATTTGTCCACAATCATCATTACCACCAAGTCCATCAGGTGTTGGCTTATATTGCATTTTCAAAATCATGCGTATCTTTTCCTGTGTTTTCCACGGCTGCCCAATCCAATTGTATAAATAAGCCACATGGTGAGCAGGCTCATTCCCATGCACATATCCACCAATAATACCCTCTCTGGTAATATCCTCAGTTTCGGCAAAAAACTCATCCGGAAGATGCATAGAAAACAAAGAATCTAATCTTAATCCAACCTTTTTATTGCCACCCATCTGCTCAATTAAAGCTTTAGGATCCTGAGGTACAAAGAAACTGTAGTTCCATGTGTTACCTTCAATAAATCCCTGGCCATGAGTACTTAACGCATCAAATTCCTTTTTAAACGAACCGTCAGCCATTTTTGGTCTCATAAAACCAATCGACTTATCAAACACATTTTTCCAGTTTCCTGAACGTTTGGTAAACTCATCATAAACATCCGTTCTGTTTAACTTTTTAGCCAGCTGGGCAATACACCAATCATCATATGCATATTCTAATGTATTTGAAACCGACGTTCCGCTGCGCTCTGCAGGAATGTAACCCAAATCAATGTAATCACCTATCCCCTCGTAGTCGCGATGATTAGCAGTCGTTATACAAGCATCCAGTGCCTTGTTAGCATCACCATTATATACACCTTTAATAATTGCATCCGTTAAAACAGAAACACTGTGGTAACCACTCATACACCAGTTGTCATTTGCATAGTGAGACCATATCGGAAGCATTTTAAGCGCACTCTGATCATAATGAGCCATCATAGATTTTACAATATCGTTGTTTCTGGCAGGCTGCATAATGTTCAGGAAAGGATGCAGAGCACGATAAGTATCCCACAAAGAGAACGTGGTGTAGTTGTTAAAGCCATCGGCTTTATGTACGTTCTGATCCAACCCTTTATATTCTCCGTTTACGTCGCTATAGTTTGTTGGATTAATAAATGCATGATACATTGCAGTATAAAAATTAATCTTATCATCTTCAGAAGCATCAATTTTAATCTTGTTAAGCTCCTTATTCCACTCTGCCTGTGCCTGCTGTTTTACCTTATCAAAATCCCATCCCTGAGTCTCTGCCTGCATGTTTTCTAATGCATTGGCCTGACTAACCGGTGATAAAGCGAACTTTACCTTGATCTTTTCCTGCTCTTCAGTTTTAAAATCAAAATACATTCTGATACGTCTTCCCGCTATATCAGGGAAGTTTTTAGTCTGGTCAAACTTTCTCCAGAAACCTTTATATACCTGAGGCTTATCGAAATTCTTTTGTCCATAAGAAACAAACGGTTTAGAAAATGACATAGCAAAATACACCGTGCGCGTACGTGCCCAACCATTAGTTTGTCTGTAACCCGTAATTAAAGTATCATTTACCACACGCACAAAAGTCCATACCGTTTTGTCGTCATAGTTATAAATGCCCGACATCAAATCCAGTATAATATGCGATTGATCTGACTTAGGAAATGTATACTGATGCATACCTACCCTATTAGTTGCGGTAAGTTCAGCTAAAATATTGTCATCGTCTAGTTTAACCTTATAATATCCGGCCTCTGCAACCTCATTATCATGAGAAAATGCCGATCTAAACCCTGATTTAGGATCATCCGCTGTACCTGGATTTAATTGAAGTTTTCCTTGAGTTGGCATAATCAGGAAGTCACCCAGATCAGAGTGTCCCGTTCCGCTAAAATGTGTGTGGCTAAATCCTACAATCGTTTTATCCTCATACTTGTACCCTGCACAATACTTATAAACGTCGCCATTATACTTGCCGTTCAATTCGTACGACAAAGTATCAGTATCAGGGCTTAGCTGAACAGATCCAAAAGGAACCGTAGCTCCTGGATAAGTATGTCCCATTTTTTGTGTTCCAATAATTGGTTTCACATATTTTACCAGGCTTTGCTGCGCATTTACTAGCACCGGAGCCGATAAAAAGCAGTACAGGAGGATTTTTTTCATATTTAACTTTAGTTCTATTTTTTTATGATTGTCTAAGGTATAAAAAAATCATACAAAAAACAGCTTTTTCAGTCTTGCTATAACGTTTGATCAAAATATTTCTCACTATGCTTTAACCATCTACCATCCATACCTATCACCCCTTAACTCTCTTCCTAACTAAACCTCCCTTCCTCTCCTCCCAATTCGGCTAAAATTCAGTGTCGGGAAGAGGGCATCGGAACCATTTGCGCCCTTCAGCGCAATTTGTTCCAGCCCGAAAACCGATCACTTAATTTTACTTTGACAACCTATTGACGTCTCAATTAAAAAATTCCCATTAAAATCACTTACTTTTGCATCTTATTTCTAATCACCGGGCTTTGAACCCGAGGCAGTATTAAATAAAATGAGTAAAAAAGGAAGAATATTAGTCGCCATGAGTGGCGGTGTCGACAGTTCAGTAGCCGCAGTAATGCTACACGAGCAAGGTTATGAAGTTATTGGGCTTACCATGAAAACATGGGACTATGCCACATCAGGCAGCAGCAGTAAGGAAACAGGTTGCTGCAGTTTGGATAGCATAAACGATGCCCGAACGCTTGCCGTAAACTATGGCTTCCCACATTACATCCTTGATATTCGCGACGAGTTTGGAGATTTTGTAATCGACAACTTTGTTGATGAATACCTTGCCGGCCGCACTCCAAACCCATGTGTATTGTGCAACACCCATATCAAATGGGAAGCACTATTAAAACGTGCCAACAAACTGGATTGCGAATTTATTGCAACCGGACATTACGCGAACATCCGACAACAAGATAGCGGTCGTTATGTAATCTCTAAAGGAAAAGACGAAAACAAAGACCAATCATATGTACTGTGGGGAGTTTCTCAGGAAAACCTTGCACGTACACAATTCCCTTTAGGTTCATTTGCCAAATCTGATATCAGACAAATGGCTTTAGATATGGGACAGGAAGAACTTGCTAAGAAAAGTGAAAGCTACGAAATCTGTTTTGTACCTGACAATGATTACCGTGCTTTCTTAAAACATAAAGTTGAAGATTTAGAAGACAGAGTTGCTGGTGGTAACTTCATCACTAAAGACGGAATGGTAGTTGGTCAGCATAAAGGCTACCCTTTTTACACCATTGGCCAACGTAAAGGACTTGGAATTGCGTTCGGCGAACCAATGTTTGTAACCCAAATCATGCCTGAAAGTAATACAGTAGTACTTGGAAGAGCCGAAGATCTGGAAAGAAACGAGGCCCTTGTACGCAACGTTAACCTGGTAAAATACGGAAGTATTTTAGAGCCAATGGATAACGTGGTTACTAAAATCCGATATAAAGATGCAGGTATGTTAAGCACTATTGTTCAGGAAAAAGACAAAATGCGCGTAGTATTTGATCATAATGTATCAGCAATTGCACCCGGCCAATCAGCAGTTTTCTATGAAGGAAACGATCTGTTAGGCGGCGGTTTCCTTTGTTAAAAGACATAAAGGTCGTCATCTCGAGGCAACGAGAGACCTCTTGACTACAAAGCAGCTACAAATTGCATAACCAAGAGATCTCTCCTATCGTCGAGATGACGATGCAGACCGTCATGATTCAGTACCTTAAATTTAATTTGTCAATTTAGCCGCTTTAGAGGCAAAATATTGTTCGAGATAAGATTTTACCTCAGCTTTTTTTACGCTATCATCAATAAAGCTATCAAGCGGTACCAAACCATTGTCATAAGCAAAAATAAACTGTGCATTATCTTCTGTATTAGCCGAAAGCCAGTTTGTAATATTCACTATTTGCCTATTATTTATAGTTTCGATTTTCAATTTGCTCATATCGCCGCCAGTAGAGCTAAAGTAGATCTGGGCCGAAGAATTTGCATTTAAGTTCCGTAAATTCACATCATCCAAACCGCCAGTTGGTAAACCAAATGTCCGTTTCACAGCATAACGTAATCCCTCCTTAATGATAGATTGTCTATTTTCCCCCTTAGCTTCTGCCTGATAAAAGACGTCTAATTTAGCACCCATTCTCACCCCTTTCAGAACATGAGTTCCATATTTATGAACAAGCTCCTGAGCACTTAATAAAGTAATATCTCTCTTAAAACCAGATGTTAAAGAATTATTTAAGGACTGCCAATCATGAAACTTGCATCTTTTAAAAATCCAGTAAAGGCAATAATGTCCATAAACATACTTTTTATCAGTAACAAAGGTTCCAGGGAATGTATTTTCTATGGTGTTTCCAAAGAGTCTCAAACCTTGAGTGTCTTGAAACGAATTGGAAAATCTTTCTGATAAATCTACTGCATTATCCGCTTCGATAGTTTTCAATGAACCCTCTCCGGCTCTATCTATGTTAATTTTAGAAAATTCAGCAGCAGTATAAGCTTCAACATCAACTACGCTTGCTCTTATAGAAGCCTGGTTATTGAACTTATCTGTAGCATCATATCCAAATCCTAAAAAATTATAGGTTTCAGATGGCTGATATAAGGGTTGAGTCTCTTCAGTTGCTCCGTTAACTACCAGTTCAATATCTGGTGATAATTTCTCTTCAATTATGATTTCTTCAGATTTTTTCTTGCACGAGGCAAACGTGACAACGACTACCATAAATAGAATTGCTTTTTTCATTTGGTTCAAATTTGTGTGTGTATTCTCGTCCTCAATTTTAACGCCATTTTTACAGAAAAAATTAAAAATAGCGTAAATATCAGTAAAAAAATAGATACACATTAAACTACCAGAGGAATATGATTTCTCTTTAGAAAAAAACAGATCGTAAATATACAAATAGATGCTAAGCTTCCAATTTATTTGAAATCAGATAAGGTGAAGCCTTTTTTAACTTTTTACCTTTATATCTTTCAAAATAATAATCAACCCTACCCAGGTTAATACCAGCAAAACCAACCTGATTTATAGTAGTTATTGCCCCGCTTAAATTCTGCACATCTTCTGGCTGATCCATAAAAGTATGCGTATGCCCACCAATTATCAGGTCGATACTCTTATTGTTTTTCGCTAAAATCTGATCGGATACTTTATCAGTATTATACTTGTAACCCAAATGAGACAAGCAAATTACCAGATCACACTTAAAGTCATTCTTTAATACATCAGCTATTTCATTAGCCTTTGCAACTGGATCTAAGTAAACTGTATCACCATAGTTTTTACCTTCAACCAGACCATGCAATTCTATCCCAACTCCAAAAACACCGATCTTTAGTCCATCCTTCTTAAATACCTTATACGGAAGGATCGATTTATTTAGTATTGTATTAGAGAAGTCGTAATTACTGCTGAGAATAGGAAAGTTGGCATGAGGAAGTTGCTTATAAAACCCCTCCATACCATTGTCAAAATCATGGTTACCCATGGTTACCGCATCATAACCCATTGCGGTCATCAGCTTAATTTCAAGCTCACCGCCAAATTTGTTGAAGTATGGCGTACCTTGAAAAATATCACCGGCATCAAACAACAACACGTTTTTCTCTTCACTTCTTATCCTTTTGATCAGGGCCGATCGCCGGGCAGTACCACCCAAACCTTCATATTTAGATCCATCAATAGGAAAAGGTTCTACCCTGCTATGAACATCGTTAGTATGCAAAATGGTAAGCTTTGTTACCCCTCCTGCAGCCTCAGCTTCAAACGCATTTAAGTTTAAGGCCAGAGCCGCTGCAGCAATACCACCGGTTCTTAGAAAATCTCTGCGGTTAGTTTTTAGTAATTCTTCCATCTAATTTTGGATTAATTGTTTTGCCAGCGGCCTCAGCTTCTTTAACGTAATTCATCAGTGCATCGCGTACTTTAAGACCTATAACCTTTGTATCTGTCGCATTTTTAAAAGCAGGAACATTGTCGCCACCCCCACCAATATAATCAGATGTAAGTACTCGGTAGGTTTTGTTTACATCAAAAGGTTTACCGTTTACAAGTACATCTACAGGTTTCTTATCTACTATTTTTATTTGTAAACGGGCCACAGGCTGTCCGTTGGTAGAAGCAATAAAGTCCAGGATCTGTTTAACATCAGTACCTTTTAGTGTAAAAATCATGAGTTGATTTTCAAAAGGCATCAGCTCAAACACATTAGAAACAGTAACGTTGCCTTTAGGAAAATCTACCCTTAAACCTCCTTTTGTGGATGGCAATGCAAAATCAATATTCTGATCATATTTAAGGGCCTGTTCCAAAACAGCATCAGAAAAGAAATTGCTAAGCAAGCTTTCAGGTAAGGTGTCGCTGCTTTTTTTAGACATCTGCGCTGCAGAATGACCAATTACTTTATTCATTTCAGCCTCAAGTTGAACTTTATAGGGCAAATAGGTTTTTATAATAGAGCTGTCTACCGCAAGCTCCTTATTAACATTGTATTCTGCACGATTGGTCTTTACCAGTTTGTATCCTGATGAGCAGGAAGCCACTAAAAGGGCAACTGATAGCGCTAAATAATTCCGGAATGATTTGATATGATCCATACTTATTTTGGTACAAAAGTACGGCAAACATTAGAATATGGTGTAAAAATATAGTGATAATAGTGTTAAATAATACAGCCCGTATCATGGTTTAATACAGGCTGTGTTTATCTGATTCGTTTTACGCGTCTCTCGTCATCCTGAAATTATTTCAGGATCCCGGACATGACATTAAAAACCTGCTTAAACGAGATCCTGAAATAAATTCAGGATGACGAGGGGCAGATGATGGGTTCCTACCCTACAAATTCTTTGTAATCGCTTCATCTAAAGGTTTAACTTTAGAGCGGAAGCGGTGTACCAACTGACCTTTTTCATTAATCAGGAATTTTTCAAAGTTCCATTGAATATCACCTGTAAAATCAGGATTTTCCTGACTGGTTAAATATTTAAATAAAGGACTGATGTCATCTCCTTTAACACTGCTTTTTTCCGACAACAAGAAAGTAACATTATATTTTCCTGTACAAAATTCTTTGATTTCGCTATTTGTAGCCAATTCCTGACCGCCAAAATTGCCAGCCGGGAAACCTATTAAAACTACATTTTTACCATATTGTTTTTGTAGTTTTTCAAGATCTTCATACTGAGGCGTAAATCCGCACTTCGAAGCTGTATTTACAATAAGGATTTTTTTGCCCTTAAATTTCGAAAGCTTAATTTCCTTGCCATCAATGGTTTTAAAAGAAAAATCATAAACGCTTTTAGTTGGAGGCGTAAATAAAAGGCTTAACAGGATGAGTATTGTATTCATGGTTTTAAGTTTTTTTATACTCACGAAGTTAAGCACAAAAAAAATAGATAATTATATTATTTAAGTAAAATGTTTCAAACAGCTTTTATCTCGGTCGAATTAATTTAATGCCCTAAAAGCAGCATTCCGGCCATTGCTCATTATCAGGTAAAACAGGTCATTTTTAAATAAATTTGTTAGAAAAATTAGATCGGATTTTGAAATTAGGCTTATTTATAGCTTTATTTGCAGAAAAACGTTCTGAATGGCGAAGAATTTACTAATAGTTGAGTCACCTGCGAAAGCGAAAACCATTGAAGGGTATTTGGGCAAAGATTTCCTTGTTAAATCTAGTTACGGTCATATTCGTGACTTAATTAAAGGGGATATGGGGATTGATATCTCTAATAATTTTGCTCAGACCTATGAAGTTCCTTCTGATAAAAAGCAAGTTGTTGCCGAATTAAGAAAACTAGCTAAGGAAGCCGAAATGGTATGGCTAGCATCCGATGAGGACCGCGAGGGAGAAGCAATTTCATGGCACTTATTCGAAACTTTAGGACTTAAAGAAGCCAAAACAAAACGTATAGTTTTTCACGAAATCACTAAGCCTGCTATATTAAAGGCTATAGAAACTCCACGTACAATTGATTATAACCTTGTTCATGCACAACAAGCTCGTCGTGTGCTCGACAGATTGGTGGGTTTTGAACTTTCTCCGGTATTATGGAAAAAAATCAAGCCATCACTTTCTGCAGGTCGTGTACAATCGGTAGCGGTTCGTTTAATTGTAGACAGAGAACGAGAAGTAAATAAATTTAATGCTTCAGCAGCATTTAAAATAACAGCACAGTTTTCAACCGGAAAAGGTAAGGAAATTGTAAAAGCAGAACTACCTCAGCGTTTTGAGAAAGAATCAGATGCAGAACAGTTTTTAACAGACTGTATCAATGCTGGTTTTTCGGTTGATAGTTTGGAGACAAAACCTGCAAAGCGTAATCCTGCAGCTCCGTTTACCACTTCTACCTTGCAGCAGGAGGCTTCCCGCAAACTGGGTTACTCCGTTTCAAGAACAATGCAGATCGCTCAGAGGCTGTATGAAAGTGGACGCATTACTTATATGCGTACCGATTCAGTGAACTTATCGGAAACCGCATTACAAGCTGCTGCAAGTGAAATAAAATCTGCCTATGGCGATAAATATCATCACTTACGAGTATATAAAACTAAATCTGCAGGTGCACAAGAGGCTCACGAGGCCATCCGCCCTACTTATTTTAATCACCATACTGTACCAGGCGACAGCTCTGAACAACGTTTATATGAGTTGATTTGGAAACGCGCCATTGCTTCACAAATGAGTGAGGCTTTGTTTGAAAAAACAACAGCTCAGATCGGCATCAGCACTCGTAAAGAGAATTTGATTGCAGAGGGTGAGGTTTTGAAATTTGATGGTTTCTTAAAGGTTTATCTTGAATCAAGCGATGATGAGGATGTTGAAGATTCAGAAGGTAACAGCATGTTGCCACCATTGGTAAGAGGTCAGGAACTGACTTTAAAAGAGATGAATGCAACTGAGCGTTTCTCCAGACCACCGGCAAGATATACTGAGGCTAGTTTGGTTAAAAAACTGGAAGAGCTTGGTATCGGCAGACCATCTACTTATGCGCCAACTATTTCAACCATCCAAAACCGTGGTTATGTGGTTAAGGAAGATCGTGATGGCCGTCAGCGTTCATTTAGTTCTATTGTTTTAAACAATGGTTCTGTTAAAAAGCTAATTAAAACGGAAATAACAGGTGCCGAAAAAGGTAAATTATTCCCTACAGATATAGGCGAAGTTGTGAATGACTTCCTGGTTGAACATTTTAAAGGAATCGTAGATTTTAACTTTACTGCGAATGTAGAAAAGGAATTTGATGAGATTGCACAGGGTTTACAGGAATGGACAAAAATGCTTCACTCCTTCTATACTCCTTTTCATATTGAGGTTGAAACTACTTTAGAAACAGCCGACAGAGCTAATGGTGAACGTTTATTGGGTATTGATCCGGTAAGTGGTAAAAATGTATATGCTAAAGTTGGTAAATTTGGCCCGCTGGTTCAAATTGGTCAGAATGACGACGAAGAAAAACCTCGTTATGCGAGCTTATCTAAATCGCAATCTGTAGCAACTGTTACTTTAGAAAGTGCTCTGGAGCAATTTAAATTGCCTTTTCAGCTTGAAGATTATGAAGGTAAAGAGGTTTCTGTTGGTGTAGGTCGTTTTGGTCCGTATGTTAAATGGGGCGATGCTTACATCTCTGTTCCTAAAAATGAGGACCCTTTATCGATAGATAGAGATCGCGCAATAGAGATTATTGGCGAAAAAATTACTGCCGATGCTCCTGTTGCTCATTACCAGAGCTTACCAGTTACTAAAGGAAAAGGCAGATTCGGTCCGTTTATTAAATGGAATGATTTGTTTATCAATGTTCCTAAGGCTTATAATTTTGATAACCTTAAACAGTCGGACATTGAATAACTGATTGGTAAAAAGTTAGAAAAAGAAGCAAATAGATTTATTCAGCAATGGGCTGAAGAAAAAATTGCGATAGAAAATGGCAGATGGGGCCCTTTTATCCGTTTCGGCAAAGAAATGCTTAAGCTGCGTAAAAACCCGGCTACTAATGATAAATATACTCAGGAGGAATTAGAAGTAGTTTCTTTAGATGAGGTTAAAAAATTGATAGTTGAGCAAGTGCCTAATGCTTTTGAACCTAAAACCAAGAAAGCTGCAGCAAAGAAAACTGGTACCACTGCAAAGAAAACAGCAACTAAAGCACCTGCAAAAAAGAAAGCAGTAGCGAAGAAGTAGGTGTACGCCTGTCATAATTAATACACCCGTCATCTCGAACATCGTGAGAGATCTCTTGTTCAGATATAGTTCAAGAGATCTCTCACGATGTTCGAGATGACGATTTGCATAATTTAACATGAAAAAAGACCTTCCTGAAAATATAGTTGAAGATGTTGCAATGGCCGTAGTGCTAAAAAACGAAAGCCCGGAAGTAAAAAACTGGACCGTTTACCTGATCAATCTTAAAGACATCCCGCTTGACAACGTATTAATCAGCTCTAAGGGTTATGGAGAAAAAGACGGTAAAATGGTAAAAACATCGGTATTAAGACACTTCCTGGGCGATATTAAAGCGAAGTCTTTCGCCGGCGTAGAAGCTATTGATACCGAAGTATTTGGCTTAACAAATGAGTACTGGTTAAGCTATTACATCAACGGGGTCATCTACGATAAAAAGTTTATTTTCCTTCCAGAAAGTATTGTAGATGAAAACCTAATCCGTGTTCCCCTAGTTAATATGCCGGGCGTAATGATTAAATAGCCACCTGCAAGTATTCCCACAACATTTTTCTCTTGTGGATAACAATTATTTTCGTTTCCGATGATTTTTGTTGATTTTCGTACACATCTTATTATGAAATATCTGTGTTATGGAATCATCTCGCTCTTCCTTTTTCCAAAGGAATAAAAAACCCCTGGTTATTGGCATTACTGCTTTTCTGCTAGCTGGAATTGCATCTTTTTTTCTCTTTAAAAAAGAAAAGCCTAAGGACTACAACCAAAAATATTCTAAATATATAGAAGCTTACACTTCCGGAACCATCTCTAAAAAGAGTTTTATAAGGGTGCATCTGGCCAGTGAAGTAAAAACAATGAGTGATGTTGGCGTTGCCGACACCCGTGATTTGTTTAGCTTCTCTCCTTCTGTAAAAGGAAAAGCTTACTGGATCGATGCGCAAACAGTCGAATTCAGACCTGATGAGCCTTTAAAATCAGGCGAAACCTATGAGGCCAATCTCGATTTGAGCAAGGTTACTGAAACAGAAAAGGACCTTGAAGAATTTGAGTTCGGATTTAGAGTGATCAAACCCGGCATGAATTTAACTCAGGATGGGTTGGTGTCGCAAAACAACACTTCTCTTGATTATAAGAAGCTTAAGGGAGAGATTACGACCTCCGATCAGGAAGACCCAAAGGCGATTGAAAAAGCATTAACACTAAATTTTCCGCAAACTTTAAAAGTTAAATGGCAGCATAATCCAGAGAAAAACACTTCTGCCTTTACCATAGATAGTATTAAAAAAGCTGGTCAGGATACAAAACTAACTTTAAAATGGTCTGGTGAGGCTATTAATGCCGACAGCAAAGGCGAACAAACCGTTGCTGTTCCTGCCAAAGGCGTATTTAAAGTACTGGACATGAAAGCAGTACAAGACCTCGAAGATTATGCCTTAGTACAGCTTTCTGAACCTGTAGGCGTAGCTCAGGATCTGGCCGGTTTAATCTCTTTAAGCGGTTTATCTGATTTAAGGTTTACCATCGATGGCAGTCAGGTAAAAGTTTACTCAGCCCTGGCTTTAGAAGGCAATTATTCTCTTACAGTAAATTCTGGCATCGAAAATATCAACGGAAAGAAACTTGGAGCAGGAAAAACTGCCAATATCGTTTTTGAGAACAAACTGCCTTCGGTGGTTATTGCAGGCAGTGGTACCATACTTCCAAATTCCGGTAAATTGGTGTTGCCTTTCGAAGCAACCAATTTAAAGGCGGTTGATGTTACGGTTATCAAGATCTATGAAAATAATATCCCTCAGTTCTTCCAAACCAACAGCTATAAAGATGGAGGTGAGATTCGTCGTGTTGGTAAACCTGTGGTACAAAAAACAATTCGTTTAGATGAAGATAAAGCGCTTAATCTGCATAAAAAGAACCGTTTTACCTTAGATCTTGATAAGCTGATTAAAACTGAACCTGGTGCCATGTACCGCATAACCATCGGTTTCAGAAATGAGTACAATGTATTTAAATGTGCTGAAGTAACTAACGATGAAGAAACTTCTGATGAAGACGGCTATCGTGGTTATGGTGAAAAGATTGATGAGGACGATGAGTTCTGGGAGCGTTACAACAGTTATTATCCAAATAATTACAGATGGGAAGATCGTGACAATCCTTGTACCCCATCCTATTATACCAATGACAAATGGGCCAGCAGAAATGTAATGGCTTCGAATATTGGTCTTATTGCCAAACGTGGTAACGACAACAGTATGCTTGTTGTAACTACAGATCTGCTTACCGCTAAACCAATGAGCGGTGTTACTTTGGAGCTGTTAGATTACCAGCGTCAGATCATCCACACGGTTAAAACCGATGGCGATGGTATGGCTACCTTTGATCTGAAAAGAAAACCCTTCTTACTGATCGCTAAAAATGGCGATGAACGTGGCTATCTGAAAATGGATGATGGTAGTTCGCTTCCATTAAGTCGCTTTGATGTTGGCGGCGATGTGGTGCAGAACGGATTGAAAGGTTACATTTATGGAGAACGCGGCGTTTGGAGACCAGGCGATTCTATATTCGTATCCTTTATTCTTGAAGATAAATTAAAGAAACTTCCAGGCGGATATCCGGTCACTTTTGAATTATATAACCCTCAGGGACAATTAATTAAAAGAATCATCAATGGTAAACCATTAAATGGATTCTATGCTTTTAAAACGGCTACAGAAAATACTGCTCCTACCGGAAACTGGCTGGCCAAGGTAAAAGCAGGTGGTGCAGTTTTCAGCAAAACCATTAAGGTTGAAACCGTTATGCCTAACAGGCTAAAGATAAATTTCAATATCGGTAATGCTACCTATTTAGGTGTTGGCGGTGCATCATCAGCCACGCTTTCGGCAAACTGGTTATTTGGTTCTGTAGGCAAAAACCTTAAAGCCAAGGTTGATGTGAATCTGAATACCATGAAAACTACTTTTAAGGGTTTTGATGAGTATACTTTTGATAACCCTACAGTAGTGTTCCAATCGCAGGTAAAAACCATATTCGAAGGCACACTAAATGAGAATGGAACTGCCGTTGTAAATACCAGTTTAAATGAAAACAATACTGCTCCGGGCATGCTTAAGGCAAACTTTACCACTAAGGTATTTGAAGCAGGCGGTAATTTCAGTATCGATAACTTTAGTATCCCTTACCATGTTTACAACAACTATTACGGTATTAAAACCCCTGATGGTGAGAAATTAAGCGGAATGCTGGTAACCGACAAGGATCATAAAGTTAATATTGTGAATGTAGACAGGAACGGTAAACTGGTACAAGGTGGCAAAACTGTTGAGGTTGAGCTATACAAAGTACAGTGGCGTTGGTGGTGGGATCAGGACGACCAGAACTCCTATGCTAACTTTACCCAAAACTCTTATAATAAACTCGTTAAAAAAGAAAGCATCACTTTATCAAACGGTAAAGGAAGCTGGAATTTAAGAATAGATGAACCGGAATGGGGTCGTTATCTGATTCTGGTACGCGATGTAAATGGTGGCCATGTAACCGGCAAATCTGTATATGTTGACTGGCCGGGTTGGGCACAACGTGAACAGGCCAACAACCCTACCGAAGCCTCTATGCTATCATTTACTGCCAATAAAACCAAGTTCAATGTTGGCGAAGATGTGGTATTAACCATTCCATCAGGTAAAGGCGGCAGAGCATTAATCTCTATAGAAAATGGCAGCAGGGTATTAAAAACCTTCTGGACAGAAACTAAAGCCGGCCAAACACAATTTACCTTTAAGGCCGAAAAGAACATGGCGCCTAATGTGTTTGCCGTGGTTACTTTGCTTCAGCCACATGCCCAAACGGTAAATGATTTGCCAATAAGGATGTATGGAGCTATTCCATTGCTTATTGAAGATCCTGAAACGATCTTAAAACCGGTTATTAAAATGGCCGATAAGATTAAACCTGAAACAGAGAATAGCATTACTGTTGCGGAACAAAATGGCAAGGCCATGACCTATACAATAGCCATTGTAGATGAAGGTTTGCTTGACCTGACCAGATTTAAAACTCCTGATCCTCATAGTGCTTTTTATGCCCGAGAAGGCTTGGGTGTTAAAACATGGGATTTGTTCGATTATGTACTTGGTGCATGGGGCGGCAATCTGGAACGTATTTTAAGCATTGGTGGTGATGGCAGTGTAAACAGGAATTTGAATCCGGCAAAAGCCAACAGGTTTGTACCTGTGGTAAAATATCTTGGTCCTTTTGCATTGGGCAAAGGCGAAAGCAAAACCCATAAGTTTACGCTTCCGCAATATATTGGCGCGGTAAGAGCAATGGTGGTTGCCGGACAAGATGGTGCTTATGGCTTTGCAGAGAAATCTGTACAGGTTAAAAAACCTTTAATGCTGCTGGCTACTTTACCACGTGTTATTGGTCCGGGCGAAAGCTTTACTTTACCTGCAACCGTATTTGCTACAGAAAATAACCTTAAAAACGTAACTGTTCAACTACAGGCACAGAATTTACAGGTAATTGGCAGTAAAACACAACAGCTTGGATTTAAACAACCAGGCGAACAGATGGCATATTTCGAAATCAAGGCTCCTGAGGTTACAGGTATTGCCAAGGTTAAGATCATTGCACAAAGCGGTACTGAGAAGGCTGTTTATGATGTAGAGATGGACATTCGTAATCCTAATCCGTTTGTTACCAATGTGGTATCGGCAGTAGTTGAACCGGGTGCCAATTGGTCGTTAAACTATGCGCCTATTGGTATGGCTGGTACAAATTCAGGGTCTATAGAGCTTTCGTCTATACCTCCTATCAATCTTAAAAAGCGCTTAAGTTACCTGATGCAATATCCGCATGGATGTGTAGAGCAAACTACTTCCGGTGTATTCCCTCAGTTATTCCTTAACCAATTAACTGCTTTAAATGAACAGCAAAAGGCAAATACAGAGCGAAACATAAAAGCGGGTATTAACAGGTTGAAAGGCTTCCAGACTACTGATGGTGGTTTAAGTTACTGGCCGGGCGAAGGTACGTCTGATGAGTGGGGAACCAATTATGCAGGGCATTTCCTTGTGGAATCGCAAAATGCAGGATATACCCTTCCAGTAGGAATGATTGATGAACTTGTTCGTTATTTAAAAACAAAAGCCAATAACTGGGCGCCAAATAGCAGTAATTTTTATGGTGGTGATCTTTCTCAATCGTACAGGTTATATGTGCTTGCATTGGCCAAGAGACCGGAGATAGCAGCAATGAACAGATTAAGGGCATTTGAATACCTTTCTGTATCTGCAAAATGGCGTTTGGCTGCCGCATATAAACTTGCCGGACAAGCAGATGCAGCCAATAAACTGATAAAAGATTTACCTACTGAAATAAAACCTTACAATCAGCTAGGCGGCACTTATGGTTCTGATTTAAGAGATGAGGCCATGATATTGGAAACACTGACTCTATTGGGCCGTAAAGGTACAGCAGCGCAGTTATTGCAGTCGGTAGCTGCCAGATTAGGTAAAGATGATTGGTACAGTACACAAACTACGGCTTACAGTTTACTAGGCATCGCAAAGTTTTGTGGTGTAAATTCTTCATCAAATAACCTTAAATACAGCTATACTATTGATGGTAAAAAAGGCAATGTAAATTCAAACCAGTACATTGTTAGCACGCCACTGGCATTTAAAGGCAATGTGGCTGTTACCAATACCAGCGACAGGGTGTTGTTTGCCCGTTTGATTTTACAGGGGCAACCTTCGGCCGGACAAAATAATTTTCAACCGAACAACCCTGATCTGTTAGACATGAGTATCAGCTATAAATTACTTAATGGCAAGGTGTTGGATCCTACTACTTTGAAACAAGGCACAGACTTTTATGCTGAAGTTGTGGTTAAAAATCCTGGTAAGAGTGGATATTATGAGCAAATGGCACTTACACAGATCTTCCCATCGGGATGGGAAATCATTAATACCCGCGTAAATGACAATGAAAGCATCATTGCTTCATCGCCATATACTTACAGGGATATTAGAGATGATCGTGTGTTTACTTATTTTAACCTGCGTGAGAACGAAACGGTTATTTATAAAGTGCTTTTAAATGCATCTTATATTGGTAGGTACTATTTATCGGCTGTTCAGTGCGAAGCAATGTATAACAACAGCATAAGTGCAACAGAAGCAGGAAAATGGGTGCAGGTTATTAAATAAGCAAGTGGGTAGGTATAAAGTAAGTGAGTAGTTGTAAATTAACCAAAACAGGACTTCCTGAAACCGGACTTCCGTCATCTCGACAAAGGAGAGATCTCTTGAATAGCAACAACAAGAGATCCTTCGCTGCGCTCTGGATGACGGATGTTGTTTTCCTCATTTTACTACTTATATTCCTATTTTCTTTGCCTTCAAAGCTTTTTGTAAGCCCTACCTCATATGTTGTAGAAGCTTCAAATGGCGATTTATTAAGCGCTTCTATTGCTAAAGATGGGCAATGGCGTTTCCCTGTAGCCGACACCATACCAGAGAAATTTGCGCAATGTCTGGTCGCTTTTGAAGATAAACGTTTCTATTACCACCCCGGTGTAGATCCTATTGCTATGGCAAGAGCTATGCGCCAAAACTTTAAAGCCAAAAGTGTGGTAAGTGGCGGAAGCACAATAAGCATGCAGGTGATCAGGCTATCCAGACGCGAAAGCAGAACAGTTTGGCAAAAGCTAATAGAGGTTATCCTGGCTATCAGACTAGAAGCCAGCTATTCAAAAAAAGAAATTTTAAAGCTCTATGCCGGCAACGCCCCCTTTGGGAGTAACGTGGTTGGATTGGATGCTGCAGCATGGAGGTACTTCGGCCGCAGTGCCGAAAGTTTATCCTGGGGAGAGATGGCTACACTGGCTGTGCTACCAAACAGCCCGTCACTGGTACACCCTGGCAAAAACTCTCCCCGACTGATTAAAAAACGGAACGATCTGCTGGATAAATTAGCGGTATTAAAAATCATAGACCAATCAACCGCCAATCTATCTAAGCTGGAGCCTATTCCGGGCAAGCCACAACAACTGCCTCAAAACGCACCGCATTTACTTAACAGATTTAAGGCAGAGCGGTCGGCCTTAAAAACAGGATCTACAAGGATCACTTCTACACTTGATTATGATTTGCAACTACGGGTAAGCAGTTTGCTGAAGCGCTACAACAACCGATATCGGGCAAACGACATTAACAACATTGCAGCATTGGTTTTAGATGTAAAAAAAGGTACTGTACTTAGTTATGTTGGCAACATCTACCAACCGGAAAACACCGAACTGGAAAGTCATGTGGATATGATTAAGGCACCAAGGAGTCCGGGAAGTACATTAAAACCCATTCTGTACGCCAGTATGTTAAATGATGGCTTTATACTTCCTAAAACTTTAATAGCCGATATACCCACCCAAATAGGCGGCTACTCGCCCCAAAATTATGATATGGGCTACGATGGTGCCATACAAGCCGATAGAGCGCTGAGCCGCTCTCTAAACATCCCTGCGGTTAAAATGCTGCAGAACTATAAGTACCAAAGGTTTTATGATAAGCTTAAACAATTGGGCTTTACTACGCTAAACAAACCAGCCGATCATTATGGGCTTTCACTTATTCTTGGTGGCAGCGAGGTAACGATGTGGGACCTGGCAAGAACTTATATGGGAATGGCCAGAACGCTTAACCATTTTAATGATTATAAAGGCAGGTACAATCCGCATGATTACGATGAGCCTTTGTATGTGAACGAACAGCGGGATAAACGTTTTGATGAGTTTGAGACTGAAGTAAACTCAGCCATTGATCATGGTTCTATCTGGAATGCATTTAATGCTATGGAGGAGTTAATGAGGCCGGGCGAGGAAGGTTTATGGGAACAGTTTTCCTCTTCGCAGCGATTGGCATGGAAAACAGGTACCAGTTTCGGTTTCAGGGATGCCTGGGCAGTTGGACTTAATCCGAACTATGTAGTTTGCGTTTGGGTTGGCAATGCCGATGGCGAAGGCCGACCGGGCTTAACCGGTATAGATGCTGCTGCTCCTGTTATGTTTGATATTTTTAAGCAATTACCTGTTGTTAAATGGTTTAAAACCCCTACAAGTAAACTTAAGAAAATTGTGGTTTGCAAAGAAAGTGGCTATAAAGCTGGCGAATATTGCACTGATAAAGTGATACAGCTGGTTTCTCCGGCAGGTGAAAAAACAGGTCTTTGCCCCTACCATAAAATGGTCCATCTGGACCGTACAGGAACTTACAGGGTAACCGATGAATGCGAAGCGCCATCTGCCATGGTGCATAAATCGTGGTTTATTTTACCTCCGTCTATGGAATATTATTATAAGATCAAAAATAGTGATTATAAGGAGCTGCCTCCATTTAAACCTGGTTGCGGCGATGCCGGGAATAACTTTGTAATGGAAATGATCTATCCAAGAAACTACGCCACGGTTTATATTCCTGTTGAGTTTGATGGCACCAGAGGGAAAATTGTGTTAAATGCTACCCACAGAAACGCTAGCGCTAAGATTTACTGGCATATTGATAATGAGTATGTTGCCACAACCAAGAATTATCATCAGCTGGCTGTTAGTCCGGCGCCTGGCAAACATATTTTAACACTCGTTGATGAGAATGGCGAAAGGCTGGTACAGCATTTCACTGTGTTGGAAAAAGAAAAGGAAAAGAACTAATCTTCTCTTTTTACAAGCTGACGCTCGATGCCTCCTATGGTAATCAAATATTGCGCGATCATGTAAGTTGCCATAATCAACAATCCTGCAAGATCAAAGCCCTTAACAAACTTATTATAAGCAAGTGTTGAGTCAGAGATCAGGAAAAATATTGCGCCAAAAAGAATCAGGTTAAAGCTGATTTTATTTACCCTCATGTTTCTGAACGCTGCCATCATCATCATTAAACTGATCACAAAAGTATAAACCATAACCGGTAGTTTCATTGCGCCAAGCCCATGCCTGATGTAAACATAAAAACTGATACTGAACACAGCACAAAGCGCAATGGCGATCCTTGCTCCTTTTTTATCTAATTGGGGTGCAGACGAGAAATCAAGATAAAATGCGCGGATATAAAAGATATGGCAAAGTAAAAAAGCAATTAGTCCGTAGGTAAAAAAAGCTTCGTTTTTCCATACCAGCATAAGCAATACATCGCCTATAAGGCCAAAAACCAAGCCTGTAAACAAACGTTTATGAAAGCGACCTTTTAGTTTGGTACTTATTGCAAACATGATAAGTAAAGAGATAACGATGAGTGGTTTTGTAATGTATTTTAAAGCCGAAAGCTCGTAATACTCTGCCACAAGCTGCAGTATAAAAATCAGGGCAAATATGAGGTTAAACTTCAGGTACTTCTTGAGCATGGGTATTCAGTTTGTTAAGATTATAGAACCAGACTAATGAAACGATTTGTAAGCCCGCAAATATCACCTGGTACCCAATAGGGAAATTAAGCAGCAAAATTATTAAAATACCTGATAGGAGTCGGCAGTATTCAAAATAAATGAGCCATTTCTTTTCTTCGAGCAATGCACCGCAGGTTAATAGTGTAAGTATTGAAAACACAGAACCACTTATTAAGGGTGTTGCAGGCAAGGTTGCATTTAAAAACAAAATGGCTGATCCTGTGGCTAAGCCTATCAAAAATTGCAAAAGCACATATCCGGAGAATTTCTGATGAAACTCAGGATTGTATTTTGCATAACTGGCAGGATCAATATCCTTTGCCGGTTTAAAGCCACCCAAATGCGCTGGGAACCATCCGGGTGGCTTAAGAAATACATTTATTTTATCGCTCCATTTAGGGCTTTGTTTTGCGGTATTCCAAAGTTCACTCCAGTAATGTACGTTTGCCCAGATAGGATTCCAGCTGGCCAATGGAGTGGTTATGCCATAGTACACCTCTTCTTCTTCTTTTTGAAAGGTACCAAAAATTTTATCCCAGATAATTAAAGTACCTGCATGGTTCTTATCAATGTATTTTGGGTTGGAACCATGATGCACTCGGTGATGAGAAGGTGTATTTAAAATCCATTCTAATGGTCCCATACTTTTTATAGCTCTGGTATGAATCCAAAACTGGTATAAAGTATTAAAAGCACTTAAGGTGAGGAACATGATCGGATCAAACCCAATAAAAGCCAGAGGTAAATAAAACACCCATGAAAACCATCCCTGAAACCAGGATTGCCTTAAAGCTACGGTAAGGTTATATTCTTCAGATTGGTGGTGTACAATGTGAGCTGCCCAGAGTGCGTTTACCTGATGGCTCATTCTGTGAAACCAATAGTAGAAAAAATCAACCCCAATGAAAAGTATGATCCAGACCCATATGGTTTGCGGAAGATCAAATAACCGCCAATGTTCAAAAATATACATGTAGCCAAAGAAGAGCGCTGTTTTCATGAAAACGCCTGTTACCTGCTGACCAATGCCTTGGCTTAAATTGGAAATGGAATCGTTTAAGCGGTAATAGTTTAACTTCTTATAGAAAGAATAAGCTAGCTCTACTCCTATCAGAATAAAGAATATAGGAACCGATAAAGCAATATAGTCCACGTTCATTCTACTAATCTAATGAATTAGCAGGTAATTTTTTTAAAATAAAAAAGCAGCAATAAATGACGCATGTCACCACTGCTGCTCTAGTATATTAAAATAGAATCAGTAACTAATTTTAATAAAAAAGCTAATTAATAGCTTTTTTCTGTACGGTTATTGCGTTTAAAGCCACCACCACCAGCACCACCAGTATTTGGTTTTTCTTGTGCTTCAGCAACTTTGATACGGTTACCATTGTAATCGCCGCCATTCATGCGTTTGATTGCTTCTTTTGCCTCTTCTTCTACCGGCATTTCCACAAAACCAAACCCACGACTCTGACCAGTTTCGCGATCTTTGATAATCCTTAGTGATTTTACTTGACCGAAATCACCAAATACGGCTGTTAATTCATCTTCCCCCACTTCTAAAGGAAGGCCTGTAATAAATATCTTCATTAATTTCTAAAAATTTGCACAAAGCTAAGCATTTTTCGCTTAAATTCCAATGCTAGTGTCAGTTATAAGTATAATTATATAATATTTTTCATAACACCCAAGAGAAAATTTTGTTTTATTAATTGTAAAAAAACATTACTTTTTTCTTAAATAATTATAACCGACAAATCGAACCTAGCTTAATTTAGCTTTAAACAGAGATATTGTTCTTTGCCAGGCCAGTTTAGCAGCCGCTTCATTGTATCTGGTCGGCGAAGTATCGTTATTAAAAGCGTGATTTACGCCTTCATAAATATAGACTTTATAATCTATATGATTTTCTTTCAAAGCTGCTTCATAAGCCGGAATTCCCGCATTTATACGCTCATCGAGTCCACCATAATGAAGCATTACACAGGCTTTTATCTTAGGAACATCTTCTGCGGCTGCCTGTGCTCCATAGTATGCAACTGCTGCAAGCAACTTAGGATCGCTTACTGCAAGTTTGTTTGCCATGCCCCCGCCCCAGCAAAAACCAACACATCCGGTTTTTCCGTTTCCATCTTTCCTGCTTCTCAAATATTCAAGTCCTTTCAGATAGTTCTGCAAGTTTTTTGCCGGATCCAGCTTTCCGATCAGCTCCCGGCCTTTATCCTCATCCGAGGGTGTTCCGCCGAATAGCGATAAGGCATCCACTCCTAAAGCAATAAAACCTTCGGCAGCTACTCTTTTGGTTACATCTATAATATGAGGGTTTAGCCCTCTGTTTTCGTGAATAACAAGTACACAACCCAGGTTCTTTTTGTCCTTTGGCTTTGCCAGCACAGCCTTTACATCACCATCTGCACCAGGATAGGTAATGTTTTCGGTACTAATGCTGTTATCATTAAAACTGGAGGCTGATGCATAATTGTTTTCAAGTAAAGGTAATACTGTTAAGGCTATAGCTGTGCTTCCGGTAATGATAGCCAGCTTTTTCATGAATTCTTTCCTACTCAGTTTGCTGTGGGTGTATTCATCGTATAAATTGATGATTTTCTGATCCATAGGTAAATAATTAAAATATGAACAATAAGTACTAATATAACGTTTCTACAGCATCGTTTTAGGTTTTTATCAATTACGTTACATGATAAAACGTTATACAATAAGGGGGATTTGTCATGAAATTGTTTTTATTTTTTTCGTTGAAAACAAATTAACAATATCGCTCGTTATATGATCAGTTTGTTTGGTTTAGGTTGGTCTGTGGTGGACCAACCATCTATTAATAACAGGGATAATCGCCAGATTCATCCCTGTTTCCTTTTAATGCATCCTCGCCCTTCATCCGTTTCCTATATCACTTTAAAAAGATACTTAATTGACAAAAGGCCTTCAGAGTCGTTGCAAAGCCGTTCAATACTCGTCTGGAAGTCGTTGGTAACATAAAATAGATTTAGCATAAAATTTCGTCGAGATGACGACAGCTCAGAATGACGAGGTGTTATGAACAAACTCAATCCAGACGGCCTAAAATGCGGTATTACGGAGTCTGCTGTTTACCTGCAAACAGCGGTAGGCAAAAAAAAAGAGTTTCATTTGACTAAAATACTATTGAAGTCAGAGTGTAGGATTATAAAAATCATTATCTTTGGCCTGCAAAAAGCAATTTTTTTCTTAATAATTCGGAGCTATTCGAATTAAAATTATAAGAAAATTGTAATTTTTGTTTTAAAAATTAATATATTCAAACTTGGTTGAGTTCAAGTTTTGTTTTCTGTATTTATGATCTTAGATTTGAGAAGTTTTTTTTAATTGGCATAGATGTTGATTTTTCAAACTAATTACAAAAGGGGATTATATAGATTTAGGAATCATTTCTTGGAACATAAACCGACATCAACAATAACCAACCCTGTAATCTAAACATATAGTACTAGCATGCGCAAAAAATTACAAGATAGGATAGCAGCTTTTAAAGATGCTTCAGCAATTAAGGAAAAAGGCTTATATCCTTACTTCCGAGCAATAGAATCAGCACAGGATACGGAAGTGATGATAGATGGGAAGAGAGTTCTGATGTTTGGTTCTAACTCCTATCTAGGGTTAACAAATCACCCAAAAATTAAAGAAGCAGCAAAAGCTGCAGTTGATAAATATGGCACTGGTTGTGCCGGATCAAGATTTCTAAATGGTACACTTGACATACATATTGAACTGGAAAAAAGACTGGCTGCATATGTAGGTAAAGAAGCTGCCGTTCTTTTTAGCACAGGATTTCAGGTTAATTTAGGTGTAATATCATGTTTACTTGATAGAAATGACTACCTAATTCTTGACGAATACGACCATGCTTCTATCATTGATGGCAGCAGATTATCGTTTTCACGTTCTATAAAATATGCACATAATGACATGGATGATTTGCGCAAGAAATTGAGCAGATTGCCTGAAGATGCTGCAAAACTAATTGTTGCCGATGGTATCTTCAGCATGGAGGGTGACCTGGTTAATTTACCGGAGATCGTAAAAATTGCTGATGAGTTTGGCGCAAACATTATGATGGATGATGCACACAGCTTAGGTGTAATCGGCTTTAATGGTTCCGGAACTGCTTCTCACTTTGGATTAACTGATAAGGTTGATTTGATTATGGGTACTTTCAGTAAGTCATTAGCTTCGCTAGGCGGCTTTATTGCAGGATCTGAAGAAACTATAGAATTTGTGAAACACAGAGCACGCTCATTGATGTTCAGTGCAAGTATGCCACCTTCGGCTGTTGCAAGTGTTATTGCTGCCCTTGATATTATTGAGTCTGAGCCTGAGCGTATAGATCAGCTTTGGGCCAATACAAATTATGCTAAGAAATTACTTTTAGACGCCGGCTTCGATATAGGTCATACTGATAGCCCGATTATTCCGGTTTACATCAGAGATAACGACAAAACTTTCTTGATCACCAATATTTTAAGCAAGAACGGAATATTTGTAAACCCTGTGGTTTCGCCTGCTGTACCATCAGACTCTTCTCTTTTAAGATTCTCGTTAATGGCTACACATACTTTTGCTCAGATAGAGGAAGCTGTTGAAAAAATTGCAGCGGCTGCTAAACAAGTTAAAGTTAATTTATCACAGGTAACTATATGAGAAACATAGTTGCAGTTAGCAATAAAAAGCAATTAGGTCAGTTTATTGATTTCCCTCACGACCTTTATAAAGGGGATTCGAATTATGTTCCAGAGCTCTTTATAGCTCAAAGAGACTTACTTACAACACATCCTTTTCATAAACACTCTTCATTGCAGTGTTTTTTGCTTTTCGAAGGAGACAAAATCATAGGCAGAATTGCCGCTATACTGAACAATAACTATAATATTTTTAACAGTGCAAATGATGGTTTCTTCGGTTTTTTTGACTGCATAAACGATCAGCAGGCAGCTAATTTATTATTTGATACTGCAACCAAATGGTTAAAAGATAAAGGTGTAACAGGTGCTATTATTGGCCCGGTTAACTTCTCTACCAATGAATCTTGTGGTTTATTGATCGAAGGATTCGATTCTCCTCCGGTTGTTATGATGCCTTACAACGCAACCTACTACTCTGCTTTAATGGAGGGCTGGGATTTGAAAAAGAAGGTAGATCTTATTGCCTGGAAATTTAATGGTGATAATTACGACGACCGCTCTGTAAAACTTATGGACAGGTTAGAGGAGCGTTTGAATAGGAATAACATCACCATCCGTAAGATCAACATGAAGAACTTTAAACAGGAAGCGGCCAACCTGCGTGAGGTTTACAATAAAGCATGGGATAAAAATGCTGGCTTTGTACCATTAAATGATGAGGAGTTTGACTATCAGGCTAAAGATCTTAAACTGGTACTTGATCCTGATTTTTGTTTTGTTGCAGAACAAGATGGTAAACTTGTTGGTTTTGGCGCTGCCATTCCGGACATGAACCAGATCCAGATTAAAATTAAAAAAGGAAGGCTCCTTCCTACAGGTATATTTAAATTATTATTTGGTAAGAAAAACGTTAAAGGAATAAGAATTTTACTTCTGGGCGTTGTTGATGGTTATCGTAAAATGGGCATCGAAGCTTGTATTTATGGTAGTATCATTAAATCTTACAAAGCTAAAAAGTTCGAATACGCTGAGGCGGGATGGACATTAGAGCATAACGATCTTGTTAATAATGCAATTATTGCCATCAAAGGCGATCCTTATAAAAAATACAGGATCTACGAGAAAGCCATATGAGTAAAAGGGTATTAATTACCGGTGCTACAGGTTTTGTGGGTTATCATCTTATTGAGAAAGCAATACAGTCTGGCTTAGAGGTTTATGCTGCTGTTCGCAAAAGCAGTAATAAAAGTCACCTGAGTGTATTTGACATTAAGTATATTGACCTGGACTATAGCTCTGTAGATAATTTAAGATCTCAGCTCGAAGAACATCAGTTCAACTATATTATTCATGCTGCCGGTATTACCAAAGCTAAAACAAAAGCGGAATACAATAAGATAAATGCTGAGTTTACCGAGTACCTTGCTGTTGCCGCAATTACTGCCAGTATCAGACTAGAAAAGTTTGTTTTTGTGAGTAGTCTGGCTGCTTTGGGTCCGTTGGTTGATCTTAGTAAGGAAATTAAAGAGGATACTCCTGCCCATCCGGTAACTAATTATGGAACAAGTAAATTACTTGCCGAAAAATACTTATCTGAAATTCCGGGTCTGCCGCTGATCACCATTCGCCCCACAGCGGTGTATGGCCCTCGTGAAAAGGATATTTTTATTCTATTTAAAAGTATAAGCAGAGGTCTGGAACCTCACATAGGCAGTTTTAAACAGCAGCTGAGCTTCATTTATGTAAAAGACCTTGCTGATGTTATTGTAAATTCTCTTTTTGTTAAGATTAATGGAAAGCAATACAATATTTCGGACGGCAATGTTTACGATCGTTATGCGCTTGCTGAACTGGTTAAAAAGACACTAAAGCAAAGAACTTTTAAGTTCCATTTACCCGTACCTGTTGTTGGAGCTATGGCTTCATTTATGGATTTCATTTATTTAAACAGTAAGAATACGCCTACCTTAAATAAAGAAAAGATGGCAGAGCTTACTGCTATTAACTGGGCTTGCAATATTGACAGCGCAAAGCAGGATCTTGGCTATGCACCTAAGTTTAATCTTGAAAAGGGATTAATTGATACAGTTAAGTGGTACAAAGCCAATAACTGGTTATAGTTTATTGGTTCTCCATTTGTTTAATGATCTTGTTTACTTCTATTTCTGTTGCCCTTAGTTTGGTTTGGCAAAACTCAATCAGTTCCGATGCACGCTTAACCTTATCAGCAAGTACATCTACTGAAACAGATTCATTCTCTATTTCCTGTGCAATCTCAGTTAGCTCCTTATAGGCAGCCTCATATGTTAAATTCGTTCCCATTGTATCTGGATTTAGATTTTACTGTTGTCTTTATTTCTGTTGTAGCCAATCTGACTGTTAACTCCTGACCGGCTTCTACCCCATCTGCATTGCTTACAATCTTCCCGTCTATTTTTATAATCGCAAAGCCTTTATTGAGGATACTTTGCGGACTCATCAATTTTACCAGCGACTGAAAGTGGCCTATATAACCTCTTTTATTAGCAAAATACATTCTGCTGTATGATTGCAGGTTGCTGTTTAGGTTACTGAGGTCCTTACGCCTGTTTGAGATGATTATTTTAGGGTTGGTGAGTATCAGGCCTGATAAATTTAAAATACTTCTGTGATGCTCATGCAACAGGTTTCTTGTGGTGTTTATGGTAATCTGATTCAGATGATTAAGCCTGTCTTTATGATGATTGATCATTTGATATGTTTTAATCAGCATCATTTTCTGAATGCTCAATACCGATTCCTCAAATGCCCTGTTATGCGCAATTATTAACTCAGCTGCTTTGGTTGGTGTTTTGGTTGAAGTATGTGCCATAAGATCGGCAATGGTTTCATTCTTCTGGTGCCCTATTCCTGTAATTACCGGAATGGGAAATTTAGCGATTGCCCTGCTCAGGTCGTAATTATCAAATATGAGAAAATCGGTTTGCGAACCACCGCCTCTAATGATAACCACTGCGTCATATGCTTTGGCAGATTGATATACTTCTATGATCTTGTTAAGAATCTGTTTGGCATTTACATCACCCTGCACTAGGGTAAAATAGTTATCAATTATAAAATTGTACCCAAATGAGTTATTTTCAAGCGTATGCTTAAAATCCATATAACCCGCAGATGTATCTGAGGAAATAACGGCAATATGTTGTAATACTTTATTTAATTGCAGGCCACTGTTTTTAGTAAAGTACTGCTCTCCCCTTTTTTGAATGAATTCGGGATTTTCCCTGACCAGCCTTTCTAGCGTATCTTTTCGTTGCTGTTCAAATAGGCCGAGGGTAAAGTTGGTATCTATATCTATCAGATTTAGCTGCAGGCCAAAAGCGGGGTTATATTGAACGGTAACCTGTACCAAAACATTAATATCGTTTTTAAACTTCTGTCCGGTTGCCTGTTCAAAGTTGGCAATGTTTACAGAGGCGTTTCCCCAGGCCCTTCCGGCAATTTTAGCGAGAATCCTGTTAGATGATTTTTCTTTCTCTACCAGTTCAAAATAATGGTAATTGCTTTGTGGCTTGTAGGTATAATTGGTAACATCGGCAATTACCCAAAAGGTTCTTTGTCCGAATACCCCATCTATTGCCTGCTGGATTTGACCGGTAAGCTCAGAGAGTTTTATGGAAGCAGGATTAGATGGATACAAGGGAACTGCCATTTTCATCTACATTAAGGATATGCTTTGCACCGCATTTGAGTGCAAAGTTATTGATTTGATGACCCACAGGGAAATCAAAACATACAGGGTAATCATATTCCTTTATTTTCTCTGTTACGATCTCGTAAACTGTCCTGCCAAATTCTTCGCCCGGAGTTTCTTCTTTTAAGCTAAAGCCTCCTATAATTAATCCTTTAAGCTTATCTAGTTTTCCGCTGCGTTTTAGGTTCCAAAACATTCTGTCGATACTGTACAGTTCTTCATGGGTGTCCTCCACAAATAAGATGGCATCATCAGTTTTAAGATCGGAATTGCTTCCCGCAAGGGTTTCAATGAGGCTAAGGTTGCCCCCTACTAAAACACCTTCTATTTTACCCGGCCGGTTATAACTTACCGGTGGCGCAGTGTATTTAACATCCTCGCCGGTTAGTACCTGTCTTATCGAGAGAATTGTTTCTATTTGAATGGGTTTTGCCAGCAGCCAATCGTTTGGAAAGCTGTTGCACATTTTAGAATGTATGGTTGCAATACCATAATTGCTATGAATATGTGTATGAAGAACCGTGATATCGCTAAAGCCTATTATCCATTTTGGATTGGCTTTGAACTTTGTAAAATCCAGCTTATCAATTATCCGTACCAGTCCGTAGCCCCCTCTGGCACACATAATTGCTTTGATATTAGGATCATCTAACATCCGCTGCAAATCTGCTGCTCTTTCCTGATCGGTACCTCCAAGTGAAAAGTCTTTTGCTCCTATCGTTTTCCCGGTTTCGACCTTAAAGCCCCAGCCTTGCATCAATTGTACGGATGGCTGGATGTCTAATAAAGAGATGTAGCTGGCCGGACTTGTTATTGCTATGGTATCGCCCGGCTTAAGGTACGGTGGTATTTTTGATTTAGCCAACTCTGAGGTTATCACTTTATTTACCGCCTCAGTATTACTCCATACCTTTGACGTTGAAGCAGATACTCCGGCTGTGACAACAAAGGAAAGAAAATGTTTACGGTTCATTTTGGGTGGCTTTTTCTATATACAATTATAAGGCTAATTGCTGAAATCTGGAGGCATTCTTCGCAATCGTTTTCGTAATATTTCAATATCAAAATGCATTTTTCTGGGGAATTTCAATTCCAAGAGCGGTATATTAGTTAACCAAATATGTTTAAAATCTGGACAATCTGAATGAAAAAATACTTGATTATTGCCTGTTGTTACTTTAGCTTAAATGCTAATGCGCAAAATAAAAATGTTTCTCTTGTAAGAAATGATCAGGAGCGCAAAGTCGATGTGCTGATAGATGGTAAACCCTTTACCAGTTTTATCTATCCTGAGAATATGGAAAAGCCCATACTCTATCCGATACTCGCTGCCGATGGTGCTATTGTAACCAGGGGCTTTCCTTTAAATAAACGCGAGGGCGAACGCGTAGATCATCCGCACCACGTTGGCTTGTGGCTTAACTATGAAAGTGTAAATGGGCTAGACTTCTGGAACAACTCTTTTGCTATACCTGCAGAAAAGAAAGTAAAATATGGATGGATCAGGAATGTGAAGGTAGACAAGGTTGAAAACGGCAAAGCCAGTGGTAAGTTAAGCTATACCGCGAACTGGGAAAATCAGGCCAAAGATATACTGTTAAAAGAGCAAACTACATTTGTTTTCTCGGGAACTGACAATGCCAGAATTATTGACAGAATAACCACACTTACTGCTCAAAAAGACACTGTGAAATTTAAAGATATTAAAGATGGTATGCTAGGTATCCGTGTTACCAAAGAGCTGGAATTCCCTTCAAATAAGGTAGAAGAATTTACTGATAGTCAAGGAAATACAACAAAAGTTTCAGCATCAGGTAACGGCGCAAATGGCACCTATTTAACCAGTGCCGGTAAAAAAGGTAATGATGCCTGGGGCACCAGAGGTAACTGGTGTGTTTTATACGGAGTTAAAGAAGGCAAATCGCTTTCTGTAGCAATCATAGATCACCCTAAAAACCCCGGCTATCCTACTTACTGGCATGCACGTGATTACGGTTTGTTTGCTGCTAATCCACTTGGACAGGCCATATTCAGCGAAGGAAAAGAATCTTTAAATCTAACCCTAAAACCTGGCGCATCTGTTACTTTTCGTTACAGAATCCTTGTAGGTTCAGGTACAGAAGTTTCTGCTGATACATTGAACAAGCAGGCTGCCAATTTTGGAAAATAACTCTTAAACATAGATTAAAACAAATAATACACACTAATGAAAAAAACAAAGTTACTGATTGTTGCTGCCCTGATGTTTGGAACCACTCCGTTTACATTACAGGCGCAAACAGGGAAATGGCAAAATCTTTTTAATGGAAAAGATTTACAGGGATGGAAACAATTAAACGGCCAGGCAAAATACGAAGTCGTAAATGGGGAGATTGTTGGAACTACGGTTTCAAACACTCCTAACTCTTTTTTAACGACAAAAAAAAATTATGGTGATTTTATACTTGAAGTAGAGTTATTGGTTGATAATTCTATGAATTCGGGTATACAGATCAGAAGTGAAAGTAAAGCTGATTATAATAATGGCAGGGTGCATGGCTATCAGGTGGAAGTAGATCCGTCTGACAGAAAATGGAGCGGTGGATTATACGATGAAGCGCGTCGCGGATGGTTATATCCTTTAGATATTAATCCTAAAGGTCAGGCTGCTTTTAAAAAGGATCAATGGAATAAATACCATATCGAGTGTATCGGTAACTCTATAAGAACCTGGGTTAATGGTGTTCCCACTGCAAATGTTGTAGATGCAATGACCCCATCTGGCTTCATCGCTTTGCAGGTACACGCAATTGGAAAAAATGACACTCCCGGCAAACAGATCCGCTGGCGTAACGTACGCATACAGACGGAAAACCTTAAGCCATCTAAAATAGACGACATTTATGTAGTAAACATGGTTCCTAATGATTTATCTAAGCAGGAAAAAGCAGAAGGTTTTTCTTTATTATGGGACGGAAAAACTACTAACGGCTGGGTTGGTGCATACAAAACCAAATTTCCTGAAAAAGGATGGGAAATTAAAGATGGTGTGCTTAGCGTTGTAAAATCTAATGGTGCAGAATCTACTAATGGTGGTGATATTGTTACTGTTAAAGAATATGGTGCATTTCAGTTGAAGTTCGATTTTAAACTTACTGAAGGTGCAAATAGTGGTGTTAAATATTTTGTAACGCTGTCTGAGAAAAACACGGGCTCAGCAATTGGCATGGAGTATCAAATCCTTGATGATGAAAGACATCCGGATGCTAAGCTAGGTAAAAACGGCAACCGTACGCTCGGTTCATTATATGACCTTATTACAAGTAAAAAAATCCCTAATGCGCAAAGAAAAATTGGAGAGTGGAACAGAGGTTTGATCAGAGTATTCCCTGATAACAGAATTGAATACTGGTTAAATGGCTTTAAGGTTGTAGAATTTACCAGAGGAACTCCGGAATTTCTTGCTTTAGTTGCTGGTAGTAAGTATAAAGACTGGAAAAACTTTGGCATGGCTCCTAAAGGGCATATTTTGCTTCAGGACCACGGCGATAACGTTTCGTATAGAAGTATAAAAATTAAACAACTTTAATCATAGATCATGTTAGATTCAAGAAGAAAATTTATTAAGCAATCTGCCATCGCAGCTGCTGGAACCTATTTAGGTACTATGGGTTTAAGTGCAAAAAGTTATGGAAATATTATTGGTGCAAATGACCGAGTAAGAGTTGGTGTGGTTGGCTTTTCTGACCGCTTCAAAAGTTCCCTGTTGCCTAGTTTCCTAAATCACCACAAAGAATTGAATTTTGATATGGTTGCTGTATCTGATTTGTGGAATTACCGTCGCGGTTTAGGTGTTGATCATTTAAAGGAAAAATTTGGGCACAATATAACTGCATGCCGCAATAACGATGAGTTGTATAGTTTAAAAGATATTGACGCAGTTATTATCAGTTCACCAGATTTTGCTCATGCGTCTCATGCAATTGAAGCCGTAAACGCCAAGTGTGATGTGTATTGCGAAAAGCCTTTTGCTGAAACTATGGAAGATGCAAGAGCAACGTTAAAAGCTGTAAAAGCATCGAAACAGATATTGCAGATTGGCTCGCAACGCAGAAGTGGCGCGAACTACAAAGCAGCTTCTCAGTTTATAAAAGATGGTAAGTTTGGTGATATTACAATGGTAGAGCTAAGCTGGAATGTAAACCAGCCCGGACGCTGGCGCAGACCTGACCTTGTAGCTAAACTAAAACAGGAAGATACAGATTGGAAACGTTTCTTATTAAACCGTCCGTTTGAGGAATGGGATCCACGTAAATATTTAGAGTATCGTTTGTTCTGGCCTTTCTCGTCTGGAATGCCTGGTCAATGGATGTCGCACCAGATTGATACGGTGCACTGGTTTACTGATTTGAAACACCCAAGAAGCGTTGTGGCTAATGGTGGTATTTATCAGTGGAAAGATGGTCGCAGAAACTGGGACACTACTACTGCCGTATTTGATTATGGTAAGCCAAATGATCCTGATAATGGATTCCAGGTGGTATTTACTTCAAGAATGCACAACGGCGATGAAAACCCTGCTGAGATCTATTATTCGAATGGAGGAGAAATGAACCTGAATACCAATACTGTATCTCCTAGCGGTGGACTTACTGCAAAAGCAGCTGCTGAAATGAATATGAAAGCTAATTTGCTGCCTGAACTTAAGCTTACTGAGATTGCCGAAAAGGTAGCAGCTTCTGCTAATACTGGTGGTGATAAACTGACTTCAGCTCACATGCGCAATTGGATGGAATGTGTACGCAGCAGAAAAGAAACAAATGCTCCTGTTGAAGCTGGTTACTATCACTCTATTGCAAACATTATGACAAATGCATCAGCAAGAACTGGCCAAAAGGCTACGTTTGATGAAGCAACACAGGAAGTAATGGTTGGTGGTAAAGTGTTTAAATACTAGCACACGCCTCGTCATCTCGACGATAGGAGAGATCTCTCCTATCGTCGAGATGACGGAAATGACAAAAGCAATAAAAAAGGCGCCTTGATAATTCAAGGCGCCTTTTTTATGTAAGTGTTCTTAACTACTACCAGAAAGCAGTATACAATGCAACTAACATTGCTACAATAATTAATGCGCCAACTGCAAAAGATGTAGACACCTTAAACATTTTCGCATCAACTTCTAATCCATTTGTAACAACACCTTTTTTGTTTTCATAGATACTGATGAAATACATTCCGATTACACAGACTGCAAATACAATCAGCATTCTATCCATAAACGGCATTTCAAATACGCCAGCTGAGTTAGCTACAGACCATCCGTAATCATGTAAAGGAGCTAAATCTACCCATCCTGGTAAGAATTTTAAGATTACTGAGGTAATAAAACCACCCACAGTAGCAAATAATGCTGCATTTGAAGTTGTTTTTTTCCAGAAGAAACCTAAGATAAACATGGCAAAAATACCCGGTGATACAAAACCTGTGTATTCCTGAATGTACTGGAATCCTTGTTTTCCTTCGCCCATTAATGCATCTCCTACTATTAGCGACAATACTACAGCAAGTAACATAGAAACGATTACAGTAATTTTACCAACGTTTACCAATCTTCCTTCACCTGCACCGGGATTAAAGGCTTTCTTGTAAATATCTAATGTAAAAATGGTAGCAATACTATTTGCTTTACCAGCTAAAGAAGCAACAATAGCAGCGGTTAATGCAGCAAATGAAAGTCCTTTTAAACCAACAGGCAACAAACCTAACAACGCAGGATATGCCTTATTCGGATCCTGAACACCCGATGAAGTCAATAAACTATCAGGACTAATTGCCGGGATCTTTTCTTTAATAATATAATAAACAGCGATACCAGGTATAACTACAATTACAGGCATCAGCATTTTTAAGAATGCCGCGAATAAAAGACCTGCTCTTGCAACCGGTAAAGAAGCGCCCAGTGCCCTTTGAGTGATGTATTGGTTACATCCCCAATAACTTAAGTTAGCAATCCACATACCTCCTATTAAAACACTTAAACCAGGAAGATCCATATAGTTAGGATTGTCCTTCTTAAAAATCAGGTGGAAATGCTCTGATGCACCGTCAGTTAAAATGGCGAAACCTTTTACAATACCCTGCTGACCAGAAATGATGTTCAATGCAATATAAGAAGCAACTAAACCACCAAGTACTAAGAAAAACACTTGGATAACATCTGTATAACCAATAACTTTCATACCACCTAAAGTGATGATAATAGCAAATACGGCTAACCCAAGGATACAGAAAGTAATTGGAAGATCGGATATACCGCTAATGGCCAGAGCCCCCAGATAAAGGATAGACATTAAGTTTACCACAATGTAAAGCATTAACCAGAATACTGCCATGATCATTGCTACCTTTTCATTGTAGCGCTGACTTAAAAACTGTGGCATGGTAAATATCTTGTTCTTAAGATAAACCGGCATAAAGAATACAGCTACAATAATTAGCGTTGCTGCTGCCATCCACTCATAAGCAGAAATTGCAAGGCCGAGCTTAAATCCTGATCCGCTCATACCTATCATCTGTTCAGCAGATATATTTGAGGCTATAAGAGAAGCACCAATTGCCCACCAAGTTAAAGAGCCTTCTGCAAGAAAATAATCTTTTGAATCGGCGGTTTTGGTTTTCTTCTTATAGTAGATCCAAAATCCATAAGCTGATACGATTATAAAGTATATAAAGAATACAATATAATCGCGGTAGTCTAGTTTATTCATTGTTTATATTGGTTTTTTGAAATGAGGGACTAAAATATAAAATTAATCGGCATTCCCCACAGATATTCAAGGGAAATGCCGATTAAATTAATTGGACAATAGAACTCCAGACATTTATTTGTTCAAAGAGTTGATCCAGTTTGCTATCTTAATACCGTCCTCTTTAGTAACCTGAGGCATTGGTGGCATTTCTGTTGCATAACCCGGCCAGTTTTGAGGCTGAGGATTGTGGATCAATGAAAGAATCTTTTCTGCAGTGTACTTACGTTTTGCAACGTCAGCAAATGCAGGTCCGATTTGTTTTTTTGTAGGATTATGGCAAGCAGTACAAGTATAGCTTGTTAATAAACCTTTAACCTGAGCATAAGTTGGAGCCGAAGTAGTTTTTGCACCACCTTCTACTGCTTTCTGTGCAGCAGTTGTTTTAGCACCAGCCACTGGTTTTTTACCAGTTGCTTTTCCAGGAACAGCATTAGCCACAGGGTCGTTTGCAGAGTTTCTGGTACTTACACCATTCATAGATAATTTCTCTCCGTTTGGAATGCTATTTAAAGTATAGTAAGCAATCGGGTGAATTAAATGATAAGAGTTCTCTTGTGAACGAACACCTTCGACAGTAATGGTATGGATATAATACTGACGAAGATTATCAACAATAAGTCTTGCTTTTAAACCGTCAGCAGATACTTTAACACCTTTAATTTTTAACTTTTCGTTATTAATTGGAGGTGAGCCATAAACCGGATGGTATTTATATAAATAGCTTTGTACATCGTAAGAAGCGATATCTTCTGCAGATTTTAAATCAACTGGTTTAGTAAATTCGATTTCAAAACCATCAGGCATTGCTCTAACAGCTTTCATTTCGAAAGGCATTTTTTCGTTGTAAACTAAACGCTCAAGACCTTCGTTTGCATCACCTGCAGATCCCCAACCACGGTTAGTTTCTCCAACAAATAATGAATTATCAGTACCCCATGCCATTCTAAATACTCCTGAACGGAAACCACTTCTGAACATAAATGAAGCACCTTGCTCTACACCGTTTACCGTTTCGAAGAATACTCTTGAAATGATACTCATACCCTGATCACCTACTAAAATCTGACCTTCGAAAGGACCAAAAGCTCCCTGAGGAATTTTAACAGGCTCTGAAGTAGAGATACCAAGGATACCATAAGGCAACCATACAGATGGTAATCTTAATTCAGGGAAGTCTTTTTTCATTTCCCATAACATTTTGAAGTTTTCGTTCACTCTGTTTTCAGGTTTGATAGCTCTTCCTTGTGCATCTTTATCTCTTCTTTCGTCGATTTTAGATCTGAAGTATTCTTCAGTAAGCTTAACTGGAGAATCAGCTCTTCCAGTCCATCTTAATCCGGCCGGGTGACCTAAGAAATCACCTTTTTCTACTTTCCAGATTGCACCAGAACCGAACCAGTCACCTTGGTTATCTGTATAGTAAAGTTGTCCGTCTATTACGTTTGGACCTGCAGGAGAACGCTGACCAGTTGCCCATGGTTGCATTTTTCCATCTTCAGTAATGTTCATTGTCCAACCGCGCATAGGTACACGGCTTTCGCCACGGTACCACATTTCATCACCAAAAGCTACGTTACCGGTAACAAAGAAAGTACCGTCTTTAGCAATTTTTGGTCCGAAGCTGTACTCATGGTAGTGACCGCTTAATGGCCATGCATAAACAGTTTCATAAACATCAGCCTTACCATCCTGATCTTTATCGATCAATTTGGTTAACTCACCTCTTTGCGCGCAATAAAGTGCACCATCTTTATAAGCAAGACCTAATATTTCGTGTAAACCAGATGCAAACCTGCGGAAGTAAGGGTTTTTGCTTGTAGGATTTTCTACGATGTAAACCTCTCCTCTTCTGGTTGAGATACCAAGATCTCCGTTTGGCAAAGTAACCAATCCACCAACCTCTAAAATTGGTCCTTCGGGTACTTTTACCTTATTTATTTTGAAGAAATCTTCTTCTTTTGGTGTTTCCTGGGCAAACACCGTTGCAAAACTAAAGCTTAAAGCCAGCATTGCCAGCGTCTTAAAAGTGTATTTCATTATATAACCCCTTTTTAGAATAAAATAGAATAATTTAACTTACCACGAACCAGAACAACAAGTTGTTTTCTGCCGTCTACATCCCTGATAACAGGTTTGTCTTTGGTATCGTCAAATTTTAAATAAAAAGACTGTCCGTCTACAAGGTAAAGTCCTTTAGAAACTTCCTCAACACTTGATGCATCTGCTATTAATGCATAAATGTTATCAACCGGTGTTTCAAGAACGATCTCTCTGCTTAATCCCTGGCCTTTTTCAATTGCTTTGATGGCGTCAGTAACTTTAGTACCATAGATGTTATAGTTAAATGTAGGACGTTCCTGAGCATCTAATGTATAACCTTTGGTTTTAAATCCTGTACCCGTAGTATCGGCCAACCATGCTCCCTGAGCATCGGTAAGTTTAGCTAAAGTAGGAACCGGTTTTTTAGTGAAGGCAGTTACACTTCCACGAGGTCTTGATGTACCGTTACCTCTGTCATGCCACATAGGTGTTGCATCAACAAACTCACCGTGCCAAGCCTGAAACAACGCACCGTTGTCTAAGTCGTAGCTAAAGTGAACCTGAGTCGGGCTACCTACAGAAATAGCATGAACTACTTTAGGACCACCATTAGGAACATCAACAAAACTGCGAATATTTGGTGTAGTAGCCACATCTATATAGATAGGGTCTGTATCGTCACCTCTTTGTCTCCCATTTTGCGTTTCTGTAGGCAATTTTGAAGTTTTGATGTTTTTAAAAGCTACAGCACCATGATCTCCTTGCAAACGCAAAGCGCCTAAAGCTTTTTCTTTATCATTTGCGCCTCTTGTTGCACCAAATAATTCTATATTATCGTGTATAAGTACTCCATTCAACTCAATTCTTAAAATTCTTGCATTAGCTGTTTTGTTTCCAGATGCATCAAAACGAGGAGCCTGGAATGCAATTTTAATATGTTGCCACAAGCCAGGTGCTTTACTTACATTTTGGCGTGGTGCATATCCCTGATATCCTTGCTGACCTTCTGGTTTCGAATCGTCCCAACGTTGGTAAATTCCACCGTTGTTAGATGATGTTGGTTTTAGGATACCCCATGAATCTTCTAATTGAATTTCATAAACTCCCTGAAGATAAATCCCTGAATTTGCTCCTTTTGCAAGCAAATAATCCAGTTCAAGAACAATGTCGCCATGTTCACCAATAGTTAAAAGGTCTGATCCGTGGTCTTTCTTGGTAGGTATGTTTACCAGAATCCCAGTACCTTTTGCAACGTTTAATACGTTTACTTCATTTAAATTGGCGGTAACACCACCAGCAAGCGTCCAGGTCTTTCCCGGAGTCTTAAATGAAGAAAGATCTTTCAGATCAATTTCTGACTGATCCGCTAGTTGCTGACCAGACACAAGTGCAGTTCCTAACAACCAGAGAAAAGCGGTTGTTCCAAACCTTAAATAATTAAGCTTCATGTTGTGTTTTTTGGTTAAAAAAAAATTAAATGTATATAATTTCGTGTTTGTTTAAAAGGATTGCAAAATAATGATTTTGTTACAATAAACAATAACCCCTTAAAATCAATAAATAAGCCCTTAAAGTTTTGCTAAAACTATTTATCAACATTTATTAGAAGTTGTAAAAAAAGTACAGTTTTTAGAAAAACGTCATTTTTTATGGGAGATCAGCAAAACAATTTTCTTCCGTGTTTTGTCAGAAAAATAATGGAGTTCTTTAATAGGTGTATTAGTAACACTAACAACCATGTGTAATTCTAACACTAACGTGTGAACAAGGAGTTGTCACATTCTGAATAGATTTGGGCTGAACAAGCCTGTAAAATGTGTTTTCAAAAAAGTTTGGAAATCGATTGCGTAAAATATATTTGTTTTATGAAATATTCATTTATATTTAGTCCTCGAAACAACACACGATAATTATAACTTTTAATGAAAACTTCTTTTGCATTGTTAATTTCTGGTATTGCGATCAGTTTACTGCCGCCATTAACCAGAACAAAAAAACCAGATACTTTGCTGCTAAATGACCTTAAGCAGAGTAAGTTCAAATCAAAATTTAGAATTGATACCCCCGACCAGAACAGGTTTGTTAAAGTAAGCCTGCTTAAGGGGCAACTTACTGAGCCTACTGAATTGGCAGTATTGCCTAACTATGATATTTTAGTGTCGCAGCGCCGTGGTGAAATCATGCTATTTAAGAACAGCACAAAAACACTTAAAGAAGCCGGTAAACTTGAGGTATATTCTAAAACATTAAATACACCTGATGTTAATGCTGAAGAAGGATTATTAGGTATAGCACTTGACCCTAACTTTGCAAAGAACCAATACGTGTATGCTTTTTATAGTCCGGTAAAGCCTTCGGTGAACAGGTTATCGCGCTTTAAACTGGTAAACGATAAAATAAGCACCGCTTCTGAAAAGATTATCCTTGAGTTTTACTCGCAACGCGAAATCTGCTGCCATACTGGCGGATCCATTGCTTTTGGACCTGGTGGCTTACTATATGTATCAACAGGTGATAACTCCACTCCTTTTGATGCGCCAAAATCTAAATACGTAAACAACGGTTATGCGCCGCTAGACAACCGTCAGGGTTTTCAGCAGTATGATGCCAGAAGATCTGCAGGTAACACCAATGATTTAAGAGGTAAAGTACTTAGAATTAAAATTAAAGAGGATGGTACTTACGATATCCCTGATGGTAACTTGTTCCCTAAAGGTCAGGAAAAAACCAAACCTGAGATCTTCGTAATGGGAAACAGAAATCCTTATAGAATATCGGTAGATCAGAAAACAGGCTTTTTATATTGGGGCGAGGTTGGACCTGATGCCTCTAATGATGACGCTTTAAGAGGGCCTAGAGGCTATGATGAGGTAAACCAGGCTCGTAAAGCAGGGTTCTTTGGATGGCCTTTATTTATAGGTAATAACTATCCTTATAAAGCTTATGATTATACAGACGGTAAAAACGGAGAAGCATTTGACCCTAAAGCTGGTTTAAATAATTCACCAAATAATACTGGTTTATCTACCCTTCCTCCTGCTCAACCGGCTTTTATATGGTATCCTTACGGAGAATCTAAAGAGTTCCCTCAGGTTGGTGCCGGTGGCCGTACAGCAATGGCTGGTCCGGTTTATTATTCAAGACCAGGTGCCTCGCCATATCCTTCTTATTATGATGGTAAATTGATTATCTATGAATGGATCCGTGGATGGGTAAAAGCTGTTACTATGTCGCCAGAAGGAGATTATTTAAGCATGGAGCCAATGTTAGGTGAAATTTCTTTAGCTGCTCCTATTGATATGGAACTTGGCCCTGATAATAAATTATATATTCTTGAATATGGTAAAGGATGGTTTACAAAAAATCCTGACGCTGGTATTGTAAGAATTGATTATATGGCAGGTAACAGACCTCCTATTGTAAAGAATCTTGAAATTGAGAAAACGAGCGGTTTATTACCATATAAGCTTGTAGCAAAGGTAGATGCAACGGATCCTGATGGTGATGCGCTAACTTATGTTTGGAACTTAGGAAAGGGTATTAAAAAAACTACTACCTCTCCAGAACTACAATATACATTTGCAAAAGCAGGTGAATATGCAATTAGCGTTCAGGTAATTGATAAAGATAAAGCGTCTTCAAAAAGTAACACTGTAACAGTATATGCAGGGAACGAAGAACCTAAAGTTGATATCACTTTAACCGGAAACAAGAGCTTTTATTTCCCGGGTAAACCAATCAATTATCAGGTATCGGTTTCCGACAAAGGCGCTGCTGTAAATAAAAGCAGAATCTATGTATCAAATACTTATACTGAAGGATTGGATATGGCTGGAGCTAAATTAGGCCATCAGCAGGCTGCACAGTCGCTTCTTGGTAAGGCAATAATGCTAAAAGCAGATTGCAGTACCTGCCATAAAATCTCTACAAAATCAATTGGCCCGGCATTTACTGCGGTGTCTTCTAAATATCAGACAAAAACCAAAGCGGCAGATTACCTTACTTCTAAAGTAATTAATGGTAGTAAAGGTGTTTGGGGCGAAGTTCCAATGCCTGCCCACCCTACCATGAAGGCTTCTGATGTTAAGGAAATTGCAGAATGGATTTTGACTTTAAGCGCTAAGTCGACAACTGGTCCTTCTTTACCTGCAACAGGTAAGATCGTTCCTCCGACAGAAACCAATAAAGATAAATCTGTTTTAAATCTTAAAGCGACTTACTCTGATTTAGGTGCTGCCGGTTTGAAACCTTTAGCGAATACTAAAGTGATTAATTTAAGAAGCAATGTTATATATGCTAATGATATTAAGGATATATCAGATTTCGGACGCAAAGATGCTGATGGAGTTCAATCGTTGATATTCCCTGAAAAAACTGGCTGGGTTAAGTTAAAAGGTATCGACTTGACTAATGTTGCCGCGTTTAATTTTGGATTGGCTAACGCAGATGCTGATTACAGTGTTGAGATCAGATTGGGCGGTAAAGATGGTGAAGTAATTGGAAAACAAGGCTCTGCTTCGACAGGTGTATCTATAAGCCCTGTAACAGATGGTAAATTCCATGATGTTTATATAGTGGTTAAGGCTGCTCGTGAAGATGTAAAAGACAGACCTCTTTTAAAATCGATAACCGTGAAGCCTATTTAAAGCGATAATTTTTAAAGCGATCTTCATCTCGAACGAAGAGAGAGATGACGTTGCAAAGAAAAAAAGGCTGTATCATAATATGATACAGCCTTTTTTTCTTTAGTATTCATTTCTTACCTACCTCTATTATTAAAATCTTCACTATTCTGCTATCTAAATAAAATTAAAGCAATCGATTGCTTTATTAGATCTTTTTTATAAATTCGCTTACCAAATATGCTGCGATCTATCTAAATAAGTTAATTCATATTTGAAAAATAAATCGCTTTAAACCGTAAAAGAATGGCTATTAATTTTACCAGAACCTCACTGTTCGCTACCAAGATTATTTTTGTTCTATTTCAACCTGTATTGCTTTTAAAAACATGTACTCCTGCTGTTAGTGAGCAGAGATCAGGATTAAAGGTGCAAATTGATTCTCCTTTAACAGAATCAGCAAAACACCTGCCCGGCAATAGTCTGGCCGGACTGCGTACATTTCCAGGCTTGCATGTTCAAACCATGGCAACTGAGCCTACATTAATAAACCCAACTAATATTGATGTAGATGAAAAAGGTCGGGTTTGGGTTACTGAAGCCTATAATTACAGGTTTGAGATCAACAATAATAAGCCCAAACCAGAAGGCGACAGGATCTTAATATTAGAGGATAAGGATGGCGACGGGCATCTGGAAACAAGCAAAACTTTTTATCAGGGTGCTGAAATTAATGCACCATTAGGTATATGTGTACTGGGGAACAGGGTTATTGTTTCGCAAAGCCCTTATGTGTGGGTTTTTTATGATGATGATGGTGATGATAAGGCAGATCGCAAAGAAATCCTGTTTCAGGGAATTGGCGGCGAGCAGCATGATCATGGCATCCATACTTTTACTTTTGGTCCGGATGGAAAGCTATATTTCAATTTTGGAAATATGGGGCAAACGCTAAAGGATAAAAACAACAAGACAGTGCTTGACCAGGATGGTGACGAAATTGGTCCTAAAAAATATAAAGAAGGCATGGTATTTAGATGCGACCCGGATGGATCTAACGTGGAGGTTATTGGACACAATTTTAGAAATCCTTTTGAGGTTGCAGTTGATAGTTACGGCACGGTGTGGCAAAGTGATAATGACGATGATGGCAATAAAGGTGTTCGGATAAACTATGTAATGGAGCATGGTAATTTTGGTTTTAAGGATGAAATGACGGGCGCATATTGGCCTTCAGAACGTATTAATATGGAAGACTCTATTCCGCTACGTCACTGGCACTTAAATGACCCAGGTGTGGTTCCAAACCTTTTGCAAACAGGCTCAGGATCTCCTACTGGAATACTAATTTACGAAGGTTCATTATTACCAACTCAGTTTCATAACCAAATGATTCATTCGGAACCCGGACATAATGTTGTAAGATCATATCCCGTAAAGAAAAACGGAGCTGGTTATTCAGCAGAGATCATTAATATATTAAGTAATGACAAAGATCAGTGGTTTAGGCCCGCAGATGTTTGTATCGCTCCTGATGGCTCATTAATAGTTGCCGACTGGTATGATCCTGGAGTTGGCGGCCACAGAGTTGGTGACCTTGAACGCGGACGCATTTATAGGGTTGCTCCTTCGGCCCTGGCATCAAAGTATGTTGTTCCTAAATTTAATTTCGACACGCCTAAAGGCGCCATTGAGGCGTTACAGAATCCGAATTTAGCAGTCCGCAGACATGCTTATCTGGCCTTGGTTGCAATGGATAGAAAAGCCATCCCGGCACTAAATAAATTATGGCACTCAACAGCCAATCAGCGGATGAGGGCCAGGGCATTATGGATTTTATCTAAATCATCTGATTCAAAGAAATATTTAGACGAGGCCATTAATGATAAAAACCCAGACATCCGTATTACTGCTTTAAGAGCCGTTAGACAAACGAAATTAAATCCAATTGATTATGTAAGGCAATTGGTCAATGAAACCAATGCGGAGGTTTTAAGGGAGTGTGCGATAACCCTTAGACATAACAAGGCAGCCGAAGCAGCTGAACTATGGGCTAAGCTGGCAACGAAACACAACGGAACGGATAGGTGGTATCTGGAAGCCTTAGGTATTGGTGCAGATAAGCAATGGGATACTTATTTAGCAGCATATTTAAAAGAAACAAAAGATCCATTATCGAGCGCAGGAGGAAAAGATATCATCTGGCGATCGAGAACGGCATTAGCCCTACCCTTTCTTGAAAAATTAGCTTCCGATCAAAGTACCCCTTTAGATAAAAGACTCAGGTATTTCCGTGCGTTTGACTTTATTGCTGCACCTGAAAAAACTAAGACTTTACTGTCGATGCTTGATAAAAACACCAATCTGCCAACGTCTTCCATTATACTTAGCTTAATGGATGCTAAAGAGGTAGCAAATTCCCCTTCATCATTAAATGCCTTAAAGAAAGTACTCGATTCAAAATCGGGAACCTCAGAATATGTTAATTTGATAGCGAGATATCAAATTAAAACGGAAGGTGCTAAATTATTAGAGATGGTAATTGCCAATGGAAATAATTCTGTTGGTGTTGATGCGGCAAGACTTTTAATTGAATTTAAAGATACTGAGCGTATTAAAGATGTAATTAGAAATAAAGACGTTAATAAAATCACACCTATTTTTGAAGCACTTGGTGCTGTTGGGAATAAAGAATCTATAGCTATACTTTCTGGTGCGGTAGCAAGCACATCTAATGATAAATCGATGCGCCAAAAAGCTGTTGAAATGTTGGGCAAAAGCCGGATTGGAGAAACTAAAGTCTTGGAAATGCTAAAAACAAAGGCATTGCCTGCAGATTTAATTCCGTTTGCGGTAAAAGGTGTAAGTGGATCTGGTGTTAAAGGATTGTATGACGAAGCAAAAACCTATTTACCGGGTTCTAATGCTGATGAAGCAAAAAAAGGAACAATGGTTAGTTTTAATGAGATCATTGCTTTTAAAGGAAATGCATTAAAGGGAAAAGCTGTTTTTAACAAAGCGTGTTTCATATGTCACAAAGCGAATGGACAAGGATTAGATTTTGGGCCAAACTTGTCTGAAATTGGCGCTAAGCTACCAAAAGAGGGTCTTTTTGATGCTATTGTAAGGCCATCTGCAGGTGTGAGTTTTGGTTATGAAACTTCTCAACTGGACATGAAAGATGGTTCTAGTCTTGTTGGTATTGTATCTAGCAGAACCGAATCTGATATTCAATTGAAGTACCCTGGTGGAGCTAGTCAGAAATTAAAATCAGCTAATGTGAGTTCCATAAAAGAGGTTCCAGGTTCAATGATGCCCGATGGACTGCATGAAAGCATGACAAAACAAGAATTCTCTGATTTGCTTGAATATCTTTCGACGTTAAAGAAAAAAGAGCAATAGCTATTCTTTGGACTTTTTACCGCCAACATTTATAACAGCGCCAATGGTAAATATCGAATTACCGGCGCTCATAAACTTACGGCTGTTGAGTCCAAAGTTACCGCTTGATGTATACTGCAATTGTACGGCATCACTCAAACGCATTCTGGTAAAGAAAATTGGCTCTAAAAAAGTATTGCCTTCTCTGACCTGGCCTATTGAATTGCGCATAAATGTTTTCATTTGTACACTGCTGATACGTAATGCTGTTCCGTAATTTATAGGAAAATCGGTACCGAATAAGCGCAGATTATTGCTTTTCTTAGAACTGTAATTTACCTGTATAAATGTTTTGTTGTAGGTGATTTCTTCGAGATCAGTATTTGTTAATATGTCATTATCATCAAATGTTCTGAAAGCTCTGTTTGTTTTTCCACCACCATAACCGGCATATATTTCTAGAATCCTGTTATTTTCGGGGCCAAAGGTGTTAAAATATCCACCACCAACTTCTACTAATTTGTGTTTAAAATCTTTGCTGTGCTTTTCACTGTTCATATATGCCCCGCTAAATAGTACACCAAAATGATCTGAAACTGCATACGCACCATTTAAACTTGCATTGCCTCGAAAAGAGATGTGACCGCCACCGCTAAACTCTCCTTTTTGGCTTAACATTGGTGTATTGGGCACATTTGGCATATAAACAGAAGAACAAGAACTAAAAAAAATCAGGGATAGATATAATAGAAGTTTGTAGTTTTTAATCATACAGAGAATCACCTTTTATGTAATACTGCTGAGACTATCAAATTTAAAGCCAAGGTACAACTGTAAACATCCATTTTTCCGGATTTTGCCAATCTTTCCCTTTAAAAGAGCCTACAGGTAATTTAACTAGGATGGTATTCCAGCCTTTTTTTAAATGAACTTTTGTTGGTTCGCGGTATTCATATCCTTCATCGATAAGAGGCAATTCCAGATTGCCTTTTGCTCCTGCCTGCTTCCATTGTGGTGGTGGAATGAGTTTACCATTTACCAATACCTGGCTTTTTCTGTTGTCCCAGGTTCCCTCATTGGGTGAGTCTGACGCGTAAGACCTGGAGATGTTGTTAAAACCAATCCAGAAGTTCTGTAATTGATCTTTATCACTCCAAATTTTAGTGGTAGCATACCAGGTAGTGTTTTCTTCGGGCTTCTCTAGAAGGCCTTTCACTAGAGGACCCCACCAGTGCCTTAGAATAAAAGTACCACCAAAAGCAGTTAATGCTGCTTTGCTGGTATCAATATCATTTGTCTCTTCAGGATAGAATTGTTTGGTAAGATCACCCTGATTACTGAAAGGCCCGTAGAATTTCCATTTCAAATGTGCCTGTGGTTGATATGGAAACGGCATTTTTGAGAAGTAGCGATTTTTATGCTTTATTAAACGATGCTCAAATTCTTTGAATACATTAACTTCTTTGGAACCATCTAAACCTACATAGGTTAACCAATCTGGCTGTCCGCCCCCACGCCAACTCCTTTCGGCAAAAGCCAGCACCGCAGGATATACGGATGTTTGCATAAATACATCTTCGGGTTTGTTTACCCGTCGGTCTGGCCATACGCAAAGGGTGCCACCCAAAGCTGCATCATTCCCTTTGTCCAGATTGGCAATTTTCCCCTTAAATATAGACACCACACTTTCCAGAGGATCCATGTGATTAATGTATAAATGGCGCGAGTCTATATATTTTACCTTAGGATTGGCGCTAACCTTTGTAGCGTCTTCTATCCATAACTGCCTGATGGTGCTTTCTGTAAACTCACCCCCCGGCTCCCAGCCTATTACCTTTTTTCCCTGTTTTTCAACTAAGGAAATCACTTCTGGCAGAAAATTTTTATTGGTGATCTTTACTTCATCTGCTCCGATGTGCAGGTAGGGAACATCAAAAGTATCGCAAAATTCCTTCAAGATGTTCTTTACAATAACCAGCCCGCTATCGCTTTGCATATCTGTTTTCATGGCTCTTTTAAATGCCGCGCTGTGCCCCGGCATATCTATTTCGGGAACTACTGTAATATGACGCGCTTTGCAGTAACTAATCAATTCCTTAAGGTCTTTTTGAGTATAGAACTTGCCTTTATTGCGAAGCATGGTTTCGGGAGCAGTTAGCTGTGGATATAGCTTGCTTTCTAACCTCCATGCAATATCTTCTGTAAAATGAAAATGAAATATATTGAGCTTATATGCTGCAATAACATCAATTTGCTGCTTAAGCAAATCCATAGGTTGATAATTCCTGCCTGCATCAATCATATAGCCCCGCCACGAAAAAGAAGGCCAGTCTGTAATGTTGCATGCCTTTACATTTTTGCCACTATCAATTAGCTGCTTTAATGTTTGCAGGCCATAAAATAAACCTGCCTTACCTGCGCCGGTGATTGTTATTGCACTGGCAGTGATGTTGAGTTTATATGCTTCTTCTGAGCTAGAATCTAGTGTGCTAACCTTTCCCAATTCCAAAACAATACTGGGTTTATTTGGGGCAGCACTTTTTTTAATTGGAATTATCAGGCCAAGTTCCTTCAGTTGCCGCTGTAATAGCTCTGCTTCTTTTTGTAAAGAAGCACTTTCAACAACTATTCCTTTATAATTTTTAAGTGCAATCCACTCCTTTTTCCATTCAATTTGCTGAGGCATTGGAATTAATGCTGGCTTCTCATTTAAAGGTTTTTCAGCTGTTTGTGCAACTGCATTGATGTTTAAAGCCAGCAAAAATATTAGCAATGTTTTAATCATATTGGTTTATGATTTTAAGTGTTCGTTTAATAAAGATAGACAATACCATTCCTGTCTGGGTAAATGAAATGGGCCTTTAAATAAGTTTCCTTTAGCTGTTTGGGCTAAGCTACCATCGCGGTGTAAATACCCAAACCATTCGCCATTTTTAGGATCATGGAAATGCTGATAGGCATAATCGTTAACCATTTTATGCCATTTTGCATATTTCTCATCGCCGGTTATGGTATATGCCAGCAATGTAGCAATGATCACTTCATTATGAGGCCACCAAAATTTCATGTCCTGCCAGTATTCCTGAACAGGTTTGTTGTATACATCCCTGAAATATAAAATGCCCCCGTGCTCCTTATCCCATCCACGTTCCCACATATAATCGAGCATTTTACAACCTAGCTTTATTAAATGCGGATCGTTATTTCTGTATTTAGCCTCGTGTAGTATGAACCATGCGCCTTCAATTGCGTGACCTGGATTTAAGGTTCTTCCATCAATATGATCAACTATGCTACCGTCAGGCGCTACCTGTTCCATAACGCACTGAATATCATCTTTAACAAAAAAGGTTTCAATTTCTTTGATCCATATATCGATCCACTCATTACAGCGCGGATCTCCAATAGTTTCGCGTAATTGCTGCGCAGTGTTCATCATAATCATTGGAACACCAATTCCTTTTGTTGGTCTTGTGCCGGCAAACTTTGCAGGCAATAAACCTGGTGTAGTTGAATACTCAATGCATTTACCAAATAAATACCTGGCTTTGGCCGCAGCAGCTTCATCGCCGCTAGCTTTAGCATAGGCTGCATTGGCAATTACCGCAAAGGTTTCGGAAAAATAATAACGGCGTTTACGAATAGGCTGCCCATCGCGCGTTACATGAAAAAACATTTGCCCATCGGTATCAAAACAATGATTATTTAAAAAATCTATCCCTGATTTAGCCCCATCTAACCATTCCTGTTTTTGTTCTACTGTATTGTATAAGGTTGAAAGTAACCAGGCTGCCCTACCCTGTATCCAAACGGCTTTATCATCATCAATCAAGCTACCATCCTGATCGCGCATTAACAGATAACCACCGTATTCGGTATCTATAGATCTGGGAAACCAGAAGGGAACCGTATCGTTTAATAACTGATTATGATAGAATGTTTTAAGGTTCTGTAAATCTTGTACAGTATAACTCATTTTGAAATATTTTAATTTAATGGAATTGAAAAAGTTGAAGCCGGCAAACCTGCCTCATTAACCAGGTTGGCCCGGGTGAAGGGCTCCCATGCATATAGCACTTCTTTTATGGTTTCACCGTGTGGAATCTTTAAAATCACCTTATTATTAATTATAGTGGCTTTTGCAGTAATGCGATATCCTTTTAGGTTTGTGAATTGAAAACCGATTAAGGGTTCTCCGTTTCGCGTAGAGAGTTTTTTAGCTTCTGTAAATGAAAGTATGATATTGTTCTTTTCTTGTTTATGGTTTGATATGCCAGGGCCATTAGCAGTTATAGGCTTGTGATAAGTGTTTTTAAGGGCTAAAAGTGCTAGTCGTTGCCCAACTTCCATTTTCATATTTGGATGAACATCTAAAGAATCGCCAACATCGGAACTTACAGCCATACCACTATTAGGTATGTCCTTTAATAACTTACGCTGAGCATCTCTGAAATAAGGCCATGACGGGCGATCTATACTTGAAAGTTGCACGTAATAAAAGGGAAAATCGTAGCCCCACTTTTTGCGCCAGCTATGCACTAATACAGGAAATGTATGTTTATATAAATCTACATTTTGGGCATTGCTTTCTCCCTGATACCATATTACACCCTTTATAGGGAATTGAGTTAACTTGGCTATACCTGCTTCGTAGTTATATACAGGTTCGTATGGATGACGCTGTTTAGGATTTGATGCTTCTTTAAGATTAACATCGGCACGACCTCTGGCCCACTCCTGTATAAAATCAGATTTTCGCCAGTCTGTAAGCACATCAACAAGTTGCTCATCGTGTTCCATAGTGTACCTGTCGATCCAGGATTCTATAGTTGAACCACCAACGGCAAGTTGTATTAAACCAATGGGCACGCCTGATTCTTCTGCTACTTTTTTACCGAAATAGTATCCTACTGCAGAAAAGTCTGCAGCTGTTTCTGAAGTGGTTGGCGTCCAGCTTCCTGAAAAGTATTTAAGTGCATTAACTTGCTTCAGCGTTTTGGCATTCCATGGGGCATCATTTGTTTCCACGTACTGATTGAACTTAAATAACCTTACCTTATTTGCTTTAATTTGAGCTAGTTCTACTTTCCCTGTTTTAGCCGCGCTTAAGGTAAATGACATATTCGACTGCCCTGAACATAGCCAAACATCGCCAATAAGAATGTCTGTTAAAGAAATGGTTTTATTGCCTGATTGCACACTTAACTCATATGGTCCGCCATGTGACATTTCGGGAAACTGAACCCTCCATTTGCCATAATTATCAGCAACTGCGGTAAGCTGTTTATGATTAAACAAAACTTTTATCTGTTCACTGCTATTTGCTGTACCATATATACTTATTGGTTTATTGCGCTGAAGCACCATATGATTCGTAAAGATCTCCGGAAGTTCAAGTCCGCCATAATTGCCGGTAAGGTTTCCGTAAACAGTTTTTGCGATGATGGCTGCTCCTTCCTTATCGGGATGCAGGTTATCGGCAAACAAATCGGGTCTGTTATATAAAGCCGATGTTAGGTCAATTAAGCCAGTATTGTTAGCCTTAGCTATTTCAATAATTTGTTCCTGAATTTGCCAATACCAATCGCGTGTACCAGATTTAAACCTTGGATGGCCGTTAAATATGGGTGTAAGTTTGCATATAAATAGCTTTACATTGGGATTTTGTTTTTTAAGTGTATCCAATAGCCATGAATAGTCTGATTTGAAATCGCCTTTAAATTCAGGCCAATCTCTGGGATCAGTATCGTTTAAACCAAGGTGTACAATTGCAATATCAGGCTTAAACAAGACAGCATCCTGAAACTGTTTTGTTTTATAATAAGGCCTGTGTCCCTTTTTTAAAAGTGTAGCTCCGCTTAGGCCAAAGTTTTTAACCCCATATTTTTGCCCAAGTAAATCCTGTAATACCGAAGGGTAAGATTCTTTTGCAGGATTTTTGAGACCGGCGCCAAAAGTTACTGAATTACCAATACAGGCTACCCGTACCTCCTGACTGTACGAGGTTAATCCAAGTGACCATAGCAGTACAAATAGCGACATTGACCTTTTCCTGAACATAATTACTTAATGATATCACTTACCGGAACCCTTACAAATAGTAAACTGCTGATGCCTTCGTACAAAATACCAATGGTATTGTCGTCGATTTTAGTAAGCGCAGAATAGCCAAAAGAATCGCGTTCATCTATTAATAATTGATTGGCAGGCATCCATGTTTCGCCCATGTCCAAGCTAGCTTTAATGGTGATATTCCTTCTTGGTGCTTTGGAAACATTTGGATTACTAAAGAACAACACGTCTTTCAATACCCCTTTAACCTTAACTTTTGCTTTAATAAAACTTCCCATGCAAACAGGGTCTGCAAGTGTATTATAAGAGGTTGAGTGTGCTGTCCAGCTTTTACCCATATCGGTAGTAGTAGCGACGCTTCTAAAGCTTCCTCTGTTATCTCTCATATTTAGCATAATGGTTCCTGGAGTAGTTTCTACCAATTGGCTTTCGGTGGTATTGGATTTTGCACCGATACCGCTGTTCCATGATTTACCATGATCATCACTATATATTAATGTAGAATGCGGCATTTTTTGAGCATCCCAATATTGTGCAGGAAAAACAATCTTGCCATCTGACATAGCAATACCATTTCCTGGTCCAGGGAAAAATAATCTCCATTCCGGATTCTTTACCTGTGAAGTTATGCTATAAGGTTTGCTCCAGGTAAGTCCATCATCAGTACTGCTGGTTACCACAAATTGTCCTGTTTCTTCGGGTGTAAGGCCTGGACCAGAACCTGCAATAGAACGATTTCCTTTACTCCATAAAGCCGAAACCCATATGGTTTTGGTAACCGGATCAAACAAAACAGAAGGATCGCCTACACCGCTGTTTTCATCTGCACGACCCATGTTCATAATGGTTTTCATAGCATCCCATGTTTTACCGCCGTCAGTACTTCGGCTCATACCTACATCTATGTTTGCCGGAAGATCACCACTGTGATCATAGCGGATATCGTAAACCGAAATCAGGGTACCTTTGTTGGTAGTTACAATTCCCGGGATACGATAGGTATGCACATTTTCATCTTTAGGCTTACGCAATGCAATACCAAAAGGGTTAGGTGTATGTTTATTTTGATTAATCTTATAAGCTAAGCCAGATAAATCTGTAAAGAAGCCTGCATTCAGGTCTAATTTGTGATCTATATTGGCGTCGTTCTTTAAGCCAACACTAAGCCAGAAATAATGAATACCTGGTTTTAATTTCACATCAAAAGGAATTGTAAATTTATTGCCTGAAGGAACAGTGCTTCCAATTGATTTAGCGCTGTTAAAGTCAGGTTTTTCATTACTCTGATATATTTCTAGCTTAGCTATATCTTTTATTACTTCTTTATTGACAGATCCGGAAATGGCGTTATAGGCAATTTCATGATTTCCTGCCGGTATGTTTACCTCAATACGCAGGTAAGCATTTGCCTCTATTCTTTTAAATATTGGGTTCTCTGTAGAAACAGTGCTAATTTTTATAGCGTTTGCACCTGTTTCTGTATATATTTTTTTGCTACATGAGGTAATGCCTAATACAATAATCATTACCAGAATAGCTTTCATTATATTTCTCTGTATCATTATCTTATATCAATCTATTTAACTATCAAACTACTACGCATCAACAAAATCATTATGTTGTGGACGCAAAAAATAAAGCTGAACAACCAATGCAATGACCACAATCCCTGCAAGCATTGCGAAATCTTTACCAAGGCTGCCGGCATCAGAAGATTTGCCTAACAAATCGGTAATAAAAGCGCCGAAGAATACGCCCGTCATATTCATCAATCCGTATGCTGTTGCCCTATATCGGGCCGAAACAAATTGACAAAGAATGGGCATATTGTTGGCATCAAACATTCCAAAGCCTAAACCAAAGCAAATAGCCGCTCCCACAACATGAAAGAGTGAGTGGCCAAAGCCCAGTAATAATAAGGATGGAATGGTTAATGCCAAACCAATTGCACTGGTATAAATACGCCCTTTAATGTTTTTCTGCACCCATTTATCAGACAAAATACCCCCAAATATTACCCCTAGAAAGGAAGAAGCCGCTATTGTAATGGTTGACAGTGGCCCGGCAGTGGCCATTGGAATATTTAAATTCTGCGCAAATAATGTAGGCAACCAATTCTTTGCCGCCCAACCGGGTAAACTTGGAACTGCAAAATAAAACAGAATAATCCAAAAGGAAATATTTGTAAACAGCAACCACAATCCTTTAAAAATCGAGGGTTTAGTGCTTATTATAATTTTATCGGATACCATTTCATCATCATTTACCTTTTTCTCTCTTAAAAAGAGGATTAAGATAAACGAGTAAACAATACCCGCTATTCCGAACCAATGAAAGGTAGATTGCCATGAGAACTTGTCGGCAATGGTTGCTCCAAAACCACCTAAGGCCTGGCCCATGTACAGTCCTGTCATGTGAATACCTATAGCCAAAGATCGTGTTTTAGGTGAATGGAAATCGGCGATTAAAGATAGCCCTGCAGGAATGTAAAGTGCCTCACTAACGCCCATTATCGCCCTTAACCAGTAGATCTGATTAAAAGTTTCGGCATAGCCCATTAAAAATGTAACTCCCGACCAAACAAATAGACTACCTACAATTAGCCATTTTCTATTGAATTTATCAGCTATAATTCCTGAAACAGGGCTCATAAAACCGTATATCCACAGAAAGATTGCCATCAGATAACCAAAGTTGGTAGCCGATTGGAGCTCTTCAATATCAATTTGCATTGCTGGCTTCATGGTCGATAGCATTTGTCTGTCCATATAATTTAATAATGCCACTACCCACAGTAATCCAACAAGCACCCAGGCATAATTATTTGTGTTTTTCTTTAGCATATTATTGTTTTTTTGAACCCTGATCTGTTTCTATTTTACCTATCATTACTGATGGTGTTCTGACACCGGGTTTTATTTCTCCGTTAGATAAAACAATATCATCGCCCCATTTGGTGGCAGTTGTGGTAACATGTGCCGGAAAAGGCAGCTGACCCAACTTAACCCAGGTATTTTTAGTGGTATTATATACCAGCTGTGTTTTATAAAAACCCTTATGATGAATGCTTAACTTATTCTTTTCTAAAGTGAGTTTATCTTTCTCTTTCTGGGACTGGGATGTAGCAATTTGAGATATGTAGTTTTCTATTTTATGAAAAACCTCTCCATTATCTCCGCATGTAACTAAAATGAGATCATTCGCTACGGCAATCCCTGCTCCGGCAGAAAAATTAATTGTTTGTTTGCCATCAGAAATATCAGCCAACTTTTGCCATATACCCACAGCAGAATCATAAGCGTAAGTTGTATGATGTAAATCACTAATTCCTGAAGGTGTTTTAGTACGGCCGCCTATTACAAAGATCTTGTCTGCCTGCGCTACAATCAAGGCGTTTGCCAGTGGCACCGGTAGGCTTAGTAATTTTTGCCATATTGGATCTTTAACATTTAGATCAAGCTTATAAAAGGCATCAGATGAACTTTTTTCTTTATCACCGCCCACCAGATAAACCACATTACCAATATGGGTAAGCCCGGTATTAGTAACTGCAATTGGCAAATCGGGTAATTTTTTTACAATGATATTTAATTCCGGAGTGTCCCAGGTAATGATAAATGCTTTGTCAGATAAACCGTTTTGACCTTCGCCCCCGGCGTAAACCACTCCCAAATCAGTTGAAGTATTCCCGCAATAAGCTACAGGTTCCGGTAGCTTTGATGTTTTTGTACTCCATACAAAGTGTCCGTTTTGCTTAAGCAGCATCTGAATCTTATCTGAATAATATTTTTTCCCTCCTTCCCAAGGCATTTTATCGGGAAAATTAGCGCCTCCAGCAATCAGAAGGACATCATTAAAAACAGCATTCACAGCACCCGCAAAGCCCAATGAAGTACTGCCATCTGCATTTTGCAGTTTTGCAGCTGTATACCATTGTACTCGCTCTATTACAGTTTCCTGGGCAGAAACATCAGTAATCATTAGCATAAAAGGGATTGATAAAGAAAATAAATATTTGTTCATAAGCCTATTAATAAAAACTAATGAGGCGCGTTTGATTTAAAAGTATTAAAATCAAGTGCTGCTACATCAGATTTAAAATGTTCAAACTGATTGCTATCCATGTTTTTAACGGGCAACCTAAACTCACCACAATCTATTCCAACCACTTTCATATAAGCTTTTCCTGTAGCTATACCACCGTATTTGCCTAACAATCTGATCATATCTATGGATTGCTGCTGCAGTGAATTAGCTTTTTTCAAGTTGTTGTTCTCAAAAGCATCGATCATATCATAGTATAAAGGAGCTGCATAGTTAAATGTACTGCCTACTGCACCTTTTGTGCCCAGCACTAATGCCGAAAGCATATTCTCATCGCGACCCCAGAGCATGTCGTACTTTCCATCTTTAAAGTTCATACAAGATAAGAAATCCATAAAGTCTTCGTGTGTATATTTTACTCCGGCAAAGTTTTCAATTTTACCATCAACGGCCTGCAATAAATCATACATGGCAAGGCCTACTCCTGTTAGCACGGGTATGTGGTAGTAATAGAAAGGCATATCTGGTACTACAGCAGCAATTTCTGCACAAGCTTTAGCCAGCATATCAACATTAGCAGGTTTAAAATAGAAAGGAGCAGTAAATGAAATAGCGTAAAGCCCAATCTGTTTAGCATACAAAGCAAGTTCTTTACAATCTGTAATGCTTGTACCACCTAAAAATAACATCACTTTAAAGTCAGGATCGTCATTGGTGCAATCGGCCCAGACTTTTGCTATTTGTTTTTTCTCGTCCGTAGACATAGAAACACCCTCTCCGGTTGATCCACAGATGAAAGCGCCTGTAATTTTATTGTGTTTTAAAAATCTATAGTAATCAGGAATAATAGTTAAGTTGATGGCTCCGTTATTGTCCATTGGAGTAAAAGGAGCGGCAATTAAGCCTTGTAATTTCTCGAAAATCATATAAGTGTTGAGTGTGTTTTTAAATCATTCGCGGGCAGCAGTAATTTACTCTACCCGCGAATGTTGTGAATTAAAATAAAGGATATCCGTCTGTTTGTGTTAACGCCCTATTGTTTGTCAAAGAGGTTCTGTCTATTGGCCACAACAACTTGTAGGTTTCTGAAGAGGCCAAACCAGTTTTAGCAAATACATAGTTATTGCCCATACGTCTGAGATCATACCATCTTTTTCCTTCTCCAATAAACTCTAACAAACGTTCCTGAAGTATCGCTTCCTTAGGGTCAGCATCTATAGCTTGATGAGGATAACCCAGAGTAGCCTCATTGTAGTTGCTGCCAAAGGCTCTTGCCCTAACAAGATTTATCTCTGTAGCAGGGCTTTCACCTAATGCAACCTTAGCCTCCGCTAAAAGTAATAACAGATCAGCATAACGATAAATTGGGAAGTCATTGGTAAAAGCCCTGCTTCCCGCATTTTGTTCTCCTTGGTACTTTTTCAGGAATGCTCCGGCTATTTTAAATGTACCCGCTGCTGGTTGAGAATAAGCTGCCTGTATTGTTAAGTTTTTGCGTAAGTCATTCTCATTAAATTTTCTGTAGGTAGCTATTTTAGTAGGGATTCTTAATAACCCACCATAGTTATCTGTAACCACATCAAATTTTCTTACAGCTAAAGAATCATAGAAATTAATGATTAAGCTAGTTTGCGGAACAAAGTTTCCAATAAAAGGTAGGGTAGCTTCATTCAGTTTATTTCTTGAAACAAAAATCACCTCGTTATTGTCTTTCCCGGTTGATGAAAACACATCTGCAAAATTATTTAATAATGATAATGCAGGAGCGCCAGACTGAATACTGGTCAACGCAGTTTTTGCTATTGTAGCATCAGCAGTGCCTCCCCCTCTGTAACTTGTCCACAAATGCACTTCTGCATTTAACATTTGAGTGGCAGATTTTGACCAGAATCCTTTTTTATTCTTAGCAGAGAAAGAATAATCGGTACCAAAATTTTCATTGGAAAGATCAATGTCCGATTTAATTAAGCTCATTACCTCTGCTTCAGTCGACGCAGGTTTCGCTAAATTTGAAATATCAATATCAACGGTAGGATCTGTTACAATTACAGCTTTACCCCAACTCCTGTATAGCTGAAAATAGTAAAATGCGCGCATACCATAGGCAATACCTAAATAATTCTTTTTTGATGTTTCTGACACTATATTGGTAGTATTCAATTTATTAATCAAAAGATTAATCTGATTAATGTTATTGTAAAATCCTCCGAAATTACTAACTCCTGAATTATCGGCATCTAAAGTATGCAGCCACATGCGCTCCATGCCTTGAGTTGCTTCACCCGTAAATGTGGCAGTAGTACCTGGATCTGTTCCATATATGTCCGCACGTACCTCTCCCAGAAATTCAAAACTGGTATTATGATCGCGAAAACGGGTGTGAATTCCACTCACAAAAGCATCCACCTGATCCGGAGTTTTCCAATAGCTCGCATCACTTAAGTTGCTCACCGGACTTAAATTTAAATCTTTTTTACAAGAGCTAAGGGCTATTGCACTAATCCCTAAACAGATTAGAATATTTTTTATGTTCTTTTTCATATCGCTAATTCTTAAATATTAGAAACCAACTTGTACACCCATAATGAATGACCTTGCCGTTGGATAAGTACCTGTGTAAATACCAGTAACCACACCATCAGTATTAACCGGAGGTTCGGGAGAGGGACCAGAAAACTTGGTAATATAAAACAAGTTACTACCGGTTATATAAACTTTCATATTTGAAAGAACCTTAGATTTCTTTACCAAATTATTAGGTAGTGTATAAGCAAGTGTCACCTCTCTTAAAGCCAGATAATCACCCTTCTCATAAAATCGTGAGTTGTTACTATTCAATACTCCATTGCCATTATTTGCTCTTGTATAATTCTGTTTTGATCCTCCAACCTGGTCAGCATAATAAACTTTTGGCACATCTGTAACTGTATTTGTTGGCGACCATGCTTGTTTTTGCAATTCAATGTAGTTAAAGGTTCCTTGGTAGTTACCCAATGTTCTGGCGACCAAATCATTGTAAATGGTATGACCAACTGCAAAATCCCATCTGTTATACATGGATAAGCCTTTATAAGAAATGCTTGTATTAAAACCGCCAGTCCATATAGGGAAAATATTACCTAAATAAACCTGATCTCTGGAATCTATAATGTTATCTCCATTTACATCTTGCCAATTAACATCACCTGCAGTAATGCGTCCGTTTTTACCTGCGGCAAGATTTGGCCCTGTAATACCCGCAATTGCATCAGTACGATTACCGGCAATTGCAGCAACTTCAGCATCATCCTTAAAAACAGATACCTGTTTATAGCCATAAATATCTCCCAATGCCTGTCCTTCCTGTAACCCACCTACCCAAACAACCTGTCCGGATTTTGGATCAAAAATCTGTAGTCCACCCTGTCTATTTTTGTCATTACCGTTAAATGGTAATTGTAAAATCTTATTCTTAACAAATGAAGCATTTACACCGGCATTAATTTTCCAATCGCCTTTATCAAAGATGTTTGCATTGATAGCAAATTCATATCCTTTATTCTGATAGGTACCAAGATTTGTTCTTAACGAACCAAAACCGACATAGCTTGGTAAATCAAGATTTGTTAATAAATCACTTGTTCTTCTATCGTAGTAATCAAAAGTTAAACTAACTCTGTCCTTAAATAAACCTAAATCTAAACCGACATCTGTTGTTTTACTTTTTTCCCATCGCAAGTTGCCATTAATTACACCTGTATTTAAGAAACCTGCAGACCCATTATAATTAGTTTGCAATGCATAAACACCCTGAACCTCATAACGTCCCAATCCGGCAACGTTACCATTTTCTCCATAACTGATGCGTGGTTTTAAAGAAGAAATATAATTGCTTATCCCTGAATTAATAAAAAAATCCTCTTTATGCACATTCCATCCAGCAGACATACCAGGAAAAAAACCATTTCTGTTATCTTCAGCTAAACTAGAAACACCATCCAATCTGAATACAGCTGTAAACAAATATTTATTATCAAAATCATAAGCAAATCTTCCTAAAGCTGAAAGTATTTTATATTGAGATTTAGTAGAATAGTTGTTTGCACTTCCAGCAGCAAAGGTTGTAGAAGCATTAGCAGTAGGAATATCATCTGTAGGTGCATTCTGTCCGAAAACCTGCATTGCATATGAATTCACATTATAATACTCACCACCTGCCATTACATTAAAATTATGCTTGCCTCCTAAGGTTTTGGTGTAATTCAAAATACCATTGTATTGAGTCTGAAAATCTCTGGCAAAAGTATATATAGAGTTTCTTGTACTATTCCCTATAGTTCCTGAAAAAACATTGGCATAGGTTTGTGTAGATTTTTGAAAAGATTGGTCTAGTTTTTCATATAGGTAAGCATTTCCGGTAGCCTTAAAGTATAAGCCAGGAATAATATCCCATTTAACAGCTCCATTAACCACTACCCTGTTTACCTCATTTGAGCGATCTAGACGATTTAACCAATATAGTGGGTTACCATCCGTAACTCCATTTCCTGGATTTGGATTGGTTTTAGCTTCATCCAGCCATGGATTAAATGTAGGCCAAATTGCCATATTACGATATAGTGTATTAACATCACCTCCAATAGCACCAATTTGAGAAGAAGTAGACAAACTTACACCACTACTTACCTCGATATTAGGTTTAACTTTATAAGAACCGTTCACATCACCGGTGTATCTCTTATAATTTGAACCAACAATTACTCCATTTTCATTGTAAGCATCAAAAGCAGCAAAGTATTTCCCTTTATCATTTCCACCTGTAACATTTAGGTAGTGATCTTTAGTATAAGTATTTCTAAATAACACGTCCTCAACCTCGCCAGCATGATCTTTATACATAATCTGACCTCCATAAGGGTCGTCGAGAACACCCCATCCAGCAGGTAAAGTTGTTGTGCCTGCTACATATTTCTTAATATCAAACGTTGCAAGATCTGCAGGATTTGTAGAGAGTCCCAGACCTCTGGAGGCATTTACCTGGTCGAGACTTCTTCCCGCATTTAAATAACCTAAGCGGGTATAATAGATGTAATCCTTAGCATCCATATATTTATAACCCTCTCTGTTTTGGTTATACCCACCAGTAAATTTATAAGAGATCTGAGCAGATCCTGTTTTTCCAGTTTTAGTGGTAATTAGAATCACCCCATTGTTAGCACGCGCACCATAAATTGCAGTGGCAGATGCATCCTTAAGTAATTCAACAGATTCAATATTTTCTGATGCAATATCATTATATGCTCTTATAACTCCATCAACAATAACCAATGGCGCGCCCGGACTATTAATTGAAGCACCGCCACGGAGAAGAATTAAAGGAGACGCACCTGGCTGACCTGTACTATTAACTACCTGCAAACCAGAAACAGTACCTTGCAGTGCACTACCAATATTAGAACGTGGGGTACTTGCAAGTACTTCTTTATCAAGCTTCGCTATAGAATTAGTTACATTCCTTCGGTTCTGGGTACCATATCCAACAACCACTACTTCATCCAGTCCCTGTGTATCTTCTGCAAGCGTAATGTTTATTGTACTTTGATTTCCAACGGTAATTTGTTGGGTAATGAATCCGGTATAGCTAATTACCAGCACATCTCCGCTTTTTGCAGCAATGGCATAATTACCAGTTTCATTTGTGGCGGTTCCAATTTTGGTTCCTTTAATCAAAACACTAGCCATAGGTATGCCCTGCCCTTTGGCATCTACTACCCGTCCAGATATTTTAGAGTTTTGGCCTGATACAGTAAGCATGGCTATGCTTAAAATTAACGTTAGCAGGACTTGACTAACGTACTTTTGGTAAAGTCTTTTCATTGTTCTTTTGGTTAGGTTTTAGCATTATGTATAACATAATAAGACTAAGGTGTGACTTATATTTCTATATTGCAAGAAATATTTATATTATTTTTATTAACATTGTATAGAAATAGGAGCTAATCTTTATTTTAAGCCCTTTCTACCAACAAAAACATATGTATAACATAATATGACGCCTAACCCTACTGAATCCCTCATTCAATTAGATACCAGTTCGCTGGTTGATAAAGTTGAAGCCAATCTTGTTAAGCTCCTTGTAGAAAGGAAATTAAGAGTTGGTGATATTATACCTACAGAATTAGACCTATCCAGAAGTCTGGGAGTAAGTCGTACCGTTGTCCGCGAAGCGCTTTTAAGATTACGGATGATGGGACTTATAGATACGAAGAAAAAAAAGGGCTCTGTGATTACCAGTCCCGACATTTTCGGTATCATGAGCAAGAGCATGAATCCTCATATCCTTGATCAGGATACCCTTAGAGAGATATTTGAATTAAGACTTGTGCTGGAAATAGGAATGGCAGATCTGCTTTTTCAACGCATTACCCCAAAAGATATAGAAGAGTTAAAAGAGATTGTAAAAACTGAGCCTGATACCGCAAAAGACCACATATTCCATATAGATCATGAGATTATATTTCATGGAAAGCTCTATGAAATAGCAGGTAATGAAACACTAAAACGGTTTCAAAAAATGCTGCTGCCAATTTTTGATTATGTACACAATAGTGGTTTATTGAAAAAACCTGCTCAAATTCAAAAATTCGTATCTCATAAAGGACTGATCGACATCCTCGAAAATGGCTCACCTGAACTATTTAGAAACGGGATGAGAAATCACCTTGAAAACCATTTCTTAAGGATCTTTAGTTAATTTATTAAAACAAACAGGCTTTATCTTGGTTGTTTTAGTATAATATGCTAACTAATAACAAAACAATCATCCTATCAAACCGTTTACCAGTTAAGATTACAGAACAAAACGGTGAATACATACTTCGATCTAGTGAAGGCGGACTGGCAACAGGCCTGGGTTCCGTTTATAAACAAGGAAATAATGTCTGGATCGGCTGGCCCGGCATAGATGTTCCAAAAGAGCGGCAAGGAGAGGTTAAAAAACTACTTGCCACGCTTAATCTTATTCCTGTCTTTTTAACCACAGACGAGATTAATTTATACTATGAAGGGTTTTCGAACGAGATACTCTGGCCTGTTTTTCACTACCTTACCACATATGCAAACTTTGAGCAAGACTATTGGGATTCATACAAATCTGTAAATGAAAAGTTTAAAGATGCAGCAATAGAAGCAGTTAATGATGGCGATACCATTTGGATACACGATTATCAGCTACTTCTTTTACCTTGCCTAATCAGAAGAGAAAAACCTTTGGTTACCATCGGTTTCTTTCAGCACATACCTTTTCCATCTTACGAAATTTTCAGATTGATCCCGTGGAGAGAAGAACTTATTTCAGGTATGCTTGGAGCGGATCTTCTGGGCTTCCATACCTTTGACGATGTAAGGCATTTTCTAAGTGCTGCATCAAGGCTATCAACTAGCAAGTTATCAGATAATGTGATCATTCACAAAGACCGGCAAGTTGTGGTAGAAGCCTTTCCAATGGGAATTGACGCTGATAAATTTGAAGAACTAACTATGCATGCAAAAGTAGCTAAGCACTCAGCTTCATTTAAAGCAAGTCAGGAGGGTCTTAAAATAATTCTAACTATCGACAGGTTAGATTACAGCAAAGGTATCATTCAACGTTTACAAGCTTTAGAACTATTACTTCAGCTCCATCCGGAATACAAAGAAAAGATAGCACTGTATATGATTGTAGTGCCATCAAGAGATACCGTTCCTAAATATAAAGAGCTTAGGGATCATATTGATCAACTGGTCGGTAACATTAATGCAAGGTTCAGGACAATAGACTGGGTACCCATTCATTATTTCTACAGATCATTTTCTGTTGAATTTCTTTCAGCTCTATATAGCACGGCCGACATCTGCCTGGTAACGCCCATGCGCGATGGAATGAATCTGGTGAGTAAAGAATATGTGGCCTCCCGTACAAATAACGATGGTGTTTTAGTTTTAAGCGAAATGGCTGGAGCATCTAAAGAATTAAATGATGCTTTAATAGTTAACCCTAATAACATTGGCGACATTATGCGGGCAATTGTACGGGCAATAGATATGCCTATTGAAGAACAAAATGCGCGTATGTCTAGTATGAGACATATCGTTAAAAAATTCAACATCCACCTGTGGGTTAAAAATTTTATGGATAAACTAAAAGAAGTAAAACAATTGCAAGAATCTCTATTAACAAAACACGCAGTACAATCAGTAAAAGATCAAATAGCATTAGATTATAAAAAATCAAAAGATCGATACATATTTTTAGATTACGATGGCACTCTGGTTGGTTTTCATGGCGATATAGACAAAGCTTCCCCAGATCAGGAACTATATGATATATTAAATAAACTGAGTTCTGATCCGGCAAATCGGGTAGTACTCATCAGTGGTCGCAGGTATCAAACCCTACAACAATGGTTCGGACATTTAAATCTGGATATGATTGCGGAACATGGTGCCTGGCAAAAGCAGCTTAACGAAGAGTGGAAAGCACTTCCATTATTAACAGATAAGTGGAAACAAGAGGTTAAGGCAGTTTTAGATACCTACACAGACAGAACTCCGGGTTCATTTATAGAAGAGAAGAGTTATTCTTTAGTATGGCATTACAGAAAAGTAGAAAAAGGATTGGGCGAACTGCGTGCCAACGAGATCATAAATCATTTACGTCTGTTCATTGCCGATAAAGGCTTGCAAATGATGCCGGGCAATAAGGTTATAGAGTTCAAAAACATAGAGGTAAACAAAGGTAAAGCTGCGCAAAACTGGTTGTACAATCAAAATCCCGATTTTATAATTGCCCTGGGCGATGATCATACAGATGAAGATATATTTAAGGCATTACCGCCAGAAGCCTATACTATAAAAGTGGGCAGCAATATATCTGCTGCCCGCTATTATCTTAGAGATTATAAAGAAGTAAGAGAAATGCTTCGTTCTCTTACTAAATAAAACATTATAAGAATATCGGCCTGTCTAGCTTTATTGCAATACGATGGGCCGCATTCATCAACCCAACATGACTGTAAGCCTGGGGAAAATTACCCCACTGACTTCCATCATTTTCATCAACATCTTCACTAAAAAGCAGTAAATGGTTGGCATAATTGATAATTGATTCAAATTCTTTTATTGCATCATCTACCCTGCCCACACACGCCAGTGCCTCTATGTACCAAAAGGCACAAATCAGAAAAGTACTTTTGGGTTTCCCAAAATCGTCGGTATGCAAGTATCTGTAGAACAAACCGCGCTCGGCTTTCAGTTCCTTTTCTAATGCGATCAGGTGATCTTTAGCTCTTTCAGATTGAGGATCAAGGTAGTTCATCAAAATAAGCTGCAGCGTACTTGCGTCTAAATGCGGGCTATTAACCGCATGCGTATATACCTTACGAACAGGATCATAACAATCCTCTATATGCTGTGCTGCTTTCTCGATCAGTACTGTTGCTCTATCTTCATATTCCTTATTGCCTATGGTTTTGGCCATTTTTAAAGCCGCATTAGCGCCCGCCCACTGAAAGAGATTGGTGTAACAATGCATATTCGCTATATTCCTGAACTCCCATAAACCCGCATCCTTTTCATCAATAGTGCGTTCGATTTTAGCTAACAGATAATCCAGCCATTGGGTAGAATCCTGTCGTTCTCTAAAAATAAACCTATGATCTGTATACAGCGGAAGCATAGAGACCAATACCTGCCCGTAAATATCATTCTGTATGTGCTCATAAGCCTGATTACCTACTCTTACCGGCTTATTGCCTTTGTATCCCTTAATGTTTCTCAAAATCCGCTCAGTAAGTATCCTTTCGCCGGCGATACCAAACAATGGCTGATACCTCACATCATCTCTAAAAGATATATCTGTTATATAATTAAAGTACTTCTCCATTTCCTCGAAATGGCCAATATGGTTTAATGAGGTAATTACGTAATAAGTATCCCTCATCCAGCAATATCGATAATCCCAGTTCCTTTTGCTACCAGGCGATTCCGGTAAACTTGTTGTACTGGCTGCAATTATTGCCCCAGTATCCTCATACTGGTGAATCTTCAAAACAAGTGCAGAGCGGATTACCATGTGCTGATAAAATCCTGCAATTGTTGAGTGCTTAATCCATGTTCTCCAGTATTTAATGGTTTCTCTTAAAAATCGTTCTGCGGTGCTTACTATAGGGGCATCCAGTTCGTGTCCATAGGTTAAGATTAAGTATTTAGGTTCATTTAAGGCAAAAAATTTCTCGTCTTCAATGTAACTCAAAGAGATATTGGTACTTAGCTGCATATCTTCGTCAGCTCCGCTAAACTCAATATGATTACTTCCACGATGCCCTTTTTGTTTTATCGAACCATAATTATAAACCGGTTTGCATTTTACCCTAACCCTGGGGTTTCCTTCAATAGGTTCTATCTTCCTAATCAGCATTAAAGGCTTGTAGTAACGCTCATGCTGATAAAATCTGGGTGCAAAATCAGTTATTCTATACCTGCCTTCGGCATTGGTTATTTCTGTACAAAGTACATTTGTGTTTTCCAGATAAAACTGACTCGAAGTAAATTCGCCATTTGGCCGAATGGAGAACTCTCCTCCTTTATTTTCATCCAATAATCCGCCAAAAACGAAAGAGCTGTCAAATCTTGGCCAGCAAAGCCAATCAACATTAGTGTTTTTATTTATATGCGCCAGGTAAGCGCAATTGCCAATAATTCCCGTTTGATATGTGTGTCTTTCTGTCATCTATTATTCAATTGGTGTATATTATAACAACACGACAACCTATATATTGTTCTTTTTAGTTCCTAAAAATTAATATTGAACAGCATTATGACTGATAATTATTATTAATTTTGAGTAAGAGAATTGAAGCAGTAACGATTTCAATTTTTCTTATAAATAAAAAACACCTATGAAACAAGGACTTTTAATTGACATGGATGGCGTCATCTACAGTGGAGAAGAAATGATTTTTGGAGCCGATAAATTCATAAAGCATCTTCTTGACAATGATATACCCTTTGCTTTTATGACCAACAACAGCCAGCGAACAAGCCTTGATGCTGTGAGAAAGCTAAAGCGGCTAGGGATCACTGTAGATGCGAAACACGTATACACCAGTGCCATGGCCACAGGTAAATTCCTTGGCGATCAAAGTCCTAATGGGACTGCTTACGTTCTGGGAGAAGGTGGCTTATTAACCAGTTTACATGAAAATGGAATTACCCTGGTTGATACAGATCCGGAATTTGTTGTATTAGGTGAAGGAAGAAACTTTACCCTGGAAATGGTTCAGAAGGCAGTTGACATGATTCTGGCCGGAGCAAAATTTATTACTACAAACAGAGATCCTTCCCCTAAAAAACCAGGTTGGAACAATTTGGGCATTGCAGCCACAACAGCCATGATTGAAGAAGCAACCGGAATAAAGGCATTTGTAATAGGCAAACCTAGTCCGGTTATGATGCGTTCGGCGCGAAAATTCCTTGGCCTGGAAACTGCAGAAACAACGGTTATAGGAGATACTATGGAAACTGATATACAGGGAGGTATACAAATGGGTTATAAAACCATCCTGGTTTTATCAGGAATTTCTGATCAGAACCAGCTTGGCCGTTATGCTTTTAAACCAGATATGATTGTTGGCTCGGTTGATAAAATTGTTTTCCCTCTTAAGTGGTGGTAACTCAGGTGTATTTTACTACGCAAATTATTTTGTTCAAATATGAACATAAACTGTTCATAACCGAACAGTAAAAGGTAATTAAGCAGTCCTGGCCCACTTAAAATCGGTTTCCTCGTATTGGCATATCAATTGAATTAACCCACGAAATAACAAGGCCATGTTTAAACACCACCTGCTGCTGATCTACAGAAACTTTAAGAGATACAAAAGCTCTTTCTTCATCAATCTGATTGGTCTGAGTGCAGGGCTTTCCTGTACTTTACTAATTTACCTATGGGTAAACGACGAAATACAGATCGATCGCTTTCATAATGAAAGACTCTATCAGGTGATCCAGAATGAGCACCTCACAGATGGAGTCCAAACGGTAGAGGGCACACCTGGAATTCTGGCCGAAACAATGGCAAAAGAAATACCCGAAGTTGAAACTGCAGTTGCGACCTCGCCGGGTTTTTGGCTAGGTCAGAGTAAAGTATCGGCAAATCATCAACCTGCTATAAAAGCAGCAGGCAAATTTGCAGGACCGGATTTCTTTAAAGTATTTTCTTACCCACTGATTACTGGCAACAAAAACGAAATACTCTCTGGTAAAAAAACTGTTGCTATTTCAGAAAGCATGGCTATGAAACTGTTTAATAGCACAGATGTAGTTGGTAAAGAAATGGTTTGGAGCAATACTGAAATGCAAGCCGAAAACCATGCATTGATCTCAGGGGTCTTTAAGGATATCGGCACAAATTCCTCAGAGCAATTTGATTTTTTAGTCTCTTACGATGTGTTGTTAGGCCCTGAAGGAAATTCCGGTTACCGCAAGTGGACAAACTATGGCCCAAGCACATTTGTAGTTCTTAAAAAAGATGCAGATCCCAAGCTATTCAATACCAAAATCAAGAATTATTTAAAAACAAAAGGTGTAAAAAACTATACCCTATTCATCAGGCCATTTGCCCAAAGCTATTTGCATAATCAATTTGAAAATGGCAAAGTTGCCGGCGGAAGAATAGCCTATGTAAGGCTATTTTCGCTTATTGCGGTCTTTATTCTAATCATTGCCTGTATCAATTTCATGAACCTTTCTACTGCAAAAGCATCCAGAAGATCAAAAGAAGTTGGGGTTAAAAAGGTAATGGGGGCACCAAGAGGATCATTAATCGTGCAATACCTTTCAGAATCGATGCTGCTAACCATTATGGCCGTATTTGTTTCGCTATTGGCAGTAGAGCTTATGTTGCCGCAGTTTAACCAGATCACTGGCAAACACTTAACTTTACAATTCAACACCACACTCCTATTATCCATACTTGGTGTAACCATCTTTACAGGTTTACTTTCCGGTAGTTATCCTGCTTTGTATCTTTCAGGCCTTAAGCCTTCTGCAGCTCTAAAAGGAAAGCTTCAGCTTTCAGCAGCAGCATTGCTAACAAGGCAAGGACTTGTAGTTTTTCAATTTGCTTTTTCAGTGATCCTGATTGTAGCCGTTCTTATCATCTATAAACAAATTGAATATGTACAGAAATCTAATCCTGGCTTTAAAAAAGATAACGTATTGTATTTTGAAACAAACGGCAAGCTTAAAAACAATATAAATTTTGTGATAAATGAAGTAAAGAAAATAGATGGTGTTGTAAATGCATCAAGTATAGATCGGGAACTACTTGGTGATTTAAGCTATACCCTTGGCGACTTTGGATGGGAAGGAAGAGATCCTAAAGAAGTCGTTAAATTTCAACGTGCAGATGTCAACGCAGGCTTGATAGAAACCCTTGGAATAAAAATGGCCGCAGGGAGAAGTTTTTCTGAACGATTTGGTTCTGATACTTCTAAAGTCATCATTAATGAAGCTGGTATTAAGGTAATGCGCTTAAAAGATCCTGTGGGTAAAATTTTTAAGCTGTGGGGTAACGATATGCAGATCATTGGTGTTGCAAAGGATTTCCATTTTGAATCTCTGCATCGAAAAGTTGGCCCCATGTTTATCAGATATAAACCTACACACACCAACAGGGTAATGGTAAAGATAAAAGCAGGAAGTATAAAGCCGGTAATAGAAGAACTTCAAAAATTCAATACCCAATACAACCCTGAATATACATTTGATTATAAATTTCTGGATCAGGATTTTCAAGCTCAGTATGTAGCAGAAACCCGGGTAGCAGTATTATCAAGATACTTTGCAATGTTGGCAATAGTAATTTCCTGCTTAGGCCTGTTTGGACTAGCCACCTTCACTGCCGAAAAACGATTTAAAGAAATTGGCATCAGAAAAATTTTAGGGGCTTCAGAATTCAATGTAGTCTATATTCTGTCTAAAGATTTCACTAAACCTGTACTCATTTCTATTCTAATTGCCTTGCCTATCGGATATTTTCTAGGCAAAAATTGGTTAGACTCATTTGCATATCGAATTGATTTAAAACTTTGGTTTTTTATAGTCTCCGGTTTTTTAGCCTTTCTCATCTCTCTTGCAACTGTCTTTTTTCAGGCATTTAGAGCTGCTAAGATGAGCCCGATTGAGGCAATTAAAACTGAATAATATTAATGACATGTACCTTTTAGCATTAAAAATCGCGCTTCGAAACCTTTGGAAAAACAAGGGGTTTTCTCTGATTAATATCGGAGGATTAGCTATTGGCCTAACCTGTTGCTTAGTATTACTGCTCTACGTAAATTACGAATGGAGTTACGATAAGCAATTCAAAAATATCGGTCGTATCTACTCTGTTTATGATAATGATATCATGAGCGACCGCATTATCACTAATCGTGCTTATTGTACCCCAAATCAGCTTGCTACAACCATTATGCAAACCGTCCCTGGTGTAGAACAGGTAAGCAGAATGGCCGAAAGAGATGAAAGCCCATTTAGATATAAACACAACGCATTCAACAAAAACCTGATTTTCGCAGATCCATCCTTCTTAAAAATATTTGACTACAATTTTATTAAGGGAGACTCTTCAAACGCCTTATCAACTCCTAATTCAGCTATTATAACTGAACAAACTGCTAAAATCTTATTTGGAGAGGAAGATCCTATTGGCAAAGTGATAAGATACGATAACCGAAGTGACTTAATGGTTACGGCCGTAATTGCCAATCATGCTCAAAACCAAACCTATCGCTTTGATGTATTAATACCCTGGGCATTTTTAGAAAATGAAAGCCCGTGGTATAAAAAAATGGGCTGGACTGATGGCGCTTTGAACACTATAGTAATGCTTAAAGATGAACAACAATTTGCCTCGGCAGACCAACAGGTTAGAAAAATCTTTAAGCAAAACACAAATGACAGCTATATAGAATTCTTTCTTTTTCCATTAAAAAAAAACCATCTATACGATCAGTTTGAAAATGGTGAACTTTCAGGCGGCCGCATAGATCAAATAAAATTATTTCTTTTGCTTGCAGTTTGTGTGCTATTTATTGCCTGCATTAACTACATGAATCTGTCTACCGCACGATCAGAAAAACGTGCAAAGGAAATCGGGATCAGAAAAACCCTTGGATCCAGCAGGCAATCTATTGCATGGCAGTTCATATTAGAGTCGCTCCTCTTGTCTTTCATGGCGCTGCTTATCGCTTTTATTTTATTAGAAACTGTGCTTCCCTACTTTAACAATCTATTAGCAATTGATTTGACAATAGATTATGGTTCATATGAAGTATGGGCTATACTTATTGGCTTAACATTAATTACAGGGCTGCTCTCAGGCAGCTACCCCGCTCTATATTTATCGTCGCTTATACCCCTTAAGATATTAAAAGGCATAAAAGGAGCAGGCAAAACTTCGTTGCCTATTCGTAAAATACTGGTAGTAATCCAATTCGGTTTTTCAATCTGCATGATCATTTGTGCTATAGTGGTACGAAATCAAATCAGCTATATGAACAACCGACCTCTTGGTTTCAACAAGGACAACCTGGTTCAGATTGGACGTCTGGGTGTTTTGAGAGACTCTGGGAAACTTCAGCTTTTCAAATCAGAATTAATTAAATCGGGAGCTATAGTTTCTGCAACAGAGACTACAAACGGGCTCACCAACAACTATGTAAGCACAGAAAAGATAAAATGGCCCGGCCAGCTAAAAAACGAACAAGTAGCCATGCAACTTAGATTTTCAGGTTACGATTTCACCAAAACAATTGACGCAAAGATATTACAGGGAAGAGACTTCAGCAGAGAATTTGGCAATGATACGACCAAAGTAATTTTAAATGAAACTGCTGTAAAAACAATGAATCTTAAAGATCCGATTGGTGCAAAAATAAAAAATGACGATTGGAACGAAACATTCACAGTTATTGGCGTAATGAAAGATTACAACTATTCATCGCTTGGAACCAAAGTAAGTCCGTTGCTTTTCTTTTATAGCGAGACCAGTCCAGGCACTATCATTATGCGTTTAAATCCATCACAAAGCATAACCACATCTACACAAAAAATTAAAGAACTAAGCCTAAAACTAAACCCAGATTATCCATTTCAAATAGACTTTGTGAGTGAAAGGATTGCTGATAAATTAAAAAGTGAAAAATTACTGAGTATATTTTCAAATGCATTTGGTGGCTTTGCGATATTTATATCTTGTCTCGGCCTGTTAGGTCTGGCACTGTATATTGCCGAGCAGAGGAGCAAAGAAATCAGTATCCGGAAAGTAATTGGGGCCAACCTAAAGGATATACTTATTTTACTAAACAAGGATTTTATCAAACTCGTTATTCTATCAAACATGATAGCAATTCCTGCTGCATATATTATAACAACAAGCTGGCTTCAAAAATATGATTATAAAATCGGTCTGAATATGTGGCCATTTATAACTGCTTTTGTTTTATCCATATTTATTGCTGTATTAACTGTGAGCCTTCAAACTTTTAAGGTTGCCAGAGCAAATCCTGTTGATGCGTTAAAATACGATTAATAACCCCTTCTTGTATTGCATCAGAAGGATGCACATTCGACACATATTCTTATTCTAAAGCGCGCAGTTTACTAATTAAAAACTGCATTTCACATAACAGTTTTTACACCCTGCATACTCCTATCATCACCCAATATTACTTATCTGTAATTTTGGGTATATCTATAATTAATCCCTCTCTCGATGAAAAAAAGATATTTGCCAATATTTGGCATATTCAGTTTTACTGCTGTCGCAAATGCGCAACAAGCAGAACTCCAACGATCCGTTATAGCCAGCGCAGGAGGCTCGGCAGAGATCAACAATACCATTTTCCAATACACCATAGGTGAGGTTCTGGTAACAGCCATAGAAAACTCTCCCCTATTAGTAACACAAGGTTTCCAGCAACCAGAAGTTAATGGCAGCACACCCGAACCACAAGCTCCTCTTATAACAGGTTTTATTGTTTACCCGAACCCGGCAAACAGCCAAACCAAACTTGAATTTGATTTGGTAATGGACGATATGGTGAACATACAACTGGTAAATAATGCAGGCCAAACCGTAAGAAACATCTCATTAAAAATGCTGGCGGGCAAAGCAAACTATATTTTACCCTTAGGTGGTTATCCTTCGGGCTTATATTATGTAGTTCTCAAAGCTAGCAGAAGAACCTATTCCGAGAAACTGGTTATACAATAAACTTATGAAAACAAACATTTACCTTGCTACAGGCCTTTTGGCTTGTCTGGTATGTTGGTGCCAGAACAGTTTTGCGCAGCAAGACAACAGAGTAGTCCAAAGCGGAGCTGCTTTCTTATTACTAAGTGCAGATGCCAGAAACTCAGGAGTAGCTGAGGCAGGCACCGGACTAGATGTGGATGCCAATTCTTTATACATTAATCCGGCAAAGATCACCTTCGGCGAAAAAATGAGCTTTAGCGCATCGTATACCCCATGGATGAAACAGCTCAGCAAAGATTCTCATCTGGGATACTTTACCGCATTCAGGCAATTAAACGATAGAGAAGCGTTGGGGTTATCTGTTAAATATCTGGATTTAGGCTCAATTGCTTTTAGAGACGAAACAGGAGGCCTCATAGAACAATATAAGGCTAGCGAATTTAGTATAGATGCCAGCTATGCACGCAAATTCGGTGAGACCTTTGGGATGGCGTTAACCGCCCGATATTTTAGAAGTGATATTGGTAAAGGAACGTACAATAATTTAGAGCTCACTCCAACAGATGCTTTTGCTGCCGATGTATCTATTTACTCGAATCGGGAACTACAAAATGGCCGTTATTCAAGAAGTTTTAGCTGGGGTGTAAATTTAAGTAATATTGGTACTAAGCTTAAATATTCTGATAGCCAGACCAGCTTTTTACCTATGAACCTAAGGGTGGGCGCTGGTTATAATTTTTATGCAGCTCCCGAAAGTAGACTTACCATTTTGCTTGATATAAATAAATTAATGGTGCCTACCCCACCAAGATACAAAAAAGATAATGATGGTAATTTTACTACTGAAATAGAAAAAGGTAAAGACCCAAACAGAAGTGTCACAAGTGCTTTGTTTACTTCATTATTTGATGCACCCGGAGGATTTAAAGAAGAACTATCAGAGTTCACCATTGCAGGTGGATTAGAGTTTTCTTACTACAATCGTTTTTTTATAAGAACGGGCTATTTCTATGAAGATCCTGAAAAGGGCAACAGACAGCATCTGGCAGCCGGAATAGGTCTTAATGTCAATCCCTTAAGAATAGATATCAGCTATATATTCCCTACCGAGGATCGCTATGTGCTGAGAAATTCTATGCGATTTACATTATGCTTTACCCCCGGGGCCTCCAAACTATCAGCAAATTAATCAATGTCTTGAAACCTTAAAAAGTGATCAACAAACAAATAAAATAGAACGCATTTAAAATCATAAACTATGAGAAGTACATTTTTCACTCTAGTATTTATTCTTTTTGCAGGACTACAATGGGCCAGCGCTCAGGATGGTTTTAAAGGGATAAACTACCAGGCAGTTGCCAGGAATACCAATGGTACCGTCCTGTCAAATCAGGCAGTAAAGGTCAAAATTTCCATCCTTGGAGGTTCTGCGAATGGCCCGGTTCAGTATATGGAAGAACATTCTGCAAATACGAATCAATTAGGGTTATTTACTTTACAAATAGGTAAAGGAACACCTGGTACAGGTGCCTTTACTGCTATACCATGGCAAAATGCCAACCAGTTCGCTAAGGTTGAACTCGCCATTGGTGGTGGCTCATACAATGCATTAGGCAGTACTCAGTTAATGAGTGTTCCCTATGCTCTATACGCAGCTTCAGGGAACCCTGGCCCCGCCGGGCCGGCCGGTCCTCAGGGCACTCAGGGTGTTCAGGGCATAGCCGGTTCAAAAGGTGACAAAGGAGATACGGGCCCCGCAGGTCCAATTGGGCCAGCAGGAGCTGCAGGTATTGCGGGCCCACAGGGCATTAAAGGAGATCAGGGAGGTCCCGGCCCAGCAGGTGCTGTTGGCCCTGCTGGGCCAATTGGACCTCAAGGCATGAAGGGAGACAAAGGAGACGCCGGTGCAGTAGGCCCAGCTGGGGCCCAAGGCCTAAAAGGCGACAAGGGAGATCAAGGGGATCCGGGACCGGCAGGCGCTATGGGTAATCCCGGTGCAGTAGGCCCAATTGGCCCTGTTGGGCCACAAGGTCCTCAGGGAGTGGCAGGCGACATAAATGGTGTAGCTGCTAGTGGCGATTTATCGGGAACCTATCCAGGTCCGGTTGTAGCAAAATTGCAAACCAAACCTATTGATCCGATTGCACCGGTGTTAAATGATGTATTAAGATTCAACGGTGTATCTTGGGCTCCAAGTGCTATAGGTGGCGGAGGCTTTGTATTGCCATTTAATGCAAATGAAAATAATCCGGGCACCCTATTTTCTATTAATAATAACGGAGATGGAACTTCAATAGAAGGTTCAAATGCTACTACAACTTCTAGTATAGCCTCAATAAGAGGCATTGTCTCCAATACTTCTCCCGGAGGTTTTTCAAGTGCTATACGGGGTGTTAATAATGGCACTGGCGGTTTGGGTATCGGCGTATGGGGATCGCAAGCTGGTAGCGGTTGGGGTGTATACGGGGTAACACCTAGCGGCCTTGGTGTATATGGGAATGCATCCGGTAATGGAACAGGTGTATATGCTAATAGCAATACAGGAACAGGCCTCACTGCCACCAGTAATAATGGTATTCCCGCAAATATTGCAATATTTAACAACGCAAATATTAACAACGCATTAAATGTCTCAACATTAGGTAATGGAACTGCAATTAATGTATCCAGTTCAGGATCTGGAAAAGGCGTTTTTAGTAGCACAGGATCAGGCTTTGCTGTACACGGCGTTACATCGGAACAAATATCCGCAGGTATATTTGGCGATAATAACGGTGCTGGCGAAGCTGTGGTAGGCCGCACAACCAGCGATATAGCTGGCGCAGTGGTAGGGCGGAATGATGGAGGTGGCTATGGTGTTAGAGGTTTCATAGCAACAAATACATCAGGTAATGGCATTGGTGTTTTTGGACAAGTTGGACTAAACAACAGTACTGGTCGCGGTGGAAGATTTGAAAATGTTAATCAAACAAATACTGCAGGGAATACCCTAGAAGTTGAAACCAACAGTAACGGAAATATCCCTGACAATACACAAGGTAATGCATCATCTTTTCTGGTAAATAATACAAATAGTGTATCGGCAGCTGTAAGAGGTGAAGTGAAAACAATTTTCGGAAACTTCGGAGCTGCAGGGCTATTTGGAATTTCCTCGGGAACAGGCGGCTTTGCAGGCTTATTTCATGCCTCAAACCCAGCTGGAAATGGTCCGGCTTTAGTTTCATTAGCCGATGGAAATGGCAATGCTATAACTGCCAATGCAGAAAAACTAGGCAACGGCGTAGAAACAAGTGTTAACGGTACTGGTAATGCGCTTTATGCCTGGGTTCCTACGTTTGCAACTGGTAGAGCAGGTAGGTTCAACATCTTTAATGAAGACAATACAAGTGATGTTATTACAGTTACTACTGCCGGAAACGGTATTGCGGGTAACTTTAAAGTAGATCGTACAACCGGCACCTCACCTGCAGTTAAAGGCGAAGTAAATTCTATATTTTCTAACTTTGGCACTGCCGGGATATATGGCATTTCTTCTGGAACAGGCGGTTTTGCAGGTTTATTCCACGCATCTAATCCTGCAGGTAATGGACCAGCACTTATTGCTATTGCCGATGGAAATGGCAATGGTGTTACAGCTAATGCATCCAATTCTGGTGATGGAGTTGAAACCACTGCCGATGGTAGCGGAAATGCGCTGTTTGCATGGACTCCTAATTTCAGCAACGGAAGAGCTGCACGACTTGTTAATTTTAATGATGGAAATATTAATCCCGTGCTAACAGTTGAACAGCATAGTAATGGAAGTATAGCCGTATTTAAAAGTGGTAATCCAGGAACAGTAAATGTGGCACGTATTAATGCTGCAGGAAGAGGTTTTTTTAATGGTGGTACACAAACAGGCGGGGCTGATATTGCAGAATCATTTGAAACTATAGGTCTGACCTCCAGTTATGAACCAGGCGACATCCTGATCATTTCTACCACTAAAGACAGGGCAGTGGAAAAATCCGCTACACCTTACTCAAGTCTGGTAGCAGGTGTGTATGCCACAAAGCCAGGAGTACTATTAACAGAAGAACATATAGACAGCGATTTAAAAGGTCAGATTCCAATGGGTGTAATAGGTGTATTACCCACAAAAGTATGTTTAGAGGGAGGTGCGATTTCAAGAGGTGACCTTTTGGTTACCTCTTCTATCCCTGGTGTTGCAATGAAAGCTGATCCGGATAAAGTTAAAATTGGCCAGGTATTAGGAAAAGCACTTGAAGGTTACAATAATCAAGGAATAAATAAAATCAAAGTTCTGGTAAGCATAAAATAATCATATTAAAGACGAAAACATGAAAACATTATATAAAATAAGCTGCATAACAGTTATTGCCTTAGTAGCGTCTGGTTACTTAACTGTAAACGCGCAGGAATTTAAATCGGGCGAAAGTATAAAAGAGCAGCTAAAGAAAGGTAATGTTGCAGGTCTCAAATACGGGACTGCAAATCCACAAAACAATAAGGTGAACGACGATAAACCGAAACAGTATACAAAAGAGAATTTTAGGTCGTTGATATTCCAAAATTATAGTCAGAGTAGCCGATCTATCTCTACCCCTACTAATGTAACTGCTAAAACAGCTAAATCAATTTCTGGTTCCGCTAAGTTACCCAGTGATGCTGAAGTTCAAAAACCGAATGACAAAGATAAAAAGGTTGAAACATTTAAACTTCCTACTCAGGGCGAAGAAAAAAAGAAAGAATAATTCATATTATAAATTAATGGTTAGTTATACCCGGTTAGCAGATTTTGCGGCCGGGTTTTTATATTTTTTTCGCTGAACTATTATTTTATTTTTAACTTCATCCAAAATTTAATATCATGGAACAACATCAGTCACCAGAGGGTCTTCAAATAACAATTGTATTGGTTACTTTAGCAGTAATTATTGTGGTTACAGCATTCTATTTAACTTTTCGCAAAAAGAAAGACACACATCATTCAGGGCACTAATGCTCATTAAAACATATAGGGGATTAAGGTTGGCAAGGAATTAAATTAAAGCATTTAGCTGACGGTTCTTCATCTTTAAACCCATCCCCTTTTTAACAAACACGTCAAAGCCTCTTTGTTGTTTAATTGCTTTAACTCCTTCATATCCTGAGGCAGTACTTCTGATCTTATTAAGCAGATAAGTATCATCTTTTAAAAGATCACTACGCACAAGTTCGTTGCGTTGTAATCCAACTTTAATTAGCTCAGTAAGTTTCCTGTTTGCGTAAATATGTAATGGTAAATTAAATACATCATCAATTAGCTTCTTGTATAAATTATTAATCCACTCCGCTTTTTCAGCATTCTCAATAACAATTATTCCATCTTCAACACCAAGATGTTTAATAAAATCTTTAACTTCCTTTCGTGATACCAGTCCGGCGTGATAAGAATCTCTTAAAGTATAATCCAACCGATCTGCGCAAAGTCTTGGTGCTGCTTGTTCCAGAATATTAAAAGTACCCTTAATAATATCGTCTATATGGTATCCATGCCATGATAAAATTTCAGGGATATCTGATGAATGTAGCACCTCTTCAAAAACCTGTTCATGATAGTTTTCTTCAGTGTTATCAAACACGTAATCGCCAACATGTGAAAATGCTGTATGAGAAATATCATGTAGCAACCCGGCAACTTGTTCAAGCTCAGAACCACCCAGATGCCTTATCAACAGCATTACTCCTATAGAATGTTCAAGCCTTGTATGACAAATATTTGGATTAACTAAAAAGATTGCTCCGCTTTGATGAATCCGGCCAAGTCTTTTAACCCAGGAGGAATTAATTAAATCGTCAAATATTCCTGGAACCTCAACCTTGTCAAAAAAGATATCATTTATTAGTACCATAATATATTTTATTAATGCACAATAATACTAATAATTTTAGTTTTAATAAAATTAAATGATAATCATTTTAGTCTTCCCGTTTTTGTAAAGCTATCCATTAGCTCCATAGATAATATTGCCTGTTCTGCTGAACATGGATTATCCCCTTTGCCCAAAAAATAGGCTGTTACACGCTCAATCATTGGTTGTTGAACATGCTGCAATGCTTCAAAAATAAATTCTTCTTCGTAACCATCCTTTTTAAGAGTAATCTTATTTCCAAATACGGGAAAACTTATTTTCCCAGTTGAGCCTGTTATTTCGCAAATATCTTTCTTGTCAGCTTCTGATACTGTAAAACACCAGGTCCCATTAAAGACCACGCCATTTTCAAATAAAATTTGTCCGGTAACAAGATCGTCTGCGGAATATTCTTTTGATTGGTTTACTGAAATGCCCGATGAGCTACTTACTTCCCCAAAGTAATAAATCATTAAATCTAACTGATGAGGTGCAAGATCATGGAAAAGACCACCTCCAGAAATAGATGGGTCAAGCCGCCAGTTAGTATCAGTACTGGCAATTAAATTATGTGCCGGAGATTGAAGCATTTGCAATTGAACAAACCTGATATCGCCAATCACTTTATCCGACAATAATTGCTTTACTTTTAAAAATATAGGTTGTTCTCTACGGTAATGTGCTACACATAATTTAACATTAAAATTAATTGCAGCATTTTTCATTCTCAAAGCCGATTCTGTATTTAACGTCATCGGTTTTTCTACATAAACAGACTTTCCTGCAGCCAAAGAGAGCAACGTGTACTCCTCATGCTGTAAAGGTGGGGTTGCTATATAAACAGCATTTACCTCGGGGTCATTAATTAATTTTTCTGCATTATCGTACCATGCAGGCACATTGTGCCTGGATGCATAATCCCGGGCTTTGGCTACATCTCTTCGCATTACTGCAACAAGAGATGAATTAGGAACTTTATTAAAAGCAGGACCACTTTTTACTTCAGTCACGTCTCCGCAACCTATAATACCCCATTTAATTTCTTTCATAGCTTACTTGCCTCAGTATAACAGTTGGTTTCTGCGGCAATATAAGAATTATCCTATTTTGCTTTCCAAAATTTCAATGTGCTTCCCTATTTCATCCACAAGCTCCTGACTAATGTGATCTGTTGTTTTCCACTGTACCGAATTACTTCCCTTAATGCAATAGATGTGCCCGGTCCTTTCTCCATTAACATATACAATATAATCCCCTTCTTTTGGTATTTCCACTCTTATAGCACTTGGATCGCCCTTAATTTGGAGAGTAAATTCATATGGATTTAAGTCTTTTTGCATAATTAATGTCTTTGTTTTGCTTAAAAACATATAAACAACGTTATTGTTTCCTTATTAAAATACTTTTGTAAAGGAATGCCTAAATTTAAACTGTGATCAGAAAAATAATCCATATTGATATGGATGCATTTTATGCATCAGTTGAACAGCGGGATTTTCCCGAATTCAAAGGGAAACCCATTGCTGTTGGCGGCTCACCTGATGGACGCGGAGTTGTGGCTACAGCAAGTTACGACGCACGCAAATTTGGCGTTAAATCAGCGATGCCTTCACGACAAGCACTTCAGCTTTGTCCTGAGATCATATTTGTACGACCAAGGTTTGATGCTTATAAAGCTGTATCTACACATATCCGAGAGATTTTTAGTCGATATACTGATCTTATCGAACCATTATCTTTAGACGAGGCCTATCTTGATGTAACCGAGGATAAGTTAAATATAGGTTCAGCATTAGAGATAGCTAAACAAATTAAACAGGCCATCAAAGACGAGCTTAACTTAACTGCTTCTGCGGGAGTATCATCTGGTAAATTTGTTGCAAAAATTGCGTCTGATATGAATAAACCAGATGGATTAACGTTCATTGGCCCTTCAAAAATCGAAAGCTTTATGGAAAGGCTTCCTGTTGAGCGTTTTTTTGGAGTTGGTAAAGTCACCGCAAAAAAAATGAAAAGTATGCAGTTGCATACAGGGGCAGATCTTAAACGGCTCACTGAACAGGACCTTATTAAATACTTTGGTAAGGTGGGTAAATTCTATTATGCAATTGTAAGGGGTATTGACCACCGCGCCGTTCAGCCAGAAAGGCAAACAAAATCGCTGGCTGTAGAAGATACCTTTGAGCACGATTTAATCACGATTGAAGAAATGCACACTGAATTAAGTAAACTAGCAGATAAACTTGCATTTCGTTTAAACAAGAATCAGCTTAAGGGAAGAACCATTACACTTAAACTAAAATATAGTGATTTTAAACAGATCACCAGGAATCAGTCCTTTCCTAATCCTGTTTCCGATTATCAAATCATAATAGATACAGCCAAGCTTCTTCTTGAAAATATTGATTTAGTAGATAAAAAGGTAAGATTACTTGGTATATCACTTTCTAATTTCAATGAAATCCAGATTCCCCCCCGCTCCGGTGATCCATATCAACTTCAGCTATTCGACTAGCTAACTTAACTACCTATCAACCTCTTAAGTCCTAATTATACATTTCGTAAACAAAAAACTTCAAGATTTGTTAACTTATTATATAATTAAAAAATCGAGCTATGAAAAAATTAACTTTAACTCTTGTTTTATGTGTCACTGTGTTATTTGGAGCAACTGCTCAGATACAGAAGGGCAACGTAATGATTGGTGCCAATCTATCAAACATTTCTTTCGGATTGGACAAACCAAATGTATTTAGTTTAAAAATAAATCCAAAAGCCGCGTGGTTTGTTCAGGATGGTTTAGCACTTGGTGGCGACGTTTCTTTCGGTCTTGCAACAGCTAAAAATGCAGGTACTGATATTAGCTATGGCATTGGCGCTCTTGGACGCTATTACGGTGCTACCGGAGCTAATGAAGTGGTTAACAACTCCAGGTTCTTTGGTGAAGCTACTGTTGGTGTTTCAGGCGTAAATCCTTCAGTTGGTGGTTCAACAAATGGTTTAGGATTTAGCTTTGGTCCCGGTTGGACTTATTTTGTAACACCTAGTATTGGCTTAGAAGCATTACTTAAATACAATGGTGTTGTTGGCTTCGGAAGCAGTGCTTATGCACACAATCTGGGTCTTGCAGTAGGGTTCCAGATTTATCTGCCAGGAAAAGGCACTGCACGTAAAGTACAAAGAGATATGCAGTAATCATTACTTTTAATCTTTAAAAAAGGAAGGTGTGTCACAATGATCGCCCTCCTTTTTTTTTACGTTATCCTCTTATTGTTATTTACGGCAACTAATCTTTGCGGTAATAATTCACTAAAAACCCGCTTTTTCCTTGGTCTCGGCTTAGGTACAGTTCGATTCAGGTATATTAACAACAGGTGTTTCACAGGTGTCTCACTCCTCTGCTACAGGTCTGTGTCCCTGTTAAACAGGAGTTTAACTGAGGTGAGGTCTGAGTGTTAGTGAAGTGGATAAAAAACCTGAATTATAGAATAGCCATACCGTTTAAAAATAAACTAAGCTGCATTTGCTATGATCATGTAGTTTACATTGCCTCTGCGCTCCAATGTTATTACATAATCAGGGAATTCCACTTATCAGGTTATATGGAACCTGATAAGTGGCATTAGAGATATAAAATTTCTTAACGCAAAAAAGCGCAGACTGTTCGGCAACAGACCACCTACCATGTTCCAGCGAGAACCCTTTTTTGTTTCTGAACTCACCAAACTGTGGAGTTTCTCTACAACTTCAAAACCCAATAAAACACACAATCAACTGTAAATCAATTACATGCCAAAAACAAATGATTTAGGCACCATTATGTAGCCTAGTCTAAACATAACTAACAAGAATTTTTAACTGAAATTTTAAAATAAGTATTATGAAAAAGATCATCTTATCAGCAGCATTTTTAGCATTAGCAGGATTAACTACAGTAAAAGCAAGCGACATTAAAAACCCAGTTAGAGTTGCTGTTCAACAAGATAGCGTTACAAAAGCTCCGGTTGAATTAAAAGACCTTCCTGAGCCAGTTCAAAAAACATTACAGTCTGAACCGGTTAAAGCATGGACGCCAACGGCTGCATTTCTTGTAACTAATCCAGACAAATCTACATATTACCAAGTTGATGTTAAAAAAGAAACAGAAACTGGTTCTTTGAAAATTGACAAAGACGGAAAAATTATCCAATAATATAAAGAACCAAAAATCCCTAAAGTTTAATTAACATCCACAAAGCCAGAGCAATCTGGCTTTGTGGTAAAGTTTGGTTCTACATTACCTCCCCCTACATCTACCCTTTTATATTTATCATTTTGAAAAAGTGATGCTCTTTTCTAAAACAACATCACTTTTTCAAATGTTTCTATTGTACATCAAATCCAACGGCTATGAATAATCAAAATGGAAATGAGGAACAGGTCCCAAAGGAAATTGGTTCTAATTTGACCGGTACAGCTATTCATGCAAAACCTGGACACTTAAGAGATATTCCTATAGATAGGTATATTGAAGAACTCGAGAACAAAGACTTAACTGCCCCCAAAAAAAAGAAAATTCATTGGAACAGTACAAGATTAAAAAAAGAAAACAAGAGCATTCAAAATAAGGGATCAGAAAATTGACTTTGAATAACAAAAACGCACTTGATTAACAAACAAGTGCGTTTTTATATTTTGAAATTGAACAACTGCGTATTTTCACAGTTGATATCAGGTCATTTCTCAGTTAATTTTGAGTTGAATTAAAAAGTGATAAATAAAATTTAACACCATGTATCTCAAAAAAACAAAAAAATCATCTTTAACACGTTATACCATTAGTGTATTAAAAGTTTTGGCATTTATTTTATTTGTATTCTGTTTTTATCAGGCCTGTAAAATAACCACTCCTTAAATAGCCTTTCATTTAAGGGCTAGCGTGCAACTTTTATAAAATCCCAGGGCATTTTAGAAGTAGATTTTTTTTGTTCCTCTACAAGGAATTTAGCAATCTGGTTTAAAAAATTCTCATTTTCGCTTACAGTTTTATCTCCAAGAGCCACTAATTTTTCAATATTTGCCGGACTCGCAGCATCTAACCCTTCTTTAATACTTTCCAAACTACCCGGTTCTATCCTTACATAGTTCTTTTCTTTCCCTACTGAATGAAAAAGCTGTTGCAAAAAAAAGTCGCTTGTTTCGGCTACCCCACTCATCATAATATCTATTAAAGCGGGTACAATAGCCATTGCGCTACTCTTTTTAAAATGATCATAGTCATATGATCTTTTAGAGCGCCCTGTTCCTAAAGAGAGTAAATAAATGTCATTGATTCTGGTTTGATTAAATGCCTTTGTAACTTCTATTAAGCCACTTAACGCCGGATTTGTAGCAAACACCCCTCCATCAAGTAAAGGATATCTTACATTAGCTAAAGAGTGTATTTCAGCCACACTAAAATACGTTGGTGCTGCCGAAGTTGCCCTACAAACATCCTTTAAATAAAAATCCCTTACATCGCCACGCACTATGGCGTTCTGCTGTCTAAAAAAATGTGTTTTGCGCAGTTCTATATTATAAGCACTTATTATACAAGGCTTAATAAGCTGGCTAAGTTTTATTTTATCAAAATACTTCTTCAAAACCCCCTCAAAGATTTGGCTGTTATAGCGTTCTCCCGCTAAACCAAATTTTGCTCTTAAGCGCTTAAAGAAGCTCATTTTAAAAATCTCATTACCATGCTCCAGATATAGATCCAATGCTTCTTTAGCAGAAAATCTTGGTCGGGTTGGATGCTCATCCGATGGGCAAAGCAACAGACAGGTTAAAATACCTCCGGTACTCGTTCCTGCAAAAAAGTCAAAATAATCAACAATAGCGGCATCTGGATTTTTACTTTCTTTTTTTAATTTTTCCTCGAGCGCTACTAAAAGCATCCCTGGAATAATTCCTCTTATCCCGCCACCATCTATAGAAAGGATTTTCTTCATAATACATGTGGGTTACCGTAAATATACTTACTTATATTTTATTGCAAAATTCACCTGTGTATTTACACAGTTGTAAAAAAAATATCACATGCCTATGTTTGTAATAGCTATTTGGTTAAACAAATCTGCTAATCGTGCCGGCCTCTTTAGTACTTTGTTACCGGCACATAAGATTTAAAATGTAATTAATATAAAAATATCAATCACGTCTCTCAACGTCAATTACAAAATCACCTCCTATGAAAAAAACAAAAGCCGGATACTTTTCCGGCTTTTGCTCTTTAAAATTAAAGATCCTGCGAAAGACCAGCGTGCCACTGAGACGGTGTGCAACCGTAAAAACGCTTAAATTCTTTAATGAAATGATTTTGATCAAAAAAATCGAATTTATAGACCAATTCCTGCCAGTTAACAGCATTATTCTCTGTAATAAAACTGTTGATGTTATTGAACCGTACAATCCTGCTAAAAGCTTTCGCACTAAATCCTACTTTTTCTCTAAACTGCACACCCAAATTAGTTTCAGACATTCCTACTTGCCGGCTAAGTTCTGCAATGCGAATAAGCCCTCTACTTTTCTGTATTTGGTCGCAAGCATACGCCACACTATTTACATTAATTTTTTCGGTATTAATTAACCGCTTAAGCAGCCAACTTTCTAATCTGGCAACAACTGCGGTTGGCATCTTTGCAACTTCCCTCAATTGTTCAGTTAAAATTTTAATTTCAGGAAAAAGAAGCTGTACATCCGTAGCTTCATTTGAGAAATAACGCTGCGGAATACCAAATAGTTTAAAAGCTCCATAAGGTTTAAAAATCACCATTATGAGTTCTTTTGGGTAAACATCGAAGCTTCGGCTATGGTCAAGTAAGCCCAAAAAACAAAGCGGATACTGATAAATCCTATCAACCCCCACCTCATGAAATAAATGTTGTTCATCAATCACGAAAGACATTTGTGTACTGGTAACCGGATAAATATTTAACGGAGCACCTGTATCACAAGAAAAGTTCATATCTAAATATAAGTAACCATCAATATACGGCTGGAGTGCCGGATGAGCCATAAAAAACTGATTATTTAAACTCATAATTTATCATCCATTGAATACCATATTTATCATTAAACATTCCAAAGAAAGAGCCCCAAAAAGACTTTTCAAGTGGCATAGTAATTACCCCACCAACGGATAAGCCGTTAAACAACCTAATCGCCTCTTCTTCAGTTTCAGCACTAATAGAAATATACGAATTATTACCAAGAGTTAATGATTGTCCTAAAGAGCTTAAAATATCTGTAGCCATGAGGATACTTGCTTTGCCAATTGGCAACGAAATGTGCATAATCTTTTCCTGATCCTCTATCGACATGATCTCACATTCCGGGATTTCTTTAAATCTTGTTAATACCAGGAATTCACCTCCAAATACCGATTTATAGAAGTTAAATGCTTCTTCTGCATCTCCATCAAAGTTTAAATATGAATTTAGAATTGCCATATCCAAGCATTTAGGCAATGTCGGTTAAAATGATTTTGCGACAAATAAGCTTTCGTAATTTTTACGGTGATACCATGCAAGAAATAAAACGCCAATTAGTAAAAATAAACCAGCTCCAATCCCCGAAGGATCAAGGGAACCATGAAACAAGACAATATTTATAACAATCGGAAATATAACAACATTAGCCAGTGTTACAAAACGCCCCGTGATAAAAGCAATTCCACAAATAAGTTCGGTTATCTTAATCAGATTCATTAAGTAACCAGTTGCATTTACGCCCAGCATAAATGTTTTAACATCCCCTTTAAGCTCGGGTTGTGGTACAAGATTAAAAAAATAGGATACTGAGGCAAATAAAAGTAATAACCCTATTAAAGTACGGACAATAATAACTGCAATTTTCATAGTTTTTAGTTTTTAGTTTATAGTTTGATTTTGGAATATGAATTTACTCAATTTATAATATTTTATTTAGTCGTATTTAATTGCCTCATAGCCTAATAGCCTACGCCATAATGCGATCTGACCAATACAATTTGCTTCACGATAAATAATGAATGCGATCAGCTCATAAGCAGTCATCTTTTCAAATCCCATATCAATCTCCTCGTTAAGTTTTTCATCAGTAACTTTTATTAATGCATCTCTTAATAGTGGACTTATCTTATCCCAATCTTCATTAAACTCACTTAATGGTGGGTAGGTAGCATTTTCAATTATTCCCTGATGATTTTCAAATAATTTATGGGCAGTCTGATTACCTGAAATACCCAACATATTTGCCAAATAATAGCGCTGCTCAACAAGGCTTCCAGCAAGCCACGAAACGTGATTAGCTTTAGTATTCAATCTGTTATGTGCGTCCCTTGTGGTGATTCCCAAAATGGCTTTCGAATAAAAACTGGTATGCATATCAAATAATACAAGAAGAGCATACATTCTTTCACTAGTTGTTTTGATTTCCATGATATTTACATTTTAATTTTTTAATGTTAATTTAGTGTAATCAGAATATAAATTCTGACTTTTACTGAGTATGTTTAACACTACGAACTTACTGCTATAATCTAACTATTAGAGAGGCAGTGTACGACAATATTAGGGGGTAATTGAGACATACTTTTTTACGATTAGAAATAAACAAAACTTAGATTAAATAATGCATTCTAGACAATTCTCCTGGCAAATTGCATGGGAATATCCACCATTTAGGCTCAAACTTATACTAGGAACAATTATACTTATCGGAATATTATTGTTTATTCCACAGTTTTTTCACCATATAGAATCAAGAGAAGGTACGGTATTAAATGATTGGTTATTGAAAAAAATACCAGCCATTGATGTTTCACTGTATATATTTATTATACTTTATGCAATAATTATCCTGTTTCTGGTACGGATGTCCAGAAACACTTCTATTTGCCTAACAGCATTATGGACATTCATATTCTTATGCATTGCCCGCATTTTATCTATTACATTAGTACCGCTTAACGCTCCTACCGGCATCATTGAATTGGCAGACCCATGTTCTATTCTTTTTTACAGATCAAATGTAATCACCAAAGACCTTTTCTTTTCAGGCCATACTGCTACTTTAATTATAGGTGGTTTGTGCATGCAAAGCAAAAGAGATAAGCTCATATCTTTTATTGCTGCGGTAATTGTTGGGGCACTTCTGCTTGTTCAGCATGTACATTATACAGCTGACGTTATAGCTGCACCATTCTTTAGCTGGATCTGTTGGTATCTTGGGAAAACCGTAGCTAAAACCTATTGAAAGGCCTGCTTACCCAATTGTTCGTCGCCCAGATATAGCCATATTACACCTTTTGCATATTTCGCAAATGCTTTACCTATATCTTCAAGGGTTACTTTATTGATGTTATCCAGCATGTCTTCTTCCATCTTATATCCTCCCAGCACCTCAGCTTCTCCAAGATCGTCAACAATAGAGCTTGAGCTTTCCTGATGCCTGTAATACCGTAAACGATGGTCTTTTTTAATTCCATCAAGAAACGATTGACTGTAGCGACCACTTCTAATACTATTATAAACTGCTACCATTGCCTGAAAAGATTTTTTTGGTTGTGTTGTACTCACATACATAGATGTGTACGGCATCTGTTGCATTTTAATAGTAGCACCCGGTGCGTAAGACAGGCCTTGTTTTACACGCAGCTCATAATGTAAATTTCCGCTTAAAGCATTTATAGCAAGCATAAAAGGAGCATAATCGGGGCTGCTCATCACCGGAGCATTCATTACACAGCTTATATAATTTGTAGCCAACTCTCTCTGTTCTATAACCAAATGTTCTCCTTCAATTATTGTTTGGATAGGAACGTCTGGTATAAAAGGTTTAGCAGCAATCCCTTTAAAGGACTCCCTGATCTTTTTTTCAAGTGCTTCTTTCGTTATTTTACCTGCAACAACTAAAAACATTTTGCTTCTATTTAAAAGCTGATTATGGTAATAATTAGAAACACTATCGGCTGTAAATCCATTAACAGTTAAATCTTTACCCTTTGGCTCAGTGCTGTATTGACTACCATTAAATATGGCCTGCATAGACATCTGTTCAATCCGCGATTCAGGAGATGCATGAAGCTGATAAATACCAGAAACGATTTTTTCTTTGGTAGACTGGAATTCCGTTTTATCAAAAATCGGATTCGCTACAGCATCTGAGAACAACTTCCAACCCTGTTCAAAATACTTTGAAATACAGTCCATACTAATCGTTCCATAATCAGTTTCAGAAGAACCTCCTATATTTATTCCATATTCATCTGCCAGTTCCTTGTAGTCATCAACACTATAATTTTTTGTACCGCAAGATGCAGCAGCAGCCAAAGCAAGGTTCTCTATTCCTGCCTGCTCAGGTTTGTAATTCATCACCCCTCCTCTAAAATACATGCTCAGGCTTATGGTTTCTTTTTGAGTAGGTCTTAAAATTACTTTTAAGCCATTCACATCAAACGACACAGCCTTGGTCTGGGATTTAGCCGAAAAAAGGAATAAAATAAAAATGAAGGCTAATATATATGGTTTCATCAGTTTAAATATTTTATTTGAAGAATTCTTGAGGTTTTACAGCGTCAACACTGCTTTTATTGATAATCATTCCGGCACAAAAGGGTTTACCTTTAATGTATTTCCTAACGTAATTAAGTAAATCTGCCCTAGTTATCTTATTCAGGTTTTCTTCATAATGAGTATAATAATCAACCGAAGCCGATGCCCACCAGAAAGAAAGCAAATGAGCATAATCTGAAGTTACTTCCCTACGTTCAACCTGAGATATAGAAAGTAATCGTTTTGCACGTTCTATTTGAACCTCCGAAAGATAATCCTCTTCATCCCACAAAGCAATCTGTTTTAGCACCTCCTCGTAGCATTCTTTAATTTTCGCAGGATTTGGACTTACCATAAAGCTAATAGGACCTGTATATTTCTGAGTATAATAATTTACACTTGCTTCTTGCGCTAGCCCCGAATTGATTAAAGCTTTCTTCAACTTTGATCCATTTTGGTTTACAATAAATGAAAATACATCTGCAGCATAAGTACCTGGTATATCATTGCGTGTGTCTGGTCCATGCCAACTAAAAAGCATATATGGAACAGGCATCTTGGTTGATTCTATGATATAATAATCATTTTTAGCAAGTGGTTTGAATTCCGGAATGGGCCACTTTTTAAAAGGATCAAAAGGCGATGCTTTCCAGCTTCCAAATATGTCTTCAGCACTGTTAAAAGCCTCGTCTACCTTTACATCGCCTGCAATTACCAATACAGAATTGTTTGGCCAGTAATACTTATTCTTTATAGAATCCATTTTTGATGGCGTGGCCGATAAAATCACATCATGATTTCCAATCACGTTCTTTCTCGAATAATTCTCTCCCCACATATGTTTCTTGTCGGCATCAATCAATGGATAAAGCGGACTCGACTCTTGCCTGGTAAACTCAGCATTTACAATTTCATTTTCCATTGCCATATCTTCCTTAATAAATATAGGATAGCGAATGGCAGAATTCATGAATTTTAAACCAGGTTTTAAATTTGCCGAAGGAAGGGTAAAATAATAATTTACAACCTCTTCTCTTGTGTTGGCATTTGAAGTAATTTCCAATTCATTACTTCTCTTATTGAAGCTCTCAAAATTTGGATAATCTTTATTCGCTTTAAAGAAGAGGTGTTCATAAAGGTGGCTTAATCCATTGTAATCATCAGACTCTGTAAATGACCCATTTCTGCATGCCATTTCAATCGTAGCAAGGGGAACAGTATTGTCTACAACTACTAATATTTCAAGCCCGTTCGGCAGCTTTCTGAAATACATATTTTCCGCTAGCTTCTGTTGCGAAAAAACAGAAATACAGCTCATTACGAGCACTACCGCAAGCAAAAGTTTAGAGCGCATATAGTTAAAATTGATATACCTAATTGTTTATACAAATACGTGTAAATCTTTTAATTTAACAAATAATTTTATGCCTTTTTCTCAATCTGATTTTTTCTTATATTGTAATTAATCAATTAACCAAATTAATCCCTAAGTATGAACAATTTTAAACTTCAATTTCCCCTAATTGTTGCGGGAATCCTTGCGTTCACTTCGTGCAAAAAGCAGGAACAAGAAAGATTACAATCTAAAGCCACACAGGAAACATCGGTAGCCCCTTCACTCTTATTAACTTACACCATGAGCAATTGGATGGGTTCCCTGCCAGATGCAACCAATGTAGCCCAGCTCTCTATCCCCGGAACACATGATTCCGGAGCAAGAACTGAACCAGTTGGCGGCACGGCTAAATGTCAGAATCTAAGCATTGCAGATCAGTTAACGGCCGGAGTCAGGTATCTAGATATCAGATGCAGACACATTGGCGATGCATTTGCTATCCATCACGGTTCAATCTATCAAAACTTAAACTTTAATGATGTGCTGAATGCGTGTATCGGTTTCCTGAATAGTAATCCAACTGAAACCATTATTATGAGTGTAAAAGAAGAATATGATCCTAGTAATAATACCAGAAGTTTTGAACAGACCTTTGATTCTTATGTAAACCAAAATCCTTCGAAATGGGATTTGGGCGATGGTGTTCCTACTTTAGGAGCTGTTCGTGGTAAAATAAAGCTACTAAGAAGATTTGGAGCTGGTACCACAAAGGGTATCGATGCTACCAACTGGGCAGACAACACCACTTTTAGTATTAACAATTCAGCAGCGAACCTTAAAATACAAGATTATTATAATGTAAGCGATGTAAATACCAAATGGTCGAACATTGAAACGCTTTTAAATGAGGCACATAATGATACTTCGAATAGGTTGTATCTGAATTATAGCAGCGGTTATAAAGCACTTATATTTGGTATCCCGAGCATAACTACCGTATCTAACTCGGTAAATCCTAAAATCAATACCTTCTTTACAAATAATACGCATGGAAAGTATGGCATTATTCCAATGGATTTTGTTGATGCAACCCGAAGTCAGTTAATAGTTAATACTAATTTTTAATGGAAGAGTCGTCATCCTGAATTTATTTCAGAATGACGACCCTACCTTTTTAAAATATCTTAAATCCTACTGAAAGGTTAAATATCCCGGTTTTTTCATCAAGACCTTTATTAATCTTTGTCAACCCTCTGCTATATCTGGCATCAATAGTCAAGCTACCTATATCAACACCGGCATTTACTACACCGCCGGCAGTAAACTTCTTATAATCAAACTCGGTTGGCCCTGCAGCTTTGTTTAAAGAATAGCTTAAATCCGGTCCAGCAGAAATTCTAAAATTCAATGCTTCCGTATTGATAAGCTTATAACCAACCATCAAAGGAATATTAACCTGTTTAAATTTAGGACTGTAAACTTTAGAATTGTAAGTATACTCACTTTTAAATGCAGTGTAATTTACCTCAGGTTGAAAATACAAAGCATCTCCAACCCTAGCAAAAACACCAATATTATAACCGGCTTTACCTTCCTTTTCTTTTACTTCTTTGAAACTCGTTGGAAGCGTTGCATAATTGATACCTGCTTTCAACCCAAAATTAACTCCTGATTGCTGCGCTTTTACCGAACCAATGCTTACCATGATTATTGCAATCATTAAATAGAACTTGTTTGTTTTCATACTTTCTGTGTTAGAATAATTTTTTAATTATTTGTGATTTGAAAGTATGACAACAGAAGTAACATTTACCCCCACGCGCCTCAAAAATATTTTTAAAGAAAATCTTCCCGATGAGGTGTAAACGCATCAATTAGCATTCCTGCCTCCAAACAAACACAACCATGAATTACATGTGGTGGCACGTAATAACCATCTCCTTTTCTTATGATACGCACTTCTTCACCAATGGTCATCTCAAAAGCACCGCTATCTACATAAGTTACCTGAGTATGATGATGCTCATGCAAATCGCCTACAGCACCCACTTCAAATTTCGCTTTTACAAGCATAATCCGGTCATCATATCCAAAAACCTGTCTTTTAATTCCATTACCCAAATCCTCCCATGAGGTTTCGTTTTCTATCTGAAATAGGTTGCTTTGTATCATAATTTATCTTCAAGTTTTTGTCTTAATGTGTGTTCCCATTCTTTTTTTAACATGCTTAAAACAATCGTGTCTCTTCTGCTTCCGTCTAAACGGATAACATTACTTCTTAAAATACCTTCCACAGTACACCCAACACTCTTCATAGCAGCCACGCTTCTTACGTTAGTCGTATCTGCAGCAAATTCTACCCGTTCAAAGCCATTATTAAAAGCAAAATCAAACAGCAAATACTTACAGTGTTTGTTTAACCCTGTCCCATGAAATTGTTGCCCGTACCAGGTATAGCCCAGATTCAGATTATGCTGATTAAGCTTTATATCATAAAATCTCGATGATCCGGCGTAAGCATTTGTTCTTTTGTCAATAATAACAAATGGGTATTCCTTTTTAGCTTTTCTTCCTTCAATAGCCAATAGCAGATATTTTTTTAGATCTTCTTCAGTATCCCCTTTTTGTGTAGCAAAGCTCCATATATCAGGCTGATGAGCAAATTGGAGTAAACATTCTATATCACCTTCCCTTAAAGGTCTAAGAAGCGCGATTTCATCTTCTAAAACATGGTTTGCAGTAAAATCAAAGTCGATCATTTTATGCTTTTTATACGGGCTAAATATTGGCAAATGTATGAATTTGAGGATTGATTTTGGTTGAATTATTAAGTCACACAAGGGTAATAGAATCATTTTCAATACGTTAAACCAAATATATTTTTAGTATGTTTGAAATATCTAAAGGACTGTATTTGAAAAAACACTAACAAATTAGCGCATTATTTAATAATAACACGAGAGTTAAAGTTTATGACGAAATGCATTTTGGGGGGAGTATCGATGTTAGCGCTCAGCCTTTCTTTATCAATTTTTAATGGGACACATAGGGAACCATCAACGCCGGTAATTGTTGAAAAAATAACTGAAGACAGTTTATACGACAATCACGTAAACACTATTTATAATGAAATAAACCTCGAATACACAGGTTTAAGTCGTTCTGTGTTTGAAAAAGCACTTACTGGTTTCTATAATCTAAAAAAATCCGGACAAGTTTCGGAGGATAAGTCTATCCTTTCAATAGCTGATTTTGATAAAAACAGTACTGAAAAAAGACTTTGGATCATTGACCTTAATAAAAAGAAACTAATTTTGAATACCTGGGTAGCTCACGGGCAACGTAGCGGAGCTGATAAAGCCACCCGCTTTTCAAACTCTAATGATTCTTTTCAAAGTAGTATAGGCTTTTACCTTACTGCAGAGATCTATCGTGGACAACATGGTCGTTCACTACGCCTGGATGGTATGGATGAAGGTTTCAACTCCAATGCCCGCAGAAGATCTATTGTAGTACATGGAGCAGATTATGTTAGTCAGGGAACTATCAATGCTTTAGGAAGGCTTGGACGCAGTCAGGGTTGCCCTGCAGTACCTAGCGAGCTGTCGGATTTGGTGATCAATACTATTGAAGGAAAAACCGTATTATTTATAAATGTTACCGATCAGAGATATACGTCAATATATCTGGATGAGCATATGGCTGCTGCCTTTGCCAATAATTTTAATCAGAAAGATTCAACCAGCTATCAGGATTCTACATTGAATATTTAAGGGAATAACATCATAGCTTTAAATTAAAACACCCGTCATCCCGAGTACCGAGAGACCTCTTGTTCCTGCTAGTTCAAGAGACCTCTCCTGTTGTCGAGATGACGGGTGTTATATAATTACGATAGTCTTATATTCCTCCACCAAGCGAACGATACAGCTCAACCGAAGCATTCAATTGCGCAGTTTTTATCGCTGCCAATTCAAGTTCACTTTGCAACGAGTTACTTTGAGCAGTAATTACCTCTAAATAGGTAGCCATTCCATTTCTAAACAATAGATTCGCATTTTTTACTGCCTCTTGTAAAGTAGTTACTCTTTTAGAAGAAATATCATACTGAAGTTTTAGTTTTTCTAGTTTAACCAATTCATCAGACACTTCACCTACAGCATTAAGTACAGATTGTCTAAATTCAAGCACTACTTTTTCGCGATCTATTTTAGCAAGTTCGTACTGGCTTTTCAATTGTCTGCGTTGAAATATAGGTTGAGTAAGTCCACCTCCAACTACACCAAATAATGATGCAGGAATATTAAACCAGTTACTAGCTTTAAACGAGTTCAAACCTCCACTTGCAGTGATGCTTAAAGATGGATACATGCTTGCTTTAGCAATCCCAACCTTTGCATTAGCAATGTTTAAAGACAATTCGGCACTTTTTACGTCAGGTCTTCTGCTAACCATTGAAGAAGGTACACCTGATGAGAGTTGCGAAGGAATATTTGTCTTTTCTAAACTTGCCAAACGCTCAACAGCACCAGGCAACTGACCAGTCAAAATGCGCAATGCATTTTCCTGAATGGTGATATTTTGTTCCAGTTCCGGAATCAATTGTGCAGCTACCAGTTGCTGAGCTTCTGCTTGTTGTATAGCCAAAGAAGTTACCTGTCCGGCATCAAACTGCATATGTATAATGCGCAATGTACTATCGTTTAACAAAAGATTCTTTTTAGCCACAGCCATCTGAGCATCCATCATTAGTAACCTGTAATAACCTTGAGCAACGTTAGCCACTACCCTAGTTTGGATAGCTTTCCTTGCTTCTGATGTTTGAAGATATGTTGCAAGGGCAGCTTGTTTCTGGCCTTTTATTTTACCCCAGATATCGGCTTCCCATGCCAAACCCACGTTTGCATTATAATCTTGAATAACCTTGGTTTTCAAAAACTGACCGGCACTTAATCCATTCAAACTATTATTAGATGGACGATTAGCATTAGCAGTAACCTGTAACGTTAATTCCGGGATATTGCCAAGCTTTGATTGTTTAAACAGCACCTCTGCCGATTCAATATTTTTCAAAGCGATCTGCATATCGTAATTCCTTAATAATGCAGTGTCTATCAATCGTTGTACTCCCTCTTCTGTAAAGAAATTCTTTACAGACACATTGCCAATACTAGTGGTATCGCTACTACTGGCATTCCTAAAATTCTCAGGAATTGCAGCTTTCGGTATGGCTACATCTTTAGAAACTTTACATCCGGCCAGCACTACTAAAACTAAGAGTGGGGCCAGTGTATTTATATACTTTTTCATTAGTATCTATTTTTTAAAATTTGTTATTTACCTTACGAATAGATGATTTCTGATTCTGGTTTTACCTTAACACCATTTGCATCCTGAGCGTCAGTAAGCACAGCTGGTTTACTTGATACCTTTTCCTGCAGATGCTGGAAAATCACAAATAGAACCGGAATAAGGAACAATCCAAGAATAACTCCTGAAAGCATCCCTCCTGCAGCACCAATACTTATAGAGTGGTTACCTTGTGCCGATGGCCCTGTTGCAATACTCATTGGGAACAAACCTACAACGAAAGCTAACGAAGTCATTAGAATAGGACGTAACCTTAGTTTTGCTGCCTCTATTGCCGCACTTACCAAAGTAAGACCTGCCTTTCTTCGCTGTACCGCAAACTCCACAATCAAAATGGCATTCTTGGCGAGCAAACCAATGAGCATGATCAGCGCTACCTGTACATAGATGTTATTTTCTATACCGGTTAAACCTATTACAACAAACACACCCAATACTCCGGTAGGAATAGACAGTATTACTGCTAATGGTAAAATATAGCTTTCATACTGCGCTGCCAACAAGAAATATACGAACACTAAACAAAGTATAAATACAACTGTCGATTGCCCGTTTGATGAAATCTCTTCTCTGGTTTGTCCAGAGAACTCAAATCCATATCCGGCAGGTAATTGTTCTTTAGCTACCTCTTGTATTGCATTGATCGCATCACCAGAACTAAATCCTGGTTTAGGGATGGCGTTCACCTGAATAGAGTTAAACAAGTTATAACGTGATGCAGTTTCTGAGCCATAAACACGGGTTAATTTAACCAACGTTTTTATTGGCACCATCTCTCCTGTTTTATTTTTAACAAAAACTCTGTCTATAGCAGTCGGGTCTGCCCTATCAGCAATGTCAGCCTGAACCAACACACGGTAATACTTACCAAAGCGGTTAAAATCTGACGCCTGGGCACTACCAAAATAAGCTTGCATAGTTTGCAAAATATCACGAACATTCACACCCAGCTGATTTGCTTTCTCGTCGTTTACTTCGAGTTGTAATTGAGGATAATCTGCTTTAAAAGTGGTAAATGCAACGGCAATTTCTTTACGTTTCATTAATTCACCAATAAAACCGTTGGCTATACCACTGAATTTATCAAGCTTACCACCTGTTTTATCTTGTAGTACAAGATCCAATGCCTCCACGTTACTAAAACCAGGAACTGTAGGGAAACTAAATACGAAGAAACTACCGCCACTTATGGCACCTAATTTACCTCTTATCACGTTCATAATTTCATTAATATCTTGCACCTTGCCTCTCTCTTTAGTTGGTTTTAACAACACAAACACAACTGCCGAAGATGGACTTGTTGATGAAGTAAGCAAGTTAAAACCTGTAATAGAGGTAACAAATCTTGATGCATCTAAAGCACCCAATTCAGCCTCAGCCTGTTTCATTACTTTAGAAGTACCATCTAACGAAGTCCCAGAAGGCGTATTTACGGCAATAGCCACAAACCCCTGATCCTCTGTTGGAATGAACCCGGTAGGTGTTCTTTGTACCATCCATACGGTAGCCAAAATAATAATGGCCAAACCAATAATACTAACTGCTTTATTTTTGATCAGGAATTTCAAACCGCCTACATACCTGTCTGTCATAGCATTAAAGCTTCTGTTAAACCCAGCAAAGAATTTTTCTTTAAATCCTTTTTTGGGCTCATCAGGATGATCTGCATGATTATCTTTCAAGAACAATGCAGCCAATGCCGGACTCAATGTTAAGGCGTTGATAGCTGATATAATAATCGCGGTAGCCATTGTAAAGGCAAATTGTCTGTAAAATACCCCGGTTGAACCTTCAAGGAAACCTACAGGTAAAAACACAGCCGACATCACCAATGTAATTGATATAATGGCACCACTAATTTCGTGCATCGCTTCGGCTGTGGCCTGTTTAGCACCGATGCGCTTATGCTCCATCTTGGCATGGACAGCCTCGACGACCACAATGGCATCATCCACCACAATACCAATAGCCAGTACAAGAGCGAACAGCGTTAATAAGTTAATGGAGAACCCAAACAGCTGCATAAAGAAGAAGGTACCCAAAATAGCTACTGGAACCGCAATAGCAGGAATCAACGTTGATCTAAAGTCCTGAAGGAAGATAAACACAACGATAAACACCAAAATGAACGCTTCAATAAGTGTATGCTGTACCTGTTCAATTGATTGATCCAGTGCAACTTTTGTACTGTAAAAAATATTGTGTTTAACACCTTTTGGAAAATCTTTAGCAGCTTTTTCCATTAATTTGTTTATCTGAATCTGGATCTCATTAGCATTTGAACCTGCTAATTGGATAATACCCAGAACAACTCCTTTTTTACCGTTTAAGCGGGTTAAACTGTTGTATGAATATGCACCAAACTCTACTCTTCCTACATCTTTTAAGCGAAGTGTAGAACCATCTTCATTTGCGCGGATAGCAATGTTTTCATATTCCTCAGGTTTTGTCAGCTTGCCTTTATATTTAATAACGTACTCAAAAACCTCATTACTTCTTTCACCAAAACGACCTGGTGCTGCTTCCAAACTTTTATCTTGTATTGCAGCCATTACCTCATTAGGAGTAATATGGTAAGTAGCCATTTGAGTAGGATTAAGCCAGATACGCATAGAGTAATCCTTTACTCCGCCAAATATACTTGCCGAACCAACACCCGGAATCCTTTTGATCTCAGGAATAATATTGATTTGTGCATAGTTGGCTACAAATGTCTGATCGTATTTAGATTCATCTTCGGTATACATACCAATAGCCATGATAAAGCTATTTTGTTGTTTGGCAGTAATGATACCTTGCTGTACAACCTCAGTTGGCAGCTGACTTGTTGCCTGTGCCACACGATTTTGTACGTTTACAGCAGCCTGATCCGGATCCGTTCCAAGCTTAAAGTAAACAGTGATAGCCAATGTACCATCATTACTAGCTGTTGAGCTCATGTAGCTCATATTTTCAACACCGTTGATAGACTCTTCTAGCGATGGTGCAACCGAACGCAATACGGTTTCGGCATTGGCGCCGGGGTAGTTAGCAGTTACCAGTACTGATGGTGGCGCAATGTCTGGAAACTGCTGTAACGGCAATTTGGTAAGGCTTAGCACACCCAGTATCACCAATAATATGGAGATTACTGTAGCTAATACGGGCCTTTGTATAAAAATTTTGAACATGACAGTTAATGTTTAATTGGGTAATTAGTTTTTAGCAACTTTATCGGTTGCTTTTTGTGGTGCAATCACTGCACCTTCTTGTAAGCGGTCAAGTCCGCTTAACACAATCTGATCGCCGGCTTTAACACCGTCTTTTACCAGATAATTAGTACCTGTTTTACCGATTACGCTGATGGCTTGTTTTTTAACCTTATTGCTATCAGCAAGTGCAAATACAAAGATTTTATCCTGCACCTCTATAGTTGCCGATTGAGGAACTACAAGGGTATTAGTATGTTGCAGGCTCAGGCGAATTCTGCCTGTATTTCCCGACCTCAATAAGCCCTGAGGGTTAGCAAACTTTGCTCTAACAGTAATTGCTCCGGTGTTTTTATCAAACTGACCGTCAATCACGTCAACTCGTCCTTTTGTGCCGTATTCGCTATCATCAGCTAAAATTAATGCTACTGCAGGAAGTTGCTTAAGCTTATCATTTAAGGTTTGACCAGGGTATTGATCTTTGAAGTTTACAAAGTCTTTTTCGCCAAGGGCGAAATAAACATGAACATCATGCACATCCGACAATTGAGTTAAGGCATCTACATCTGTAGGACCAACAAGACTTCCTTGTTTTTTAACTAATCTGCCAATATAACCGCTAACAGGTGCCTTAATTAAGGTATATCCCAAGTTTATAGAAGCGGTAGAAACATTTGCTTTTGCTTGCTCAATGTTCGCTTTAGCAACAAGTGCAGTAGCTTTAGCAGATTTCAATTGAAAATCAGAGATTACTTTGTTTTGTACTAACGGCGTTAAACGCTCAACTTCTAACTGGGCATTTATTAAACTTGCTTCAGCTGAATGCTGAGCTGCAAGGGCATTGTTTAGCGAGGCTCTGTACGGCTGTTCATTTATTTTAAAGATAGGCTGACCAGCTTTTACAAAAGCACCTTCGTCAACATATACTTTTTCTAAGGTGCCACTAACTTGTGGTCTAACTTCAACATTAACAGATCCTTCGATAGATGCAGGGTACTCTTGGTAAGTTGTTTCTGTGCCAGAAACAACACTGGCAACAGGTAAAGCAGGCGGTGCAGGTGCTACTGCCTGCGGGGCTTTATTGGAACAGGCCAATAAAAACATAGCGGAAAATATAAGTATTGATTTCATAACGTAAGATTGTTTAACAGTGTTAAATAATTGTGAATTAGGGAGGTAGTATTTCATAACATGATAGATTAAAAGGTTTGGCGTATAACGGTTGTAAGCCGTTTAACAGCGTTAAGTAATTGTTAAAAAATGAGGCTATTTAGCCTTTGAGTTTATTGGTATTGGGTATTATTCGTTTATATATTTTATGATTCCTCTGATGGCATCCTTTAGAATACGCTGATTCATCTCTGCATCACGGCCCTTGTTTACAAGGTTAATAGAAATTAAACCGTGAATAATAGACCAGAAAGTATAGAACTTTCTGCAAACAAAATCCTCAGACGGATTCTTTAATGTGATCACCTTTTCTATTACATCATAGATCAGATCATCAGAAAGCTCTGCCTCCGGCATCTTTTTCTTCAGCTCACAACAGTTCATATCTACACCATACATCAGTTGGTAAAGCTCTTTATACTTGAATGCAAAATTCCAGTACGCAACCCACATTGCCTCTAACTGACTCTCAGGCGTATCGTGTTTATCTCTTGCTGTTCTAACCTCCCCTGCCAGGATAATGTATCCTTTACGGGTCAGTTCAAGTAATATTCCTTCTTTATTAGCAAAGTATTCATAAATAATTGGGGCAGTGTACTCAATCTTATCTGCAATCTTTCTCATACTTAAAGCCTGCCATCCCTCATCCTTCACTATGTCTAAGGCAGCATCAAGGATATTGAGTCGTGTCTCCTCTTTTAGTCTTGCTATGCGCTCTTTACTTCCCATCGTATTATTTATATTGGTGTGTAAATAATTTAACACCGTTAAGCAAATGTATAAACAGTTATTATTATAAGTGTAATCCATTTGTCAAATACGAATTAAGGGCTTAAAAAAAATAAAAAAAAGTATCTTTACCTTATTGAACTATAATAATTGCAAATTCGCCCTTGCACCAAATAGAGATCAGCATGAACAATAGCGTTACCTTAAAAGACATTGCAAAAGCGCTCAATTTATCTATTTCTACAATATCTAAGTCTTTAAACGACAGTTATGAGATTAGTATAGATACCAAACAAAAGGTATTGGAATATGCTCAAAAGCATCACTATTCGCCAAATCGTTTAGCCAAAGGACTTAAGGAAGGAAAAAGCAGATCTATTGGCGTAGTAGTATGTTCATTAGATAACAATGTAATTGCACAGATGTTGGATGGTATCGATACTGTTAGCTCAGATAATTCTTACCAGATCATTATCATGCAGAGCAAAGAATCTGAAAAGCAAGAAGCTGCATGTATTGAATTACTCTACTCCGGAGGGGTCGATGGTATATTGATCTCCCCTGCTTGCGAAACCGTTGATTTCAGTTACTTACGCTCTTTACAGGAAGCTGGCTTACCTATTGTTCTTTTTGATAGGCTTAGCGATCAGATAAATACGCATAAAGTTGGGGCCGATAATTTTCAAGGCGCCTACGATGCCACAATGCACCTCATAAAGAGCGGCTATAAAAATATAGCCCACCTAAATACCAATACCACCCTAAGTATAGCTACCGAACGCCTAAATGGCTATAAACAAGCATTAAAAGACAGCAACATTGCCTACCGACCAGAATTGCTAAGGTCTTGCGATTATTCCGATACTCAGAAGCTAAATTCAGATCTTGAAGAAGCAATTCTATATTTCATGAATCTATCTGATAAGCCAGATGCCATTTTTACCGCTACCGATCAGATCAGCACCAGATGCCTTACCCTGCTCAACAAACTTGGTTATCACATTCCTGATGATATCGCTTTAATTGGATTTACCAACACAGATCTCGCCGAAGCATTAAGCCCGGCTTTAAGCACAGTACACCAGCCTGCTTTTGAAATGGGACAATTAGCTGCAAAAAAACTAATTTCCTTAATAGAAAGAAAAGATCAGGATCCTGAGTACGAAACCGTAATGCTCGAAACCTATATTAAAGCAAGAGCATCTACTCAAAGCAAACATTAAAATTCACGAAATCGTTTGCGTTTTTATATATTAACCACCCTGATATTTTTAACTGGTTAACCTGTATAATTGTATATTGAATAACTAAAACTATGCAGAATAAAGAAAACATATTGGTATTTGGCGAACTGCTTTTAAGGTTCAGTTCCACAGAAGATCAATTTATTTCTAAAAATCATACCGTTGCTTTATTTCCAGGAGGCTCCGAAGCAAATGTTTCGGCCTCCTTAGGTCAATGGAAATTACCGGTCTCTTATTTAACTTGTGCGCCCGACAATGCACTAACAACAAATGCTTTGCAATACCTTTCGGAATTAGGAGTCAATACTTCTAAAACCATCCTGGAAGGTAACAGACTTGGCCTATACTTTTTACTATCAGCTAATGGATTAACCAGCGGCCAGGTAGTGTACGACAGAAAGTTTTCTTCATTCAGCTCAATTAAACCCGGGGTGATAGATTGGGAAAAGGTATTAGATGGATACACCTGGTTTCACTGGACCGCCCTTACCCCTGCTTTAAACGAAAATACGGCAACTGTTTGTAAAGAAGTCCTGGCTGCAGCAAGAAAAAAAGGCATAACCATCTCGGTCGATTTGAATTATAGAAATAGACTTTGGGATTATGGCAAACAACCCATAGAGGTAATGCCAGAACTAATTCAGTATTGCGATGTAATAATGGGTAACATCTGGGCAGCCAATAAAATGCTGGGAACAAGTGTTAGCGACCATCTAAACCGCCAAACCACAGCTCAGGAATACTTTACCCACTCAGAAGCATCAGCTAAAGAAATTTTTAAACTATTCCCTCAGTGCAAACACATCGCCAATACCTTCCGTTTTATGGATAATCCAAAACATAACCTGTTTTACGGAACCTATCATACACCAGAAAGCAATTACATTTCCCCAATCCGCGAAACTAATGAAGTTGTAGATAGAATTGGAAGTGGAGATGCTTTTATGGCCGGGCTCATATACGGTCTAACCAACAATGAAGATGGACAGGAAATCATCAACAAGGCAACAAACGCTGGTTATCAAAAGCTCTTTGTTAAAGGAGATTTTGGTGATGGAACTCTTTAAAAAACATTAAAAATGAATGCAATAACCAATACATTAGAAATTATAGGCAAATACCCTGTTATCCCGGTTTATTATCATGAAGATAAAGACACCTGTATAAATGTTCTTAAAGCCAGCTACGCCGGAGGCATCAGGGTTTTTGAGTTTACCAACAGGGGCGAATATGCTCCTGAAAATTTCAAAGCCATGCTGGAATATAGAAATGCTCATTTTCCGGATCTTAAATTAGGTATAGGTACCATAAAAACTGTAGCACAGGCCGATCAGTACATTAGTATTGGTGCCGATTTTATAGTTAGTCCAATTGTGAAAGAGGATATAGCTAAACTAGCATTTTCAAATGGGCTGCTTTGGGTGCCCGGCTGTATGACACCTACAGAAATCAACTTTGCCGAGGAGCTTGGCGCTTCATTAGTTAAGCTTTTTCCGGGCGACACGCTTGGCCCAGGCTTTTTAAAGGCGATAAAACCATTGTTTCCAGGCTTAAAATTTATGCCAACCGGTGGTGTTGATGTAAATAAAGAAAGTATTGATAGCTGGTTAAATGCGGGGGTTACTGCTTTAGGATTTGGTTCCAAGCTATTTCAAGCTCCTCAGGATGCAACAGATTTTAACTGGTTAACCGAACGGTGCGTTGCATTACTTAAACTTGTAAACAAAGGATAGCAATATCCTTTGTTTACAAGTTTAAAGATATTCTTAGTTGATTTATTTCTTTTGTTCATCCTTGTCATACAAGTCAATTAGTTTACTTTGTAACCTAATTACTGCATTTTCAAGCTCGCTCACCTTTTCTTTTAACTGCTTTATCAACTGCGTTTGCTCATTAATCCCTTCCTCTCCAACATCCAGTAACTCCCTTAAAGTTAAATTGTGTACTTCAGCTATCTGATTAATTCTGCTGAAGTTCGGATCTGTGATACTTGTTTCAAGCTTTGAATACGCCGGAATAGATATCTCTAACAAGTCGGCCATCGCTTTTTGATTGACTCCCTTTTTCTGACGTAAAATTCTAAATTTCTCCCCTAATGTTTTCATAATCAATAATTTTAAAAACGCCCCCTAGTTTTAATTGAAATAAATTTAAGAATTATTAAATAAAATATTATGATATTAATATAATATTTTTATAATATTTATTCGACCAGATTTTTCGTTATTAAATTTTATAAAATAATGGAGTTACATTTCCTCTGCTGAAATCATCGGGTACAGTATTATACGCAAAAAACACTTGCTAAAACGCTTAAAGCAAATAAAACAAACTGATAACTAAACAGATAGCTAATTATCTTTTGTTTTGTCTGAAAATAAAAGCTGCCAACATTACAGCAACTGCTAAACCAGAAAATCCGGGAAATAAAATAAATAAATACAAAAGACCACAAACTGCAGCAATTGCCACCATAAACAATACACCTTGTACTGGGGTATCCATTTTAAATGCTGCAATTAAAGCTAAGATTAGAAAGGCTAAAGCCAGAATATTTAAAAACATATACAAAGATGAGTTTTCAATGTTAAGTTAATGTTAACAAAATTCGATTTTGAAATATTCAAAATAAAAAAAGCCCCTATAATTGCTTATAGAGACTTCCAACACTAACTATTTACTAATTCTAACTAAAATTAATATTCATCATTTAAAGCAAAAACACGCTTTCTATGCATCCATTTGCCACTTGTAAAATCAGGGAAATCTACAGTTTGGTTTCCAAGCTCAATAGATTGTTCGCTTAAAGGCGTAATTGCGCTCCATGCTGCTGCATCATAAACATCTAATGGAGTAGCTGTATTGCGTTTAATAGACTCAATAAAGGCGTGGATCACAAAGAAATCCATACCACCATGGCCTGCACCTTGCGCATCGTTTCCGTATTTTTTCCAAAGTGGATGATCATATTTATCTAACCATTGATCTGCCGGATCCCATTGGTGAGGTTTACTTACACCCTCAACATAAACACCTTTGTTTACGTCCATCCATAAACCTTTTGTACCCTGAACCCTAAAGCCCAATGAATATGGTCTGGGCAGGTTGGTATCGTGCTGCAGAATTAAAGTCTCGCCGTTAGCACAATCAATAGTTGTGGTAACAATATCACCTAAACGGAAATTTACTTTCGCATTCGGATGATCAGCCCCACCCTTTTCTACAATATAATTATGCAAACCTCTGGACTTGGTGGCAAAAGAGTTAAGCTTCAAAAATCTGTTTCCACGGTTTATATCAATGTAATTGGCAATTGGGCCAATACCATGAGTTGGGTATAAATCTCCATTTCTATGTACAGAGTGATTTGTTCTCCATTTTGCTTCAGAGAAACCTTTCTCATTAAACTCAACACCACCGCCGTAAGGTTTTACCCCATCGTTGAACTTAACCTCACGTAAATCATGCTGATAACCTCCTTGAAGATGAAGAATCTCGCCAAATAAGCCTTGTCTAACCATATTTAATGCTGCCAGAACATCCCTTCTGTAACATACGTTTTCGAGCATCATTACATGAGCATTGTTTTTTTCAGCAGCATGAACTACATCCCAATGATCTTGTAATGTTATTCCCAAAATAACCTCGGTAGCTACATATTTAATACCCGCTTCAATAGAAGTGATAATCATTTCCTTATGTAATTCCCACGGAGTAGCAATTAATACCGACTGCAATCCTTTGGTTTCTAACATTTTCTTCCAGGCATTATCATCACCTGTAAAAATCTTAGGCATTGGTTTTCCACTCTTTGCAATCATTGCCTTAGCCGTGTTAAGCATTCTTGGCTCCACATCGCAAATGGCTACTAAATCTACATCATCTCTCTTTAATAGTAAATCAAGGTGATTTTGACCACGTAAGCCTACACCAATTATTGCTATTTTAACCTTATCTGCCTTTGAGCTGGCAAACAATGGGTTCTCTGGCAAAATAGTAACAGCTGCTGCAGTTAGCCCTGAGTTTCTAACAAATTCTCTTCTGTTCATAATTTATTTAGTTCTTTTCTACGTTTTGGTTAGCTAATTTATTTTATCTCCCTTAACTAACTTGGAGAATCATGACACAAGGTATAGACTATATCATCAATCACTAAATCAAAAACAGGAAAAAAACACGCAAACGTTTGATATTTTGTCATTATCGGCTTTTTTAAAAGGAACCAATAAAAATTATCCGGCCACGACTATATAATTGAGCCATATTTCTCAAAAACTCTTAATTTTAAATCTTTTTTAAAAAATTAAGGACCTTTTACGTGTTTAGCTACTGTTTTAGCAACATATACCCATCACTTACCGGTGGTTATATTAAATATTTAACAGGCAAACGTTTGCGTGAATTTATGCGTATATTGGTCTAAATCAATTAATAAAACAGTTTTTTATTAAAATTGTAAGGTTATTCAAAGTTTATTATAATATTTGGCCCTAATGTCTGATAAACCAACAACTATAAAAGAAATTGCTAAAATCCTAAAGATTTCGGTATCAACCGTATCAAGAGCATTAAACGATCATTCAAGCATTGGATTAACCACCAAAATGCGTGTTAAAAAACTTGCTTCAGAGCTCAACTATGAGCCCAACCAAAAAGCAATCCAATTTTTACACGGAAAATCCTTTATCATTGGAGTTATTTTACCGGAACTATCAGAATCATTCTTTTCAACCGCTATAAGTGGCATAGAAGATATCGCTTACAAAAGAAATTATACTGTGTTATTGGCTCAGTCGCATGACGATGCCGAAAGAGAAAAGCTTCTTGTTGAAAAAATGAAAACCCAAAGAGTTGATGGGTTGCTTGTTTCTGTTTCAAAAACGACAAGTACCTATGAGCATTTTGAGATATTTAAAAGATTAAACATCCCAGTAGTATTTTTTGACCGTATCCCTCCTATTAAAGATATACATTACGTTGCCTCTAATTTAGAAACCGGAACATACGAAGCTGTCAATTTCCTATTAAAAAAAGGCCACCGTACCATTGGCATGATAAATGGCCCTAACACACTGGTCGCCAGTCACGAAAGAAAAGAAGGGTATATCAAGGCAATGCTATCAAATCGTTTAAAATTTGATCCAACGCTAATCATCAACTCAGATCTAACAGAAGCAGGAACAATTGAAGTGATGGACAACATGCTCAATCACCGAAGAAAACCTACTGCCATAGTAACATTTAACGACTATGTGGCACTCTTTGCCATCAGATATACCCGTTCGCTTAACTTAAACGGAATTGATTTTGTTAGTTATGCAAACCTGCCTATTATCAACTACATGGACTATACCCCTATAGCCTCAGTTGAGCAATTCCCCTACAAACAAGGGAAAAAAGCGGCCGATATTCTTATCGACCTTATAAACAAGCCTAAAAACGAGTCAGGAGCAGATCAAGCCTACTTTAATGTCGTTGTAGAGTCAGTTCTTGTTGTAAATGATCCTAAGTAATTTTGCGCAACCGTTTGCACACCAGTTTAATAAACTGAATTAGTTAGGTTTGGGTAAACAATCAAAAATTCTATTAAACGCATGTTCGAAAATATTTTACCATTGTATGGGCTCAACTCTGATAAAGCTACAGTAAAACTATTTGGCGATGGGTTAATTAACCATACTTGGAAAGTAACTACAGATACCCAAAACTATATATTACAAAAAGTAAATAACGAGGTATTTAA